>Ga0209149_1000180_pt1 | contig 25439 bp, 15 predicted proteins | sample WorMetTyACAVOLI2_FD_187423 | JGI IMG/M metagenome (GOLD analysis project Ga0209149, IMG submission 187423) | Marine gutless worms symbiont microbial communities from Max Planck institute for Marine Microbiology, Germany - Olavius algarvensis... ... | reverse complement strand
CTAGTTAGTAATCTAAACTAGGCAAAGGCTCGTTCAAAAAGAACAGTTTTCAGCTGCCGTTTAAATGAGTCAGTGTTAGTGAGTTGTTGCAGTGATGGCGGTAGAGTGTCCTGTTCCTGGCGGCTGGTGCAGCATATGAGAAACAGCGCTGACCAAATTTAAGTCTCATCCGTGGCTGCTCGTAGCGGGAACTGCTGGCGGACCGAAGCCGTCCACGAGAACTGGCCGTGCAGTATCTCCTCGCAGCAAATAGGAACAGGAAACTTGCCTGGATGAATGTTGCATGAGGTCACTGTATTTGTCTGTCTCTGAAATCAGACGATGCAGCCAGACCTTAGAAGTCTATGTCTTCAGTTTGAACTGAATGACAACTTGTCCGTGTGCAGTGCACAATGTGACGGCCTTATAATTGCAACAGTGGGAGGTGTAAACAACTGACACAATGCTGTCTTTAGATGGCAGTTGTTTTCACGTATTCTTTAACACCTTTAAGAACTAAATCTGACAGTTTTGGAAACATACTGCTGTCTGATCTCTGTTGAATCATACATAAAGTGGCTTTGAGAACCTATGTGAGTTTGCTGTGGTCTTAAGAAATGAATGACTGTGGTTGCCAGGCTGTACTGCATTGTGGTCTGGTGTGGTTCCGTTGTAGTGGGAGTTTGATGAAGAATCAAGAATTGAGCATCCTAGGAGATATCGTCGTCCACGTGGCGCCCGGGTGCATGGAACACGATTGATGCCGTACCGCCATGTTGCAAGGTCTCGCAGTGATGCTGATGATCCCCACAACCGTAAGTATTCGTAAACTTACCAAGTGAAGTTCGTTAGGTGTTAGAGTAGGTGATGTAGGTGGTCTGTTGTTTATCTTTTGTTTATCTGCACAACTTCAATGAAACGTGCTGTTGAACAATGCAGCAATGCTATTGTATAATCAAATACTTGTCAGTATGAAGCAGATCGCATTCCTATGATGTTTCCCGACAGAAAATGGAGTTTTGGATTTAAAACATTTATCGGATAAAATGACAGCAGCGGCGTTATCGACTCATGTCAGGGTTGCAGTCAACCACAAACTGCCGCACAACTGCAAAGATCAAAATAGTTAAAGATCTTGCACTAATCAGTGTCTTTAAGCCACCAGTACATCATCTTCTGTGAAACAGAAAACCTACTAAACCTACTAAACCCATGAGGGTCGACAGTGGTCTGCAAGCCTCCGAATCTGTCTTCGGCCTCGTGTGATCTTGACTTTTGACTTCCTGGCCGCATAGTTTATCATTTCATGCCCTTGCCTCATAGACCACTTGTGCCAAAATCGGTTCATTTATTTTCAAAATATTGTGTTTACAAGTTTGGTAGCAGACAGATGGATGAACAAATGGAAAGGTTGAAAATTTTACGAGTCCGCTTGCCAGTGTGGCCTGGTCGTCGTCGTCGTTTCTGGCATGCAACTCTTATGATTGCGTAGCGCCATACATCGACATATCCTCCACAGAGGGCAGTTCTGAGCCAAATCTGCTGCTTCGGGGAGCGTAAGGTGGTGTTGCTTCAGATCCTGTTGGACAGTGCTGAGCCACGTGTGGCCTGGTGGAGGTGAAAAAATACTTTTTACCCAATCACAAATGTTTAATGAGATGCTGAGATGATTATCTTAGGGCGCGTTTCACCAATCGAGATCTAATTTGATCTGGATCACAATCCGAGGTCAACCGATTTGATCCACCAATTTTTTTTTCACCAACGCAGATCAGATCAAAATAGCTGTTGATCTCGGGTCAGATTTGATCACAGGCCAATTGGAGGTCAAATTAGTTGATCCAAGTTTTAGACCATCTGCGCACGCGCTGTTCAGTGGCCGCGGTCGTCATCATAAACAAACATGTCGGAGGGAAAGGGAAGGGTGGTTCGTGGGCAGAATTTTTCTAACGGGGAAAAAGATAATGCTCGATATTCGCCAAAAGAGCCAGAGTTGTCGCTTTGGTCAGCCGGAAACGCTCTATGAACTGGCAATCGTCGAACTTTTCAAAGGGATTCTGGCGATCACGGAGGTGCCGTGGTCGGTTGTACTTGGCCAGATATAACAGGACCAATTGCTCATCAGACAGCCTGCTATCCATTTCAAACTTTATTAAACACTAAACATCAAACGTGGCCTAAAACAACAAGTCCGTCGCACTGAAGTATGCGTTTGTTTACGTTGAGTTTGTTTACATTGAGTTGTTCCTGACAACCAGGTGGACACATCTAAATTACAACAGTCGATTGAGCCGAAACGCAAGTTCGTAGCATTAGAAGACAATTAACATAAAAGATAGATCTCGGATTAAACAGTTCATTTGTGGACATATTCGTGTACCTTAAGTGCTACCATTGTGATTATAAATTGAAAAATCTATAATATTTTGGCTACTGTGTCTGATGTAATTTATGTTTACCGACTTTCGACTCTGATTGAATAAAAAATGACGTCATTTTCCCCAACCAATCAGAGCCCGTGTTTTCTTGATCTCAGGTCAAAGTGTGGGTCAGCTGATCTGATCCGCAAATGTGTTGGTGAAACGCTTTTAATTTGATCTGTGGATCAAACTGCAGATCAGATTTGATCTGGATCAGCTAAACCGCTGTTTGATCGCCGTTGTTGAAATGCACCCTTAATCACATTGCTGTAACAGCACTTTTACTGAAGATCTCTTTAAACTGCTGCTAGCAAAGAATATTGAATCAAAAGACACATTATTGACAGAAGTTATGCCATTGAAAATTAGGTGGTTCAGTAATTCATAAATCACATGTTTGTGATACGCTACATATGTCTGAAAATAAAACTGACTGTTGACTTTACATTTGCTAGAAGTCGTTGGCATTTTAATCGCAAATCGTGCTACATTATTTTGTTTGCAGATAAACACTTTTGTGTGTGAACTTTCACATATTTATAAAGTAGAATTGGAGTTGGATTTTATCTGAATGAAAAACTTAAGCAAAGAAAAACATAGCACTTAATTATCATAGTTAAAGTTGATGTTGCTTTGTAGGTGTAAATTGATTTACCAGTATTGTACTCTACAGTTATTTGCACTAAGAATGCCATATGGCAGAAGTTTTAAGCTTTTTTGTACATATTCATGATTGACTGTCGTGTAATTTGGTTTCATATCATATATCGTGCCAAAGTCAGCAAATACAATATACAACATATACACATTTCAAGATAAAATAGCTAAATCTCAACTAATTTAAACAAAATTTGCAGGAAGTAATGCTGAATAATTTGGCATAACCACGCATAATTTTATCAGAAACTTTTCGGAAATTGACTTAGTAGTTGTGGAATGTTGGTACAGCACTGCGTTATATCATTCTTCCAGTCAACACTTTACGTCACAGTGACGTCGTTGTAAACTATTGTACTTTCGACTGAAGACAATTTTTATTAAAGCACTGAAGTAGGATAAAGTCTATCGTACAAGGAAACTTACTGCTGCATTTCCTAGCAAAACTTGGACTTTGGATTATCACATATGGAAAATCAGTATCACAGGCTCAGTGGAGAGGAGGCAAAGCAGAGGGACAAATTATGAGCACAAGAGAAACGTTGAGTTATTTCAGGAACTGGTTCTCAGTAGTAAAGTGAGCTGAGTACACATCGATCAGTGTGTGAAATCGCTAGAGAAACCAGCATACCGACGTCGACTACATATGACATTGTGAAGACAGATCTGAAGCTCGAGTGCTTTAAAAAGCAGAGTACAAGTCTTACTGAAATCAAACAAACATAGCCGACAAATTTGCTACATTATTCTATTCTATTCTATTCTACAAAGTCGAGATTACGGCGACGTAAGCGCAGGAGCACAACAAGGACGCCTAGCAATTAATCGGCACATTTGTTCACAGTAAATATGATATTATTGTAGTAAACTTTTGTTTGAATCTCTCAAGCTACTTAATCGAAGTGATCAGTCATTAAATTTCTGTTTTTCAGGCATAACCTTGGCAATTGTCGAATCACAATAACTCTGTCGATTTTCAAAATTTTCTGATAAAATATTGCACACGATTATTGGCAAATTATCTAGCGTTATTTTCTGCAAATTGTGTTTAAATCATTGAGATTTAGCTATTTTATTATGAAATGCATAGGATTGCAGTTTTTTCTCTGACATACTGTGGATAGAACCAATAGTAAAAACGATATACATACAACAACACATGAAATATACAACGTATCTTATATCGTGAATATTGTATATTAGTTGTCATGATTTAATATTGTGATAATTTGACATACAATGAATATATTATGTCATGTTTGTGAGTATATTCAACAATTGTTGCGTATGTTTACAGCTGTGTCCTTTCATCTAAATGTGCCTGACTTACATGTAAGCTATTGTGAATGTTTATTATGTAACTACAATAAATATAATACAAAATGGGTTAAACTTTATTGTACATTGTGTCCTAAAAATCCAGACTGCTGCTATTAATATGACATAAGTTCACCAATTCTCGTTTAATAATTATTTCTGGTAGAGAGACTTTATTCAGCTCTCGCGTTAAAAAGTTTTTAAATTGGCTTAGAACCAGCAGCTTGGTTTCCGTGACAACAGTAGCAACTTTACACACCTGAAATAGCAGAGAACTGTGTCTCAGAAAACCAGTCTACCATATTTTGACATAACTTGATCAAAAGTTCTTCAATGGAAATAAAATTTCAGAGATAATCTGCATTTAGTATTCTTAATCAAACCTCAGTGTTAGAAGCTAGTAGTGTTTACAGCAGTGTATCAGCTGTAGCGGTTACCATAGGAGTCCTTAAGTATGCGTCATTCCTCGGTTTATGCTGCCTTGTGCATAGTAAATTTAAATCTTTTGAACACTCTTTTTATCAGAACAGTGTGCGGTGCCAAACATTACAACAAGTGTTCAAAGTGCTGTCTTTTGGCCTCGACACAGGCCCACAATCGTTTTGCCAGTGCTAGTTTATTGCACTGTTGATAATACATTGTTCGAAGTCACTGTAGACCCACAATGTTTCAGGTGTTGGGTCGCTACTGTCGTTATGGAAACCATGTAGCTGGTTCCAAACAAATTTACAGACTTTTACTGCAGTCATTTGAGAATTGAATAAGGTCTTCTCTTCCTCTGCCAAAAATAATTAATAACTGTTGTGAATTGGTGAAGTTATTTCATATTAATTATATGGGTCCAGTTTTATGAGACACAAGGTACATATATATATATGTCATTAATGTATAGCTATTTATCAGCGATATTTCATGTTTACATTCCCATTCATAGTACTATCCAGTCCTCTGTAAGAGGTACCATACGTATTGCAGTCTGCCTTTCTATATGTTTGTCTGTGTCTCATGCCTCATCTCACAATACACTCGCATCTAATCTGAGATTTTTTTTGCTAAATTTTGATAACAAAAGTGTGTGGGGTCGGCTTATACACGGTTCAGGTTAAAAGGTGTATGCATACAAGCCGTGGGTGGTAACGGTCATAGGCATCTGACGTGCACATCATGCAGTGATTATGCACACAATGCAGCAGTAGAAGTCCAAGGTAGTCACTGATACGGACAAAGTGGCCATATCGGATAGGATCAGCACTAGCGTCACAGATGTCCATTGCCTACAGTGTTATGCGTCACATGTCAGATGGTGTAACTTGACACGTGCTGATAAAATTGGGTGCCTGTAGTGTGCTGGCTTCGTTGAAACCAGACCATTTACCAGTAATGAGGCCATGGTTTAATCAAATCAGCACCGGCGTATTGCTGTCAGTTGCAATTGTGCGTCATGCTGCATCGACTGCAATTGATTAGCCAGTCTGAACCTGTGACTTGACTGTATGAAGGCATTAAAACGATCCAGCTTGGAGCACGGCAAGCCCAGTTGACCAACTTTAAATGAATTTTTGCTGTGGGAACGGGGTCAGATTATATGCAGATTGATTTATATGTGATTATGTATGGTATTGTTAAGACAGGAAATATGCTGTAATTTCTGAATGAACAAAATGTCACGCAAACTCAAAACTTGGTAGAAGCATGTGGCATGTAGAATCCTATAGGCAGTAAACATTCTAACGTGCAAGGCGTTGCGACCTTAGTAGCGGTCATGGGTTTGCAAAATTTGATTGGCAGAGCGGCTGTTTATTAAACTACTGGGATTATTATCAGTCTATAAGCACATTTTGGAAATGAAAATGGAAGTTAAGAGCATTGTTGGTAGTAGTAATACTCAGCCATTATTTATACAGCTGTTGTTATTACCATATGAATTATTGAGAACCTAGGCTTAGATGCACAGATGTTTAACTGATTTAATAATATTAATATTATTATACTGACAAAGTGAAAGCGTACTTTTGCAATGCTTCCTAGTGATCAGGCTATCTAACTTATAGTGTTATTACCATGTTTCAGACACTTCACCGTAATGTCGTTGTAAATGGCGTACCGGTAAATGGTATGATGAGTGGTTTCATCAATGGAGTTCAATTTGCCTTTGACAACGATTCAGACATAGATGATTATGAGGTAAACACTAATATGCTGCTTAACTGTCTAGTTTGAACTGTTATAACCACTTTATTTTGTGTTGCCGTGGCGGCAATGCCTTAATGAGATGTCTTTATGATTGGAATATGGACCTCTGAATCACAAGTTTTGTGTTGGATCAAATCTTGAATTAGAATCAAACATTTTGAACGCAAATGGTTTAGCAAAACACTAAAAAAATTATTTTACTTGTCACTTGCCGATGATGATGAAGTATGTTAGCATCAAGGACGGTTAAATTTTAAACAAAGAAAGACTGGTCTGCATTATTGCATATGGTGAGCACAAGAGAGAACATTGAATCAGTTCAGGAACTAGTTCTCGGCAGTAAAATTGCCCAGGTACACAGATCGGTGCATGAAATCACCCCAACCAGTTTATGATAAGTAGCCGGTGAATGTAACAGACATCGTAATTTAATAGGGCTGTAAAATTATACACGCTAACTAACATAATGTGCGTTAATCCTTGATTAACGCGCAACGCAATAAAAAAAATTAACCGCGCAGTTAATGCGATTAAAGAAAATAATTGCTTGACAGCTAATTTAATATATGATGTGTGCCAATTTGAAAATTTTATGAGCAGTGTTGTCATTTTTTAATCAAATAGTGCTTTCCAGTTAAAATAAATACCAGGTTCCCAGTTCCTGTGAGGGGCAGGGATTGTTTAGCCCCCGTAGGCCAAGACTGCCAGTGGGTCCCTAGGCCATCCCCAGAGGGAGTTCTCCTAGTTAAACTAGGAACTAAACATCTAGCTTTGCGCTAGAGACTAATAGCTTCAATTCTACGAAGGCACACCAAGAGAGTTCCTTCAATGAGGTTCCCCTCTGGTGCCCTTCTTACTAATTCCAATTATCCGGCAATCTAAGTGGTGTAGTTACTAAGGACACACAAAGTGTGTATACTAATTAGAGAATACTAGTCTACTACAATTCATCTCCTTGGATCCCGAAATGCTAGGGATGCCGAGGAGATATACTCGGTTGCGTAAAACCACTCAGCCAGGGGTTCAAGCACATCCTGGGCATGCACGGCGAATCCTCGTGTAAAGAGAACCCACCACCCACGCCCCAGACATCCCTCACCCTGGCCAAAGCTGGTTCCCACCTCCGATTGACTCACAAGCCGTGGCAAGAAAGGTAGTCAGAGCTCCCTGTTCTTGCTCACGTGGCTAGCCGGTTGATTAGGGTGAGTCAACCCTAACCTCCCATCTAGGGGATATCAGGGAGCCAGAGTGGTATATTGCCCAGGTTTTCACACCACAGATCACCTGTTCTCAACCACACGGATCCCGTCAACCCCCGACATGGGTTGCGGTGCACGGCAGACGCATCGCCCTTCGCCATTATGGCCGGGCGGGAAGCCCTCTGTTGCGACCATTTGAACTTAGCCTACAGTCAGGTATATGCAAGCACAAACCCCGACTGTAGTTGCCCAGGAGGCGCCACGTGGAGGCGTCAGTTTGGTCTTCTGTGAGAGAGGCTATACCAGTTTGTCAATCTGGGGATACTGCTTTCTCCAGCTTCCCGCAAAAGACGCACTGGTGCCTGCACTAATCTGAGTACTTAGTGCAGGACAGTATCCGCTTCATCACAGCATTTGCCTCCCCCAGTTTCCAGGTACATTGCTTGCAGCTGCCATGACCAGAGTATTCTGGATTTGCTCCGTTTTGTCATCATGATGAAGTGTGCAGCATAACAAATACTCTCGGTTTTTGTTTAATGAGTCTTTTTCAGACTACACCTTGTACCCAGAATATCTCTTGCAGGGGTACCCTTGCAGTTGCTGGAGGGAGATGTTTTACAGACTAGATGCCATTCCTGTCCCAACCAACAGCATTGAGATAAAGGGGTAGAGTAACAAATGTAGTATTACATACCGGTAATATTACGATACGATACTCAGTATATAACGTGCAGTAAAAAGCTGACAGGTAGCCAGCTTAGTGTACCACACGGGACAAACAGAAAACAGAAACAACAACTTAGCTATCGCAGACAGATTGCGCTTCAGCTGCACACACAATACGTCGAGGGCATCTATGATAACCTCGTGACATTGAAATCTAGGTTAAGGGTCACTTAAGGTCACTGGAAATGGAACCATTGCATAGATCATACACGACTTACTATTAGTCGAGTTATTTGACGTTGAATATTATCACGACCTTGAAATGTGGGTTAGAGGTCACTCAAGGTCATTGAAAGTGGTACCATTTGAAAGCTTGGGTACGGTTTACTATTTGCCTTTCATAGTAACTATGGCCATGTCTTTAGTCATTTCTGAGATATTCAGCATCAAAAGTGGCCTGACCTTGAAATCTGGGTTTGGGGTCGTTCAAGGTCATTGAAAATGGTGTAGTTCGATAGAGCATGTATGACTTTCTATTGGTCCGCCATTGTGACCATACTTTTATCTTGTACCATTTTCGAGTTATTTGACATAGAATAATATCGTGACCTTGAAATCTGGCTTAGAGGTCGCTCAAGGTCATTGAAACTGGTGCCATTCGAAAGCTTGGGTGCTGTTTCCTGTTCGCCTTCCATAGAACTGTGGCCGTATCTGTAGCCTTTTGTGAGATATTTAGAATCAAAGAGTGGTGTGACCTTGAAAACATGGTTAGCATTCGTTCAAGGTCATTGGAAATGGCACCATTTGATAGATCGCATACAATTTCCTAACTATGGCGCTATCTTGTATCGTCTGTGAGATATAATGACTTATTGGTAGAAAATCGCAAGATTTTTATACCCCAGCTGTATTTAGCACCCCCCTCGGGGGGGGGGGGTGACCGCGTCGGAATTTCGTGAAGATGTTTGATGCTGATAAAACTAGAATGATTGGGCTACTGTATAATGGAAAAAAAACTATCACAATATGTTAAGCCGTTTTCATCTAATACCGGAACGTGACGGACGGACAGAACTGCTATATCAATATCGCCCGTCAGTATGCTGACATGCGATAAAAACGAACTTGGGATTAGAATTAGGGAATAGACTAACTCAGTCCAGGTTCTTGTGTTTTTAACTTGAAAAACCTGGTAAAGATCCGAGTTTGGCAGCTAACTACTGCCCAGTCTCACTGCTGAGTGTGTGTTACAAGCTTCTGGAGCGTCTTGCACTCCAGCGCATTTCTCCCACAGTCGAACGTTTACTCAGTGTGGACCAGGCTGGTTTCCGGAAAAGGCGAAGCACTTGTGACCAGGTTGCTGCCCTCGCCACTTTCATCGATTCCAGCAGAACCTAAAGACTGGCACCGTCTTTCTGGGCTTAACAGCAGCATATCACACTGTCTGGCACACTGGTCTTCTTTACAAACTGAGTAAAAGCATGCCATATTGGTTCACCCAACTGGTGGGTCTGCTGCTTCGAAATCGACGTTTCAGGGTACACGTGGGCAATGACACCAGTGCTTGGAGACCCCAACGTAACGGCCTTCCTCAAGTCTCTGTCCTTGCACCGGTTCTGTTCAACTTGTACTCCAACGACCTGCCAGTTACACGTGGCCGAAAATTCATTTATGCTGACGACATATGTCTCGCCATTCAAGGCCAATTCTTCAGCAAACTGGAATGCAGTCTGTCGTCAGATATGGCGCAGATGTCACACTTCTGTCAACAGTGGCAAGCGCCTCCAAAACAATCAGCAGTGTGTTCCACCTGCATAATATCAGTGCCACCCGTGAACTGTCAGTTTATCTGGATGGCCAGCACCTTTGGCATGAGTGCCACCCAACCTATCTTGGGGTGACTCTAGACCGTACGCTGTCTTACAGAGAACACTTGACGAAGACTGCAGGCAAGCTGAAAAACCTAAACAACTTGTTGATGAAGCTAGCCGGTTCCACCTGGGGTGCCAGTGCCAACACTCTGCGGTCATCTGCTCTGGAGCTTTGCTATTCAGCAGCAGAATACTGTGCCCCAGTCTGGTCACGCTCTGCTCACACAAGTCCGATCGATGTGCAGTTAACTCTACCATGTGTCTCATCTCTGGTACCCTCAGTTCTACACCTCTCCCATGGCTTCCAGTGCTTTCCAACATTGAACCGCCAGCCCTATGAAGGAAGGCTGCCACTGACAATCTGGTGGAGAAAATCGTCAAACATGACAGTTGGCTAATCCAGCCTGATATCCTTACGGATATCAGGCTGGATTAGCTACGACTGACATCCAGGAAGCCGTTGTGGCTAGATTTGCAACCAGTTGACATCAAAAGTCGATGGAGGCATAACTGGAAGTCGGCTCCAGTGGTCAATTCTCACTTAGTGTGTGACTCCACAATCCGGCAACCAGGTTTCGACCTCCCTCGGCAACAGCGGTCTCTGCTGAACCGTTTTCGCACGGAACAGGGACACTGCGGTGCCTGCAGAAGGAAATGGCTACTTACAGACACTGATCTGTGTCCTTGCAGTGAGACCCAGACAATGTCTCACAATGTCGAATCCTATCCCCTGACAAAACTGAATGGCAGCTTGTCTCGGCTACACTCTGTGGATGAAGACGCTGTTTCGTGGCTGACCAGTTATGGTCATGCAACGCATACGAGAAGAAGAAGAAGATTGTGTTTTTTAGACTGTCAATGAGTACCACTTTGCTAAATGCGAGTATGGGTGAATGCTGAAGATGTGCTGATGGCTGAATTTGTTTCAATGATTTGTTGATTAACATTGATGCTTTATTCCAAAAATAATTTTTTTTTTGAAATTTACTGTTTATTTGCTGTTCTTCTAATAAAAAGAGAGGGAAACAACAGTTGAATGAATTATTGTCGGTCAGGCTCTGTGGGATTTGGCGGAACAAAACGGTGATGTTGTACGTCGTGGTCTAAATACGGATGAGATAAATGTTCTTCCCACAAGCAAGTTCAGCGAGAAACCAGCATCTACGTCATCACAGTCAGACCAGAGCACTGTCTCAGAGGATAGTGAATGTCGGGTTTGCTTGTCGCGGTTTGAGCCAAACGAGACTCTACGCACACTGCCGTGCCTTCACCGATTCCACCGCAACTGCATTGACAAGTGGATTAAGGTACTTGTGCTTTTGTGTATAATTTGACTTTGTTCAACACTGAGTCAAAAAAACAAGACCCTGCTCGTATCGATAACTGCGCGAAATATTACTCGATTTTTAAAATTCTTTCACTGCTAGACTCGACACAAAATTTGCTACATTATGATCATTACGTATCCCACCACACCTTAAAGACATTGTAAGTAAGTCTTAAATTTATATAGTGCATTACACATTGCTGCACTACCTTGTGAAACTGTAATGTTTCAAAAATCGCATAAATTCAAAAATACAGTACTGAAGAAACGTTGTTTTGAAAAGAAATTTACGTAGATTTACTTACTTAATATTTTAGTTTCAGATACATCTTCATTTTAGGTACACTTCCGTTTGATGTAAATAAAAGCAGACGAATTTGACAGATAAATATAAGTTTAACTTAATTGTGTTAAAACAAGAAAAGAGCATGCTATTCAGTAACGAGGACAAAGCACTGATAAAAAATTTACACTTGTTTAAAGGTTACGGTTCATGGAGGTTATTAGCAGAATTTCCTATGAAAAACTGGACGAAAGCCGTGCTTGATACACAACTGAAGGAAACTGGAAGCACCGACTGACAGCATGGCAGTGGCAGACTGTAGATGGCGCATACGGAAGAAAATGTGTTGGCAGTGGATGAGTTGGTGTTAAGCCAGGAGGACCAGCCACAGTCTCATCATTCCACACGTCAAATAGCCTGAGAGACCGGTCTGGCACAGGCATCCGTGGTGCTTATCATCCATCGTGATATTGGCCTGAAGTGCTTTAAGAGACGCCGTGGTCAAGAACTGAACGAAGCCAATCGTCAGGCGAGACTCAGTCGATCAAAGATGCTGCTAGCCAAGTATTCAGAAAGTGATGTTAACTTCATGTGGTCCACTGACGAAAAAGTTTTCACAGTGGCCATGCCAAGAAATTCACAGAACGACCGACTTTACGCAGCTGCATCGACGACGAAGAAGCATATTCCTGCTAAACATCTTCTTCGTACATGATCGACCTTCAGTCGTTTAGTGATGGTGTCAGTCGGCATATCAAAGTTGGGTGTCACGCAGTTAATGTTTGTTGATCCTGGAGTCAAGATTGACGGTGCTTACTATCGTAATGTCCTGCTTTCTCAACAGTTGTTGCCTGCCATTCGTCAGATTTCTGGCGAATTCTTCATTTTTCAACAGGACAGTTCCCCGGCACACAGGGCACGTGACACCATCAATCTACTGGAACGTGACACACCTGCATTCATCTCGTCAGACCTGTGGCCGCCGAATAGCACAGACCTTAATCCGGTCAACTACAAGGTCTGGGCATTGTGCAGCACAGAGTTTACCAGACAAAGGTCAAGGATCTGGACGATTTGAAGCGCCGTCCGATTGACGTGTGTGCTGGTATACAGCAGAGCCTTTTCGATGATGCCATCAACAAGTGGCGTAAACGTCTCCACGCCTGCGTTCGAGCCAGAAGTTGACACTTCGAACATTCGCTCTGACTCTCGCATCAGTCAGACTTTGCGAACTTTAATTCACTCCATTAACGTTACGTTTTAACAGTATGTCTGCTCCAGAACTTGCCAATAACTGAAACATTACGGTTTCACAAGATAGTGCAGCAATGTCTTTAAGATGTGGTAAGATATGTAATGATCATTTTGTAGCAAATTTCGTGCTGAATCTAGCAGTGAAAGAATTTTGAAAATCGATTAATATTTCGCAAAGTTGTCAACACGAGTAGGGTGTCTTGTTTTTTTTGACTCACAGTGTAGTAATATAGTTTAAAACAACATATCGACTTTATTGCTTTGTTCGTTTCTGCTCACCGCAGTACACTAGTCACCTACTAACACAGTAGTATTTTCTAAGCATTTACCTAGGGATAGTGGAATTATGTGCAGAAAATTGGAGAATTATGCGCGAAGTTTTTTTCGGGATTGTGTGTGCCGTTTTTCAAATTATGCGTGAATTATTATTACGAAATGTTTGTCAACAACAGATTTTCTCTGATGGTTAACACAACATTGCATGATCGACAAAAAAAACATCCCATCGTCTTACAAGAACTTCATACAGTCAAATCTCGATATATCGAAGTTCAGGGGACCGCTGGCTAAAATTCGAAATATCCGTGTTTCGATATAACCGTTCCGTATCAGCCGATGCAGTTGATCATCCAGTAAAAGTATGGCACACCACAGGGAAAAAAATTTGCAACAGGCCGATCCATTTGCAGTCATATTGAGAAAACAAATAAAGGTCGCAAGATAATAGCTTAATATATTCATATCTTCTGTCGCATTATTCTCAACCTTTTAGCTACGGTAGACTTTTTTTCACCCTTCTCCACAGACAACAATCCATCGATCTTTTCATCTACGCTTATATTTTTTCTCTTTCGGCTAGCCATAATTACTGCACACTAGACCATGTCACTAAACAAACAGCACATCTTGTCTTGGTGTCCCACACACATAAAGGGGCAGTGGCAGAATTGAGGGGGAGTGAGATGGGCATCTCTGCAGACCCCTAGACTCCACAAATCACTGATAAGCGAGATTGAGCTAATGAGTAACAGTGGTGCGTGCTGCAAGCTGTCTGCACCCCGAGCAGCTGACAGGTGACAGTAGGCCTACATGTATCAGTAGGACTCTGTGTTTACATGAACTGTGTGTGCATTTATGTGTGTGCATAAACTGCAGGCTATGTTGTCTGTCAATAACGACTGTGACATGTAAACTTCGATATAAACCGACACGAACTTAATGGCCTCTTCGCTATAACCGAGAAAACCGTGTTCGAAAAAACCAATGTTAATTGCTATACTTAATTACTGTCAGTTGCCGGGACTTTGACTTTAGTTCTATATAAACGAGATGTCAAATTAATGGAGTTCGATATATGGAGATTAGACTGTATGTTTTGTATTTTTGCATAGTTGGCTGCGTTAACATTTGCCGCATTATCTTTCACTGTTTCTGGCTGTTTCGAATACTGAGTGATATTAATTAAACAAGACTTTAAAACTGCCGATGCTATCTGATTATTATTGAGCCAAATACTTCAAATTTAGTCATCAATGCACAGAAATGATGTCAGCAGCAGTTCAACAATAAGTAAGCACTTCCAGTACTCGAACTCGGCACACTCATTGTGGTAATTTTTTTCCATGGACAAAATGGGGGAGGGACAGTAATTGAAGTTCACTGGTTATTTATAATTTCTGTTATAAAGTTTCTCCGACTTACATGTTGCACAGTTTCATATCATCTGATTCAAACTTGCTGCGATGGCGTTGTGCTACTCATCTGGAGAACATTAGTGCAAGCAAAGAGTATAAGAAATGAACCTAACACATGTCACGATGTTCTGCTGTTATTCAGTGACTCGGTTGTTTATTATGTTTCAGCGGAATGCTGTCTGTCCAGTTTGTCGAGTGAAGCTGCGAGATCAGATAGGCAGTTAGAATGAGTGCAAGATGCTAAGAACTGATTTATAACTCTATACAGTCATCATTTCGCTGCATATACGGTTGTGAAGTCAGACAGAATGTCTCGGAGATCTTCTAGCAGACCATCTCAAACCTTCGTCTCATATTATCTCTATTAGTACTGTTACTCCATCTGTGTTAATGCATCAGTTTGCAAATTTTATATTGGTGTAGCACTGTAGCAGCAGAATTCCATGGCATTACGTAACACCAAGGTAATCACTGCTGATTTTAAAATCTATTAACAGGAATCATATAGAAGTAGTATATTCTGAATATGGATAAACATCGTCCTTATTTCGTTATGTATAAATTTACCCACACACAGCTTGCGATGTATGTGTGAAGTTTAAACCACTGCTGCAGTGCCATTGTCAGTGATTGTCTAGCTACATATAACATCCGTTTACCATGATGATGTTTCTTAAAGATCGTTTTGTTTAACTTTGTGCAATGTACTCTTTAATATTGCATGATAGTGTCGGTTATTAGTCTCTACATTAAACATTCAAGTTCACCGGAGTTGCACAGATACTCGGTGCTGGTTGTGTGTGGGTTATTGCAATGATTATATACTGCCATGGAATATTTTATTGCTGCTACATTACATTATTATTACATTGTCTTTCCTGTGATTGCATGTATGTCTGCAACCGCATTTACTTTGCATGTTACATACAGTTTGTACATTTGTGAATCGTTATTAATTGTCATGTCATGCCAAATGCTCTCTCGGCAGGCGTCCCTTACTCAGCTACTGAACAAAATGAAAGCATGCTACATTAAGTGTATGAAGTCCTTCTTTACGTATGGTTGTCGTGATAGTGTTACTGAAATTCTAGGTTTACCGTTCTAGGTTTACCAGTGTTTGATACAGTACTTTGTGAGCATAAATATAACTTCATCCAGTTTATCAGCAACCGAAGCAACAGTTTAGTTTGTCACTTAACAGATATGTGCTGCTTAGTGTTTGTTTGTTTTTGTGGATCATATCTCTGAATTTAGATTTAAGTTGATTTTAATATGATCGAATACTGTGCTTCTCTTTATACACACTGTGAATGCAGGTCTGATACACCTGCACAGCGATGAAGTGTATGGTTTCTGAATGCAAAGTACAATTCTGTTATCGTAATGTTGGATGTATTGTGGTTTATACAAAACAGTACGGTGCTACCAACTGACAAATGACTGTTTTCTTCACTAATTTGGATGTCACAATACATGCAGTATAAATTGCAATAATAATACAGTGTGGTCCGTAAAAATGTGGCACTAAATTTCTGTCAATAACTGTCATATCATAACCGATTATAACGAATTTTTGCATTGCCAAAAATACAATACAAAATACAGTATTAATGTACTTATTATATTAACAGCATCGTGCTATTCAAACTAAAATGACAACCTAAGACGGTAAAAATTATAATCTCTGAATGACGCTGTTGATCAATGGTGATGTCAACTGTCAATCTGTGTTGAGGCAGACATTTTGAACATCCCCGAGGCCTACAAACTTGTGAAAATTTTGTCGCTACATTAATCCTTTTGTGAAGAAAATGCATGAGTAGCATACCAAGTTCAGGAATTTTACAAATACTTCAACATTATTTCTAGCACATGGTACTTGAAAACTGCTATCTGTGAGAAAACGAGGATATTAGGAGGAGGAGAATTTTTTATCAGTCGTAAAGGTTAGGTATTAAGTACATACATGTCACACCTGCCTTGAATCTGCTATAGACACCAGACAGAATTATGCTTCATATTTCATCAGTTTGTGATAGTTTATTGCACTTACACTTACCAAGTTACCATAGAACAAAACCAGTTAACAGGATGTCTCCTCTTTCAACATGCATTTTCCATGACCATAATTTACATAAATCCCGGCAACTGTTGTGGACTGGCAGTTACAGTCCATGACTGTCAGCAACAAAAGATACAGCAAAATCATATATTGCAAATTAATTTGTAACAACAGTGGAATCATACATAGCAAATTAATACAAGTTAGAATCAGTCTGTTGCTGGCACATATATAAATCGAGGCGAAATTAATGATAAATGTAAGTTGCACAGCGTTGCTGTGGAACAGTAACGTTGATAATATAACGTACAGATAACTTTTTGCTGCGACACATAATTAACTCGGTCATTGAGACGGCCAGCAAGGTATCACTTTTAGTGTTATTTGTTACTTCATGAGTAATAATATGGTTAACGGTTACATTCAGAACATTATTTGGACACAGTTAACGTTAAATTTTGGGTGAAAGTCATCGTGACATACTGTTGAGCCAAGTACTGCCAGGCAACACTTGTTTTAATTGTAATCAGTCACTTGAAACAATAATGTCAAGTAATTACTATCTTACATGGAGCAATGCAAACACATTACCATAATCTGTCAGTACAAACAACAATACATGTCTTGACTATGCACACTACACTACTGTGTCCCCAAAAAAGTAGTACACCAAACTCATGGCGATAACTTTGTCCATTGGTAACAGATTTTCAAAATTCTTTCACTGCTGGAAAGCCAAGTAAATTTCCAACAAAACCCATATAATACTTCCCACCATACCTTCAGTATGTTGCCGCACTACCTTGCAAAAGTTAGTAGTTGAGTTTTGGCATATCTGGAAGAAAATGCAGACGAAAACGTAACTATGATTTTTGAACACACACCCAATTATAATGCACTTATCTTACTTACTTACTGTTGTTTCAATTTCCGGTTCCTGTTAAATATTCTTTGTAAATAGCAGATGATTTTATCTAAACAAGTGTGTTGTGAACTGAAGCAGCATTTTCTGCATGTTTGGCATGACACTGACTAGACCCAGTGGACTAGACCATCATTGACAACGCAATTGACGAGTGGCATGGACTTCTTCGCGCATGCATGTGGGCAAAAGGCGGACACTTTGAGCAACTATTGTAACAATATTCAGCCATATGACAAGAGACATTTTTGTTTTTGTTAAATGTGGCGCTATGTTTAGATTGTTTTTTTGGAAAATTACCATAATTTCATACTTCTAACTTTCAGAATGTAGTGCGGCAACATACTGAAGGTATGGTGGGAAGAAAATGCAGAACTTTATGGGTTTTGTTGGAAATTTACTTGGCTTTCCAGAATTGTGAAAATCCGTTGAGAATTGACAAAGTTATCGCCATGAGTTTGGTGTACTACTTTTTTGGGGGATACAGGGTATAAACTATCCCACTCAACAGCAGTATAACTGTGTGTGCAAAAGAAAGAATCCACGATATGCTGATACATTTATAAATGCATGGTACAATATTACAATCATAAAATAATGTTAAAAATTTATTATGAGAACGCTTTATTTCACCACTACAAGCTAATGCAAATATATACAGGGTGGGCCAAATTAAATGGGGCCAGCTTACATTTTTGCTTGTAACAAGCGAACGCAGTTATAAAATTAAATGATTTTTGGCAGACATAAACTACATACAACAGCAAGTGACGTCATGCCAATTTTATCTTAATGAAAACCTAACGCGCTAGAGGGCGCCACGTCTATCATCACTTATGATACAGAAAGTCGTGTTGTACTCCAGAGTCCAGAAAATACAATTCAGCAAAAATAGGTAGCTATTTCCTCAAAAAAAATTACAGTACATTATAGATGCTAACAAATAAATTCTAGCAAAAGCAGACAATTTTTTTTATCATAGAAGTTGTCTGTTAATAAAATCATTTTAATGTAAAAGTTATGAGTAAGTAGAACAGCTAAAATGCTACTACATAGAAAATCATTAGCTACTGTAGCGCCCTCTGGCAAAAAGTATTTCATATTTATACTTCTCAAAGTGCGTAAATAAACTGATATTTCAAGGTTTTCACCTGCCAAAAAAATTATCAAAATTCTCTAAAATGTGCTTTAAAAGAAACTGCATTGGCCCCGTTTAATTTGGCCCACCTGGTATAGTGCTAAATATCACAGTCATCATACAATCTATCTACAAGTTGTGAAACTATTTAAAGTTTTTTCTGCACCATCACTTTGGAGAAAAGTATAAAAATATACATTGCTTCGAGATACACAGTAGCAGCAACAAACTCACTCTGCATTCACAGCAGACAAAATATGATTGACTGTTACGAGTGCTATACAAATAGCCGACCATCCGAAAATAGCGAAGACGTAGAATGTATAACGGAATGGTGACTGGTAAGGATTGCTTACAGCTGATCCAGCACTCAACTTGTTAACCTGTCGTCGAGCCAGGAAGACGAACGTCGCTGGCAGGATGTACTGTATACCAGCTCCGGCATATGAACCGGTGAAGCCAACCAGAGACTACAAAAACATGGGAGTAGCTTTTAAGCCAATCTATCAGCAACATCTGTGCAAATTTTTATTACGTGTATGTGTACTCTAATTCATTTGATTTTCATCATGTCTCGTTGGCACATCAATGTGCAGTGTTATGTTTGTATGTAACTGCAATCTGTGAATGTCGACGACCACAAACAACTACAAATACAATGTATTACTGTAGTAATGCAGACACAAAGAACAAGTCTGAACACTTCATTACCTCACTGGCGACGTATTGTTCTTGTTCGTCTGTGTTTCTAACTCTACACTGTGTCCCAAAAAAAATGAGACTTGCATAACCTTGAATATACTGTACTGTTTTAAGTCTATTGCAAAGAAATTTAGCACGTGATATCCTGATGGCTACTGAATGTGTACATAATTTGCCACCTCACCTTAGTTATATTTCTACACTACCCGACATTACACAAAAAAACGAAATACGACACTGACGAGCTGAAGCAGAGGCTCATAGACATTTGGCACTATATTCCTCAGCGCATCATTGACAAAGCCACTGACCAGTAACAAACACAGCTGCGTGCATGTGTAATGGCAAAGGGATACACTTCGAACATCTACTGTGATCTAGCCACACAACTGGCTCTTTTCAGAGCCAGTCACATTATTGAGAGGGAAACAACATAACTTTTAGGTTTTTCTGTAATGTCAGGTAGTGTAGAAACATAACTAAGGTGAGGTGGAAAATTATGTACGCATTTAATAGCTAAGGTCATCAGGATATCACACGCTAAATTTAGTTGCCAGATTTCTTGCAGCAAAATACGGGAGACTTTTGTCTATACGTGACGTTCGTCAAGGACAATGATGCGTATACATGTGTATGTGTTTGTTTGTTCAGGTTTGGTTGCCCCCAGAAGTCAACTGGATATTATAGGTCAAGTAGGGTTCTTAACTTAGTAGTAGTTATCTGCCTATATTGCAATGTCAGTTGGTTTTATGACAGTTGAAAATCTGTAATGTGTTTATGCCAAGTATCATGCGATGTGTGAGTGTGAGTGCATGTGACAGCGACGGTATTTGTCTAAGACAGTTGACTTTACTTTTGTTATCGTGTCAATCTCATTGTTTATGTGTTTAGAACGTCAGTTATTATACGCTTAAAAACTACAGTTCAGTTTTGTTCATCCTGTAATGAGTTCAAACAGGTTTGTTGTCACACAGATCGACACAGTCACAGTATACAGCAATCTATCAGACACTCAGTCTGAGACAGACTGCTGTAGTTCACACAATTTGCTAACATTAAAGATGCTGTCTTATAAGTTATACAAGCAACTTCTAAAGATACGGGCTAGCCTATAATCATGAACATTATATCATGTAATGATGGAAAAATATATACAAAGTATACATACACATAGACTATACAGGTACGACTCGTAACTAACTGTATACCGTACGTCGTACGAGTCTACGCCGCGTCAAATACGGGAAATTTTGGCTTCTGTCCGGGAGACGGGAGATAGGGGCCGAAATACGGGAGCTCCCGGAAAATACGGGAGATCTGGCAACCCTAGCTAAATTTCATTGCAATATAATTACAACTGTACAAGATATTCAAGATTACACCAATCTCATTTTTTGGGACACAGTGTATAATCATGATTGCAACTGTTTTTAACTGCATAACTCGGCAAGATTATGGGAAAATGGCTACAGATGTTACAAAACTTTCAGTACAGGTTGCCAATGGTGGTGGGATCATGCCATTAAATTCACAAGATAAACACCCCCAGTAAAACAACAGCGACATTTTTACCAATACCAACCTGGACATCGGTGGTTGCGAATGCAACAGCAATTGGTATTGTGATTGCCAGCAGTGGAAATACGACTCGATCCACCAGGCATGGATATGGTGCATCAACACTCCGACACAGCATGAACAGAGTTTTCAGATTATTACGTAATGTGATGGCGATGATGGGAAAACTTGAGCTGAGCGTGAAAACAGGAAACAATGCTAAGAAATACTGAATCACAACGCATCTTGTTATCGGATTCCTTGATGCCGCAGCTGCTTCGGGGCCAAAGTTTAGCGTATAGAGGTCTTGAATGTCAGCAAATGTAAACACAGCGGTGAAGCAGATCAGAATGTAAAACAAGAAGATAAAGAAATAATCGAGAGCAAAGAGACGATATATTGCCGATTTGTTGCGCATGGGTGTAGCCATCTGTGGCAGAGAATGATGACACATGAATGCATATACACAAACACCAAACAGATTTGTCGCGCCACCAAGTTGAACAACGGGTGGATGGCCTTTACCGCCACCTTCTGCCAGTCGAATAACGGTCAGTACAATCATCACGATAAACGCTGCAAACAGACCAGTCAACAAATTAATGACCAAGACGTTGAGTAATCATTAAAAACATACAGTAGAATTAAAGTAGAATTAACAAAATATACAAATCAAATACAGTTGAACTCACTCGTAACTGCAAACATATTCTGTTACGAAGCCTCAGTCAGGTAATGAAAACAGTAAAGTGATCAAACACTTAACAGACACCAACATAACCAACTCCTCCTCAAGTACATATATACATAAATTGCGTCAGACTGTCGCTGGATACAACCACGTTGCCAGTCTTTTACTGAATCGCTGAGTACCGTTGCTCACAAGTGCAATATTTGGCCAAACTAAAACTAGCGACATGCCCATCACATTTTATTTTTACTGCACATTGGGCCTACCAAGTGCCAGATGCCGATGTCAGTCCATCCGTCCATCCGCTGTCTATCCCATTGTCATATCTCAAAAACTAAGCAAAACAGACCCACAGTTAATATGGAACGCTACTGTGAAGTTGGTACCACTGATTCTTTTGCTGCATTCATTCAGATCCTCCCCAGATGCCCCCCAGGAGAGATATTCTGGTTTCAGATACAAAATATGTTCATATATTAATACGGTCTCCTGTTCAACTTCGGTGTTAGACCACAGCTGATGTCAACCCGGCAGACCATCACCTCATCGTCGGTGTTGTCAACTATTGTAAGTAAGTAAGAGTATTTCTAGGCAGCGCAGTTAAGCAGTTCACAATGCGCCGAACATGCGCATTAACAGTGCGCAACACATGGAACCTGTTGTTCACAAGCATTGTCCGTTTGTGTTGGCACCAAAGTTGAACAAGAAGTGGGCCAGCTTTTTTTAACAGCACAATATTCTTGTTATAATTAAACCAATGACAAAAAACTATCAGACTATTTCCTGAGGATGGATGTACTATACAACTGGGCTCTTTACAATTTAGGAATAATAAATTATGAAAATGATCCACTCATGAAATATGCATTACTCTCGACGTCAAATTCATTGTCGATATGACATCACAAACATGACAAAAAATATAGAAAATCCAATATGAAAATTACTGTATGCCTGGCTATAAATATACAATAACACACATGTACTTACATAGCCATCGCAAAACAACTGCAAATATTTGAAGCAGCTTAGTTTTCTGCAGGTTGAAAAACACAAATGGGCCCAAACATGCAGCAAAAATTGCCTACAAAATTGCACAGAATGTTGCTGCATCAGAATTTACAAGTATCATTATCTCACTGTATATATATCAGAAAAAGTACACAGAGAAAGGAGATTATGCAACAAATAAAAATTCTTGTGATATTACAGTTACTAGTCCAACCAAACGATTTTCCAGGTCAACAACAGCTTAGGCCAAGTCCTCTAAAGATTTGCTTAGTAAAACCTTTATAGACAATAAGAGGAGGACGATGGCCTCACGGTCGTCCCAGACAGAGCGATAAATGCAACCGCTGTGTTTGACAGTTGCAAACAGCAGTGCTGCCACCTACTGAATATCAATGAATAACAGAAACCGTTAACGGCAACCGTTGATTGGCCAAATGCACCATGATTACAGGAAAGTGAGTGGGGGATGGGAGGCGAGTTTGAAACGGGCATCTAGTGGAGGCCAGGGGTACCCAACTCACACCCAGCCCCTAAGCTACGACGTCTTTTTCTGAAATCATAAGTGTTATGAAAAAGCTGCAGCAGCAGCATGACACAGTAAATTAGTGAACGTTAGATAATAAGATACAATACACAAAAGTAAGCACAAAAATAAATTTACAAACCAGAGACAAAACTCACCACAAATATGCTATAGACATCAGCACGAGAAAGGTAGGATGACGACCAGCACAAATCAGTATCAGAGTAGATCGAATGGTTTGGAGACATATGCGTTATATTTTCACTAAACGCAAACAACAAGGCAACTTGCAACATGTCGGCATCACATGTGACACGTTCCACAGTATGTATGCGCAACACACGCCATGTCAGCGCTTCTGTCTTTTGTTTTATTTCTGTATGGTGCCCCTGCAACGTCTTTGACATGACAGTGTCATCGTTGACACGATAGTGTCATCGTAATCAGCACACTGCTACTTACTTACTTACTTACTTACTTACTAAGCATCAGTGTTGCACAACCTTTTTTCAGCCAAGCCCCATTGAAGCCGTGGTCACAACTACAATTCAACAGTGATTCAACTGCAACATACACAACTGACATGTAAACACCTCGCAAGAAGTCGTGAAACGGTCTAACTGTAGTCAAACTGTGGACAAATTGTAGTCTAACTGCAATCTTTACCAAATGTGACACTTGAACTTACATCGGATGACTGCAAATTCTTTTAACAAAGTTTACGTTCATATCAAAGGATGAAAAAATGTCAAACATAGGGAAAAAGTTGAAAATGTTGCTGTACATTAGCAGTATCAGATGAAGAGTGGTTGCTGTTGCAGCATCTCAGCAACCAGTTCTGAGACGTGATGTTTGTTATTGACAGCTGATGCATGTTGTCATTTAGTCAGTGATGGGACGAAGGCAACACTCTCGAGACCAAGACTGATACAGCGGCCATGAACACCAACATCAAGACCATGACAGCTGTTGCATGGATTTAGACTGTGATGAATATGAACTTGCCAACAAATAAATTTGATGTGATTACTAATAGCAAATACCGTTCCACAGAACTTGCTCATATGCCAAAACAACAACACGGCTGTCAAAGTTTGTCTGTCCCATTGAAGATATAAACGTTACAAGTGCGATAACTGACTATAAACAAGTGGACCCTGTTTGAAACTGCCTTGGTCTCAACTCTCAAGACACAACACTGAGACCGAGACAAAGATCAAGATCAAGACAGTATACGTTCACGACCAAGATCGAGACAATAAAAATACTGTCTTGAGACTAACACATATGTCTCAAGACTTCCCATCACTGCATTTAGCTGACTCCATGCACTACTTTTCCAGCTTCATCTGTGAAAATGTCTGTTCACAACGGTAGGTGCTGACAAACATGCCTGATTCAATAAGTGCATTGTCCTTGAGACTTACAAATGTGTATTTAAAACAACACTCTAATAAATGGATCAGTACATCTAACTTCCAAAAAAAGTGTTGGTGTCAATGCCCATTTTTGTATTTTTTTTATAAATGTCTGTGTGGGTCAGGTAAGCTCCCCACCAAACTTTGTGTATACTATGTTAGATTCTTCATTGCACAATATGTATATCAGAATATGCTCAATTTTGTCTACATACACGCAAATACTAAAGTAGTACAAATAGACAAATGAATGAATGCTAAATAAATATTACGTGGTGACTGTTCACACAACTATTCATACGTGGTAAAACTGTTTTGGTGAGTGATAAGACAGCGATGAATCTTACTACACAATTTGCAACAGACAGACAGCAAACATACCAGTTACAACTCGCTGAAAGTACATACCAGACGACATCTCGTAGCGTCTGAGGCACGGCAACGGAATAAATGGCAAGGTCGCCATAAAGGTAGAGTACCATGCAAATGTAGAAGCACACAATGCCCACTACAACATTAAAATATATCAACGCTGTACAGACTACTCATTGCAGT
>Ga0209149_1000178_pt1 | contig 25596 bp, 22 predicted proteins | sample WorMetTyACAVOLI2_FD_187423 | JGI IMG/M metagenome (GOLD analysis project Ga0209149, IMG submission 187423) | Marine gutless worms symbiont microbial communities from Max Planck institute for Marine Microbiology, Germany - Olavius algarvensis... ... | reverse complement strand
TAACCTGAAGCACAGCAGATTGCTGCTTTAACCAATTTTTCAAAGAACATTGACCAAATTTAAAATGTTGGACCTACAATTTTGTAATTTATTCTGATCAATTTTAAGTTTATGCGCAGGCTCTATAGTAAGCACGAATTATGCAGGAATCAAAGATTTTTCAGGTGTCTGACTTGTCCCTGCGTTGAGATACAAAGCTCTATATAGTGAAAATTCATTCCATTGGAATTTAGCCCGTTAGATAGCAATCCGGTTTATTCTTAAAACCCTTCCATTGGAATCCTTGTCGGACCAAATTAGGACTTTGAAAATCAAAGAAATAAGTGCTAAAAGAGGGGTGTAAATGGGTCTTAGAGCTATCTTTTTGATAGCAAAAAGATAGCTCTAAGAAAATCAAGAATGTATCCGATCATGTATCTCGCCGCAGGTATAATAATAGAGCCCGAAATCGCCGATCTTAACCCGTTTGAGTTTCGTTTTTAAGAGCTCAATAAATCCCTTGTAAAACCGTTGGAATTCACCTGGGCTACTTAGTTCGAGATAGGTTGCGTCTGGTGATAGGATTGAATTGGTCATAATGGGTTGCTCCGGTAGAGGTGAATTTTGTGTTTGTTCCAATTGGTCAGGGGTTTATTCTTGGGTAAGCCCCACTATTTATGATCTACGGAATGGGAAATTACTTGGCAAAACACAGCTAAGATTTTAAAGGGGACTTTAAGAATATGTTTCGGAATCTTCTTGTTTCTGATCACTGACCTCCGATTGTTATCGCATCCACAGCGCAAAATTTGATCACTCCAGTGCTGCTGTTGGCCTGGCTGACTTCTCAAGCTCCGTTATCAGTCGCTTTAAAATTCTTAGAACACACAACCTATGGTCGACGTATTTTCCTCTGGAAACTATTGGAGGAATATGCCCAGCCGCTGAGCTGCACTATTCAAAATCGATATGGTTTTTGAAAATATATATGCCTCAAGGTTTCAAAGAATTAAATAATTTCGGGCCGCCCACAACAATCGAATCAATAAAATTGCCGCAGATAAAGGAGGTGAAAATTTATGGTGCTATATGTCGGGAAATGGGATATCCGTCCGGAAAAAGCCAAAGATTACGCAGAATGGGCAAAATCCGCGATGGGTAGAATGTTCGCAGTACCAGGGATAGTTGAGCTTCGTGCATACCGACCTGTCACAGGCTCCTATCAAGTTGCTGTCACTTATGAGTTTGCTGACATGAATGCCTGGGCAGCCTGGCAGTCAAACGAAGATATGCAAAAACTCTGGGGGGAAGCCCGTGAATACCTAACCCATGTGAGTTATGAGCTCTGGGGTCCATCACCAATCACTCCAGAACCTATTCGACCTGGACAATAATCTGATGTCAAATAGCCAAGAGGGCGGTCCGAAAAACGGGAATGAGCTCGCAGTGCTCAACTTTTTTGGTCTTAGCGGGAAATAGAGATCTCAAAATTTTTGTGTTCTGCTGCGGCTCATTCCAATTCATCGCATCACTATTAGTGACCCTTCAATCCTAACCTTTAAAGATAAATAATTACGTTGATTTCAATATTGGTGGATATTCCCGGAATGACCCCTTATTAACCCTGAATGCGCCAACAGGGAGTTCTCCTTTTGATCTATACACTGGGGATGATAAGTTTAGATACGGGTGCCTGGGATCAAATCAGACCGCCTGGGAGGTCATTTTTCTTGGACAGAATTATCTGATGGAGTGGGGATTTTCGGGACGCCCATAAAATTATAACATTCGCGGCGTTTGCAAGGAAAAACTTATAATTTTATGGGCCGAAAATCATGGGCGTCCCGAAAATCACAGTTTCTCTGCAAGGGCCGTAAACCCCTCCATATCGCAAAACATCACCGTGACCTGTTTGCGTTCACCTTCGATTCGATCCCGCTGGGACAGGATCTTGTCGGTCAGCCCCTTGGGAAGATAGCGTCGGATCTTATCCAATTTCTCGTCAAAGGAGAGTTCTATAGGAGCCGGATCGGATGGGGTGACAGTCAAATTATGAGCGCATTGATTGCAAAACTTGCTGCCTGGCGGATTAACCGTTCTACATTCAGAACAGACAAGTTCTAATTTAGCCGCGCATTCGTTACAAAATTTGGCGCCGCTATGATTTTCGTGCCGGCATTTTGGGCATCTCATTTTTATGCCCTCCATTTTAATGTTCAAGAAGTCTATAAAAAAGTGAGAGAAATAGGAGTGATTGTCATGAAATAATGCATATACTACATTGTGTCGACCGGGGGCAAATCACACATCAGATAGGATTCGGGTCGAAATGTTTGCGGGTTTAACCCTATGTTTTTCGGGGTCAGAAACTTCTCATTCGCATTCATGGGTGACTTTCAATTTGTGGATCGGTTTCCGCTAGTCCGATTGCTGAGTTAGTATCTGGCCTTTAACCAAGTTCGTCTCCGGTTCGCGGGAGCTCACCACCTGGGCGGAAAAGTATCGCTCGGAATTCCTCCATGTCTGCCTGTTTCGCTCGTTCAGAAAAGAATCTCTCAGTTTCCAGGGCTGATATTTTTTCAGCTACCGCGATGGCGATAAACTGATTGATACTGGTACCGTCACGCTTGGCAACTTTGGCTACTTGATCTTTAAGCGATTTGGGTAGCCGCAATGGATAGGTTGATATTTCACTCATTTCTTACCCTCCTGATCGCAGTGGATGGTTTGATGACTTCTATATTGAATGTGCTTGGCACAGCGCCATAGTCGCGTAAATTAAACGTCACGATGGCATCGGCCTGGCCATTGACAGCCACTTCGAGAACCATCTCGTCGTTGGGGTCCCGTAACATGGGTCTCCAGAGGTAATATGTTTTGACCGGTGCTACCAAACCGGCAATACCATTTATGAAAATGTCGGCTTGCTCCCGCGACATGCCTGCGGCGGTCCAATGCACTGGATCAGTGCATTTGGCTTCGTACTCAAAGAAAAGCGGTACACTGGCCAGCATCGTTAACCGTCGGTCCAGAACCGCGCCTAACAATGCTGCGGATGCGCCGCTTGGACTGCGCATGGCGGCGACAATGACATCGGTATCAAAAACAAATCTATGCATAATATTGAATATTATGTCACATCACCGGTGATGTCAATAATACCCTTTTTCATATCATCAGGACGAGGCTATCGGGGATGTTCCTCGGATTTACGGAATAAAAAATCCGATTTATTTGATGCATGACCGACATGCTTAAAAGGCTAGTATTGACGACCTGGAGCGCTGTATAATGACATACCGATTTATCCGGTTTTAGTTTCAAAGAATTATTGACAGCCGAAAAATAGCCACGAAAGTTATATGCTCGTAGTGTGTTATCCCCTTAGTTGCATAAACAACATGGCAAGGTGGAATTAAGCGGAGGACGATTTTCAAGAATGACACCGACCGAAACGACTTCATCAATCGGCTGGGTAATTTAATTCAAGAAACGGAAACGGTTTGCTATGCGCGGGCTATTATGACCAATCATTCATCTTAATCCGTTTCGAGCGGGTGTCGTAGAAACCGTTCAGGCGCTGAAAGCCTCTCCTTTCATCCGTGCCTGCCCGAGTCGAAGCAGGGTAAGAGTACCTCGGCTAACAAGGAGTAGATTGATGCCAGAATCAACACGTATTATTCTCTGGAACATCCGGGCTGGTGGGGGCAAACGTGCTGCAGGAATTCTGGCACAGTTACGAGAGTGGCGGCCGAACATTATTGGTCTATCTGAGAAAAACAGAGGGGTCGCCTCTTCATTCTTGACATGCAGTGAAGAATGAAGAGGCGACCCCCTCTGTTTTTCTGCATCACATCATTATCCGGGAAATAGAGCGCAAAGCGATCTTTAAAGACACCGCGGACCGGGAAAAATTTTTTGAGCGCTTTGGTCACATTCTTGGGATTCGCATCAAAGGCGATGAGCGCCTATTAGGTTCGTCGGATTTTGTCGAGAGGGTATTGAAGCCAGCCGATGAACAGTTGGAGGAAAAGTACAGGCTTCGAGTGAGTGCTATCAGCCTACCAGGGCTTATGGATAAAACGGTAAGCAAAGCGGCTAATTTCGGCAGTCAATTATCAGGGGCTGGTAAAATTCAAAAACTGATATTGGACAACTGACCTCTGATAAGCTCTTTTAAAAGAACTAAATTGTCAAAATAGATAAATGGAACGGACCCAGTATTCGATAATAGCGAATTTTGCAGATACGATTTGAATACCCGAACCCTATCGAATGATGAGATCGATTGGCAAAAGATAGGGGTCACCTTCTTTAATATTAAATATCGATTTCGGATATTTACATACTTAAGATGCGACCCCCATCCATTACTTATTAAAAAGACGGAGCGATGCGACTTCCACTCCGCCTTCGGCGGATCATTCTTCAATCGTCATTCGTCATTCCATATAGTTTCACACGAGCCCGGCATCTTTTACCAGACGATTAGAATGGTGCCAAGACCGCCACCGAATGAGCCAGGCGGTTGGCCCCGGAATGCTGCCAGCTCATGGTGACCGGGCCGATCGAGCTCAGCGCCCGGGTGCTGCCGGCCGCCGAGGAGCTGTCCGGCGAAACATCGAAACGCTCGGTCATCCCGCCGCCGGTCGGTACAAACGACCCGGCATTGCCGCAGCCCACCACGTCCACCACCCAGGCGCCTTCACTGACAACGGTAACGGTAGAGGCGATGGTATTGCTGGACGTGTTGCCGTTGGCAGCTGCCGCCTCGGCTGCCTGCTGGGCCGCGTTGGATAGGGAAATCGATCCCCCGCTGCGGTCGTCCACTGCCCCGTTGTAGGTCACCGTCACCGTGTAGGACCCTGCCGGCGGCAGATCGGCTTCTAAAAGGTAGTAAAGTCCGGTTTTTTGCAAATAACTGCTGCCGGCGGTGGATTCAGTTCCCGAAACCGGTTGCATTAGGGTCCCGTTAAAGGTTACGCTGCCGACGACCAAGTTGGCGGCCACATTGTCCTCGGCCGCAACCCCCACGATCAGGATACGGTTGCTGCCGTTTCCGATGGTGTGCGTCCAGCTCAGAGCGTTGCCATCGCCCGCATTGTAGGCCGACGCGGAATTATCGAATTCTATTGCGGTAGATTCGGGCAGTGTGTCGCTTGAATATTGCGAGGACCAGTCGGTTTCGTTCTGATTGACGGATTTGTCGCGGGCCCTGACCTGATAAGTGTAAGTCGTATCGGGCGTCAGCCCCGTATCTTCGTATGCTGCGCTGTCCTGCCAGCCGCTGTCCGCACAGCCGGCGGAAATACAATCAAAGTAGTATTCCACGCCACTGGGATCGGTGGCCGTCGCGGCCGTCATGGCAATCGATGTGGCGCCGGCGGCATAGGGCATATCGGCCCACGTCAGCGGATCCGGTTGCGGGGCGGTGGTGTCCTCACCCCGCGGGCTTTCGGCGGGGCCGGTCCCGCCGGGCGTATAGCCGGCATCGGTCGTCAGAACAATTTGATCCACGGTACTGCCATCTTCGCGCATCCAGATATTTAGCGTGCGAAGACCTGTTGACGCAACATCAAGGGTGGCGCGGGCGCTGTCCATGGTATCGTTGGTCCAGGTCCAGCTGCCGCTTGGGCCAGTGATCCGGTCGGCGGTTGAATTGGCATTGCCGTCAAGTCCGACATGCAGGGAATTGTCAAGCCCGCCATCGGCATATAAACGTGCCCAGGCATAGTGAATGCCGGTTTTGACAAAGTAGACCTGAAAATCCAACCGGGGGCTGTTGTCTACGTAGCCCGTGTCCTGGTTGGTGCCCGAATCCGGCTGCGATTCCATGGCCAGATCATTGGAAGCGCCGGTCGGTGAACTCACCAGCACCCAGGAATGGCTACCCTGGGAGGTGTTGCTGTCGTGGTTTTCCACTTCGATGGATAGGATGCCGGCCGCGCCGCTGCTCTGCTGAAAGGCATTAACTGCAACCGCCGAGGTGGTAGCCGCCTCAGCCGTCGACCAGCCGGCTGCATTCGGACTGGCCGATTTGTCGCGGGTCCTGACCCGATAGCTGTAAGTCGTATCGGGAGTCAGGTTCGTATCTTCGTATGCGGGACTATCCTGCCAGCCGCTGGCGGTGCAGCCGGCGGAAAGACAATCAAAATAGTACTCCACGCCGCTGGGATCAGTGGCTGTTGAGGCTGTCATGGCAATGGCGCTGGAGCCGGTCGCGGACGGTGCCGTAGACCACGTCATTGGGTCCGGGTTGGGCGGTACGGTGTCCGTTGGCGTCTGGCCGCTGATCTGGACATTGTCAAATTCAGCGGTGCAAAGGGTTCCATCATTGTGGGCCGTAACCGCCAGACCAATATAGACATCATTGGCCATGGCGATGGTCTCCGGGCTGCCGATCTGGCTCCAGTTTACACCGTCAGCAGACCGGTAGCCGGTGATTGTGTTTCCAGAGCGCACAATGCGCAGCCACACCCCTCCGGCACCGCTGCCGGCGTCCATGTGAATACTGGCACCGCCGGTGGTGATCCGGCGCTGAAAGGCGACCCCGTTTGCGGCCGCCAAAATGGTCATGGCATGGGGTGAGGCGGCATCGAGGCTTTCCCGGATCATGACGCCGGCTTTGGCCCAGACATCGGTGTTCTCGACACTCAGCACCCGGGCGGTGGCCTCACCGTCGCCGGTCAGCGGCCAGTAGACGAAATGAAACGCGTCGGACACGCCCCAGATGTCCGCCCCACCGCCTTCGATCGTAAATACGCCGGCGCTTTCAATTGCACTGCCGGCCTGGCCGGGACTGCCGATATCGACATTCGTCCATGCTATACCGCTTTCCAGGGTAACGTCAATGGTTGCTTCAGCGTCCGGATTGCCATAAGGCACGTGAGATTGGCTGACAACCTGTGCCAGGATCGTGTGGGGGCCGGGCGAAACATTGTCGAAAATGAACGTACCGTCCCGGTCGGTTTCCGCGATATAAGGCGGGCTGTCCAGGGTCCAATGGATATGGTCTCCTGTTGCCAGATAGCCGGAAAGAGTATAGGAGATGACGATCTGATCGCCGGTGATCACAGCTTCGTCAGACGGCGAATCGATAGTGATGGCCGGTGTCGGAAAGTCATTCGGATTGTTGGGATCCGTGTTGTAACTAACCTCGAGACCGTCATCGAAGTTGTCTCCATCGGTGTCGGCCAGGGTGGGGTCGGTCTGATAGGTGAATTCGGCCTGGTTTGTGAGACCGTCCCCGTCCGGGTCGTCCGCGGCATCATTGGGATCGGTTTCGTCCAAATCGTACTGCATTTCCCAAACATTGGGTATGTTGTCTCCGTCGCTGTCCAGATTGGGATCGATTGCAATCGTTACGGCGACATTCGAAGATGTGGTCGACGCGTTCTCCAAATCCGTGGCCACGGCCGTCAGCACATACGCACCGGGAATCGAGGCATTCCAAACCGTCGTAAAGGGGGATGTAAAGTCAGTGCCAACCAACTGCCCGTCTACGTAGAATTCAACTTGAGCCACCGATCCGTCCGGATCACTCGCGTCCGCCGCTATCGTGATGCTGCCTGTCTGACTAAAATTTTGAAATGGCACGGGACTGGTAATCGCCACGGTCGGCGACTGATTGGTGACCGCTTGAAAATTGGCCACCAGGGTTTGAGGGCTGCCGGGGATGGTGATATTATGGTTCTGCGCACCGCCGTCCGACCAGGAAGAAAATACGTATTCAACGTTTCCCAAGAATTGGGGAGACGGCGCTGAGACGGCCGTCGCCGCGCCGACGATACCTTCGATGCTGTAAGGTGCCGGATCCAATTCGGCGTAAATTCCAAGTGCGAGGCCCGGCGGGTTCGATTCCAGGGTTAAGAAAGTGGTTTGCGGATAAATGGCAACCGTGGCGGTATCGCTCAAACCCGCAGCATCTCCGCCCCCGCCAAAGATAATAAAGCTGTCGGTCATGGACAGGTATTGGGCGGCCATCCAATCCGGGGAGCGCGCAGTGTTTGAAATACGCACTTCGTCCAGGGCGCCCCAGTAATAGTCACCACCGCCGCTGCGCCGACCGAAGTTCAGGGGTTGCGAGTTGGCCGCCAGGGGTGAAATGGCCCCGTCTGTTGTTAAATCAACGCCGTCTATGTACATGGCGGCTGTGGCGCCGTCGATCACCGCGGCGACGTGATGCCAGTTGGTGTCCAGATCGATACCATCGGCCCGCCCGAAATCAGGGCCGCTGCCGACGCTGGTCAGGTTGTTATCTCCGGGCTTGTATTCCAGATTATAGCCAAAGGGATCGTTCCAGTTGTCTTTCTTGGAGAGCATCCGCGGTGCACTGAACTGGTCCTGATCGGCAATCTTGATCCAGGCTTCAAGGGTCATTTGGCCGGTGATACCGAGACTGGGGTCACTGCCGGCATCGATATAATCGTCAACCCCGTCAAAACTGCGAGCACCGGCAAACTGTCCGGCAACGCCGGTTGTGCCGAAATTGGTACCGTCATTCAGATTGGCGGTGGCGTCCAGGAAGTCGCCGTTAAAGTGCCAGACGCCGGCAAATGTCGCATCCCAGACTCCTTCGGGATCCTGGCCGTCGGCAGCCGCGGGGTTGCCGTAGTACAGCCAGATAGAGTCACTGTCCGAACTACCGTCGATCTGGGGTACTCGGACCCATATAATGGAGATTCCTCCCGGATTCCAAGACTCGATTTCGTAAGGCAGCAGGGTTCCGTCCGATTCGACAAAGCGCAGGTCTGCGCCCTGGTCTGAGGTTTGGGCGTAATCGATGCGACCGGGATCCAGGCGCACGAGGACCGGGAAGTCGATTAGATCTTCGCTTTGATCGATATTGTCGAAGAACAGCTGTTACCGCTGGGTCCATTGGGGATCCCACCAAGCCGCAACGCTGCCGTCGGCCACCGTCAGATTGATTTCTAAAAAAGACGGGTATTCGTGATCGATGGCGATAAATTGACCGCTGGTAACCCCGTTGATTTCCTCGACCTGGTGCTCATGACAATCCTGAGGATTCTGGGGCGCACAATGCTGCAGGGTAATTCGCCAGGAAAAGGCATCCGGCGGCAAGGGACCAGTTTCCGGATCATCGCCCCGACCTGAAAATGATATCACGTCGCCGACCCGCCAGGTATCGGTTCCCGAAGGGCTGAGGATGGTGGCCACGGGGGGAGAATTGTCGACCGTGATGGTGAGCGAATCGGAGCTCGATTCGCCGTTGTCATCCGTCACGCGAAGTCCCGCGGAATAGGTGCCCGAAGCATTATAGACGTATTGCGGGCTGACCTCAGTCGAATCGTCGTAAACACCGTCGCCGTCGAGGTCCCAGAGATAGGTGAGGGTATCGCCCGGGTCGGGATCGTAGGAACCGGACCCGTCAAAGTTGACGATGAGCGGCGACGGCCCATTCTGAACATCGGCACTGGCAATCGCCACCGGCGGCTGATTGGCGGAAAAAAATTCAATCCGCCGTAATTGACCGCTGGCGATGTCGACGTAGAAGACGTCACCGCCCGGGCCGGTTTGCAAATCCACGGCAAAGGCGTTGTCAATGAAGGTCAGAATATTACCGGGATCGGGTTCACCGCCGACCGAAGGAAACATGACCTTTATCCAGCGTGTCGAATAATCGGCAAAAAAGAGTGCGCCGTCGTACGGCGGCGGATAATCGCCGCCTGTATAAAATGTGAGCCCGCTGATGGCCGAACTGCCCTGGTGTATATAGGCGTAATAAGGTGCGGTCGCGGTGCCGGCGTTGTATAGGTTTTCACAAATGGGCAAGTTGGCGCCGTCATAGCCCGAATGTCGCCCGCTGCCTTCATAACATGGCCAGCCGAAATTCTCCACGATCGCGTCGACCGGATCCGGGATCCGATTGATCTCTTCCCAGATTCCCCAGCCGACGTCCCCGATCCAAATTTCACCGGTTTGGGCATGGATCGTAAAGCGGAAAGGGTTGCGCAGGCCGTAAGCGATGATGCGATCGTCGTCGGGTACAGCGCCCCCAAACAAGGGATTATCGGCCAGGGCCGCGCCGGTCAGAGGATCCACGCGCAGCACCGTGCCGTCAAAAGATACCGGATCTCCTGCAGTCTCAAGATCCTGACTTCGCAAAGCGCCGCCTTCATTAATGGGATCGTTAAACGGATTGCCAACCTGACCGTAATCGACAAAATTGAAACTGGCCCCGTCGCCGGCAGTTACGTAAAGGGCGCCGTCCGGCCCGAAATGCAGATCTCCGATTGAATGACTGGGATACTGCTGCTCCCAGGCTTCTATCAAAACCACTTCCGGGTCCTTCATCTGATTGCCCTCGGCTTCCAGGCGCGAAAGACGGCCGCTGACCGTGCAGCCCTGATCGGTGTGGCCGGGCGGGTTGGGGCAGGTGTCGCCCCATTTGGGCGGAGAGCCGTCAATATCCGCATCAAACGCATAGAGCACATAGATATAAGGCACTTGCGGAAAATCAGGATGGATTGCCAGCCCCAGCAATCCCCGGTCCCAGGCATTGTAGACCTTCAAACTGAGATCCGCGAAGGTGACGGGGGTTGCGTCGCCGAGATCGTCAAAGACTTTGATCACGCCACTTTTTTCGGCCACAAAGATCCGCCCGTCCGGTGCAAACCGCACCGCGACCGGCTGATTCAATCCGCTGAAAACGACCGTGTCCTGAAATCCGGACGGAAGTGCTGCGATCGGTTGCGGTGCCAGGAGCATCAGGGACAGAAAAATCGGCACGGAAAGCAGCAATTGCTTGTATGGATGTGTTTGCTGGAATTTAGATGTTATCTTCTTTCTTCTCCTATTTTGATCCAGGAATCTGTATCTCATTTGTCCACCTCCTAACTGTGATTAGGAGTGGTTTCAAAATCCCATATTTTGCGAGAAGTCCCATCATTTGCGGGCTGGCCATCATTTGCGGGCTGGCCATCATCCCCTAGTTTTGAATGAGCCATCTTCCGCGGCTTGTGCGTCGCTTGGTTGACCGATTTGGGGTTTTGAAGCCACTTCCAAGCAATTAATTCGATTTGTATCAAATTCAGAGGGTCTGGCTGCCAGGACCATCTTTTGGGCTCAGTGGCAAAAGTGAATTCGCCTTAAACCTAGGTTTTGTTATCAGAGGAATTCCTGATAGAAGGAAGCTTCGTCCGGGGGCAAAATAAATTGTTCTGCGCCACGTTGTGGTGTGTATAGAAAGGAGGAAATATGGTTTTAATGTGGTTCTAATTTAGCCGCACCAACTGGATCGTTTTAACAGATACCAGAGACCCCCACCTTCTGTTAAATCTACAAGAACATTGCCGACTAGAAAAAACTAAGAACTATCAAATGATTGGAACTAAAGAAAGCTTCTGTAACAAAGTTTACCGTTATTAGTTTTTAAGCATGATTTTGCTTTTTGCAATTCTTTTTTTTCCAAGTTCTAGTAAAAACAAGGTTTACGGCTCGGGTAGAAATACGGCGCGTTCAGCTTTAGGCGGAGATTTTCCATCATGCACCCTTTCGGTTCGTGGAGTGGGTTCCTAAGTTCCGCCATGACCAACGTTTCCGCAAGCCCCCCTCTCATCTCCCGCCGCGGCGGGATCGGATTTCTCCGCCACCGGCGGGATCGGCAGCAATGGTATTTCCCCGAAATCCCTTCCTATCCATCGAAAAGATACACTTAAGGGAAAAGGCAGCTTGGTGCAAGTCCAGTAGTTGGATTTTTCTTAAACCGCCCTTTTGGGTGTCAAAAACATCACTTTAAGCCCAAAAAACGGGGCTATTTTCCGCATAGATCCTTAATTGCCAAGCGTTCACCTTGGTCCGACCTAATGCTACCGCACCCGCTACTTCACGGATTCGGGCATCATCGGATCAAAGGAGTTTGTAGTTGAGAATTATCGGCGCTTTCGCCACCTATTTCACTCCAAACACGAAAAAAAGCCTAAACCGATCAAGGGCTTGGAGGGGATGTATTCGCTGAAGCGATTGTCTGAAATCATCTGAAAAAAATGCAGCCCTTACAATTTTAAAATATGATATTAAGATTTTACGGGCTCACTTGTTTATGATAAATTCTCTATTTGTTGATTCTAAAGAACACTTTGGCCGTTGAAATCAGAATACCTAAAATTTGGTAAACTACTCAAATAGTCTGACCAATCCATTCGAGAGCCTGTGCTCATATTTATTTCAGTTTGAAAAGCCATCAGGCAGAAAATAATTTCCTGACCATACCTCGACCAATATGGCGTGAAAGAATACGATAGTTATTTTTCTCGTAGCGGATTCGTCCGGCAATAATTGATTTGTGAATATCCGCTTTTGAAGCTAAGTCTAAAACATCATTAAGTTTACTTGTATTTCGGGCAGGGTGGCTATTCCAAAAATGGCTTGGTACCAATGATTCTCTGGCCAACTCATCCGCTTCGTTCTCTATTTCATCTAATGACTCTCTTAAATCGAGATCATCTATTATGCACTGACCTTCTATACTGTGTGCATGACCCAATACCAAATGAGCTAATTCATGGGCAAGGGTGAACCAAAAGTTATCAAGCCTATCGTATCTCAGGCTCAGCGCTATGATTGGCTCGCCTTTTTTGGTTATCAGAGTAGCCCCATCTAAATATGTTCGCTTGAAATGAGGAACAACAATCAACTTTATACCCTTATTCTGCAGAAATTCTTGAGCCCTTAGCGGCCCATCCTTTAATACGCTTAAATAAATAATTTTGACTATAAAACCTTTATTCAAAGCATCAGGATCAAATTTTGCTTCTAACTTAATATTTTCTGCTTGAGCTAAAGCACCTAAAATCCATGCATCGATTGAATAAGGATCATCCTTTTCGTTGCGTCTGGTGCCTTGGCGCAAACATGCACGGTTCTGATCTGTGAAATAAGAATCAGCACAAGCCTGGGAAGCAAGTTCTCGCATTATTTCTTCAGCTTGAGTCTTAGGATCGAGTTCGGTTACCCAGCCACGATTAACAATTTCCGTAACGGGGAAGTTGTCCCAATCGACACCTTCCCCATCAAGGGGGAAATCCCTTCCTTCCGAAATTAAAATCTCTGCAGGGATCCTCAAATGATTATATAATGATCGAATCATTGATAAAGAAAGATTTCTTTTTCCATTCAAAACTTCAGAGACCTTTGAACGACTTCCAATGAAAGGCACCAGATCGGCCTGCTTCAGATCCCTTTGCTCCATAACAAAGCGTACTGCTTCAATAGGAGTTGGAGGGGGAACCGGATGGTTCTCTTTCTCGTACACTCTAACCAATGTGAGCAGGACATCGAGTTCATCGCCTTCGGGCGTACCTGATTCGGCACCCCAGAGCGATTCAATGCGCCCAATAGCCTCATCGTATGCTTGCTCTGTATTAACAGGGCGGATATTCATATTGCACCTCCGAAGGATTTATTCTGTCATAGTCCTTATGCCGACCAAACCATTTGACAAATACAGCTTGACGTTGGAAATCAACAGCGGTTATTAACCTAAAATGATTACCTTTGATATTAAATATAATTCGATCCGGTTGGACAAAGTCCGCCGATGGAAACATATTTTCCAGTTCTGGAAAATGTTTAAAATCATTTCCCTCTATGAGAGCCTTCCAAGCCTTTAATTGGCCATCTGCTTCAGGGTAACACTCCCTGTAAGCATTGATTGTTTTATTTGTTATGGCTCTCACGACAGATACTATATATTCCCAAAATGGGAATGTCAATAAAATTTCCCGATTTGGGAACTCCGGGACGCCCATAAAATTATTATTTTCGTTGCACTACAAGCAGAAACTTATAATTTTAGGGAAAACATAGGGGTCGCGTCTTCATTCTTGACAGTTAGTACGAGGCTATCGGGGACATCCGTTCTATTTATTTACATCCATAGGTGCGATCTGATAACTAGAGGTCATGCACCGGAAAAACAGAGGGGGTCGCGTCTTCATTTTTCACTGCATGTCAAGAATGAAGACGCGACCCCTCTGTTTTTCCATTATAGCTAAACTCGTCAAAAAATGTGCATAACCATTCGCCGAATTCCACCACCCGTTTCTGATGACGTGATGGATAAAAATCGTGTTAGGATAGGATGAACAAGTGATATGGATTGAGACATCCGGGACATCCGAAACGCCTATTAAACTATGACGTTCTTGTTCCAACGGCCTTTCAAGATATATTATTATGGGCGTCCGCAACTCCCTGCCCGATAGACAAAATTTGTTGAAACTGAGCCGATTTCTGTCAACCCGCGCGAAGAAATCTCCTCTGAAAAAACAGATCCGGTTTGACCAATGCCGGCCCTGTCAATCCAGCAATAACCTTGATGTAATTCAAATTGCTTTATATTATAAACCAATTAAGCCCAAAAGATTGGTGCTCGCTGATCCTGACAGCAATACTTTTAGGGAAACATTCAACCTATCTAATCCCCCAAGGCATAAAATTTGCAGATTGTAATGGAGGTCATCAATTTGAAAGGACTCTCCATGTATAGCAAAGCTCGACGGATTCTGCGCCCTTATATTTTTGCTCGAAAAATTCTATATTTTGCGGCCGGTCGCAAATTCAAGTCGGTGAGGGCTTTTAAGCCAACCGCTCACGTGCTGGCCATCGGAAGCATCGTGGGGCTTTTCCTAATGGGAACGGCCGGATCAGCATCTGCCCGGGATACCACGCCTCCGAATATACCAGCCGGATTTACGGCCACCTTCGAGTCCGAAGCCGGTTCCGAACCTACCCCGCCGGATGGCAGCATCTCAGGCTGTGTCGAAGCCAATGAAGGCTTTTTTGCCAATCTTTCATGCCCGGGCGACAAGACCATCACCAGCATCGACTTCGCCGGCTATGGACAGCCTGCGGGCTCCTGCAAAGAGGGCTATTTACAGGGAAACTGCCATGCAACCGATTCACGGTCCATCGTTGAAGCCGGCTGCTTGAATCGGTCTGAATGTGCCATCAGCACCGGCAACAGCGTATTCGGCGATCCCTGTCCGGATAAATCCAAACGGATTGCCATTGCCTTCACCTGCGATGGTGGCGGAGGGGACGCATGTCCTGATGATCCGAACAAAACCGAACCGGGCCAATGCGGCTGCGGTGAAGCGGACCTAGATACTGATAATGATGGGGTTTATGATTGCAAACCAACCTGTGACGACGCCTCATGCCAGGACAGTCAGGAAATCACAGAAACAGAAAACCCGCCGCCGCAAGGGTCGCCGCTATTCAAAAGCACTTTCAACTATTCGAGTGAGTGCACCTGGAATGGGCTAGATGGCGGCACGAATTGCAACACCATCGCAAACGACGGCCTGGCCTGGGTAGCAACAGCCAGCCCCGTTGATCAGATTGACGGCCACTACACCGAAGCAGTTGCAGCAGCAAACAACGGTAACGGCGACGGCGGCTATGGTGCGCGCTTCTGGGTTGACGGTGGGGTCAATGTTCAGACGAAGCCGGTCCGGCTTACCTTTGATCAGCAACAGCCTGAAATCTGGTTGCGATGGTATCAACGCTATCAACCGGGGTTCCAGTGGTCCGGGGGCGGTGGGCCGAAGTACGACAAAACCTTCTACATCTGGATTACGCCGGACACAAAAGGAAACTCAACGCTCAAGCTTTTGCCGCAGTTCTTCAACAATGGCTATCGCATCGGAATTCTAAATGGCGGCGCAAATGATCAACTCGAAAACAACGCGATCAACTGGACTGACACGTTCGGGACGACATCAGACGGTTTGTTCCACATGTTCGAGGTTTATATCAAACTGGACACGGACGGCACCGACGGGATCGGGAGGGTTTGGATCGATGGCACGCGGGTGTTGAATAAAACCGATGTCGATTACAGCGGCGGCAACGCCGCCAGCCGCGCCGGTATCAAGTTCTTCGATTTCCAGGAAAACCAATCCAGCCCCAACAATGGCCGGGCTATGTATATCGACTATGACGATATCGAAGTCTGGATCACAACTCCCCCGGCGACCGATAGTTTCGGCGATCCCTGGATAGGCCCACTTAACGGGTATTCGGGGGGATAATCGCAACTTCGACACTGGCCGGCACCGGGGTAGGATGCTTCCAGGGCGAGACGCTCGGGAAGGGCGACGAAGATACGAAAAAAGGTGTCAGATCTTGATTAGTGATTAATTGATTACTGTAATCAATAATCAAGATTTGACACCCAAATTTTTTCTGGGGTCGGTCAACTTCACGGTATTGATGGGAGCTGCGAGCCTTTTGAGCCGACCGCCGGAAATTATGATTCACACGGTTTCCCAATCGTCGGGTTGCAACCCGTGAACGCAAAGTAAAAACGAAGTAAAAAGGAAATCAAGGCGTTGAATTTCAGATCGATCAGGCATTTTAGGCAATGACACCCTGGTGCCGATAAGTACGTCGCATATTCAACCCCACCGTACTATAAATCTGATAATGTAGAACGAGTCGCCTTATTTGATTGTGTAAAAAAGACGCAGGCGCAGAACATTCTCATCGGCCGTAAACGCCGAACTTGCGCTTGGTCGCCCTTGCTGCAGGAGATAATGCAGCTGAACCCGCCAGGCGTCGGACAATTTTGTGCCGACGCCCAGGTCATATCGCATGCGGTTAACGAACATGGGCCTTTCTACATCCAAGAACGGCTCGATCGATCCCATTAGATAAATTCCGTTTTTCAAAATGATATCATAATTCGGAGATCTTACGCCTAGCTGATACCGGGCGCGTAAGGTAAAGTCAAAATCTCCTGCGCCTTGGGTCTGCCAGATCATTCGTTCTTCCAGGCGCAGATATTGACTGGTCGCGTAATCGCCGAGTTTGGGCCAGACAAATCGGAGACCCTGCCAGGGTCCTATTTCGAAGGTATTGTCTTCATCGTCATTGAAAGTCTGAAAAAACCTGATTCCGCCGTGTATCGTAAACCAGGGCTGGAACCGGTAACGCACCGAGGGTCGAAAGTAGATGACGGTGGAATCACTATCGCTGAGCACTCCCCGGATACCCTGGTCGCCATCATAACGCAAGACATCGCTAAATCTGTAAATCATGGCAATGTCGGACCAGGTTTGAAATTCAGCGCCGGCCACAGGTGATATCAGAACTGGAATTGAAATCAGTAATATGAGAGTGACATTGATCCCGTATTTAAACATGAGCATTAGAAATATAACTTCGCGAACGCCGGAAGTCCTCTATTTGAAAGGTCGATTTCGGACAAAAAGTTGTTGCTCCCACTTTAGTCGAGACGCATTTGAAGAAAACTGCAGCCCAAACCGAGCCCAACGTGTTTCAGATCATTCCATCACCCGTCATCCTACACTAACTAACGGCTGCCGGTCAATAAGCACGCTCGTTCATGCGGATGTCCGTTGTTTAGCGAAATTCTATCAGATGCCGGTCCCGCATTACCTTGCTTTCTTCTGCGCATCGAATCATATTGCCTTCCTTGCCGATATCCGCGATATTTAGCGTTTCCTTTATATTTCACGGATAATTTAACCTCTCAAAAGTTTTCTGCAATTCAGACGAAAAAATTATTATCAATCATATTATATAGTTATAGAAATTTTAATTTTTAAGGACGTCGTTGGTATAAATCTTGGGACTTTTCTAAAACAGCAATCACGATCTTATACTGAAAAGGAGGGTTAGCATTATGAAAGCAAGAAAAACCGGGTTAAGATCTATAGCTGTGATCACAGCTCTGGGCATCGCTTTAGCCGGATGTGCCTCTATTGAAAAAAGTAGAGCAACAGATACAGAACAGAAGCTTGCTGCGGCAGGATTCAAGATGAAAGTGGCGGATTCCCCCGAAAAGCTGGCCCATTTAAAAACCCTTACCCAGCGGAAAGTCGTCCCGCATGACAAGGATGGCAAACCGGCTTACATCTATGCGGACGCCGAGTTTTGTATGTGCTTGTACGCGGGAGGCGAGGCGGCTTATGATCGTTATGAAAAGATGGTTGTTCGGCAGAATATTGCTGAGATGAACGAGGCTGCCTCGATGGATTGGGGGATGTGGGGACCGTGGAACGGGGGGTGGTAGCAAAACCGTCGTGTTCCAGGCTGAATTGCGCGACATGCAGTTAACTTTGCACATTCTAATTCGAGTCCAAGGACATGATCCTGGCCTTTCTGACCGACGATGTATTGAATAAATTCCGGGCCAGCAAAGGTTGGGAAGCGGGCATCGACGGCAACGTCGCCGTTATTGCGGTGGGCGGCGGCGGTGCTGGATGACTTGAAAGGGCAGCTATTATTTCGCCGTGAGAAAACAATGAATATCACTGCCCGAAATATCATGGCACGGGTCAACCAGGCGCCGGTACGGCTGAGCGGAAATGTTTTGCGTATAGGATCTCCCGAAATGATTGTTTCCGCAAGCGCCCACGCTGGGAAATTAGATCTATCCCACCTGGCAGAATTACTGCCGGCATTAAAAGAAATGAAATTAGCGGGTATCCTTGACATGGATTTAGACGTTCACATACCCTATTCCGCTCCTGCAAAAAGCCGTCTGAACGGAACCGTATCCACCCGCGACGCGGGTTTCCAGCTGCCCTCATCCAACCTGGCTGTTGCCAGGGGAAATTTAAATTTGGCGCTGAGCGGCAAGCGCGCCAACATTAAATCCATGACCGTGCAAATCAATGACCAGCAGGTGGCCCTGGCGGGACACCTATCCAATCCGGTGGAACCGAATATAAAAATGCTGGTCACATCCACTGATCTAAACCTGGATCGTTTGCTGCCGCCGGCCACAGCCGCCAAGCCTTCAGCAGCACCGGCCAAAGGCAAGGAGGATCAGAGATCCAAAAAGCCCGCAACCGATAAAAAATCCGGCAAGGCAGAGTTGCCGCCCGTGGCCCGTAAGTTAACCGCCGATCTTCAAGTGCAAGCTGATCGCGGCCAATACAAGGGGATGCAATTCGAAAAACTGAAACTAGACCTCCTTTACAAGCGGGGCGTAGTCGAAAGATATGACGCAAACTTTAACATTGGTAAAGGGCACATCGCAACGAAAGGATCGGCCGATTTGCGCAACCTGGATCACGTCAGATTTACGGTGGATCCGAATATCAGGGCCTTGCCGTTGGAGGCGGTCGCGCCGGTACTCGGAGTTGAAAAATTACCCCCAAACGGTCCCCTGACGTTAAAGGGTCAGCTGCGGGGCCGCACCGGCAGCGCCAGGGAAATACTTGGCAGCCTCAATGGAAACCTGGATGCATCGCTGGGACCGGGGAATTTAACCAGGATCGGCAAGGCGCGAGAGTTTATCGCCAAACTGTCTTCCATGGCCCATATCAGCAGCCTGTTCTCAGGCAGATTATTCAAGGACCTTTCCAACCGGGGCATACCCTTCCAGACGATCAGCGCTCAGAGCTCTTTTGACAAAGGCTCTCTCGTTCTCAGCAAATCACAGTTCGATAGTGATGCCATGAAAGTCGACGGTCAGGGTACAATCGATCTAATCAATCAGAAACTTAAGATAGAGGCGCTCCTGGTACCGTTGGCAAAAGTCGATGATGCGCTCCATTACGTACCGATCGTCGGGAAAGCATTGGAAGATGTGACCAAAGTCCGGATCGATGTTGCGGGTCCATTGGAAGATCCCGAAATCCACACCGCGGAAGCCAGGGAAATCGGCACAAGCCTTGAGACTGAAGTTGAAACACCAGAAACAGTATTTGAGGAGGCTGGTAAAGATCTAAAAAAGATTTTTTAACGAATCCGCTCCGGTTAACAACAACGAACTCACTCAAGTGGCAAATGCTCCGGATTGTCCCATCAAATACTGTTAAGCTATTTTTCAAGGTGGCGTTATCAGGATGGGTTACGATGCCTGCCGGTGTTGGTTCGGCCTGGTGACAGATTATTTTCGAACCTAAAATAAGGGAGGGTCGCATTGAGAAAAAAAACATTCCTAATCAAATGGTTATTGGTGATTGCGGTAAATTCGATCTTGAATATTAATGCTGTTGCTCAAAATCAGCCGTTGGATCCGCAGATGCAGAAAAATCTGCATGATATGTCAGCCTTGATGACAGACATATCCCGCCAATTGAGTACCGGCAAGATGTCGCCCGACGCCCAGAGGACGGCGGCATCAGTCACGAAGCAGGTGAGTCAAATCTTACAGGAGCTCTCCGGTCTCGGAAGTGGCATCCATCATGATCACAAAAGGAAAATCGAAAAAGCGAAGAAAGCCTGGAACCCATGGGGTGAGGATACGGGGGGGGGGTAGTTTAGACTAAGTATGAGCAAAGGAAAGACCAGCCCTCCTCAGCGGCGCTAACGGTAGTGTAGCGGCGCGCAATGGGATTTTGGGCCTAAAAAGAAGATTAACGTTTATCTCTTCTTCTTATTTTCAAAGGGTAGAATTTCAGTTAACGCTGCCAATGCAACGTAAGGACATCATCCTTGACTTCGTAGCTTTTTAATCGTTTGAAAAAAGTCATTCCCAGAAGTGAATTCCGCATTTCCGCCTCATTTACCGATGCGCCGATTTCGTCAAAGTGAATCTCTCCCACTCTGAAATCGCCAATTCGAATCGAGCTGCCGCGTACCATTCCGTTGGCGGTTTCATAAAACCGGTCAAAGTGCAGCTCACTTATTTTAATGCCGATTTTTTCGGCATCGGCCGGGGATAATACAATATGGCTTGCCCCGGTATCGGCCAGAAACATGATGGGTGTCCCGTTCACCTCTGCGATGATATAAAAATGCCCGTCGGAAGAGACTGGAAAACTGATGGAATCCATCGTTTTTTGATAACCTTTCGACGGGACGAGCTCCGCAAAGACTTTATCCTTAACCGCGGACATCTCATGGCGATAACTGTATCCCACAATCAAGATCAGAAAAATTCCGGCCCATATTGCGAGATGCCTGAGGTTCGACCATATTTTCCCGGAGGCAATGCTCGAACTGACAATCAGGACGAGCAGAATCTCATAGACAATCTGTCCCGTATCCTCCCTGAAACTCAGCACGTCAAAGGCCCGGTTCAGGTAAACGATCAAGCCGGATAAAAGGGCGGCGACTATAAAAAAGCTTGTATTAAAACCCGGTTTCCCGGTTTTTTCAGTGTCCGATACACCGGGTTTCTGATCATCGATTAGGGTATTCCCGCAGTTAGAACAAACGCGGGTCTCTTCGTCGCCCATGCTGTTGATCCAAAATTCCGGGATCCGGGCATTTTCAGTGCCGCAGTGGGGGCAGATATGAGTATCGGTGTTTTTCTGAGAAGGATTCTGCATTTCCGCTAATCAATTCTTACAATAAGCCATCGGTTTATTTTTTTTGCAAATCTTACCCTTTGATGTCGACTTTGAAGGTGGATAAATTCGTAAAAAGTCGAATTCATCATGTGTTTGGTGTTTTGTGTTTGGTATTTGACAAAACACATCGCACGTCATATCAAGATGTTATATCACTAAACACTAAACACCAAATACGAAACACTCTCGTCAATAGTTCGTTTTTCGACTTTTTACGAGACTGTCAAGGTTGGTTCACCGGCACAATGGAATTCAAGGACGCTCCTTTTGTTGACCATCTTCCGCTTGCGGCATAACCGGTCGCGGAACGCTGCTGACGATATTGCTGGCACCGAGGATCGCGGCCGCGCCTTCAAAGCCGCCCGTCGTCCCGTTGACCAGAGTTTGGGGTATTTTGACGATATCCGGATTTTTAACGGCCGCATTTAGAACTTTTTCCAGGACAGCCAGTTGCATGACCCGCTCCTGGTCGAGGACTTCAACCTGCACCTGCTGGCCTTTCGCGATCTCCATGAGTTTAAGCTTTTCGCCCTCCCCTTCCAGTTTGGCGGCTAACTTGTTTTTTTCCGCAATTTTAACCCGGATTTCGGCCGCCACCAGCTCAGGCTGTTGATCGGCGGTGGCGCGGGATTTTTGGGTTTGGATACGCTGATCCTGGGCTTCTTTTTCACGCTTAAAGGTTTCTTCCAGTTGCCCGGCCAGCTGTTCTCTTAACCTGGCGACCAGCAGTTCCGGCGGCACCACCGAATCCACCAGACGAACATCCTTAATGGTCACACCGGCTTTTTTGCCTTCCGGAATGACGGCCGCCTCAATTTTGCCCTCTACGATGGATCGGTTTTCATCGATTAGGCTCAACACTTTCTCACCGGCACAAATATTTCGAACGACTGACCGGATGGACGGTGTTACCACCTTGTCCTCGGCGGCCGCCACATTACCGACCGAAGCCACCAGAAAAGGGGTATCCTTGGGTTCCACCTGGACCTGAACCCGCAGTTCCTGGGGAACCAGCCATCCTTCCATGCGCGTAAATATAGCGGAGTCAGCGGCACGCTCCGGAATGGAGACTTCCTCGGAACGTTCCTTTTGCTCGATTTTGCCGTCCTGGGTCACCTGTAGATCGATGTAGCGTCGTTTGTAGCCGCCCTTGTAATTCCATGTCTGAACCCGGGTGTCGACCGTGGTGACATTGTATGCCACTCGATTCAAATAGTACCGCCCGGGCTGCAACGGATCGACCCAGATTCCCACCGATCCTTTGTTTACCAGCGGCACGGACAGGGAACCGGCAAGCTCATGGGGCACATCGGCCAGTTGCCATGCCGAAGATTCCTGCACATTGGATTTGATGACCCCCACAAAGCCGGCCGGGATATCCGTCGCCTTGTCGGGTTTAATGTCGAATAAGTAACGGTTCAGGCGGTACTTTCCCGGAGGCAGGACGGTCAACTGCGGGCCTTTCTGACCGCCGTTTTTCAGAAAATAGGCTGCATCGAGCATCTGTTTGAACTGGTCTTTGGGCCACGCGTCGGCCAAATACTGCTCGTTTTTTAATGGATCACCGTCTTTGGCCACAAGAAAGCCGTAATTGCCTTCTTTGATCTCGATGACAGGGGCCTCCTCGACATCGTACAGGACATTCAACAGCAACCGAAAGTGAAAGCCCGGCGGCAATATTTCAGCCTGCGGTCCTTTCTGGCTTGTGAAAGCAATGATTTGACCGGATTTCATGGACTGGCCGAAATAAATTCTTTTTAAGTGGCCGATGCTGTTGGAATCGATGATAACATAGGAGGTCGAGAAAATCAGGAAAACTGTGAGAAGACCGGCGGCTATTTGAAGCGGACGGACCGATTTGGCCATAGGCGACTCGATTTCCTGCGGAACTTTTTTGCCCTCCTCATCTTTAACCGTTTTAGTCGTCGTTTTGGGAATGATTCGGGGAATAAATACCATGAACAGAACCAGCAAGAACGCCAAAAATAATTGAATCATCAGCCTGTCTCCTTACTTAAGTGTTGATGGAATTGCGGCCAAAAATCTTAAATCACGCATCGGGGAGATGGCGTATTTTACAAAGGGTACACCGGAATTTGATCCTTGATTACGGGCGAAAACAAGCAAGACTGAATCGAATCGATTCCAAATGACCTGCTGAATATCAAGGCTTAATATTCAGAATTGCCAAATCTGCAGCTATGTCGTTATTATAACCGTTCACTGATAATCATGCAACATTCAGGAAAGAAGCCTATTGGAGAGAGTCAGGGACGAAGCTAAGATTTAAAGTATTGGAGATGCAGACACCCTGGCCACCGAGGCCATCAACCGGGTGGGTCATGGCGGTAATTTTTTGGAAGATTGGCACACCCGGCACCATTTGCGCAGGCAGGAGCGCTTTCACGCGTCGTTTCCGGCTGCAGTGCCATGTGGGGAATGGAAAGAAGATCCGGGTAATATCTATGATCGAGCCGGCGACCACATTAACCGCATCATGCACGAGCATGAGGTTCCGCCCCTGGAACCGGGTCTGCAAAAAGAGCTCGACATTATTTTGGCGGCGGCTAAAAAGGATATCGGCCATTAGGCCAGATTGTATTTTTCGCGCAGCCTGCCGGACAGAACTTTCACCACCCTGAACGCTTCTTCAACGGTCTTTTCGCCATCCGGGTTCACCAGGCAACATGTCGCAGGTGATATCAGACTTCTGGACAGCAGGTACTCTCTATCTATTCCTTTGCTGCCAAGAATCGACCAGATTTCTTCTAATTTATGCGTCAATGATTCAGTGTTTTCAGTTTCAAAGGGTTCAAAGTTGGTGGGAACCAGGCCCCAGACGATCACACCATCGTTTTTCAGAAACCGTTTAATGGACCCCGCATAGTGGGTAAATATGTCTCCGTTAAGGAAGACATCCAGCGAAAGAATGTCCATATCTTGGTTCAGCAAAAAATCCCAGTCCGGATTGCCGCAGAGATGAATCCCGCGCGGGCGTTCGATCATGGCGAGAAATACTTCCATATCCGTGCGCGCTGCATTGCTGTCGTATCCGGAAAGGGCGCTGAATAGAAACTGCAGACCCGGTTCGTCAATGAACATGAAGGCATTGGGGTTTAACTTTTTAAGGCGCTCCAGTTGGACATTGATGCGCCGGGCCATGAATTCATACATAAACGGCCGCACGGTGTCGTCGAAGATAATCGGACGCTGATCTTGATCCAGCACATTCAAGCCGAAACTGATCGGCCCCTCCAACTGTCCCCTGATGGCAGGCCGATCGGAGAGATCCAACGCCAGGAAACGATGGTAGACATCTGAATACTGGTCGCTGATATCAAAGTAGGCCGGCTCCGCGAAGTGGGCCAGTGTTTCTTCGAGTTCAACGGCAAACTTGTCCATTGAAAATACCAGTGTCTGGTTGTCCAAATTCAGCACGATCCCGGGGAAATGCTCGGAAGCCTGCACATACATGTCTTCGTAATAGCTTAGCCGCGGAAGCTGGGGCCAGAAAGGGAGATCCATCGACAGGGCGACCTCAAGCGCCCGGGCTGGATCTGTGTGCGGCATCACCGCCATGGCGGTGGTAAGTAAATTTCCGGGGATCGGCAAGCTAGCCACCTCTTTGGATTTCGGGTTTTGTACCTATTTATTGAAATTACCCTAACATTGAAAAAAATTGCTAATTGTAGGGTGGGCTGTGCCCACCAAAAAGCGTTGAATCTAAAGGTCGAAGGTGGGCACAGCCCACCCTACAACAAAAACGCAGGAATCAACCAGAGGTGAGATCCAGCAATACCACTCCAATTTCTGTTTGCCCCTGTATTTATAGGGGTTGGTGTATGTTTCCATGATTATTTATGCAACAGTCGGGATTACATTATGTTTGCACAGAATTTAAAAAATAAAAAATTTTCGCCACCAAGACACGATGTTTTTATATTTTTTTTCTTCTTGTCTTAGTGTCTTTGTGGCTGATACTTTCGGTTTAACCCAGGTTGGGAACTATGATTTCGGATTTTTTTGGCCAGTGCCTTGCGCCTAACGCCTTCTACCTTAAACCTTACACCCTATACCCTTACTTTCCAGTACCTAATACTCAATACCCAATACCCAACCCGGACAAGCCGGAAATGAAGATTGAAGATTGAAGATTGAAGATTTGTTGGATCGCTGCGCTCTATCTTTTTTAGTTATAGAGCCTGCGCATAAACTTAAAATTGATCAGAATAAATTACAAAATTGTAGGTCCAACATTTTAAATTTGGTCAATGTTCTTTGAAAAATTGGTTAAAGCAGCAATCTGCTGTGCTTCAGGTTA
>Ga0209149_1000176_pt1 | contig 25634 bp, 14 predicted proteins | sample WorMetTyACAVOLI2_FD_187423 | JGI IMG/M metagenome (GOLD analysis project Ga0209149, IMG submission 187423) | Marine gutless worms symbiont microbial communities from Max Planck institute for Marine Microbiology, Germany - Olavius algarvensis... ... | reverse complement strand
GCATGGGAGATCCTACTGCACAGCAGCTTGCCGAGGACGCCGACGACAGACTGTTCAAATGAGTGAGGGACAATGAGCATCACGTGCTTCACCACCTCCTCCCTGACATCACCAGTCACCGCTACAGTCTCCGACCACGTCGACATAACTTTGTACTTACTACAAAAACTGATGACCGAAATTTTATAATTAGACAAATTTTCAGAGACATATATTGATGGATCTTCTGCTCTACTGACATTAACTTTTAGCCTAGTTCTAGTTTTTTTGCTTATACTGACTATTGTTTTTACATTTTCTTATGTAATTCAGTCACGTTATGTTCGACTGTAATCTAAAGTTTTGATGATGATGATGATGATGATCTAATCCTGGTTATTAAGATTACTAAATGACATTGTGGTATAGCAAACGTGACACGTTAGGAATATGGTGGCGTTTCATAACGGCAATTTTTAGTATAAAAGCGGCAGGAAACGAGGAACGGAAATACACGGACACGGAGACACTGAGAGTGATAGAGTGACTGACACAGATCTGTTTTATTGTATCATTATGTTAATCGATCACCCCACAACGGATGCTGCGGACGTTTACACGTGCGGCTGTCTCTCTCATGTTTAAATGATGCGTTTTAACAGCTTGGGAGTCGCCGTCGGCAATAAGCACGCGTGTTAGGGCGTTAAGACGCCGAGTGCTGGTGCTTGCATGGTCGCACGCGCACAGACGTTGGCATTGTGACAGTATATTATAGCTAACGTTGAACAACGCCGTACACTGTGTGCTATGTTGGCTTACATACGAGCGCGTCTTGCTGCCTCTTAATTATTCTCTTTGTTGCTGCTTAGACTGCTGTTACGAGGATTGCAACGCCTGGTGTCGTCCGAATTTAAGTCACGCCTGCATCGTTGGTTTGACGATGTTGCCGTGTCCCTTTTTGCTTACCAAAATGCGATGCGTTTAAATTTGTTAAAGTAATGCACAAAATAATCTGGCTTCTTTTTCCGGACACGGTGTATATAGGCCTGTAATGAAAATCAATATATCCACACCTCATTCCACATTACAATAGAATAGATCTTTAACTCTTTAATGGGCACCGGTAATTATAGTGCCATATCAAATAATATGAAGTTGGTACACTGGCCGTTGATGGGTGGGCTGTTACGTTTGGTACAGCGATGGTACAGCGATGAGGTGACTGGGCGGGGCTCTACCGACCCGACTGGGGGTCCTGACCCTAACCGACCCACGACATGTAGTTCTGACCCTAACCCTAACCGACCCACGGGGTGGGGAATTATTTGAAAACTGGCACTAACCCCATGCCTGACCCTAACCGACCCACAACGTGGGGTCCTGACCCCAACCCTAACCTTAACCGACCCACGAGGCGGGAATTATCTGAAAACTGACACTGACTCATATTCCTGACCCCAGGACTAATTAGTACACAAGGGTCATCAGAGGGCGTTACCTCCGGGGGTATTATCGGTAGGAGGGGTGGTTTCCGGGAGGAGTTGTCTCCGGGGGGGGGTATCTCCAGTTACCGTAGTGAACAATGCACGGAAGCGCTATTCGTTGTCGATGTCGATGTTGCTGTCAATGAAGCGCCATGACAGCTTGTTTTATTATCTCCCCCGTGTCAACGGGAGATATTAAATTTGCTGTTTGTCTGTCTCTGTGTCTGTATGCCTACTGTATGCCTACGCATCGATCTCCTCCGAAACTACTGAACGGATTTTGCCAAAATTTTACACACGAGCGGAAGTTTGTCCTGGACACAGCGTCTCGTATTTCGGTGTCGATCGCGCCGGGGGTCCCGACAGGAGAACTGAAAATGTCCCGTGGGGGAGATGTGTCAGCTTTTGTTCTTCTGTGCTATGTTTCAGCTGAACAATTGTACTGAACTTCCGCCTATCGTAGACACTGCTAGAGAGCACCTTTAAGCGAATGTAATTAACCCTTCAATGGGCACCGGTAATTATAGTGCCATATCGAATAATATAAAGTTTGTACACTGGCCGTTGATGGGTGGGCTGTTACGTTTGGTACAGAGATGAAGGGACTGGGCGGGGCCTAACCCGCCCAGGCTCCTCATCGCTGTACCAAACGTAACAGCCCACCCATCAACGGCCAGTGTACAAATCACCGTATATGGTTGTATAATGATCCGTTGCTCTGCGGTTTTAATGTGCCCATTATAGGGTTAACAAGACTATGCCATTTCTGTTCAGCCAGCAAAACAAAAACATGTATTTTTGAAGGCATATCATTATGCGATACATGGGCTGTGTTGTACAGAAACATTATAACAACGTGTTCTCCAACGGAACGTAAACAGTCGCACTTATTGATCGGTTTGGATAACAAGAAGCTCAGCTGTCGCAGAGAGGCCGCGCGATGCTTCGTGTAAAGAATAATATTTTGCTAAGTCACTCAAGGTCATCGAAAATGCTACCATTCGAAAGTTTTTATACGGTTTCTTATTTGCATTCCATAGTTACTATAGCCCTATCTTGTATCATTTCCGAGATAATTCTAGAGTAAACAACGAAGGTAGTGATGGTACCGCACTACTCGTTCTGAAATATTAAAGGAAAGGACGCGGACAGCGAAATCCATGAATGTTAGAATAGCCAGATTTAGACAAAGCAGAGATTTTGTCAAGCAGAGTGACGACTTTATCGAAGATAAAGCCAGTGGTACGAGCAAAGCGGGCTGTGTTGACTGAAATGCGTACCGTATCTTGACAAGTTTTGTTTGAGTAAAATAGAGAAATTCAATTTCAAGTGTGACAGAGAAACCGTTTATTTGACGCCCGTTTTATTGTGGTTTTTTAAACTTATATTTTGTGCATTTTATTGTCGGTCTTTTGAACATCAGCAGGTGCTTGCAAGCCGATAATCTGTTTTTCGTCGTAAACAGATAACGAAGATCGAAAGCACAGGAGCAGTAAACACGTGCAGCGATGCGAGTGTGGCTATCTGCGCGTTGGTACTCGTTGACCGCGGCTGAGGTCACCGGCTAACGACTTCCGGTGAACTGAAATGCGAGGTCGCTTCAGTAGAACTCGCTGGACTCTGCTGCCGCTGCATCGTTGTTTACTTCTAACGCCTTCCCTCTACGGTGTATATCCGTCCAAGCACCTGCCTTGAGCGAGTCGTTTCCGAAGGAAGCGTCGGTCATTAGCCGGACTCAGTTGCTTCGTTGAGTCGTTTTTCAACTATAGCAGGCTAGCAGCAGCTCGCCAGCAGTGTTGTTTCAATGAAAGATGAATTCTCGTCTTCTCGAAACATATCGCCTGGTTCCACTGCTGACAAGTCACCTCTTGATGGATAAAACGAGTTGACCGAATTTACATACAGTATAGTTAAAACGTTGAGTAAACTTTCTGCTAGAATATTCTTCACAATATAATAAAGATTGTAAGATTTAACACTTATAGGCACATTTTTGACACAAACTGTTGTGCTGTTAATAATTTAATAACTTAATTTAATAAAGGTTAATGCATTTCAACATTATCGTTATGTATTATCAGCGTCTTCTCATCACTCTCATCATACCATCGACATCATAATGTGCTCTGTATTGCCTGATTTTAGGAGATATCCTCCTGGAGACAACTTACCCCGGAGACAACCCCCCTACTGAAAATACCGCCTAAAGATAACCCCCCCCGCCCGACTCGGGGTCTTGACCCTAACCGACTCACGACGTGGTGTTTTAACCCTAACCCTAACCATAACCAACCCACGGGGCGGGGAATTATCTGAAAAGTGGCACTAACCCCATCCCTGACCCTAACCGACCAACAACGTTGGGTTCTCACCATAACCCTAATCCTAACCGATCCACGGGGCGGGAATTATCTGAAAACTGACACTAACCCATATTCCTGACCCTAAGACTAACTAGTACACGAGTGTCAGGGGTTATCTCCGGGGTATTTTCGGTAAAAGGGTTATCTCCGGAGGGGGCAGTTGTCTCAGAGGGTTATCTCCGGTTACGGTATTGCCTATATTGGCCGACTTTTGACACTACGGCAAATACAGGATTATTACAAATGTGTGTTACGGTTTTACTGTTATTTATTGTTATGATGGTCTTCCTGAGCTGTGTACATTCAGTATCATGATCAAGTGAACAACATAGATCTATTGATTAATTGTGTAGCAACTAGAAAAGCTTGTCGACCCCAGTGCTTCGATAATGATGCTTCGTATGACGTTGACTTTTGACCTCGTGACTCCCAAAGTTTATCTTTTCAGCAACCTTATCCCGTGGACCATTGTGCCAATTGACATCAAAATCGGTTCATTTAAAAAAATCCTGTTGACCAGTTTGGCAACAAACGAACGAATAGATGAATGATGAACAAACAGATTCAGAATGTTATGCTTCAGCTTGCCAGTCTGGCCTGGCGATCGAGGCATAAAAATTAAATTTAAGTGTAAAGATGAAGTAGCTAAATTAACACAGCGCCGATAGACTGAATATCGCCGACCGGGTGCATGGTTCTATGCTAATCAGCTGACACCTGTCCCGGTTGTAGAACTTGTAGCAAGTGAGTACACTGAGCGCGCTGGCCGAGGACGGTCACGGTACATCGCGTCAATGTGACAGAGCATCGGTGACTGAGGCTACTAGTTCTGTGCCTGTACGACACGGCAGGACATCGTCGCGTCCCTTTTATGTGTCGTCTTACACGATCCACATAAAACTCTTCACCATACATGACCATGTTGTTCGCTTTCACCGATTTTTTTTCGCTTTTGTCGCAATTAGCTAGGCTAGTGAGCGGGCCTTCTCCGTTGAGACTGAGAAATTCATTACCGACTTTTAAGAAACACTCGAAGTGGCTATTATTCAGTATCACGTTCACGTGTTAGTATCACTAAAGCGCCATTTTCACGATATCATGGCGTTATATAAATCCTATTATTATTAGGCCAATTATTATACACAGAGGCGGCGTGTCTGTCCGTCTCTCATTTTCTGTCTGTCCGTCACACGCTGGTATAGACTCAAACCTAATGACCGTATATACGATCTCGCAGTTTTAACCACAGCAGCCCATGGACTGCCGTGGTTCAACGACACATCTAAAATGACTTCGCTATCTAAACTTGGTAGTCAGCATGGCTCGAGGATACGCTAAAACAGAATACGTTAAGGCCAGTTTATAGCGACGTCGAGTTGAGTTGAGTTGTGTCGCTATAAACGGGCCTTTAGCGTACACACGTATCTTTCGAAAAATAGAATATGCATATGATACGTTTCGTACGCAAACCTGAATTAACCCAGAGTCGTGTCGAGTGAAAGCACGTAAAATGTTGCGAAGTGGTAAAAAGAACTGCCTGGTTCAATGCAACTATTGCGACAAACACTTCTGGAAACTGTTTGCCTTCTTTTAAAAACTGTTTTAATTAAACTACTGTGTTGTAGTTGTAACGTATTCTATTCTTGTTTACGCGCGCTAAAATAGAATACGTTAGCATACGTGCGTATCCTTCAAAAATAGAATACGTGCGCTACGTATCCTCGAGCCTCGGTAGTCAGTTGTGGTGAATGGCAGTAACGTGCCGAGGGGGTTGGTGGGATTTCCCATTGGCCAGAGTCAGACCAACCAAACAATTTCAAGTGTCACAAGAGGACGCGTCTGTATGAATTGGCATGCAAAAAAACCTCCAGGAGGTCACTGTTCCGTCTTGAACCACACTCAAGGAGCTCACAACGCTGAAAACTCTTGCGTACGCCACTGCTCAGTGAAAAAGAAAAAGACAAAATGTAATTTATTTGTATAAAAGCAACGTGTACGCAACATTGATAACTGCGGTGTAGATATCTTTTATACGTGTTTTATTTTTTTATCATCTCGTTTTATGTTTTATTATTTTAATGTGCTTGTTTAACCTAGCATTTCATGCTGCAATACTCAATAAACCATTGATTGATTTCACCGAACTTTTCGCCGTACGCAGTCAGCCGGCTTCAGACGTCGACGTGACAAGATGCAACAAGGAGCAAGTGGGCAAATGTTCGAGTGAAAAGAGAGGAAGTTGCCCAGACAAAGACTGACGCTGTCTGCCGCAGCTAGCACCTGCGCGACATAACGGCAATCAGCGCAATTCATCGATGTCGATGTCTCTTACGTCACGCGGCAAGCGGACAAAATAACCCAGCACGCCAAGTGCCTACGCGTTGCCTCTGGCCATGGACTACTCCTCCGCTCCGCTCCGGCCCCGGCGATGCTGTCCTGCGTCCGTGCAGCCGTAATGAGTCGGTGTTAGCCTGCTAATTACAGATGAATTCGAATTTTTATTGCCCTAAAACCCCGAGAACTGAGCCATGGCCGTCTGCCGCCACAGGCACTCTCACTGCAGTCGCTTGCCTGAGCCTCGCAGCAACGATATAAATGTGTGATTGGCGCGCAGAGCGGCGTCACCGGCGATCAAAAGCACGTGGCAACAGACAGCGCGAGAAAAACGGGACCTTCACCACTTCATCTATAAACCTTCAGCATAGCTGGACAACGAACGTCGTCAGGTAAGCTAACTGCTGATTTATCAAAATCTACTGCACGTAATTTTGGCACTAATAATGGACTGACATTTCAGAAGCCATTGGCTAATTTCTCGTCAATCCAGCTGCTACAGTTTACATACCGAACAAATCTGCGTAAGTTGGAGCTATTAAGAGTGTGACGTTACGGTTATAAAATTCGATCACACTGATTATAATTTACTGTCAACAATTTAATCTTTTGCATTTTAGCACGAACTTTTTAATACACATTGACGTTTCATGTTTGCATAAATATGACACGTTTGTTACGCAAACGTTCCGCTATTGAGATCGCTTTTCCGTCTGTCTGTCTGTCTGTCTGTCCGTCTGTCTGTAACGCGCTGTGAGTAAACGGCGGACTTTTTGCAGAGTCTATTACATCACCTGATAGGCCAGGGATCTGGATCTGGTCACGAAGATAACAGCACAAAAATATATATACATCTTTATTCGCCATCAAGATGGTTGTACAGTTAATATAAATATTGGAAATCGTTTCCCCGGGGGGGGGGTTGTTAAGTAAAGGGGGCATGAACAAATCGCGATTTTCGACACATATTTTGCTTTGTCTCGGTAACGATACAGGATATGGATATAGTTACAATGGAAGACGAATATATGGTGAATAAAGATGTACAATAGTACTCGTATGCGATCTATCGAATGCATGTAGTGCCATTTACAGTTGCGCACAGAACAAGCTTTGAGTGACACCTAACCTGCATTTCAAGTGATGGGATGCATGCACACTTTTATTTTAACAACATATCTATTTTGAGTAAAGTTAACATACTTAACGTAAAGTCCGAGTTAGTTCGCATGGCTGGCTGCTCGTTAGATAATCCTACTCAATTCGTTTGCCTAGTAAACGATATATTGACCTCGTGACCTTGAACTTTGACCTTTTAACGTTTACAACCAACCTGTTTACCAAATTTGAACTTCCTAACATTAGTTGTTTTTGATGACACACATGTCAATTTTGTTGCAATTTTGTTGCAAATTTACTAAAGTATATGTGCGCCAAAAATTATGAAAATATTATGAGGTTTGACAAAGTTGTTGCAAAGATAATAAAGGTGCAGTTTTTTGCCTCACAGTGTAGTTCTTTGTTTTCGAGTTATGGACAGACTGACAGACGGACGGACAGACCAGGTACAAGCCATAATGCGGCCTCCTAGAGGGAGATCCACATAATAAATAACCAATTACGTTGATTGCTGTATAATACCGCTACCAATAAACATAAATGCTAACAAAGAAACAGTATTATTTTTATCGCGCGTCAGCATACTGACGCGGCGATATTGATATAGCAAATCTGTCTATCTGTCCGTCCGTCCGTTACGTTCCGATACCAGATGAAAACGGCTTAACATATCGTCATAGTTTTTTTCATCATACGGTAGCCCAATCATTCTAGTTTTACCAGCATAAAACATTTTCACAAAATTCCGACGGAGTCACCCCCTGCGGGGGCGCTAAATACAGGTGTGGTATAACAATTTCGCGATTTTTTACCAATAAGTCGATATATGTCGCAAACGATACAAAATATCGCCATAGTTACCATAGAACGCGAATAGGAAAGCGCACCCAAGCTTTCAAATGGCACCAATTTCAATGATCTTGAGTGACCTGTAACCTCGATTTCAAGGTTACGATATTATTCAACGTCAAATAGCTCAAAAACGGCACAAGATAGAGCTATTACAATGGTCGACCAATAAAAAGTAGTATACGGTCTATTGAACGGCGCCATTTTTAATGACTTGAACGACCTGGTTTTCAAGGTCATGCCATTTTTTGACACTGAATATCTCACAAACGGTTACAGATACGGCCATACTTACTATAAAAGGCGAATAGGAAACCGCACCCAAGCATTCGAATGGCATTAATTTCAATGACCTTGAGTGACCTCTGACCCACGTTTCAAGGTCAAGATAATATTCAACGTCCAATAACTCGTTTAATAGTCACTCAGTGGTTCCGTTTCCAGTGACCTTGAGTGACCGTTAACCTAGATTTCAAGGTCGCGGGGTTATCATAAATGCCTCGGCATATTGTGTGCGCAGCTGATGCGCGATCTGTTTGCGATAGCTAAGTTCTTGTTATTCCTTTATTTTATGCGTGTTTCGATTATTTTCTTTGCTGGCAAGTGAGGTGAATAAAGTTATATATTGCAATTTTTACGGTCATTGACTGATGGTAGCTATTTTTTGTTGTTATTCTCGTTGCTGTTGTTTTGTTCATATCTGAGTTTCCAATTACCGACCGACTTGGGGTCAATAATAGCTTGCTCGGAGGCCTATATATGCAATACGGCTTCCGTGCTGCATGCCAAGTGGTCAACAGTTATCGTGGGAACATAGGCCTCAACCCTTAATGGACAATGGTAATTATAGTGCCACATCGAATAATATGAAGTTGGTACACAGGCTGTTGATGGGTGGGCTGTTACATAAGGTACAGCGAGGAGGGGACTGACGTTGCCGCAGCCCGCCCAGGCCCCTCCAAATGTAATAGCCCACCCATCAACGGCCACTGTACCAATTACCATAATAATGGTCCGTTGCTCTGCAGTTTTAATGCGCCCATTAAAGGGTTAATGATGCCCAATAATCATGTCCTCGTGTGATTCGTAGTCGCGTTATTAAACCCATTCGTTAAATCGTTGTACTGACAACAAGAAGCTCAGCTGTCGCAGACAGACCGCGCGATGCTTCGTTTAATTAAATATTTCACTAAGTCACTCAAGATCACTCAAACGTCATTCGTAATAACACCCGTGAGTTGGGCGTACGGTAGTCCCTATTTATATTTCATTGAAACCGTGTCTGTATCTGGTACCATTTCTGAGAAATCCAGCGTCAAGTATTGGCATGACCTTGAAATTTGGGTTAGGGGTCGTTCAAGGTCGCTAAAAATGACGTTGTTCGATAGATCATATACGACTTACTGTTGGTCTGCCATTGTAAGTATATCTATCTTGTACAATTTTTGAGTTATTTGACGTTGAATAATATCGTGATCTTTAAATGTGGGTTAGAGGTCATTCAAGGTCATTGAAAATGGTACCAATTGAAAGCTTGGATACGGTTTCCTATTCGCATTCCATAGTAAATATGGCCGTATCTTATATCATTTCCGAGACATAGCGAGATATTGGCCGAAAATCGGGATGGTGACAAACAGACGGACGGACAGACACGGCGCCTGTAGCTAGTAGCGCTTGAGCATAGCTGAGTGCGACAAAAATTGGGCAGGCTTGTGAGATGGTTATTTCAGAGCACTGCTAGGCATTTATACTGTTGAATATGATGCTGCTGATTAGAAGTACTTCTAATAACCGTGGAACAGCGGGTGATCTCGATAGTTTTCATCGCCATCCAAAGTCTAACAGAAATTCAAGAAGAAAATTTAATATACCCCATTGTAACATGACAGTGACCGAATTGTTGGGAATACATCTACTAGATATGAGCATCTTGTATGATGCAAAGCCATGCGCGGTTTCTCTGCATTGTGGCCTGGTGACTGGGTGAAAGCACCGCGTCCGAAATAGCTTTTAGCGAGCCCTACTATAGGCCTACTTCAATGTGTCCCAAAAATGAGACTCGCGTAACCTTGATGTTCAATGCAGTAAGCCTATTGCAATGAAATTAAGCGTGCGATATCCTGATGGCCTTAGCTATTAAACGCATACCGTACATAATTTGCCGCCTCACCTTAGTTATGTTTCTGTGTTACCTGACACTACACAAAAACGGAAAATTTATGTTGTCTTCTTCTCAATAGTGTGAGTAGCTTTAAAAAGAACCGGTTGTGGTAGGTCGAAAGTGGCTCTGAAAAAAAGCCGGTTGTGTTGTGTGGCTAGATCACACATTTACAGTAGGTGTTCGAAGTGACGTCCCTTTGTTTTTACACATGCAGGCAGCCGTGTTTGCTACTGGTCAATGGTTTCGTCGATGATGCCCTGAGGAATACGGTCCGAAGTGTCAACGAGCCTCTGCTTCAGCTCGTCAATCTCGCGTTTAGGTTTTTGTGTAATGTCATGTAGTGTAGAAACATAACTAAGATGAGGTAGCAAATTGCGTACGCCTTTCATAGCTAAGGCCGTCAGGATATCGCGTGCTAAATTTCATAAGACTTACAACTGTACAAGATACCAAAGATTAGCCAACGCGCCAGTCTCATTATTTGGCACACAGTACGGTACACTATGTGACTTCATTAGAAGGCAAATTATGTACCTGCTCGGTGCATAATCCGAGACTCGCCTCGGTAAAAGCCGGTGAGGTGTTGTTTTGGTCGCCAGTCTTCGTAACTTTGTAACGATATTTTTTTCATGTTTGTAACCGTACCGTTAAAATCGACAGGAAACAACACTCTGCAATGGTGCCCGGAGCTACGTTTGCTGCGCCTGACACCGTTTGTTTTGCTTTGTTTTGCGTTTATGCTGCTTATAGCAAATTAAAACTACAGATTATATTTGCGTTAATTTTCTTTTGTCTTTATTTTTTGAAATACAAAAGAACAGCGTCGTACTGTACATGTACACTGTGCTCAGAAATAAAACATTCACTTTCGTAATTTAAATGAAAATTTCAAAATAGCTAATGAAATGCTGATTCTAGCAGCATAAAATTAATTTGTATTCTTCTTAAATATTCTTTGCTAGCAGCGATGAAAACCGGACGTCAGTAAAAGTGTCGTTAGAGCAATAAGATTTACCGTTGGAGATCAAATTATTATTAAATGTTCGTGACTAAATAAAAAGTATGAAGCAAACCACTTTCTGAAGATGCGAGGACAGAGTTTTAATGGATTAAAACATTTAACGAAGAAAGTGACAGCAGTGGCATCATCAACTGGTGTTCGGGCTGTGGTCGACCACACAGTGCCCACACCACTGCAAAGATCAACAAAGTTAAAGATGTTTTGATCAGTGTCTTTACCCCGTTAAGACTTCATCTTCGGTCAAAAACATCTTGAGCAAGCTTTTTTCTACGTATTTTTTTACTAGCATCCGTTTAAAAAGGATGTAGAAACATAACTAAGATGAGGTAGCAAATTACGTACGCCTTTCATAGCTAAGGCCGTCAGGATATCCGTTTTAAACGGATGCTAGTAAAACGGATGCTAGTAAAAACGGATGCTAGTTTATCGTCAATGTTTATCGTCAATGGTAATTCTCATTGCTGTAGCGGCACATTTACTGATATCCGGTTTACATCGCTGCTAGCAAAGAACATGTAAGAAGAATACAAATTATTTTTATGCTGTTAGAATCAGTATTTCATTAGCTATTTTTTTGAAATTTTCATTTCAATAATTGGTAACTTTTTCTAAGAGTTATGCACGAAAACGAGAGTGGTTGTTTTTTTTCTGAGCACAGTGTATTTAGGTTTTATGTGACAACAGAAGCGATAGAACGGCGTAAATTGCACTAAAATTTGGGACTCGTATATGTTTGTCAGAATATTGACGCGTATAATTATTATCACTGGCGTATTTACCATTGGGCCACTTGGGCCATGCCGCCCCCTTTTGACCTGCCAAAAAATTCACATATGGCAAAAAATGCAACGTTAGAAAAGTTGCCTCAATTATTTTGCATGTTTCTATGTTTTATCCAGAAGAAAACAACACAATTAATGCTTCAAACACCATAAAGAAGACGGCCTCATCACCAGTCATTCACTGCTGCTCTTCTCGATGCACTAGAAGTATCTAGGAACCTGGGCACATTTCCTCATATCTCCACACTGCTGCAGATATTTGCCACTTTACCAGTCACCACGTCATCAAGTGAACGATCTTTCAGTGCGTTGAAGTTTATCAAGAACTATCTTCGATCTACTATGACTGATGAACAACATTTAAACGAACCGGCTCTGCTGTTCGTACGTCCACACACTACACTAAACTACGATGCGTCTGAAATCCTACCTCTTTGAACTGTCTTTCTCCAGCCTGTATAGAGCTTGTGACTTCGTGTACATTGACTATGTTAGGCGCTCTAGAAGTAGTTCGTGCCGCTTACTGCGATCTATAAATTGTCAAACTTACATTACATTACATTATATGCCGTTATTGACGAATTTGGAAAACCAAATCGTCGGCTACAGTTTTTATCGCGCGTCAGCACACTGACGCGCGATATTGATATTGATATTACAAGCCATAATGCGGCCTCCTAGAGGGAGATCCACATAATAAATAACCAATTACGTTGATTGCTGTATAATAATGTTCTTGATAGTTCTTGATAAACTTCATTATCAATATCGCGCGTCAGCACACTGACGCGCGATATTGATATAGCAATTCTATCCGTCTGTCTGTCCGTGAAGTTCCGGTATCAGATGAAAACGGCTTAACATATCATCATAGTTTTTCCACCATACGGTAGCCCAATCATTCTAGTTTTATCAGCATCAAACATCTTTACGAAATTCCGACGGAGTCACCCCATGCGGGGGCGCTAAATACAGGTGGGGTATACAAATTTCTCCATTTTTACCAATAAGTCGCTATATCTCGAAAACGATACAAGATATCGCCATAGTTACTATGGAAAGCGAATAGGAACTCGTATGCGATCTATCAAATGGTGCCATTTCCAATGATCTTGACGAACTCTAACCCTGTTTTCAAGGTCACACCACTCTTTGACGCTACATATCTCACAGAATGGCTACAGATACGGCCATAGTTACTATAGAAGGCGAATAGGAAACCGCACCCAAGCTTTTGAGAGGCACCAGTTTCAGTGACCTTGAGTCACCTCTAAGCCAGATTTCAAGGTCACGGTATTATTCAGCGTCAAATAACTCGCAAATGGTACAAGATAGTAGATACAGCTTACAATGGCGGACTAATAGAAAGTCACAATGGTCTATCGAACCGCGCCATTTTCAATGACCTTGAAGGACCCCAAACCCAGATTTCTAGGTTAGGCCATTCTTTGATTCTGAATATCTCCAAAATGGCTATATAAGATACAGCCATTTCTATGGAAGGCGAATAGGAAACCGTACCTAAGCTTTCAGATGGTACCACTTTCAATGACCTTGAGTGACCTCTAACCCACATTTCAAGGTCACGATAATATTTAACGTCAGATAACTCGACTAATAGTAAGTGTTGTATGATCTGTCCAATGGTTCCGTTTCCAGTGACTTTGAGTGACCCTTAACCTAGATTTCAAGGTTACGGTGTAATATTTAGGCTTATGAATGCCTTCAACGTATTGTGTGCGCAGCATCTGTTTGCGATAGCTAAGTTCTTGTGTTAGTAGGCCTAGGCCTATTAAATGGAACGCTTTTGGAAGTGAGGCCAGTTAACATTCAGATTGAATAAACCTTGCTTATGCAGTTTGTGATGTACTGGCAAACTCCACATATCAATATTCATTTTTTTACGTACGATATCTATATATCTAAACAGTAAACACGCATATCCTATAACCATTCTTCAAAATATTATGTGCAAATGTGCAAAAAGCTTCAGCTTCTGGGACTTCGTCCCCAGACCATCTACCGGGGTTTTGCCCCTGGACACAACTGGGGGATTTCCGTCCCCGAACCTCCTAATTGGCTAATGTTTATTCTAGGCCTCTCTGGGGGAATTTTCCCCTCTCAAATAAATTTAAGAGATCCCCCTAAAAAAAATTCGACGAGACCGAGGAACAAGACGCACAAATTCATGGCTGAATGACATTAACAAAAATTTTGGTCCCGATTTGCCTTTACTGTTGAAACTGCACGAAATTTGGTCAGTTGATTCTCAGGAGGAAAATCATTAAAATTGTTGCCATCAAATGTCAGATTTTAAGGTTAAAATGCACCAAATTCGATTTCGGCTGAGGTTCCGCTTTAGACCCCGCTGGGGAAGCTTACAGCGCTCCTCAGACCCCTAGCTGAATTTAAGGGGGCCTACTTCTAAGGGGAGGGGGAATGGAAGGAAGGGGAGGGAAAAAGGAGGGAGGACGGGAAGGTAAGGAAAGGTATTGCCCCCCTCCTTTTCTGAAATCCTAAAAATACGCCACTGATTATTATTATTATTATCATCATCATCATTATCATCATCATCATCATCATCATCATCACAATCATCATCATTATGATTATAATTATGATTATCAATATTAGTCAACTAAGGAAGAACAACAAAGTGGAGCGGTGGAGCGGCTTGATTGTCCAATCGCAGTTCTTGTTGTCGTTTACGTCATAGCCAAGAACTGTGCGTGGACGTCAGTGCCGCCATCACTACGTCATTAGCGTGACGTCATCACTCACGTGACCTTCGGCATGACGTCATAAAGAATTATCGAGAGGTCGACGCGCGTTTTTCCTCTTTGCTGATCAAATGAAAAACTTTTCTCAACGTAAAAGTTCATTAGTTCGTGGAATGCGATTAGAAAAGAAAAATAAATATATAAAATAAAACATAAAAATAAAGAAAAATAAATATAAAAATAAAACTGAGTGTACTGCAGTATCCACGTTAATTGCAGTGTTAAAAATAACGTCGCAACTTATTTCCTGCCCCCATGTGACTACCGGCAGGCGGGTACTGTTTTTGGGCGCGTCACCCGTGTGTCTGTCTGTCTCGGTCCGTCACTCAAAATGGCCCGATTTACTTCATGTAAAAGTAAAAATGTTGTACAGCGGCCCATTTGTTGCCCCATTACATTTTTGACATTGGAAGGTCAAAGATTCAAGGTCAAAGGTTAAGATCAAAGAGGCGATAATGCCGAAATAGTTTTTCGGCCATAACTCGGCCGCAAATGGCCCAATATAGTTTGAGGAAAGACCAAAATGTATGTCTGCTGTGCCTCGTACTGCTAGATTTTCTTGTATTATAACAGTTTTTCAACGTCGATGTCTAAATTTATTATACTATTGCACCGCTTTTTTTCATTGTCTGTAATAACCCACATTATATTGCCACGATATACGTATTTATGTATGTAGGTAGGTCCATAGATGTTGACGGAATTTTTGTAATTACCCGCCGTACCTTGGTATGGAAGGGTGCTGTATTGGTTGCTGTTTTTCTCTGTTCGGTTACAGATATCTTAACGACGGTAGCACCGATCGGCGTGAAATTTTTCATAATGGTACATATCGAACCCGAACAGATCTTCTCCCCTTTTGGGGGCGGTACCCCAGGGGAACACCCAAATCCGAAATTTTGGGCCTAAATAGTGGCCACTTGACCGCGAATATCTCGAAAACGGTAAGTCGCAGCGTTACATGTCAATTAGAGCTTAACATCAGCTCGACGAGAGCTTTCTAAAAATGTGAGTCCCTGGGCACCACCCCTCCTCCACGGGGGAGTGCACCCGCCGTATGGCGGGTTTGTGTCTTGCTGGCGCACTTGTTTATGAATATTTATTTCGCAAGAGTTGGAGCCACGGCGCCGCGCTGCGACGCCGGGGCCGGCTGAGTCTGTGAGTGACATGGGTGCGTGTGGCGTGGTAGGCGGAGCGGAATCTGCTCGTGCAATGTAGAACTTTGTAGTAGCATTATTCTGGGGTGAGAATCGTAGAGTGCGGACAGGACTCCGTACTGGAGCTGTGAAGTGTGGATTGTGTAAATATATTGTATATTTGTATATACTACCTGCGTTGCTGATTATGTCACTATACGTGTCGTTCACCATCATGTCACTCGCCTGAAGGAATTAACTAACGGGTCCACGTCATTTCCGCTCGGTGACGCAACTGGATCAACTAACAGGAGGCTTTACGCCACGACGGGAACTATTACGTGATTTACGTCCCCACTGGTGAAGACAGGTCCCACCGGTCACTACCTGGTCCCAACGGGTGACGTCCGGTTCCGGTTCCGAAATCTGGTTCTAACTGCAAGTTATCCACAAAGATGTAAACATGATCGTTGTGCTTTACAAACTTGGGTAGGCTTACACCAAATTCAAAAGTCGCAGTCATCAAGCTTATTTAATGTAATTTATGCAATAAGTTACATGAACCACGAATACAAAACAATAATGCAGTGATAATACAATGTTCAATTAGAACAACATCGAAATATCAATAACTTAAATTAATGAAATCTACGTTTCGAGTTATCGCCAACTGTCTATAGTAAAACGTCAACTAGAACATTAGAGACGGTAAATCACCGCCCCGCGCGCCGATTGCATCGAAATGCAGCCATTTTCAAATTCGTCCGAGCATCTGACCAATTTTTCCTTGACGTGCCGCGATTTTCCACTGAATTTTGTTAAAAGATCGTTTAGTTACTTGGCTCCTGCAGTCTGCAATGGATTACCTCTTAATATCAGACTCTTATCCACTTTCGACACCTTCAAACGCCGTCTGAAAACTCACCTTTTCAAATAGCTTATCAACATTCTTACCATGCTGCCCACCTAGTGACTGTACTGTACTGTAAACTATGGACACAGGCAATGGCCTCTAAGTCCACATCTAAATTTTCATACATTTTCTATACAACAAACAAACTTCCTGTTACGTTATGGTTAACACGATAGTGTTAACTGCCAGCGCTTCTGATTCAGTTTACTGAACTTGCGCGCGTTATAAATGCATGTATAATATAGGCCTAATAATAATAATAATAATATTTCGCTCCAGTAAAAATTTCACGATGATATCTCAAACGGTCCAAGAGTCATCGTGTTGACAAACGAACAAACGCACGCACCCACAAACCGACACTAATGAAAAACAACCCACGTCGCTACGCTATCGCCGCGCGGCTGGTAAACAGAGATGTCTTGTCGTCGACAAAACAAACTTACAACAATTAAATCCCACAATAATGCTGTAGCGGTACGATCAGACACTGTTTCGATCGTAAGTACGGGGTGGTCCAAAAATCCACGACTGATTTGTACGATTTTTACACTGACGAGAAATGAACAAATAATTAAATGAATAAAACGGCCAGTTTTGCTGATTTGTAGTTAACAATAATCGTGAAAATTGATTCGGCGTTTCAAAGACGCGAGAAATTAAAAGGTGACCTCATTTTAGGGCCACCCTGTATGCTAAGAACAACAATAATGTTATCGTTTGTGATTGTCTCTTACCACTGTTACAGCGACTGAGAATATAACGTTGTAGTCGATAAATACATCTAACCCACGTCCAAGGCACCACAAGTGCATGACATCGTCAGTGTTGACAGATGAAACACGTGCCAAATAATAACAATAATAACAAGAGCGCTCACAGAGTGCAAACCTCCGCCAACGCCGAAATTTCAACCAAAAGTAATCCTCGATTCAATTCCGGATTTTCGGATCAATCCGGATCCGGATGTCTGTCGGATCTGTCCCAAAATAACGTGGATGCATTCTTGTCGGCGTCAGTCATTTCGCCAAGTATGGTACAAATCGGTCGTTGATTGTATGAGAAATGCTAACAAATGTCAAACAATCCCCTATTCCGCAATGGAGAAAGTTAATCACTTCTAGAGAGTCGTCCGTTGCCCACGTCTGCCAAGTTTGGTCGACGTCCGTTTTCGCGTTCGTCAGTTATCATGTTTACAGAATGACACACGGAACGACAGAACGATCACATAACCTCTGCCTTGTTGGCGGAGGTAATAATAATCAGCTTTTATAAGGCGCATAATATCAGATAGCTGAAACTCAGTGAAGGCAGTTGCTGGGGCGATCGGATCGATGTCATGAGATTGAGAATAGCCTACCTGGTAATAGGTAGTCTGTCTCTGTTAAAGGAGCTTAATAACCAATGGAAACTTTACCAAATTTAGCGAAGACACTTAGTTGTTTAAAATGATGTAAATTAGTCGAATCTAAAATAGTATTAGGTGTTTTCTTAGCACACTAGTAAATGGAGCAGCAATGCAGCACGGATACCATAATGGCTAACACAGAGTTGGACTTGGGTCCAATTTTCTTAACCCGACCAAATCCGACCTGACCCAAAATTAACATGAAACTCTGCGCCCGATAGTTACCCCATTTTGCATGACTTTTAGTTGTCGAAAAATATGGTATATTTTGTCGCGTTAGAACTAATAGAAAACAGGTCATTTCAACCACCGTTGAAAATTACAAAATCCATTTTTATCTCAGACGTTCGACCCAACAACCAAACTGGAATAAATAAGTAAATGGTAATAAATGGCAATGTTACAACTTCTTATCATTAGGAATTATACTCGACGAATAATCGGTTTCTTGCGTGTAAATTGCATATTGATTAGACTCTGGACCCGACCCAAACTAACCCGACCCGACCCGACTCAACCCGTGTCGAACTCTGAGCTAACACTCACATTCGCGTGTGGGCCAGCCACGGCCGACTAAGCTTCAAGCTCCATTACGCAGACTGGCAGGCGATTTGTCTGAGAGGATTCGGCGGACGTACTGACGAAGTGATACGAACTGCGGCATACTAAATGCGGCAAATAAATATGATGCTGATAATGATGATAATGACAGTTTATCATCATGCAGTGGAGCGTGACGCAGCAATTCGCCAGGAGGCCGACATTACCAACAGCCAAGCTCACAACTTCTTAGCTAACAGACTACAGACAAGTTGCAGAAAAGCTGACACTCCCCAACAACAAATCCGTTGTAATGGAGCATAGCCTACAACGCATCGACGACCGACGTCGGCATGATATTGCGCTACACGTGCTCAAGTTCCATCTCATAAAGTATGTCTACGCAATTTTCCTCGCGCGTATGGATAAGCGCCCAAAGAAAGTGGCAATGTGTTGTGGCTACATCAGTAATTAAGTAGAATGTAACATATTTACAGCGAAGGTGATGAAGACGCAAACGACATAGACGTCAAACTGCATAGTAAATTTAATGCGGAAGCATCTCGAACAGTTTTGTCCTCCCTGTATATATGTACAGACACAGAATACTTCCGGCTTCTTTCAGTTCTTGGCACCTGACTGGAAACAACACGCAACACATCTTATGTTATGAGAAGTAAACTCAACTTCAGCAAGCAGTGCATAGTACGACCAGATCTATTTAGTTCATCATCATCATTAATTCTCCAATTAATTTTAGTTTTAGTTTTTATATTATTCTCTAGCTGTTAATTTTTATTTGTATATTGTTGTAGTTTTTTTCTGCATAAAGAATTCTAGTTTTTATTTAGTTCTTAGAAAATAATTTTTATTTATTATACAGTTTTAGTTCAAATTTAGTCTGCCGTATTTAGCTATGGCTGCGTAACAGTATACTTACAATACGAAGTTCGTTACATGCAATGACACATTAGCAAAGTACTAAGCTGGCATCAGTATTGGAGTCAAGTTCAAAAAGTTAACCAGAGAAACCAGTGTCAGTGTCAGCTTGGCTATTTGTGTTTTAAATGACAGTCTTTTTATTAGGAGTTTACTAAGTCTTCTTTTAGTTTGTAATGTTAAATAATTTTTATGTTTGTTCGTTAAGCTGGCTTAAATTTTTAGTTCGCTGAGAAAACCAAACGGGCGGCGGTATTCAATACGGACTGCAGCCGGTCTTGCAGCTGGCCGGGGATACCAGCGAAAACCGAGTTGCAGTAGTCCAACTTGCTGACAATCAGTGCACGAACCAAGGTCAGCAAGGCGTGTCGTGACAGAGATCGCCGCACGCTCCGGATCTGACGTAGAGCCGCGAAGCATGCTCTGACGACGGCTGTGACGTGGGTTCTCATGGACATATCAGCGTCGATGTAGACCCCGAGGTCGCGGATCGAAGAAACTGGCTGCACGTCAGTGGTGCCAATGCGGACCGGACCAGACGGTATCTGATGTTGTCGACGAGAAGATGTGCACCAGAGAACTTCAGTCTTGGCGTGATTCAGCTGCAGCCGATGGGATGCCATCCAAGCCGAAACCTCATCGACACAGACGGAATAGCAGTAGCAGACGTAGACGTAAACGTAGCGGAATAGCAGGCGCAGGCCTAAGCCTAATATGGCCGCCTCATTTCACTGTCACGCTTTAATATAACCAATGAACAATGGTATTTGACAGCAATACGATTGAAAGGAAGATTCCAGTAGAAGGAAATGAGATAGAAAGTGTTAAAAGCCTTTTGTTACACGAATTAAAGAATTAAGCAAGTAATCTTCATAAATAGGTGTGTGTGTGTGTGTGTGTGTGTGTGTGAGATATACCTTGTAAATGCCTTGCGCTATGCGAAGAGGAGGCGAGTAAGGCGACGTCATTGCAGGCTACATCTTTGCGCTATTCCACTTACTGACGTCATTACCTTGCCTGGAAGTTCTTGCACTCGGGTCGTCAGGTCATCCATGTCCCTCGGGAACAGAGAGTCTTTGTTTACAAACACAGTGAATCATGAAATGTAGACAGTTTCCAAACTATTTAAAAGACTAAACACTTTGACCAAACTAAGTTAAAATGGAGTCGGTAAGATCAGAATAGTCAATAACATAACAATTGAAAAAAATAAATGACAGGCTACTATAATTCAGTGGTAGCCAGATATAGTATGTGCCAGATTGTACGATTTCATAATAAATATATATGTAAATGCAGGGGCGATGGGGCCAAGGGATCCACGACACTCCCAATCCAAAAGCAAAAAATATAAGCACATAGTATATACATAAATATTATTTACGCCCCAAACGGAACTGCTAACACACTAACCTAGTAGGTTCACTCAATCAAAGTACAGTTTTTTTATTGTTTTCCGTTTTCGATTTTTAACGTTGGGCACGGACAGACGGACGAACGGATCGATGGACATGGTGTAACGCCTAACGCGGCCTCCTAGAGGAGGACCGCTTAAAACGCAGACCGAAGACATAATCAACATACAATGTCTACAGCGTGAACTTTGCAATGGGCCAGGTAAGTAAGTAAGTAAGTAATGCGGTGAAGAAGGCTGAGGACCTGCAGCAACGAAGCAGGATTATCCGCAATGCAGTAAATCTACGGATCAAGGATAACTTAACGTTCGACTGCGTTGAAGAGCGAGGGATAGGTACTCCAAGATATTGTGTTCAATTACGGGAACATTTACGCAAGGGCGCAGCCAGGATTTTTGATAGTTGGAGGATGTCAACTGAAGATAAGACTTGGAAGATGTCTAAGGGTAGGAAGTGGGGAATGACGTCACCTCCTCAGCCAATCAGGAGGCTCAGGAGCATCGTTAGCTTTGCCAGAAAGGTTTAGCTCTGCCATGGCAGAAATGGTTTAGTTACACATCAGGCATCTAGTAGTAGTGATTTCTGAGAGCTTGATGTGTATCAAAAAAGGCTTTCATACACTTTACTCCTAGAACTGATTTTCAGAAGTGATTTCTGAGTCCTAGACGTATATCAAAGCCGTTTTTGATACTTACTTACTTACTTAATTTATTACCTGATCCATCACTGCAAATTCATGCTGCAGACGTAGTCTATCCACGACGTCTTGGCGGTCTGCCTTTTTGACACGATATTAACGAAACAAAACATTATGATGACTATGCTGCTGTACGTACTACTACGCTCGGCCTCCAGCTCGGCGAGCTGTGCTTCAGCGGCAAGCTCTTCCGGCGTTTTCTTCTTGCGTCCAAGACGACCTTCGAGAGCCGGGTCTTGACTTGGCTCGATCGGAACTTTCTTCTTAATACCATACTACACACCGACACACACCCACACGTCAGTCAGCTACAGATATCACTTAACTTTTTAAAATTCCGAGGCAATTATAGTGCTACATCGACTAGTATAAAGTTTGTACACTGGCCGTTGATGGGTGGGCTGTTACGTTTGGTACAGCGAAGAGGGGACTGAGCAGGGCCGCAGCCCGCCCAGGCTCCTCCTCGCTGTACCAAATCCAAATGTAAGAGCCCACTCATCAACGGCCAGTGTACCAATCACGATATTGCTGTATAATGGTCCGTTTCTCTGCGGTTTTAATGTGGTTGTTAAAGGGTTAAATATTGCTTTCGTCTGAATAGTAAAGATATGTGTCATGCGACCACCAACTAACAACACGGTATATTTCAGCTTTTGTAAATGTCGCTTGATATTCGCTAGACTATGATGTGTTAAATTATTAATTTTGTACTACTGTTTGTCTATTTAGTGTGTATTTTGTTTGTTTTGTTTCTTTTCTTTTCTTTGCTATCGTGTGATGGTGAAAAAAGTTATATAAATGTCCCGCCCAGTCGAATCTAAGACAGAGCTGAAAGGAAGCAAGACAAGGAAGATGGGTTTCTTCGTGGAGTGAACTATCCACCGTGTGTCACGGTCACGCAAAATAAATTACACAATTCAATTTGAAAATTATGAAAAATGCATTATTTCACAAGATCTGCCAGATTTAACGATATGTGTAACTGTGTTGAAAACTTATTTTGGTTTATACAATCCACCCAGTGACTACCAGTGACACTGTGCCAGCGAGGTATTGTTTCAGGTCGCCAGTATTAGTTAGTTTGTTTTTAGTGTGTTAGTCAAATAATGAAAGAACTGACGGAATAACTCGGCAACGGCTCAGCGATCATGTCTGTTGATTATAGGTCAAATTGGGCCACACTCAAGATCATTGGAACAAAGACGTTAATGTAAGCACCCTTATTTGCATGTATAGCCGGCGGCACCACCTAGCGGCTGTTCGAGTAACGTAAAGCAATACGCATATGGGTTGCTGAGTACTCCTGCGCCAAACCTATCTTCTCCTACATATGTGATCTGATGGCGAAAGTTTTCCGGCCAAAATATTCGTCATGTGGATGAAGATAAACAGATTTTACATTATGTGGTTTTATTTGCAAATGCGAGCAACACAAGGTTGGCGAATAGAGCCAATATGACGGGTGTTGTTAATAGTAATAATAATAATAATAATAATATTAATGCCAAGACAATGTTTATGGTGCTGTCATCATGGCAGAGTCATTGCGAGAGTTCGCCCGGTTCATTTGATGAATGTAGAACGGCGCCAAGCGGCCGCCGAGCCCAGACCAAGCCAGACGACTTATGCAGTGAGTCCGCCTGTACAGGCTGACACAGTCTTCATCCACCATCGCCGTTTATTATTATTACTCAGCCAGAAAGCTAATACTCATTTACCGTCCCACTCGAACTAGTTGCCTGGTTACATACCGAGATGGTATAGCCGTCCACAGACGGTCACCCATCCTGGTATTAACCGGGTCTGACGTAGCGCAACTACGTTGACCAGCGCAACAAGATGATAGTAGCGATAAACACCTCAAGTTACATTGAAATCGGACCACGCCTTCTGGCAAAGTCGTGTTTACAGAGAGACAGATGGTCGATCGGTCTGATGGCAAGGTGCGCCTCTTGCGACACATGGCGCTAAATAAATTCGTTTTGATTGATTAACTGACTGATTGAAGTAGGCCTGTGTTGTGTATGATTCACCTTTAGCAACGTGCGATCCGATCAGATTTTACTATCGCGAACATCGACGCAGCAACTAAGGCCTGGATGTCGTGCTGTCGTGCCTGGATGTCGTGCTTTGCAAATTATTATTGGTTACTACTTATTACTGCAACTACGCTTATTGTGACTCCTTGTTCGTCTGTATACACGACTTTTTCAAGATGGCGTTGTCCGATTTCGATGAAACTTGGGGTGTTTAGTGGTACTATGGTCCACACGTAGTTGCGCAGAATTAAAAAAATCACCATACCAGTATTTATAAAATTTAACAAAAAACCTCCATTTTGGGGCGTGTGTAAACACTATATCGGCCCTGTCGACCCTGTCGGCCGGCCAACAGGATCAAATGACCCTGTTGGCCGGCACCATACATCGGCCCTGTCTGCCACGAGGCAGGGTCCTGACCAGAACCGACCCATGCACGAGGCGGGCAATTTTTTGATAACTGGCCGACAGGGACCCTGTCGGCCGGCCGACAAGGCCGATGTAGGGTTTACCAACGCCGTCCATTTTGGGCCTTTTCGCCAATTTTATGTCGCTCGCATTTGCAAATAAAGGGATGTAAAAATCTATGAGAATCTTTCGTGCATCCACTTATGATGAATACTGTGGCCAGAAAATTTCCGGAATCACATCAAAAATATAGGAGGACACAGGTTCGGCGAGTGAGTACCCAGCTACCGATATGCCTATGCTACGCATAAGCAAATTGCTTCAAGTTACTCCACTATTCGCCAGATGGCGTCACCGGTTATTCACTTTGACAGCTTGACTGGTTTTATAGGACTATACGGCATTTCTTCCCCGAGAGACACGGGACAGACAATAGGGGTGTTTGCAGTAACCTCGGCTTGTTATGATCAACATCACCACCACCGTCATCATTATCGATAACAACGGGATGCACCCGCTTAACAGCAGCAGCAGCAGCAGCAGTGCGGAGAGTGCAATGCATTGTATTATACAGAGAGTGACTGTGGCCCGTGGGCAGTTAGGCCACCTTGACCGTTGTGCTACAGCCATAAGTTACCATCTTAGCACACAGCCGTCGCCGCCGGCCAAACTCGACCAAGTCATCAATTATTAGCGCTCAATTAGCACCACCAAGACGCCGACGTCGGAGAAGTCTTTTGTTTCTATTAGATTTTCACCGGCTGCGCGCTCCGAGCTCTACAGCATTACCATCTGCATGCAGCGAATACGTACGGCAACTCTGGTAAATTCCCCGATGTAAATCTTCCGGTTACTTTGGACGGATCAGCGCAGTTGGCAGTTGCCGTAGTCGAGTTTTACCGCCAGTGTCGTGTAGTCGGTACCGTCTATGGAACAGACTTTTAGCATCAGTTCGTTCACCTGACGGTGACGATAGGGTCGTTGAAGCATGAGCTGTGAACTAGAGACCTGTAGTGGAAAAGTGCTACAAATCCGTACAAAGTGCTATCTATGTTTGCGTATTGTTTTCGGTCTCCTGTCCCGTATTTGTCTGCTTGTTATGGGTGCAGTGGTCCAGTTGGTAGAGTATCGGACTCGTAACCGAGAGGTTGCGGGTTCGACTCACACCCGGTCCACTGCAAGCAACCTTGAGCAAGTTGCTAACCTACTGTATGCTCAGGCCAACTCAGCCTCCTACCCTCAGCGGGACGGGAAATGAGTAGTA
>Ga0209149_1000174_pt1 | contig 25841 bp, 18 predicted proteins | sample WorMetTyACAVOLI2_FD_187423 | JGI IMG/M metagenome (GOLD analysis project Ga0209149, IMG submission 187423) | Marine gutless worms symbiont microbial communities from Max Planck institute for Marine Microbiology, Germany - Olavius algarvensis... ... | reverse complement strand
CTGCAGCAAGTGGAAGAAGACACTGGCCTATCTGTTGGTGCTGCCTGGATCGCGGGCCAGGATCGTTCGATGTGGAGGACGCTACGACCCTCAGCTGGTCAAGCGCAGCAGTGAGTGAGTGAGTGACGTCGAAGATGAACTTCACGCACTCAAGCCGGAAGAGTTGGGCACTGATACGCTGGCTTGGTGCTGCTCAACAACCACCCAAATCAACACATCCGTCAGTCAGCGCCAATGCCGTTGCCGCTCATCTCATCCAGGTTGCTAAAGCATCGCACGACAAGAAGTTCGAACGCCAGGTTCGTATGCAGGGCATAACTCTTCTGCACCAGATGTCAGACAAGAGTCTTCTTCATCCAATCACTGAAGAGGAGATTTTGGCTGCTCTGCAGAAGATGAAACCAGCGACAGCCCCAGGTTACGACAACGTCCATGTGGAATTCCTGAAGAACCTGGGCCCCAAAGCTCGCACCTGGCTGTCCAAATTTTTCACCAGAATAATGGCTACACATTCCATCCCGAAGATCTGGAGAAAGGTCAAGGTGATAGCCGTTGAAAAACCTGGTAAAGATCTGAGTTTGGCAGCTAACTACCGCCCAATCTCACTGCTGAGTGTCTGTTACAAGCTCCTGGAGCGTCTTGCACTCCAGCGCATTTCTCCCACAGTTGAAGGTTTACTCAGTCCAGACCAGGCTGGTTTCCGGAAAGGTCGAAGCACTTGTGACCAGGTTGCTGCCCTCACCACTTTCATCGAAAATGGATTGCAGCAGAACCTAAAGACTGGCGCCGTCTTTCTGGACTTAACAGCAGCATATGACACTGTCTGGCACACTGGTCTTCTTTACAAACTGAGTAAAAGCATGCCATATTGGTTCACCCGACTGGTGGGTCTGCTGCTTCGAGATCAACGTTTCAGGGTGCACATGGGCAATGACACCAATGCTTGGAGATCCCAACGTAACGGCCTTCCTCAAGGCTCTGTCGTTACACCAGTTCTGTTCAACTTGTACTCCAACGACCTGCCAGTTACACGTGGCCGAAAATTCATTTACGCTGATGACATATGTCTCGCCAATCAAGGCCAATTCTTCAGCGAACTGAAATGCAGTCTCTCGTCAGATATGGCGCGGATTTCACACTTCTGTCAAAGTAGCGACTTAAACCAAGCGCCTCAAAACAATCAGCAGTGTGTTATACCTGCATAATACCAGCGCCACCCGTGAACTGTTAGTTTATCTGGATGGCAAGCGCCTTCGGCATGAGTGCCACCCAACCTATCTTGGGGTGACTCTAGACCGTACGCTGTCTGACAGAGTACACTTAACGAATCGCCAGACATGACAGTTGGCCAATCTAGCCTGATATCCTTAGCCCACCATTGCTACGATTGACATCCAGAAAGCCGTTGTGGCTAGATTTGCAACCAGTTGACATCAAAAGTCGATGGAGGCATAACTGGAAGTCTGCTCAGGTGATCAATGCTTACCTAGTGTGTGACCCCACAATCCGGCAACCAGGTTTCAACCTCCCTCGGCAACAGTGGTCTCTGCTGAACCGTTTTCGCACGGAACAGGGACACTGCGGTGCTTGCAGCAGGAAATGGCGACTGACAGACACTGATCTGTGTCCTTGTGGCGAGACCCAGACGATGTCTCACATTGTCGAATCCTGTCCCCTGACAAAACTAAATGGCAGCTTATCTCGGCTACACTCTGCGGATGAAGATGCTGTTTTTGACTTACCAATTATGGTTAATGTCATGCATACGAGAAGAAGAAGAAGTAGTCTGTACTATTATGATGGTGCACAAAGATATGAGCAGTTCTTACAGGTTGGTCGACTGTATCGGGATTTGATCTTGCTTGGTTTAGCTGTCTTCCAAGCGCCTCTGTGTCGTCAGTCTTCATGGTGCTATATAGATATTAATTTTTTTTTGCTTACATCCTTTTCTTTACCTTTTAGTGAGCTGAGCGTGGTGGGATTGGCCCTTGATCTGGTTGACTATACATCATCCTTCAGTGCTATGACACTGTTGGTTGGGTCATTTGACCCGTAAAATCGTTTTCGAAATTATCTATAAATGTGTCGAGTGGGATGTTAAACCTTACTACTATACCTGTCACATGCCGCTATTCTGTCTAAATGGTTACACATATCTTCAAAAGTTTTTTTCACCATTGGGTAGCCCCACCATTCTAGTTTTGCCAATACAAATGGGATGGCAATATTCCGACAGGGACCCCCCTAACAGGGGCATCGAATGCAAGGGCGGTATGAGAAATCACAATTTTTGACCAGTATTTTGCTTTTTGTTGGAAACGATGCAAAATAGAGCCATAGTCACTATGGAAGATGAATAGGAAACCACAACCAAGCTTTCGAATGGTATCAGTTTGAATGACCTTGAGTGACCTCTAATCCAGAGTTCAATGTCACGATATTATTCAACGTCAAATAACTCAGAAACGGTACAACATAGAGATATATATAGAATGTCGGACCAATAGCAAGTCATATATGGTCTATCGAACGGCGCCATTTTCTATGACTTTGATTGACCCCTGTCCCCGGTTTCAAGGTCACTCCATTCTTTGATGCTGAATATCTCAGAAATGGTACAAGATATGGACATAGTTTCAACAGAATACTAATAGGGACTTACACACACCCTACTCAGCATTGTCATTTCGAATGACTTAGCCAAATATTCAATGACATGAAGCGTCGTGCGGTCTCTCTGCGACAGCTGAGCTTCTTGTCTATTCTGATGTAGAGTGCTACATTTTGTTGGTTTTGAGTGCTTATTATTCACTTGTGATGAAAGGTTATGCTAGTATAAGGTTCTTGATAACATTTCGTTCTATGATTAATTTATTTTTCTATTTTATGTATTTCGCTATTTGTCTGTGGAGCAATGCTGTGAAACTGGAGTGTTATTGATGTCACTGAACACTGTTATTTTCTCTGTTGCACTGTGCACATATACAGTCACATAAAGCACTCAAGTGTCCAATACTGCCGTCAAATTCCCGTATCTGATTCTAATGTCCCACTATTTTAATTATGCCTAACAGCCTTCATATCCATGGAGATGGTAAGATGTTCCAGTGATGTCACATTGCTGGTTGTCAGTGTCATTAGCCCTAATCATAAGTTGTATAGTTACGTAGTTTTTGTCGTTATCTTCGTTATTTTAATTATAGTAATGTGCAATAAAAATAAAATGTGCCTGTTAATGTAGTATACAGCTGTGTACACCAGTTTTTACCATTCTTGCACACAGCAAGTTGCTGTATGCAACAAGTTGTATACAAGACTGGTAAAAACTTGTGTAAAATTTCAAATGCAAATGTCTGCGGTAAATGTTGAGTTTTTACAGTAAACTGATGGAGAGTAGTCAGTCTTATAGCTGCATAATAAATAGCAGGCAGTCCTATTGATGACTCGTCTAAGTTCAGTGAACAAAAGTGATGTTATTGCAGTGACAGTAATAAAACAGAATCGAATGATTGAAGTCACCCTAAATGAAGTAGGCTGTGATCAGAATGCATTCTCTGCTACTGGTTTGACAGTTTATTGAGTTGTACCAAAAAGCGACAAAGCGGGAGATTTGTTGCTGAGTGAGTGAGAAATTGAATCTGGAGTCGCATAACTGGCACTTTTTATATATTGATTTATACGTACGTCTCAGCACTTCGACACTGATAGTTGTAAAAATGCTGCTGTGGCAATATTCCTAGAGTTGTTCGACAGAGACACACAGAGGATTCAGTCTTTGTGATGACGATGCAAAACTGGGCAGTTCAACAAAATGGAGACTAATAATGATAGCCTTGGCAGAAGCAGCATTTTCATAAATGATATGAATATTAATTTGTATTCATTAAGCATCTTATATTTCATTTTCATTTATTCATTTTGCATTAGTTATTGAAATAAAAACTGTCATGGCATTAGAAGTGGCTCATATTTGTGTACTTTTGTTACTGGCTTTGATAAATTTTATTGATATATTTGTAATATCAGCAAACTGTTTGAGATGGCAATGAAGGCGTACGTATGTTATCATCGACTTACAGATGGAAAGTGTCGGAGCGGTGAACAAAGGTCAGTGAAGCATTAACATCTACTCAAGGTGTGACAGTTACTCAAGGTGTGACAGTGAAGTTCTGACTGAAGAGGCATATTGCTGTAGCACTGAGCGAGTTCATTGCAGTAGATTAAAAGAACTGTAAAATAAATGAACCCTTTAATGTCCATATTGCTGTAGCACTGAGCGAGTTCATTGCAGTAGATTAAAAGAACTGTAAAATAAATTAACCCTTTAATGTCCATATTGCTGTAGCACTGAGCGAGTTCATTGCAGTAGATTAAAAGAACTGTAAAATAAATTAACCCTTTAATGTCCACATTAAAACCGCACAGCAACGGTCCATTATACTGCAATACAGTGATTGCTACACTGGCCGTTGATGGGTGGGCTGTTACATTTGGTACAGCAAGGAGGGGCCTGGGCGGGCTGGGGCCCCGCCCAGTCTTCTCCTAATAATAATATAAGTTAGTAAACTTATATTATTTGATGTGGCACTCTAATTGCCTGTGGTGTCGACTCTATGGGGTTAGACGTGTATGTTTGAGGTCTTGTGGCATCCTGTCAAGAGGATTTGAATGTATTGATGATGTTTTGCACGTAGAAACTAATGTGACAAATTATCAATAATGTGTTATTGATGACAGAATCAGTGACGTGGCTGCTATCAAAGCGTCTGCTGACAACTGCTCAAAACTTCACTTGGCAGAAGACGATTTGCTTATAGTCAACGTAAGCTCATAGAACACCTGATGGTCTGTAGCCGATAAAGTTGACCATTTTATTCACCGGTATATTATTGATTGACACGTTACATTATAGTGATACTGGTGGTTTGTGCGTGTTGTTGGTGTGTACATGTAGTCTGACTGTGTCGTGGTGTTTGCAGTATCTCGTTGAAGTCGTGATGAAACAGCAGTCACAGCATCTGTCAACACGTGACTCAGGTCATTTGCACATTGTTGTCTGTCGAATGTGGACTCAACAACTGAAAGTCACACAAAATGGAAATTTGTTGTACAGATTACCTGATGGTCATGTTATGCAGTTTTGCAGCTATAAGGAAAGAACAAAGCTCCCACTCGATATTTGGTCATTTTTTGTGCCTGGATCACTGAGGATCACTACACCCCTCAGCTGATTAAACATAGCAACTCGGGCATGGAACAGTCTGCCACCAGACTGCTTACTTTTGACATTCTGAAGGGAGACCAAGTCTCATCTTTTTTGTCTGTCATACGGCTGACTTGGCGCTGTCCATTCCGACCCTCAGCAGACGTCTGCATTGAGCTGTGCAACAGTTTTAGATATAAACTTTGTAAAGTGCTGGTAGTGGTGGTGGCGGTGGTGGTTGCTGAAGGAGTATCTTGTCTGATGAACTTTGCAGCTAGAAGGTCAAAAGTCGAGGTGATTTGCAAGGTGTTGTTTTAGCATTGAATCAAAATAGTACTAAATGTCTGCTGGTATTTTGATTAAATGCTACTACTGTCATTATTTATTATTATTAATGAGAGATATAATGACACAAAAAGTTGCAGGGCAACAGAGTAAAAGACACAACTTGCAGTGATTTTCACTGTTTAAGTTGTGCTCTGAGGTGGGTGTGTGTCTCATTTCTATATAGTATGTGGTAGAGTTGAATGCAGCCAGCAGTGCTGTGCTGTCACTTCATTAGTTGCTAGTTAGATCATACTGGAGTTGAGGTTGCAAGGTTTTAACAAATGTCAATTCACTTCAGCGTGATGCAGTACAGAATATATGTGTGCAGCAGTTCTGTAGATGTCCATCATTCTTGGAGTAAATAAGTCACAATATTACTGTTTAGCATCGGTCCATTTACATTTCTACTCTATCTGTATTTCATTAATATTTTGATGCACAGTGAATCGGTGACAAGGAGCAGTGTGTGCTGTCTGTGTACAGTAACGTGCAGTAATTTGTCAGTTTACTGTACAGACGGTGCAGAAGATCTGCGTCATCTTGGCCACCTACGTTGCTACAGTTTCAACTTATGAAATCATACAACAACTATGTTAAGGTAAGATAAGTTAGCAGATTATGTTTTTTGACCAACGAGCACGGTACTGTTATTGACAGAAAATTTGTAGACGATGCTCAGCTTCGTTTCTGTTGTCAGTGTTACTTTAACTTTGGCAACGGCAACAGTAATGGTGGCTTCTAAGTTTGCTGAAATCTTCTGTGCCACTTTGTCAGGAACTGAATGATGATTTGACAAAACCTACCATATTGTTAAGTTGAAATACAGTCTTTAGAGTTACTTAATTGCTTCAGTTGACTGACGGTGAAAATCATTAATGTCAGTGTTACTCTACTGTCCTTGTGTCAGAACTGTAGGTCTAAACTTTTGATGTCTTCAATGAGGCTAACGTTTTGTAAATGCTAAAGCCTAACATCGGTGTGCATAGTAATGCTGAGAGATAATTGTTGCAGTCAGGTGTTAATGACACAGTATAGCAGTCTAGCTTTGATATGTTAGACTTCCTTTGAGACATTTTGTTACCTTCGCCAAGGCGGAGGTTGTGTGATTCGGTCGGTTTGTCTGTCATTTGTTCTGTCTGTGTGCAGGATTACTGCAAAAGTAATCAGCCGATTTCATTGAAACTTTGTGTTGTGATTGGGCTACCAATCGCAAGAACTGGACGAGTTTAGTTAACGAGCGCTCTTGCATCGATCCTGATTTTCGGGAACGATCCTTAACTAAACGAGTTGTTCCCGTTTTTTACGATCAAAAAAACTTCGATCCCCGCAGCTTTAGTCACGTGACCCAAGTGTTTGTTTGTAAACAAGCTGTGATTTCATTTCGTTTGGTGTTTTGTTTGTTTTAAAGTGTTCTTCGTTGTTGCGTTGTTGACATTTGCTCGCTAACAGTATATAGATAACATTTGTGTCACTGCCATCACTCAAAGTTGCTGCCTGAACAGATACATGTTCGTTTAAGGTAGCCATTTTATTTTTTATGACCGCACTGTTGGAGCATGGGTTAGAGCGCATTAGAGGCGTTTTTTTGCGACGATGCGCTATATAAATTGACATTTACATTATATTACATTTAGAGAACGATTGAGAACGCTCATGGAGATGACGGGAGCGGTCGTGCAAGAGCGCTCCTCAACTAAACTCTACTCTGATTAACATTTTGGTGATGTTCCAAGCGTTTATTAAGCAAGCGTTTATTAAAGTAGTCACCAAAATGGCTAAGTAGTAAAATAGATAATGATAACATCCGGTCCCAGTCTCCCAGATACAGATTCCAGATCACTTTTCCACTTCCCTCCCTATTGCAGAATAAGGAATTTTAAATTTATTAGCATTTCTCATGCAGTCAGTGTCACAACACTCCATGAAATGACTGATGGCAACAAGCTAATTAATGCACAGCATTTTGGGAGTGACCCAGCAAACATCCGAATCCAAATCCGGATTAATACAGAAATCCAGATTTGAATCCCGGAGGACATCTGGTGGAGATTTTGGCCTTGGTGGAGATTTGTGCTCTCAGTCTCGTTAGTTATCTGCTGATAGCAACAAAATATTACACGAGTGGAATGTAGTATTTGTTTCTCAATACATCCAATGCATATTGCATAGGTGCATGTATGACAGAAGATTGAAGTAAGTGGCATCTTGGTGCTTGGTTGAAAGCCGTCTTGTCATCCCAACAGCAGTGGTCTGCCTGTCACTTCAACTGACTACCAACGCGCGTTTCTACATTTGCACTAAGCAGACTTGACTACTGCAATACAATGCTTGCAGTTGCTCAAGCTCATTGTCTCATATCTTCAGTGTGTGCAGAATGTGCAGTGCTCATATCGGCCCTTGTGATCATGTCGTCAGTGCTTTGTTGTACTTTCACTGCCTTACAGTACACTGTCAAATACTAACATACTCGTCCCTTTTACACAACTCATTTTCTACGCAGTCACTTGATTCAACAAAACAACGAGTGCAGAACGTGCTAAATAATGATAAACACTTTGCGTCTTCACACCTACAGCCACAATCAGTGCATGTCATGTCTGTTCAACCATTAGGTGTCATTACAGCTGTCATGTCATGTCGGTTCAACCATTAGGTGTCATTACAGCTGTCTAAGCTGCACACATGTGTCCTTTCTCATGCTGCACACGTAGCACTGAATGCTCTCACAAAAGCACTCACACTTTACTTGCAATGACAGTTTATATTACTTCCTGCACTCAGTCTGTACATTGGATAGCCTTAGAGATATGAGCATATCAGCGCATTAGAGGTTTTTCTACGGGGATGCGCTATATAAATCGACATTATCTATCTATCATTATCTATGTATTTGTATAATCTAACCGCAGTAAACAAACTGGTATCCATAAGAAATTGTTTATTCTGCATTCTCTCTTTGTCTAATATTTTATATTAGTTTTTATGGTTTTGATGTCATTATGTTCACTGTTCCATATTTCTTGTATGTTTTTTTATATTTTACTGAATGTATTCATAATTCATTTATGCACATTGTGTTTAATCTATTGCATATGTATTTGTCACATTGTTAATAAACATTAATTGTATTATAGATCTGAGCTTTAGAAAAAAAACTAAGGTTTTACTTTGATTTTTGTCTGTAATCCACTGATTTTAATCTAGTTTTCATCTACTTTGTAAGTTCACTGTATTTTGAATTCTGAAAGAAATCCAACTCAGCGACTGTATTGCAATGTAATAAAATAGTGTTAGAAGAAAATGCACAACATGGTATAGAACATTGCTCAGGGTTGACATGTTTGCTGTTGCCAGGGACCTCGGAGATCCATCCGTTTGTTCCATTATATTACATCATAGTATTCTTTATGACAATATTCACTTTTGTGCATTCTAGCTAGTGGTAGAACAGTTAACCATAAGTTGGTGCTGGCTATATTTATAGTTGTTTTCTCTTGTTTTTATATGTGCCAAGTAAGTTTGCTGTTCACAACTACAGGCAGTCGCGGGCAGTTTCGTGTATGTGGTTGTGGTTCAGATTCAGTGTAGCTTTCACTGTTATGATAATGTCTGTGAATTGTATATTTTTTGAAAACAAAAAGAAACACTGCAGTGCTACTCTACTCTACCATGCATGGGGAACGAAACAGCCTTTTTGTGCGGATGTGCCGTTAAGAAACTACTCTCTCACTCAGGTCTGTACCATATCGGCCACGACCACATCGGCCACACGAAAAGACCATATCGGCCAAAAGGAATAACCATATCGGCCACAAAAAAATGTACTGCTATTTAGCGTCAACATTTATAAGTTGTGAGCCTGAGACTCGAAACGTCGTACGCAATCGCGTCTCACATCAGCGGAGAGTAAAAGAACGCAGCAACTGTCGACATATTTCAAAGCGCTTTGATGGGAGTATATAATTGCTAGAGTAGTTTGAGTTTGAGCTATCATCCATTGCCTGTGTTCTTCACCGACAGTAGGCTTAGAGCAAGAACGCGAGCTTAGTGCAGTAGGAAGGCTGACCGACTCGTGTAGCGCGGCGTCTTCGTCTGCTGACGATCGTCGACTCAACAGCTCATTTGAATATTGCATACAGGCACAGAGACCGTACTTTTAAAAATATAAATACTTCAGAAAGGATGCTAAAAAGAGCAACCAAAATATTAAAATGGATTTTTAGAATAAAAGTATGAAACAACATTGAAATAATTGGGATTTACTACACTAGAAACGAGAAGGCTAAGAGGCGACCTATATCTGCAACGATATATTTTTCGTATTTTCAAAATCTATCTATTAAAGTTGCATAAAAAGGTGTTACGCTGGACAGCGCAAAATATTCTTTCAGTAACAGACTGGCAGGCCTAAATGAGTGGAATGACATAAGTGATGAGGTAATAGATAGTAAAATGTTGGCGGTTTTTTTTTTAAACCTGACATTTGTCTTCGCCATAACAGGGAAGACATATGGCTTCTTTCTGGCATATCGTCTAATGCACGGTTTCACGTTCAAATTCAAGATACGAACTACACGAAACAGAAGTATCGACACGATGACGCCAAATAAACTCGCCGTATATTTTGTGGCCGATATTGATTTTCAGTGTGGCCTATATGGTTTTTTGCTGTGGCCGATATGGTTTGTGGCCCCACTCACTGACGCATGGGGAACTACGTCAAGCTAGGCTTATAATTGCTCTAGTGCTGGACTCACTGCGATGCGTTACAGGTCGGGCCAGTGGTTGTACACAAAGGTGTGCCACGCCAGCCCAGCAGGCAATGGGGAGCCCACGGATACTTCCTACTCATGTCAGCAGGTGAGTGGTTACAGTGGAGAATCTGAGGTGAGGATACTGTACATCAACTTTGGGCCCCAACAGGTAGGCCTAGTGCCCTAGTTCTGGGCTCCCGAGCCTTCAAAAAGCCAGTATGAATTAGAACTATATTCTAGTAATGCAACAGTCATACTTTGCTAGTATAACAAGCAAACATCAGGAAAAGTACTGCAGTTACCACACGAGTTGTACTGCTGAACTAGGCCAACTCAGCCTTTCATCCTTTCGGGGTCGATAAACGAGTAGTAAGCTGCAACTAGATGGCTAGTGAACGCGAACGAAGGTAAAAGGCAGGCATGGTGTTTGTAAAACAGTGTGATCCATGTCTGAGAGCCTCGAGGATGAGATGCTCGTCATCTAAGGTGCTATATAAATCCACGTACCTTTACCTTTACCCAATTCAGTACAACATTTACAGTTATGCAGAGTGCACTAGCCGACCAACGTTCCTGTGGCGTTCTGCTTACCGTTCCTGCACGTTTATTATGAAATATGAGGTGTCTCAGTAACTGGAGGTACAGAACTGCGTTCCCTTGCGTCCAGTGGCACTAACCACTGCAGCACGTGCTTTAATCCTGCCAACCTACCTAGCATTGGCTGCAGCGCAGACTCGTCTGGTCATCTTCAGCTACACAGTGTCGTCCTTGACTTGATAACAGGCACAGATGCTGATGACGTTTAAGCACCACTAATTTAAATGCCAGTATCAGTCGAAGACTATAGAGGATGAGTAGGTTGTACTATGGTATGGAGTGGTATACCTATAGGTTATACCATAGTATACACGAGTGTATAGCATGAGAGACAATGGTATAAAGTACTTATTTCATGACCATCGTTGCCTACATTTAGTGAGATAAACTGCTCTCGCTTGGAGTGGGTTGTGGGACGTTATTTCACTCCAGACACTGTGTTGAGAGATGGGAGACAAAACTAGGTCATGAAATAAACCGTTGAACCCTCGTGCCAGTCCAAGATGTTAATCTCAAGCAGACGCTGCTAATAATCCTGAGAAACATAATCCAACCAAACCGGGAGGTGAACCCAGGCTAACCAGACCGGGACGTCACCCTCACCCCAGGCTAACTAGATGGGGAGGTGAACTCAGGCTATGCCGGTTACTGTTGTCATGTAGCGTATACCCATAATGCTACCATTAAGATTAGCGCCATCGGCACAGGCTTCCACTGCAGTGCTATGTACATTATGTTTTTGAACAATGTGCAAATTACACACATTAATATGCACAAAAAGCAGTTAATTACAGTGATATGTTACAAGTAATGCTCAACAAATGTATTTGTAGTATCACAGAAGACTCATTCAAACAATGCATGGCAAGACTTTTATCCTTATGACAGTGTGTGAGGTCATCCTAAATTTCTTACTCCAAGCTACAAAAGGCAAAAAATTCTGCACAGTATTGTATGCTAAACATATAGACCTGTGTGTACAAGTAGTGATACTGGATGATCTACGTGAAGTTGCTGACAAACAGCATAAGTGACATTTTTCGACAATTCCTGTTTAATTCGATAGGTGAAATTTTGTAGGTCTGTCATGCTCTTGAATATGTATTCAAGTAAGTCGAAGTACAAACTGTAAGTCGCAGCAAGAGCAGTAACTCTTAAGTCTAGACAAAGACCAAAACGAGGTCACGTTCAGTCTTGAGACAATGCTACAGTTCAACACTGGGAATCACTTCACAGAAGACAACAGGTGAGTTTGTCTCAAGTCCGGTCCACCATAGTTTAAATATAAATAGAACTTTGTTACAGTTGTACAGAACTTTGGACTCGATGGAACATGATCTCACCCAATATGTGAACATTAAATGTCTGAAACAAAATTAGATGTTGAGACGAACAACCATGTTATATACACACAGATGAACTGCAGTACTATCGCACTGAACACTGCAAATGTGTCGTAGACAACAACAACAATAACTGAACAGTATCAGACAGACTAGCAGAAGTCGACACTGTCTGGGTTTGGTTCTGGTACGTCCGTCATATGTTCAAAGAGTTTGTTGAGATCGCCAATCGTCATTGTTGTCTGTTCAGCGTCATGACACTGCAGTGGCATGTTGACAGTCTGTAGTAAGTTGTGCATACGCTCCTCTATTGTGCCTTGCACCAGAAATCGATGAACAGTTGTCGGCCTAGAAGACATTTTCAGTACACAAAATATGTCAGATAAAATGCTATATATGGCCGTGTATGGCGAGTCTTGCTGGACAAATATGCCGTGAGTGCAGTGTACAACCAGCAGTATATTTGCCCGGTAACAACGAGCAACACAGCACATTATCATTAGTTTTACTGTGGCTGTCTCCCTGCTTGTTATCTTATTGACCAGCATCGTTTGTTGTTTTGGAAAAAGATGTTAACCAGTAACAATGTTTTACTGAGGATTCTTGCTCGGCTGTGTCAACTCAAAACTGTTGCTTTAGCTGCTAAATACGGTATTTTCCCATTGGGTTCTTGCTCTGTGAGAGATGTGAAATGTGGCATTTTTAGCACTTTCAGGAACACTGTGCTATGACTTATAGGTCCACAGTAGGGCCTACATCAGTTTTATGTACTTGATTTTTGTTTAGGCCTAGCGATTTTATATGTTTTATATGTTCTTATGTGCTGTCTGATGACGTAATGAATGAATAATTATTATCATGATGCAGCGACAGCATAGCGAGGTGGCTTGTTTTCAGTAGTAGCAAATGTGGATTTGTATAGCGCATTAATGTGTAACACACCTCTAATGCGCTACCACTTCCTGTAAGTCGGCGCTGATCTCCGCTAGCTAGTTCCTTCAGCCAGGCATCAGCAAACACTTCAAGACCACAGATACGGGCTAGTGTATCACGTGATATGCCTGTTTACTCTCCCAGCTTTTTGCCAGATACTCATTCCAGACTGCCCACAGAGGGCGGGCCTAGGCTGAGTAGGCTTGGGTGCCTGGTTCTGTGCCGAGGTGGTTTACCTGTCCAAATACAGTCACCCACCCAGGCACTAACCGGGCCTGGCATAGAGTAACTACGTTGATCAAGTCCAGCGTGTTCCCACTGCACTAAACCGGCAGCCAGCAGTGTGTCCGTTGGTGGGCGTATGTTTACCAATGTGAGATAATGAAATTTTTATGGGAGCAATATATGTCAAAAGCTCAGACGAGTTCGAAAATGGCTGCATTCCGACGCTTGCACTGCGGTGCAGGGGTAGTCATTTAACATCTCTTGATATTCTATTTATAATTAAAATAAGGAAGACAATAACAACTACAGAACTATTTCTGTTGAAACATGTAGCTCTGCTGTCGTAAAGAGGCCGTGCAATGCTTCATGTCCAGTACAAAATGTCTAACAGAGTCTTATTGTTAGTCACATTTATCACTGCGTATAATTAAATGCCGTTCTGTTGTCTTTGGCGTAACGTTGAGACTTCTTGTCATAAACATTTCATCATCGTCTCCCGCCATCAACAAACTCCGCCGCTTACTACCAGCGATAAGTGTCACAACTTTCCACGGTATGGCGTCGCAGCGTTGATAGCACGTGATGAAGCCAGATATTTGCTCAGAATCACGATTTCTGCCCGTATCCCACCTGCATTCGACGCCCCCGTTAGGGGGGTTCCCGTCGGAATGTCGCCATGACGTTTGGTATGGAAAAACTGGTATGGCTACCCGATGGTGAAAAAATTTGGAAGATATGTTTCCTTGTTTTGACAGAATTCACGAACGTGATGTACAGATGGACACCACATGACGGCAAAACGGCACAGGGCCGCACTTGCATAGCATCGCGTGGCAATAACGTACACCATTTTTGAAGATGATGGATTATACTCTAGTGATACTCTAGTGCGTGATTAGCCTCAGAGCGTATTTGCCATCTGAAATATGTAGCAAATGAGATTTGGTATGTTACAGGACTTCACAAATTAACCAGGTTTGACTGCTACTGCATAGCTTGCTATGAGTTCGCTCACCTACTTTGGTACGTGATAGGCCTAATTACGGTGGTAGACTGGATCAAAAGGCTGAAATTTGATAGGTTTACATGGAATAGGAATGCCATTTATCTGCAGTAAGTAACAGACAAGTAATGTTCGGTGGTACTGCGGTGATTATATAGCGGTATTAGCCTATCAGCATTGTCCAGAATCGTTGAGCAGTTTTGTATTTTGTTTACGTTTCACCAAGTCTATGGGCATAGTGAATGAATTACATGTTCAAAACGCCTAATTAACATAATCAGATGTTAGAATCAAATAAGGGAATTTACTGGATGACTGTAAATGTGCAAGAAATGTCACTGCCAATGACTGATTCTGATGCAGTGCTGCTACAAGTCACGAGATCATCAACAGCTTACTGTGGCATTCATAGTCTACTATATAGTTATCTAGAGCTAGCTGATTATCTAAGTGACATGAATTAATTCAGCAGACTGGATAGCTACGATTCAATTCCCTTGCCCCCTCCTGCAGGTACATGCCCCTTGATAAAATTCCTGCAGGTGTCAATGCTAACAGTGGTAGTGACGAGGCTGAGTGGCTGCAGTCCTATAGCTACTAGTTCAGAAGCATGTGACACATCGAGTGGGATGTTAAACTCTACTATACCATACCATACACTAGTCTCATGGCAGGATGCTACTTTGATTACAGAGAACATCAATGTAGTCTGAAGGTTGCTGTGTTTAAAGCAGCACAATTTCGCGACCATCCATCAACACAGTCTAAGCTCACCGTGTTTGTCCAATGCGATGGACTCGCCCGATGGCCTGCAGTTCTTGGGCAGAGTTTAGCACTGGTTCAACAAGCAGCACGTGAGTTGCTTCGATCAAATTGAGGCCGTTTGCACCAGAATGGATTGGCAGGAGCAGAACACTGACTTCACGGTCAGACTTGAAGCTCTGAAGATTCTCCTGATGCACAGTCATCATTACACGACAATGTAAATGTGTCACTGCTCTACAGCACAATCTTATCATAATACAAAGGCTCAAACAAATGGACAGAAAGTATCAATATTTTGTTGCACACAAAACTGCTTCAGTTATAAATAAAACAACACAATCTTCAACCAACTACATGCAGTTTGAACTAGGCACAAGCTACAAGTTTTACACGTATTATAGTTACATAAGGCCAGACGAAATACGAGATAAAGCCAACTTGGCTGTTTAGGACACAAACAATTCATGGAACCAGCTGGAGTGTCATTTCAGCTACAAGCACTAAACAAAATCAGTAACCTCAAATTTTCTTGACGTATGCAGCATACGATATTTAATATTATTATCGTCCAGTGCATCTGCCAGTATGTCCAACACTTCTTGCCACTGTCACACGCAGTCAACAACAACATACCATAAAATCTCACACTTCAGTTCACTCAGTTTATGAGTTTCCAGTCTGCAAGGCATATTCATCCATAAACCACTCGAAATGCAAATGATATCAAACATTGTATCGGAGATGATACGAAAGCCGCCACTGCATTAAAAACAAAAAATAAATAAAATATGGCGAAAAATGATTTTCAATATGGCGGATGGAATTCTTACACCCTGCAATGTGGCATGATCATGACATTGATTTCGCCAGGTGACTGCACCCTGCAATGTGGCATGTGACTCTGGAATTGTGACAGTGAATTCACCAATTGGCAGCACCTTGCAATGTGATACATGGCTCTGAGATGACATGCCACTGAATTTGCGTGGTGGCAGCACCCTGCAATGTGACACGTAGCCCTGGAATCATGACATTGTATTCGCCAGGTAACAGCACCCTGCAATATGGCATGTGGCTCTAGAATTGTGACAGTGAATTCACCCTGCAATGTGATGCATGGCTCTGGGATGACATGCCATTGAATCCGCCATATTGGAATTCTGCATCTGGTTTCGATTTCGACCACCGCCACAATTGACATGTCATTCTGCACCAGTCTCCGAAATTTTATCCAAATCGGACCACCCTCGGCAGAAAAAATGACATCATGTCGATTTTCAAGATGGCATATCTCACTCATCTTGGATTGTAGGGATCCAATAATGGGTTCTTTGAAAAGCACAATTACATAACTTCCTATAGGTCGTCAATAGATACCATCAATAGACACCATAGCTCTAAATTGCTTAGTTTTGGAGAAAATTGCGTTTTGGAATTTTGGCGACAAGATCCAAAATGGTGGATCTCCGCCATCGTGGATTTTAGGGGTCCCGTGACGGGTTCTTTGTAAAGCACATGTGCGACTTCCTATAGGTCGTCAATAAACACCGTAGCTCTAAATTGCTTAGTTTTTGAGAAAATTGCGTTTTTTTGCATTTTGGCGACAGACAGACGAACAGATGGACATCACCGATGCATTAAGCCGCTCTCGCTGTCGCGAGCGGCGGCTTAATAATATAAGACAACAAAATTGGCAACGAAATGACTACGTATGCGTCTACCGTTGAAAAGACCAGCGACTTGCTGCGTTGTTCTGCTGCGTGTATTTGCAGTAGACAACGCACAACTCCTTCTATCTTCGTCGAATGATCTCCCTACCACACCACTCAAATACTACATCTGCAGAAACAGAATATACATCAACTTTAATGACATAAAGCTCACTCATCATAGAATGAAGTGTAACTCTGTCAATAAAGTCACTTCAAATGAAAATGGCAGACACAAAGGCTACTAAAATCTGCAACACAGTAAATGTAAATAAATGAACCTTCTTCTGAGTCGACAAGTAACATTAATGTTACTATTAGATTCTTTGTTCATGCACTAAAACAGCTCACGACAAAACGATAAACAAATAATGGTAACATGCTCGGCCTAGCTCAAAATATTGCTATTTTTAACTGTTGCTGTTACTATCTGTAATAACAGACACATCAGCTACATCAGATTTACCTTGACTTTCAAGTCCACGTTACCATCAGTTGTATCTGCATGTCGCATCAACACATAGGATATGTCAGCATGAGCAGTTGACTGCCGACACACGGGACAGTTGAGAAGTGGCTGAAGTCGACTTGGACCCGACTTCATGATGAGCAGCGGGATGCAAGCAAGACAGAAGCAGTGACCACAATGCAGCACACTCCACTAGCCACACACAAACAACACTTATGGTAATTTCATGCCATACATTTTTAGATACATTTTATATTTAATATATTTAATTTAATTTAACTCAACATATTTAATTTAAGTAAAGTATACCAACTATTTTTAACGTCCACGTAGCAATAGCATAGCAAAGGTGGTATTGTTTTCAGTAGCGTCTGTTTGTGAATGTGTGGGTGTTTGTATGTATGTCCACACAATAACTCTTAAACTGTTTGTGATGACCTCATCATGAAAATTTTATGGGAGCAAGCTATCGTCAAAAGCTTGGACGAGTTAGAAATGGCTGCATTCCAATGCACTGCAGTGCAGCGGTAGTGACTGTAGGCTGAAAGCTTATTTTTTATTGTATTGACTTTTTTGGGCCGAAAAATCAATCTTTCCCAAATAAGTCCGGCAAAAAGCAGCCGATCCGGACCAAATTCGGTGTACGTGGACACGTCAAGGGGTGACAATGTTCAGGTAATTTTGGGCACGATCGGCCCATTTTGGGCAAAATGGGGACTGGGACAAATCCTGCGCAGCGCAAGGTTTTTGTGTGTGGTAAACCATGCGACCGTTCGGCAACTTCGCAACGGCTGATTTTCACGAAATTTGGTCACAAAACGTATTTCGGTGTCCCGTCGTGGAATCCGGAAAGACGTTTTCGAAAATTTTCACTTTAGGGGTCATTTGCCCCCAAAATCTGAAATCGGTCAAACAGGCACCTCACTCAGAGCAGGCTACAGGTCACGGGATGCACTGCAGAGAGATACTGTTTACTCCGTGTTGTAGTCCAAGGGCCACGGAGATTCTGAGATCGGTCAAATTTCACGTGCGACGTACGGTTGCGGAGCTACGGGGCATCAAAGTTGTCCAATTTTCGGATTTTGGCCTATTTTCTCCATACAAAACCCATAAAACGTACCTTTTTGGTGACCAGCCTACAGCCTAGGGGTTACATCACAGAATAATTCCGATTTTTCTATGTGGTAGTCGAAGGTCCAAAGAAGTGCCTTCCGGCATCGCAGTTTTTCTGCGACTTCTGGTAGCGGAGCTGGGGACCCCCAAACTTGCCCAAATTTATGCCTATACAGAATTCTACTACAGATCTGGACCAAAGAGGTCTGAAGATGTGCAATTCTCAGGACAGATGTACTTTCCCACCAAATATCTTCGCCCCTACCCCCAAAATCACCCGAAAACCCCATTTTAGGGGACCTTTCAATGCAAAACCTATTATACATATAGCTCTGCATAAGTCACACGTTTATGGAGCGGAGCTATGAAGGTGAAACTTTACAGCTATATAGGTATAGGCAAGTACTTGGGGTGTCAAAATTTTTCTGCTAGGGAGCGTCCAGGGGTGCAGGGCTCCTTAAAGTAAATTTGGGACCTCCTATTATCTCTGAAACTACTGGATCTAGAAAGTTGAAATTAAAAACACAATTAGATGTGGTAAAATTTTTCCGCTAGGTGGCGTCCAGAGGGGATAGGGCCCCTAATGTAAATTTGGAACTGCCTTATATCTCGGAAACTACTATAGCTAGAAAGTTGAATTTAAAAATACCATTAGATGTGGTAAAGTACCCGCTTTGGGTACAAAAATTATTATATTATACGATACAACATGAACATATTGACTTTCGACAAATGTCTGTAACTCCTGGGCAGACTAGAGGCGCTTTTTGCAATATTTACATATAAAAATTGACATTTACTACGGCTAACGACTGCAAGGCGGCTTTCAGCCTACATGTAGTTGAGAGTGCTAGCGATAACTACAGCTTCTAGTTATTATTACATTAGTTCAGTTACATTATATTAGTCCAGTTTCGCTAACTATTTAACTGTATTTACCCATGCCGATGGTAGTTCAGCACTGACTAGGGAGTTCAGTGCTATCTGCCATTGAATTGCCAGCCCTACGAAGGAAGGCTGCCACTGACAAGCTGGTGGAATAAATCGTCAAACATGACAGTTGGCCAATGCAACCTGATATCCTTGGCCCATCATTGCCACAACTGGCATCCAGGAAGCCATTGTGGCTAGATTTGCAACCAGTTGACATCAAAAGTCGATGGAGGCATAACTGGAAGTCGGCTCAGGTGGTCAATTCTCACCTAGTGTGTGACCCCACAATCCAGCAACCGGGTTTCAATTTCCCTCGGCAACAGTGGTCTCAACCGTTTTCGCACGGAACAGGGACACTGCGGTGCCTGCAGAAGGAAATCGTGACTTACAGACACTGATCTGTGTCCTTGTGGCGAGACCAGACGATGTCTCACATTGTCAAATCCTGTCCCCTGACAAAACTGAATGGCGGCTTATCTCGGCTAAACTCTGCGGATGAAGACGCTGTTTCGTGGCTGACCAGTTATGGCTCATGAAACGCATACGAGAAGAAGTGCCATCCAGTAGTTAGTTAGTGTACGTACATATATTTGTCCGTTACGGTGTCCAAAAATAATAAGTAAATGTTGTGAACTGGTGGAACATCGTATACAATATCACCAAGGCATTAAGTCAAGTAAGTCAAGACAAGTAGCAACAGACAAAAACTACAAACCTTTGTTCCAAGGTTCTGTTTGCAGATTGGACATGGATCTGGATTCTCGCCAGATTCCAAACTGCCGCGTGCCTACGATCAGTACACATTACAGCTGTGTCAGCAATTACACTGTTACCATAAGACACACAGGACCACAAAACGACAAGTTCTGTAGGCAAATGAAACAACAGACCCTCAATGTTACAGTTACTAATATATATACCAAGTATAAAAGAATGTTTAGGTCATGATAAAATATGTACCGTATTCGCTCTAATAATTCGGCCTCTCTAATAATTCAAACGAGATTTTTTTCAAAAATAATATTTATTTTTTCCACCTCCAATAATTCGGACAGCGATTTCCAATAATTCGGCCACCTTTGTATATTAGGATTTCAAGACAACACGGTCGATACGGCGTGGGCCCCGTGGCCCATATCAGTGGGCGTGACCGCTGATGTATGCAGCCCACTGACATGCGAGTGATGATGCGACCAAGCTGCCCAGCTGGCAGCCTGGCATGCAGGCGTCCTCTACCTCGACAGGTTATGAATCTGGGTTCTCGAATGGGATGGGGAGGGGGTTAGAGGTAGGGGTGGGTGCATAAATTACCGTAACAGGCATATATTAGGCTGCTACAAACGGTCTGCATGTGTGAAAGGCTTCAGCACGTGTTTATATGTTTCGTCACACTGAATGGGCAATTTCCAGTTTTCAGGCCTCACGCGTTTCACGGGATCACTGTGGTCCTATTCTCTGTTTAGTGTTTGCGCTGTGTATTTCTGTTTCCTGTTTTTTTTTATTAAGGATAAAGTTGTTTGTTGTGTGATTCTTACCAAATATCATCCCACATATTTCATTCTAGATTGTTCGCGATTGCAATATTGTTTACATATGTAAACAGTGACAGATTTTGCCGACATTGATCACCGGTAATAATTCGGCCATCCGATTTTCATATTAATTTTTTCCCTTCTAATGGTTCGGACAGCCATGACAATAATTATTAAAAAGCATTTGAATTATTAGAGAAAATACGGTACATAACGAACAAAACATAGAATATTAAATTGTTCTAAAACATCACAAACTTTTACTACCTTGTAAACAATGAGTGCTACTTGGTTTAATTAATGCAATCACCTTTGCTAAATTTTTCAGGTAACTGAGCTGTCCCTTTTTCACGGCCAGTTCACTGCGAGCAACAACTTTGTCTGACACAAACTTCATCCGACGAGCCTCGAACTACATACAGCATTTCCACCATGAATATTAGCATCCACACAATACAGACACAGGGCAATGATAACGTAACGGCTAATACTGTCTGTAGTGTTAACACAAATATACGAACAACATCACGTTTTCACAGGCATGAAAGCATTTCTCAATGCATAACATAATATTAGCCATTGCATCACTGAATTTTTACAACTGGCTTTGCACACTCATCTTCTAGCCTCCAGGCAACAGACATTGTTTATTCGCTGGTGACTAACAATTTTTTTCCGTCGCTGTTACGGCTCCCACTTGTGCTAACTGATACACTGTTTTAATTACTAACCCCACGATCATCTCGCGAACTTATTCACTCTGTAAACTGTCCTAGCAGTAAGTCCTTAACGATACGCCGCTCATTATTTTCTTGTTTAATAACTACGTAAAAGTCTGGATGAGACAGACACCTGTGAGGGTTCAACAATGTTGGATGGCGGTGGATCACTGAGCGACTCTTCGGGTTCACGAAGGCGCATCCGACACACGGCCATGTTGAGTTCATCGATGGCAGTGACTCGCTCTCGCAGTGCCATCCAGACAGGTCGCAGACACTACCACATCACAGCATGTGTAGTGCATGCTGCTTGCAACACTAGCTTGTTATAGTCAGCATCGACAATTCTGATAACAATTGATAAGGTAACAATACAACGAACAACATTAGCTCAGCAAACTTGCACAACGTCAGCAGAACAGTAAAAATATTCACCTTGAATTCGTCTTTAAGAGCATTAAATATTTCTAAGCCGAGCTGTCCACAGTCAATTAGCTCCTTCTCACCTGCAGATAGCAAATTACCAGTCAGCAAATTCCTAGCAAACTACAGTGATTAGAATGAACTATGTAAAACACACGGTACATGAAAAACAACAAATGCAACATGTTAAACAGCAGAGGGGTGACTGCAGACCGCTGTGGGAGTCCAAAGTACACATAGTAACAAATACAATACAATGTGGACAATACGTTCACTCACAGAATATCAACAAGTCAGAGGGCTGACTGCAGACCGCTGTCGGACTCCAAAGTACACATAGCAAAAATACAATGCAATGTGGACAATACGTTCACTTGTAGAATATCAACAAGTCATTGCAGCCCGAGTGACCGATCCAATAAGCCCCCACCGCCACCATGGCCTGAGTGACCCAGCAGTGTTGCCAGCACTACTGGGCTGCTGGGCAGTCAGGCCTGATCAGTATGTGTTGGCGACAGACAGACAGACAAACAGACAGCCAGACAGACGGACACTGCCATCATGTAAGGCCCTTGTGGTGGTGGCTTAATAGAAACAAAGCTCACATACACATCATTCTGGAAAAATTTCTGTCTTTTGCTATAATATAAAAGATGTTTACAAATTTCCTGAAAATTTGGCACGCAGCAGTAGCAAGAAATGCTTAAAACTATCCACTTCACCAGATGTATACTATTTATTACGTAAAAGGTAAAAAAAGTAAAGGAAGTGGATTTATATAGTGCCTTTATTGTAGTACCTCACACTCAAGGCACTCAGGTACGGATCACACAGTGTTACCTGCAAATTACACCTTACCTTGCGATGACGACATGACGTTAATGACGTCACAGTGAGGTATAGCTATATTCACTGAGTACATATTTCAACAGCATAGCACACTGGCAGACAGAGATCAAGACACAGTTGAACTGTTGTACTGTGAAACTCCAGACTTCATATCGTCAAATTTGTGGCCACCTGTCTCGCCAGACCTCAACTCAGTCGAGTATTGTGTGTGATGCATTCTGCAGGAGTGAGTGTACCACATACATAACTCAAGCCTGATGGCACTGAAGCAGCAGTGCTATACCACACCATCACTGCATGCAGCTCAGCAGTAGCATCGTCATCTGACAGCGTGTGTTATAAGCTAGTGGTAGACACTATAAACATTCACTGTGACAATTTGAATGAATGCACTTAACTGTGTCATATTTGAATATGCAACTATCGTAACTGACTAACTTCTGTTAGTGGACCCTGCAGTAAATCCTTCCTTAGTCCACTTTAAAAATTGATTGATTGTGCTTTTTGTATAAAGTCTGAGATGTTGCTGACAGTTACATCAAATTACATAATTTTTGCCACAGTTGTGTTGCTCATAATATAGTGTGAGTACTTGTGACATCAGGTGCTGAAGTGCCATCACTCGTGCTGCCATGCAGAGCTTAAAAATCAGATTTGTAGGTCACGGCTTGCTACCTCAACGAAGTTGAAGCTGTATCTTACCAATATTCCTGTATGGTTCAGACTGCTGGGTGATATCTAAGACGGACGCACGTAGAATTGATGCGCTCGACCAGTGGTGTCTGCGCATGCTGCTTGGCATTAAATGATACCAATTTGTTCGGAACGATGATGTACAGAGTCTAACGAAGCAACCCAAACTCACTGCTATAATCCAGTCGCGCCGGCTTACCCTATTTGGGCATATTATGTGCATGGACGATAATGCAGATGCCAAGAGGATCCTGTCAGCCTCCCCTCTGGCAGACTGGAAAAGACAACCAGGTCGTCCCCGCATCACGTGGCTGAGCACCGTCCAACAGGATCTGAAACATCACCATCTTACGCTCCCCAAAGCAGCAGATTTGGCTCAGAACCGCCCTCTGTGGAGGATGATGTTGTATGACGCTACACAATCTTAGAGTTTCATGACAGAAACGACAACGACAATGACGAGTGTGAGTAGACACGTCAGGTAAAGTGAATAATTTTAATGCCACATTGTTAGGCATTTCTTGCTACAGCTGCATGCTAAACTTCATGGAAACATGTGAGCAAGTTCTACAGTTACAGCAGAAAACAGTTGGCTTACTTTTTTCACGACATGGTGTAGTATATGACCAATGTTATAAAATATAAACTAAAGCTTTTAGCACAAATTATAAGAACCTGCAAAAGTTTTTGCAAAGCCAAGTATTGCCTTCAGAGCCTTCTCAGTATCACTAGGAGCCCATGTGACCTGGTGCTTTGTCGACACTTCAATGTTGACAGCAGAAGTTGACGGCGCATGCTCCGACATTTCAAAGACGCCTCTGTCACAATCGGATACAACTGCAGCCAGCAGCTTAACTAAATGTACTCCAACACAACACGTTTCTTCACAAAGACACACAAAGACACACCTCTCAACGCTGTGCAGCATACAGTTGTATTTAGACGCAATACAATAAAATTAAAAAAGCACTACCGTGCATGTCCGAAAATGTCTTCAGACAATCTTGATGACAACAGATCACACTTCAACTTTGCACTGCTTACTTCACCCACCTGCCAGGAAGTGACGTCAGACATCGTGATTAGAGGACAGAGTTTAATTATTGTTTTGAGGCAAAGCTACAGTGCAAAAAAAACTAAAAGCAGAATTTCCAAACACTCTACACACAGAAGTTTGAACAAATTCATACACGCTGAATGCTGTTAGAAAGTGTGATTACTTCGTTCTAGTCAAGATTTGAAGACCAATAACTCGGTTGTTTAAAAACATTTATCACATAATTTGGTAGTGTCATTCAGAATTTCTCCAGTGTCATGCTACTCTAATTTTATTGCATTCTGTTTAGATATGATTATTTTGCTGCACAGTGCATCCGGGTGTACTTTTTGTGGGACATGGTGTAGTTGCACCATGTCCCACAAAAAGTACACCCGGATGCACTGTGTTTCGTGTAACTACACCAAACAACAGTAGCCACAAAAAGTAATTCACATACATACTGGTATTATGGCAGTTACAATATACAGTAAAAACACATATAAAATGCTGAGTTAACAGATCAGATTCAGTTATGGTAATGACTTCTGTATTGGCAGCAGTTTGAACATTCAAGACGTATCAAATTTTCTGAATCAATCAATACTCATGATTTCAGTTAACCATCAACTGTTTTAAATTAGAAGATTCAAAATAAAGTAACGGCATAAAAATACAATTTTACACATTAAATGACATGGCAATTTGTTTGATGTCCTTACCTATCTGTACAATAGAACAACTTTGCTTCATAGCTCTGCAAGTTTTGATGTCCTTACCTATTTGTACAGTAGAACAACTTTGCTTCATAGCTCTGCAAGTTTTGATGTCCTTACCTATCTGTACAACAGAACAACTTAGCTTCATAGCTCTGCAAGTTTTGATGTCCTTACCTATCTGTACAACAGAACAACTTAGCTTCATAGCTCTGCAAGTTTTGATGTCCTTACCTATCTGTACAACAGAACAACTTTGCTTCATAGCTCTGCAAGTTTTGATGTCCTTACCTATCTGTACAATAGAACAACTTTGCTTCATAGCTCTGCAAGTTTTGATGTCCTTACCTATCTGTACAACAGAACAACTTAGCTTCATAGCTCTGCAAGTTTTGATGTCCTTACCTATCTGTACAATAGAACAACTTTGCTTCATAGCTCTGCAAGTTTTGATGTCCTTACCTATCTGTACAACAGAACAACTTAGCTTCATAGCTCT
>Ga0209149_1000173_pt1 | contig 25903 bp, 21 predicted proteins | sample WorMetTyACAVOLI2_FD_187423 | JGI IMG/M metagenome (GOLD analysis project Ga0209149, IMG submission 187423) | Marine gutless worms symbiont microbial communities from Max Planck institute for Marine Microbiology, Germany - Olavius algarvensis... ... | reverse complement strand
GGTGGAGTTTACCTCAGACTCCCAATGGAATAATGGAATGGTGGAATAATGGAATATTGGGAATACAAAGCGGATGGCGGTCTGATTTTACAAACTGATCCGTGCCATCGTTATAAAAATAGATCCTGTTGCACTAAACCCAGCATTCCAGTATTCCATTATTCCATCATTCCGCCCCCGATTGCAGCAGGTTCACGGCATAGCCGATTGGCTCTGACCTGGCCCAGAGGACCAGGTTTTCTGCGACCAAATAAAATGGGTGTGGGAGCGGCGGTGCTTGCATCCCGCCGGACAGCCACAATATCAAATGCCGCGGCTGCAGTCCGGTCCCGGTGCAGCCGAATGCAGCCGCATTCCTCATTGTTTATCAGCTGGATGTTTGCGACTCATTCGAAGCAGATATATTGCAATTTCATCGCCGTCGGAGCGCAATATTTTCTTTTGTACTTTAACGTTAAAGTCGACTTCCAATTGTTGATAAAAATCCTTGCTGACTTTTCGCATCTCTCCGGCCAAAAATACTTGACCGCCGGGTTTCATACAGCGGTTGAACAGGTTCAACAGGGCCCGCAAGTCCTCTTTTTTGTATGCCACCTCGGAAGCGACGATGTAATCGACAGTATCCTTTAGCTGGGAACGATTCCAGTCCAGTTCCATGACGGGCAACTGCGGGCAGCCATTGCACTGGGCATTGGCTCGCGCAAACCGCAGGGCATCAGGGTTGGATTCGGTCAGCGTTATGTTATGCCCGAAAGAGGCGGCCACGATACTCACCAATCCGGTTCCGGCGCCGATTTCGATAATTTTCTTGGCTGGTTCCACCGGCATCTCGGCCAGAAAACCGGCCAACACCCAGGATGCCGGCCAGATTTTTGGCCCAAAGCGGAAATTCATGAAATACATCCTGGGTATTAATAAACCGGGTCAAATCCTTGGGCAGCAGCATCTGAAATCTGCGGCCGTTGATCACCAATTCCGTGGTGGTGGTTTCGTACTCCTTATGAAATGACTCCAATGAAAACATTAATCCGCCTCAAGATATCTCTTTTTTGTAAACATACCGACACTCGCTCATCGGCACCAGCATACCGCTCTCAACCGGCAGCGATTCGTGGCAGCCCGTGATGAAAAGCCCGCCCGGCGCCAAACAATCTAATATTCGTTCAAACGCCCTAATTTTCACCGCTTGCCGGCAATATGTCAAGATATTATTGCGCAAAAAAATGATCTGAAACACTGCGTTTGGTGACTCAACCGTCAAGTCACAGATTTCCCACCGGATTTTGTCTTTAAGCTGGTTTTTGATTTTAAACTGTTTAGAGCTTTGGCCGCTTTCAAAAAATTCAGTGCGCACATCTGCGGCAACTTCCCGCAAACTACTGCGGTTATATATTCCATGGCGGGCCCTTTTGATGTATTGCGGATGCCGGTCCGTTGCCAGAAATCTCAGTGACGGCAGCCGCTCGCCCCGGTTTTTTATGCGCTGCCAGATAATCTTGAAACTGTAGACTTCCTCACCACTGGCGCAGCCGGCCGACCAGACATCGATGTGCTTCGGATTTCCGGTGATGATATCCGGCACCCAGTTGTTTTCAAGATTGTGCCAGAGGCATCGGTCACGAAAAAATCGGCTGATCGACACGGTCATCAGCAATTCGCACTCGTTTCGGTGCGCAGCCCGGCTTTCCAGCAGGTTCAGGTAGGACACAATATCCCGGCAGCCCAGTTGCTGCATGTGACGCTGAATTCGTTTTTTAACCCCTTTTCTGACCCTGCGATAGCCGGGCCAGGAGTATCCCAGAAAGTCTATTAGTTTTCTAAATTGGGCATCGTCCATGATGGCTTTAGGCCCTTAGCGACATCACATGGACAATTTATTGTCGATGTTGCCGCGCGAAATGATTATTCAATGGTTTCAGGTGTCAGGTGTCAGGTGATCACTATTATTTTTAAATTTGATCTTGTATCATTTAATTTCGGTCATTATATTAAATTCATTTATGACGTTGGCACGCAGAAAGGAAGGAAATAATGTCTGAATCCGAATTCTATGACGTAATTATTATTGGGGGAGGCCCCGGCGGTCTCACGGCCGGCATTTATTCGATGCGCGCAGCCTTAAAAACGGTATTGGTAGAAATGACGGCCCCGGGCGGCCAGGTGAACAACTCAGATTCTGTCGAAAACTGGCCCGGAGACGAGCACATCGGCGGCGCCGAACTGGCCATGAAGTTTTCGCTGCACGCGCAGTCCTACGGCCTGGAAGTTCGTTCGGAAGAAGTCATAGAGTTGGAACCGGGTTTGGAGTTCCACACGGTTAAGCTCGCAGACGGCAGCACCCTGCAATCCCATGCCGTCATCCTGGCAACCGGCGGCAATCCGCGCAAAATGAACATTCCGGGGGAGGAGGAGCTTTACGGCAAGGGAGTTTCCTACTGTGCCGTCTGTGACGGCTTCTTTTTCCGCGATAAAAACGTCGTGGTGATCGGCGGTGGCGACACGGCGGCTGAAGAGGCGCTTTACCTGGCAAAATTGGCCAAGCAGGTTTATCTGGTCCATCGCCGGGATGCCCTTCGAGCCGGCGCCCTTCTGCAGCAGCGTGTGAAAGCCGATTGCAAAATCGAGATACTCTGGAACTCAGTGGCTACCGCCATAAAGGCCGATGAAAACGGTGTTTCCGCAATCGACTTGCAGGATACCCAGACGGGAGAGCAGCGTGAACTGGCCACCGATGGGGTCTTTATTTTCATCGGCTTCAACCCCAACAACCAGCTGGTTCCGGCCGGTACCAAGATGAATGCCGACGGTTATGTGGTAACCGACGAAAAGTGCGAAACCAACAGCCCCGGCATCTATGTCATTGGTGATTTGCGGGAAAAATACGCCAGACAAATCGTGCTGTCTGCGGCCGACGGCTGCACCTCCGCCCTGGCGGCAGCGCACTTCGTCGAAACCCGCAAAGCTTCCGAAGTCTGTGAACTGCCACAGGAACTGCAGGATCTGGCGTCGTGAAAAATGACAAATGACTAATGAGAAATGTCAAATGAAGGAATTCTATCTAGTAAAATGATATAGCACGAGTACGAGTACGAAACGTCGGATGCGCTTATGTGATACTTTGCCGATTTGGCAAAGTTTATTTTTTCGATTTGACCGGCTGTTGGTTTGGCCCGCGGCTGGGCTGAACCTTGAACCTCTGAACCTTGAACCTCCAGACCCTCAGCCTCCGAACCCAGAACCTCCGAACCTCGAACCTCCGAACCCAGAACCTCCGAACCTCGAACCGCTGAACCCTGCTCCTCTGAACCTCGAACCGCCGAACCCTGAACCTTGAACCTTTGAACCTTGAACCTCTGAACCTACAAACCCTGAAACTTGAACCTCTGAACCCTGAACCTCCGAACCTCTGAACCTCTGAACCTCTGAACCTCCGAACCCAGAACCTCTGAATCTCTAAACCTCGGAACCTCTGAACCTTTAATCCATTATTACTCTTGACAGACAGTGACAGATTCAATAAGAGTGTTTATCTGTGTCACCATGTAGCATATTAACTGTGGGAATACGTAGAGCGCCATGACAAAAAATATCGGATTTGTTTCTACGCGATTTGCCGGAACGGATGGCGTGTCGTTGGAATCGAGCAAGTGGGCGGATGTTTTGGAGCAAAATGGGTATCGCTGTTTCTGGTTCGCCGGTGAAGTGGACCACAAGCCGGAAAACAGCGTTCTGGTGCCGGAGGCCCATTTCAAGCATGAACAGGTTCAGTGGGTCAATTCCCAGGTCTACGGCAGAAAAAGACGATCTCAAAGCGTTACCCGCGTCATTCATAACATGCGTTATATGCTCAAATCCCGCCTCCACGATTTTATCAACCAGTTTGAAATCGATCTGATCATTGCCGAAAATACCCTGACAATACCCCTGAACGTATCACTGGGTTTGGCCTTAACGGAAACCATTGCTGAAACCCAGCTGCCCACCATCGCGCACCACCACGATTTCTATTGGGAAAGGGTACGTTTTACGATAAATGCCGTCGGCGATTACATTCGCATGGCGTTTCCGCCGAATTTACCGAACCTCAGGCATGTCGTGATAAACTCCGAAGCCCAGGAACAGCTGGCGCACCGGACCGGCATTTCCTCGACTATAATACCGAATGTCCTGGATTTTGAGAATCCGCCCCGCATCAGCTCAAAAAGAACCCGGATCTTCCGTGACTCCATCGATCTTGACCCGGACGACAGGATAATTTTGCAACCGACCCGCATTATTCAGCGCAAAGGGATTGAGTTTGCCATCGATCTCGTCAAAAAGCTTGGCGATCGGCGCAATAAACTGGTCGTATCCCATGAAGCCGGTGATGAAGGAATGGAGTACGCCGAGTGGCTGCAGGAGCATGCCTGCGAACATGGTGTCGATTTGCGTCTGCTTTCGATTCCGATTGCAGACCCGCTGAACAAGAATAATGGCAACGGTTCGGCGACCTATTCTCTCTGGGACATTTACCCGTATGCCGATTTCATTACCTTTCCCAGCCTCTACGAAGGCTTTGGCAATGCGTTCCTGGAGGGTATTTACTTTAAGAAACCAATATTGATCAATCGCTATGCCACGTTTGTAAGGGACATTGAACCATTGGGATTCGACCTGGCGGTGATGGATGGATATTTATCAAAAAAAACCGTCCGGAATGTCGCCGAACTTCTGGAATCCATGCAGCGCACCCATAAGATGGTAAACAATAATTATCAGATAGCGTCCCGTCACTATTCCTATTCGGTGCTGCGCAGCCAGCTGACCGCCACCATCAGAATGTTTTTCGGCGATTCGGTCGAGCCCTTGAAAGCCCGGGCGTCAGAAAATGAGGCTGACAGTTATCTGTATATCGATCCTCAGGTGGTCATGTTCAAGCGCTATGACAGCCGCAGCTGCCGGGTCGGAAGCTAGGCAAATTCCAAAACGGCGGCAGGAATTAACGGCCCGGAGGGCAACAAAAGCGCAGTTTGTAGGTTTCGGGTGTCAGGAAACCGAGGTGCTAGATCCCGACACCTGAACACTGACACCTGAAACCTTCGGATACCAATGCGCGCGGTAACATCGACAATAAATTGTCTATGCGATATCGCTAAGCGTCTAGATAGGAGACCAACCATGCCCTTTGTAAAAATTGCCGGATTAAAAGGCAAGGTATACGTGCCCCAGGCACCGGACGGATTCTCCAAAAAACATCCCTGCCGCGAGTGTTTTTCCTGCCAGAATTGCAGCGGCGACCGCTGTCGGGTATGCCTCAGCCAAAGCGAATGCTCCGGCAAACTTTCCATGACATCCAAAGGAACGCCTGAATTTCGCATAATTCAAGGAACAACTCCCATTGAATAATACAGCGTCCTGGTGTAAGATGCCGATATAATCGACGGGGCGAACGAATCCGCCCAATCCGGCTTTACCCAACACTGTGATCAAAGATGCAAAAAAAAGATGAGCGAACTGAAACCACCTCAAGATGAATGCTGCGCCGCTGGTGCGGCTTGCTGCCCGCCGGAAAACCCAACCGCACTGCAGCCATTTACCATGGCGGCGGCCTCCGACGCGGTATGCTGCGGTGAACCGCCCGGCCCCCGGAGCAACCCGGATGAGAAACCCGGCTACGAATTGCAGCACTATGTCGACTCATTTTTAGACAGCCCCATGGGACAGATTCCGCGGGTCAAAACCGGGCTTGAACCAGCGGATTTCAGGGGAACGATCAAAGCACGCTTAGGATTAAGGGGTACCGAGTACAAAATAGCTCCCGGGCTCTATGCGGTCGGCAGCCCCGGACCGGATTCGCCGGTATTGGTTACCGCCAACTACAAACTTACTTTTGACACCCTGCGCCGTGAGTTGACGTCTTTTGACGGCTGGCTCCTGGTTATCGACACGCGCGGCATCAATGTATGGTGTGCGGCAGGTAAAACGCTGTTCTCCACCCAGGAGGTGGTTTACCGCATCCAACAATGCCGATTGAGCAAGGTGGTGCAGCATAAAAAAATAATCTTGCCTCAGCTCGCGGCCACCGGTGTCTCAGCCGTTTCAGTCAAGAAGGAAAGCGGATTTGAGGTACTCTGGGGCCCGATCCAGGCCAGGGACATCAGGCAATATGTCGCCGACGGCTGCCAGGCCGGACAAGCGATGCGGCGGGTAACCTTTACGCTGCCGGAGCGGGTTGTGCTGATACCGGTGGAGCTTTCGCATTTGCCGAAACCCACGATCTGGGTGCTGCTGGCCGTTTTTTTGTTGTCCGGTATCGGGGCCGGTCTTTTTTCATTCAACGCGGCCTGGAGCCGGGGCCTGATAGCACTGGTGGCCTATGCCGTCGGTATTCTGGCCGGCGCAGTGGCAGCCCCCATTTTGCTGCCGTGGATTCCGGGACGCGCTTTTGCCCTGAAAGGCTCGCTGACCGGAGTTGTTGCCGGGCTGGCGGTGGCAGTGTTTTTCGGCAGCAGGCTGAGTTGGGTGGAAGCCGCCGCCCTGATATCTTTTACCACGGCCATCAGCTCTTATCTGGCGATGAATTTTACCGGGTCGACACCTTACACCTCACCCTCCGGGGTCGAAAAAGAAATGCGACGTGCCATTCCGCTGCAGGCGGCGGTTGCCTTGATTGCGGTCGTGGCGTGGGTCGGAGCGGCTTTTGCCGGGTAGGCTAGAGAATATATGTCAAATCTGCATTTACAAAGTTATCCTGTTTTTAGTCCTATGATGTCATGAGTTATAATTTGGGATTTTAGATTGCGGATTGTTGATTTGTGGAATCGCTGTGCTCTTTCAATTATAACAGACAGAATTCCTTAAACCCAAAATCCAAATTCAAAAATCTAAAATTGCACTAAACTTGTAAAGGAAAAAAAATGGGCCTAAATAATTGTTTTGCAAAAAAGAGAAGCACTAATAATGGAATCCTTCAGATACCTGTCAGGCGTAACCACGCTGCAACTTGATCCCGAGGCCTGTGTGGGATGCGGCATGTGTGAAAATGTCTGTCCCCACGGCGTATTTTTGCTGGAAGGCAAAAAGGCTGTTGTCCGTGATATAGACGGCTGCATGGAGTGCGGCGCCTGCGCCCTGAACTGCCCGACCGACGCCATCCATGTAACCCCCGGCGTCGGCTGCGCCTCCTACATCATCCAAACCTGGATCAAGGGCAAAGATAAAGCCGCCTGCGGCAGCGCGGAGTGCTGCTAGGCGGGATACTGGATACTGGATGCTGGATGCTCGATACTGGTTGCTGGATGCTTGATGCTCGATACTGGATGCTCGATACTGGATGCTCGATGCTTGATACTGGATGCTGGATGCAGCGATACTGGTTGCTGGAAAAAGGACAGATTTTCGGCGATCGGCCTTTGGCGTTCGGAAAGGAACCGTTGGGTTGCAAGCGAAAAGTGTAAAGTCAATTGAAGTCGGAAGTGGGAATGCGGAAGTTGGAAATAAAAAAATACGAATATCCACAAAGCTCAAGTGATCCCAGAAGACGCCGGTGGGAGCGCTGTGGGAGCGGCTTATAGCCACGAATTCAAATGATCGCGGCTGCAAGCCGCTCCCACATTCTCAATTCCCACTTCTGACCTCTACCCTATTTCACCACCTAGTCTAGCACGCGCCCTGCCCTTTGCCCAATGCGCTAAGCTTCTAAGTTTCCGACTTTGTCTCGCCTGAGCTCGTCGAAGGGCGCATTCCCACTTCCCACTTCTGTCTTCTGCCCTCTGCCCTCAGCCCTGCCCTATGCTCTTTGCGCCACGCGCCATGCCCCATGCGCTGCCAATCCAAAATCCGCAATCCGCAATCCGCAATCGAAAGCCTCTGCCCTCTGCCCTCTGTCTTCTGTCCTCTGACTTCTGTATTCTACCGCAGCCGGTCCCAGGCCGACCGCGCGCGCGCCTGCGCGGTATCCTCATCGCGTTTGTTATCATGGCTGGGTGTCGATGGCCGCGTGCCTCGCAGCCGGGCAATTCTTTCTTCCAGCGGCGGGTGGGTTGAAAACAGACTCATCATGCGCTTGCCGGACAGCGGATTGACAATAAACATGTGGGCCGTTGATGGATTGGCATCCATCGGCAAGCGCTTGGAGTAGGCCCCCAGTTTCTCGAGCGCCTTGGCAAGACCTTCCGGATGTCCGGCAAACCTGGCACCGGTGGCATCCGCCAGGTACTCCCGCGATCGGGAGATTGCCATTTGGACAATCATCGCCGCCATGGGAGCGATAATGGACATTATGATCAAGCCGATAAAACCGGCACCACCGCCCTCTTCATCATGGCTGCCGCCGCCGAAAATGGCCGACCAGCGCGCCATCGTGGCCAATATCATAATCGCTCCGGCCATGGTGGCGGCAACGCTGCCGATCAGGATATCCCGATTTTTCACATGGGCCAGCTCGTGTGCCAATACACCGATGACCTCGTCGCGGTCCATGATTTTCAGCAGCCCCTGGGTAACTGCGACAACCGCGTGCTCCGGATTTCTTCCGGTCGCGAAGGCATTCGGTGCATCCTGAGGGATAATAAATAATTTAGGCATGGGCAGTCCGGCCTGGTGGGTAAGCTGCTGAACCATACCGTAAAGCTCGGGTGCTTGGTTGGGCGTGGCTTCACTGGCTCGATACATTTTCAGCACCAGTTTGTCGGAATACCAGTAACTGAAAAAATTCATTCCTGCAGCAAAAATCAGGGCAATGATCATTCCCTGCCGACCACCCAAAAGCTGGCCGACCCAAAGTATGAGAGCCGTCATGATTGCCAGTAAAATTGTTGTCCTAATCTGATTTCCCATGAATCCAATTCCTTTCATAAGGTGCTTCTACCCCTGCCGGGCAGGTGTGATAGAATATAAAACCAATCCTAAAAAAGGCAACCAAAAATGAATTCCGCATTCTTTCAGAGACTGAATCCATGTCATTTTAAGCAGAGCAAAGGTCAGTCGCCGGGTTGGTGGCCGAAAGCCGCCTCCATCAATTGTTAAACAATATTTTTGAAATGAATAAAATTTATTTGTTTTTTTGAATTTTTAAATAAATTTGATTTATTAAATTATTTCAGCTTATTAGAAGTTTACTGTTGACTTGCTAGCAGCAATATTTTACACCCACCACGCAAGATTATTCCGCAATATAGACAGTGGAACTGGCAATATTGACCCTGATCTATTGATCGTCCGACATCCGCGAAACATTTTTCTGGCCGCCAGCGCTTACTACCGGGACCCTGAGAATATGCCATCCGTTGGAGTTAACCCGCAAGGTATGAGGCTACAGCATGGAGAGCGCTAAAAAAAACATTCAGATTTTCGATTTTGATTCAGATCCTGTCAATGAGAATGCAAGCAATCATCTAGCGGCGATCGACGGTCATAAAACCCGTTCCAAAATAGTGGAAACTGCCGCAGATCCATCTCCCAAGCCGTCCTTGGAAAAGAAGCCGGAAATCGGCCAAAGGCTCTCCAAAGACCAGCTGATCAACAAACTGAATTTCATTAACTTCCAGGACGGCAGTGTACTGATAAACTTCACCCATTCAAAGTATGATAAAAAACTTACCCTCCAAGCCGCCCCCCAGCCCTGCACCGGTGATTTTGTCGAGTGCCTTTGGTTGGACGCCGACTACACCAATCAAATAACTAGATTTTACGAATTCAGCAACTTGTTAATTGCAAACGGCCACAAGCTGCTGAAGGTGGCAGCGGATTTGGTCGAGGTCGATGAAAAAGGCATCCGCCTTCTGCTGCCGGAAGCGTGTTATGAAATCAGCGCCCGCAAGGTCAAACGTCGACGCTGTGAAGGCATTGAAGTTTTGTTGATGCAAAACAGCACTGTTTTCAAGGGCTCCCTGATGGATTTTAACGGCTTCTCGTTTCGCGTCAAGCTCGATGCCGTTCCCCCCCCCAGACATTTGATTGGATGAATCCGGAAGCTCCGGTAAATATTGTTTTATCCGACCCGGCCTTCACGTATTACTCCGGTGAATGCAAAATCATCAGGCAGACCGGCGGCCATTGCACCAGAAGCTATATTCTGGAACCGTTAAGGAAGCAAATCCAGCGGTTCAAACACAAGGAATTCCGCAGCGAGCGCTATGCGTTGACCCCCTCGCCCAATATCGTATTTGAACATCCGTTTACCAAAATGAGAATCGATCTCAAGGTCGTGGATTTATCCGGCTCCGGTTTTTCGATTGAGGAGGATCAGCACAAAACGGCGTTGCTGCCGGGAATGATTTTACCGGATCTGGAGCTGAATTTTGCAGACAGCTTTAAAATTAAATTCACCGGTCAGGTTGTCTACCGCAAAACAATGAACAACGCCAACGGTCAAAAGTGGGTCAAATGCGGCCTGGCCCTGCTGGACATAGATATACGCGACCACCTGCAACTGATCGCGATGTTACATCAAACGAAAGATAAAAATTCTTACATCTGCAATGACATCGACTTAGACGAGCTATGGGATTTCTTTTTTGAGACCGGGTTTATCTACCCCGATAAATATGCGGCGATTCAAAAAAATAAAAAGCAGATTAAAGAAACCTATGCCAAGATCTATACCCGCAACCCCCACATTGCACGGCATTTCATTTACCAGGATAAAGGGACCATTTTCGGCCATATGGCCATGCTGCGATTTTATGAAAGCGCCTGGATGATTCACCACCATGCGGCCAGAAAATCAACCCAAAACAAGGCGGGACTGATTGTACTGGATCAGATCGGACGCATGATCAATGACTCGCATCGCCTCTATTCGCTGCACATGGATTTTATGATGTGCTACTACCGGCCGGAAAATAAATTCCCCAGCCGGGTATTTGGCGGCGCCGTTAAGAGCGTCAAAGATCCCAAGGGCTGTTCACTGGACGGATTTGCCTATTTGCATTTCAAAAATCTTGCCCGGTCCCGAACGCAATTGTCACCCGAATGGCAGATCACTGAAACCCGCCCCGATGATCTGCGGGATCTGGCCGATTTTTATGAACATGAATCCGGCGGCCTGATGCTGGATGCGATAGATTTGACGCCGGAAAAGCTGGATTGCGACCAATTGAGCCGGGAATACAGTCAAGCGGGTTTAATCCGGCAACGGCAACTTTACTCCCTCAAAAAAGATGGCAACCTGAAAGCCGTCTTTCTGGTGAACACTTCCAATGTCGGCTTAAATTTGTCTGATATTACCAATTGTGTAAAAGTATTTATAACCGATTCAGAACAATTCGATGCCGATACGCTGCAGTCCGCGGTTACAGAGGTTGCGGAAATCAGCGGGAAAGACGATTTTCCGGCCCTGCTTTATCCGGCATCATTTGCCGATGCGCAGCAAATCGAGTACGAAAAAATTTACTACCTCTGGGTCTGCAGCCTGCAGTATTCAGATGAGTACTTCAGATATTTACAGCGTCTGTTGCGATTTGTCTAAGTTGACTCTGAAAGGGAAACCGGCTGGAATCATCCGGCCGCTTTGGTTCCCCGGCACCAGATCATCGGGGTATAGCTGAAGCGGCGCCGGCTGGCAAAAAAATCGGTATACTCCTGATAAAATCCTTCGTAGCCTCCCTCATACTCATCAAAGGCAAAGCCTGAATTCCGGGCGGCCACTTCAACTTTTTTTGAAAAATTGAAAGAATCTTTTTCCTGCAACTCACCGAATATGAGATTATGCTGGGTTACATTGACATCGATGTCTTCGAAGCCCAAATCGAAAAGATAAGAATAAAGCTTGATACCGGCATAGGGGTCAAAGTTAAACTTTTTTTTCCAAGACGCTCATGAGCTGGAGCAGGGTGCTTTCCAATCGCCGCGAAAATCCGTAATTCCGCAGGCAGTTGCAGTCCAAATCTATTAGGCAAAGGGTACCGCCCGGCTTCAAGTTGCGGCAAATATTCTTAACGATATCAAAACTGCCCTCGAGATAATATTCGAGCACAAACCGAACCCAGATAAAATCAAAGCTGCCCAGGTGATCAAGCGGTTGCCGGATATCTCCGACCACATATTCAATGCCTTCATCACTGTAGTGTTTTTGGGCATAATCGACCCGTTGGTTGGCGATATCGACACCGACGGTTTGGCCATGCGGCCGAACGAGCCGGTTTAAAAAATAGGTGGTCTTGCCGGCACCGCAGCCTATATCTGCTACCCGCATGCCGGATTTGATGCCGGCCCACCGGGCTTGATCTTCAACCAGGGCCGGCACCGTTTTGATATCCAGCCGCAGGGCCTCCTCGTCACCTTCCATTAAATAGCCATCGTCGCGTTTCATGCAAACTCCCGGGTTCTCGTTGACAATTGCAGCGTGAATGGTAACTGTTCAAATTATAATAGGTCCGGATCTTTGTCAATCTTATATGCGCAAAAACTGTTGAAATTAATTGATATGCCTGTTATCTCAACTGCAACCCATCAGGGATCAGTATCATACCACCCCAAACAGGAGCAAATATAATGGCCGACCCCAAAAACGATGATGAAAACAATGATGCAACCGAGGAAAGTTTTGCCGCCATGCTGGACGCTTACAGCCCCGGGATGGAAACCGAGATAAACATTGGTGACAAAATCCGCGGCAAGGTAATTTCCATCGGCAAGGAATCGGTCTTTGTCGATACCGGTACCAAGGTGGACGGCGTGGTGGACAGAGCAGAATTGATGGATAAAGATCAGCAATTGGACCTGGCAGAAGGCGACACGCTGGAGCTGTATGTAGTGGGGCTGACCGATGATGAAATCCGACTGTCAAAAGCAGTGTCCGGCATCGGTGGGCTGCAGATGTTAAAGGAAGCCCGTGAAAGAGCGATCCCGGTGGAAGGCAGGATTTCGGAGACCTGCAAAGGTGGTTTTCGTGTAGAAATCCTTCAACGCAAGGCCTTTTGTCCGATCAGCCAGGTAGATATCAACTATGTGGAAGACCCCGCGGAATATGTCGGCCAAACCCTGAATTTTCTGGTCACGACGCTGGAAGAAAGAGGCAAAAATATTGTTGTTTCCAGGCGGGCGCTGCTGGCCCGGGAACAGGAAAAATCCCGCAAAGCATTTTACGAAACCCTGAGTGTGGACATTGAGTTGGACGGTCGGGTTACCAGGGCAATGCCCTATGGAATTTTTGTGCAGCTGGCGGACGGCGTGGAAGGTATGGTCCATGTCTCCGAACTTGGCTGGTCGAAAGTCGACAAACCGGAGGAAGTGGTCGCGGTGGGTGATAACGTTCGGGTCAAAGTCATCGGCATCGAGCCGGATAAACGGCCCGGCATGCTGAAGATCAGTCTCTCCATGAAACAGCTCACCGAAGATCCCTGGGACAGCGCGGATCAGCATTTTCATGAAGGCGATAAAGTCCTGGGCAAAGTCACGCGCTGCGCGAATTTCGGTGCGTTTGTGGAAGTTGCCCCCGGTATCGAGGGTCTGGTTCACATCAGTGAAATGAGCTATACGAAACGGATTTTAAAGCCCGAGGATGTCGTCAACGCCGGGGAGACCGTGTCTGTTTTGATCAAGGAAGTCGACATGGAGAAAAAGCGCCTGTCGCTGAGCATCCGGGATGCCGAAGGTGATCCTTGGGTCGACGTGGCCGAGAAATACACCATTGGCCAGTCCCTGGAAGCCGTGCTGGAAAAGAAGGAAAAATTCGGCTATTTCATCAACCTGGAACCCGGCATCACCGGCCTGCTCCCAAAATCCAGGATCGGCAAAGCCCGGCGATCATCAGAAGTTGAAAAACTAAAAGAGGGTGATCCGATTCCGGTCATTATTGAAGCCATTAACACCACTGAAAGAAAAATTACCCTGATGCCCGGCAATACGGAGGATGAACAGAACTGGCAGAAATTTGCCGGCGACACCGGCCCATCCATGGGATCCCTGGGTGAAAAGCTGCAGCAGGCCATGTCTCGCAAAAAGACGGATTAGGATTGCTGCCATGCCGATTGTTGAAGCCCGGGACATAACCAAAACCTATACCATTGGCGACCGTGAGATCCGCGTCCTGGACAAGGTGTCGCTGGCGGTATCGGCGGGTGAATTCCTGGTGGTCGCAGGCAGCAGCGGCAGTGGTAAAACCACTTTGTTGAGTTTGTTGTCAGGTCTGGACAAACCATCGTCCGGCCGGGTGTTTCTGGCAGAAAAGGATATCACCGACACCTCCGAGGATGATCTGGCGCCGCTGCGCAATGAATTTATCGGCTTCGTCTTCCAGTCTTTTCATCTGGTGCCTTCATTGACCGCGCTGGAAAATGTCATGTTTCCGGCTGAGCTGAAACACGATTCCCAGGCCCGGAAGAAAGCAGTCGAGCTGCTGAAACGTGTCGGCATGCAAAAACGCAGTGCCAATTTTCCGCACCAGCTTTCCGGCGGGGAAATGCAGCGGGTGGCCATTTGCCGGGCGATCATCAACCACCCCAAGATTATCTTTGCCGATGAGCCGACCGGCAACCTGGATTCAGATAACGGTCAGGCCGTACTGGATTTACTGCTAGAATTTCAGCGGGAACGCCGGACCACGCTGGTCTTGATCACGCACAGCCTGGATATCGCCGAGATGGCCGATCGGGTAATCGTCCTCAAGGATGGGAGGATCACCAATTCGGCAAAGCCGCAATTGAAGATTGAAGATTGAAGATTGAAGATTTATTGTATCGCTTCGCTCTGCTCTTTTAAACGGATAAAATAGCCAAGTATCTTTATTTGAGTCAGCTGACAGCGGGTCAACCGACACTTGCCATGATTCGGGGCTGAAGTTTCTTTGGAGACTAAACAGACAATTGTACAGGTGGACGGCAACGCCAATTAATAATCGCCCAATATCCGATAGCAGAGGACGGATGTCAGAAGACAGAATACAGGATACAGAAGGTGGGAGCAGCCGTTGCCGACTCCTCGCTTGCATGTCAAAAATCGACAGGATTTTTAAAATCGTCAATTGTCATCAGTCATTTGTCAATCCATTTTAACCTGAAACCCGTAACACGGAACCCGGAACTCGTAACCCGGAACTCGTAACCCGTAACTCGCAACCCGTAACTCGTAACTCGTAACCCGTAACTCGCAACCCGTAACCCGTAACCCGTAACCCGTAACTCGCAACCCGTAACCCGTAACTCGCAACCCGTAACCCGTAACTCGCAACCCGTAACCCGTAACCCGTAACCCGTATGCCCACCCGCCTGCTAAATTTCCATTTCACCATCCGGCAAATCGCGCGTTCGCGCCGCCAGGCAATTGTTTTTGTATTGTGCGTGGCCCTGTCGATTGTCACCTTGATATCGCTGAACGGATTTTCGGCCAGCGTCAATTCATCGATGCTCAATGATGCCAAAACCCTGCTGGCAGCCGACATCGTGATCCATTCCCACAACGATCTGTCACCGGGCGTATTGAACACGGTGAGGCAAATGGAAACCAACAATGAGGTTGTCGGCACTCGCATCTGGGAATTTTATTCCGTCGTCCGCAGTCAAAAGGGTTCCGGCTCCCTGTTGGCCAAGCTTAAGCTGGTGCAGCCCGGGTATCCGTTTTACGGTAAGGTCGTTCTTAAGTCCGGTCGCCGATTTGACAGCGTTTTAAGGACGGGGGGCATTATCGTTGCCCAGGCCCTGCTGGACCGTCTGAGTCTGGCGGTCGGCGATCTCTTGCATATCGGCAGTACGACCCTGACCATCAGAGATGTGGTGGTGCAGGAACCGGATCAACCGGTAAATTTGTTCACGCTGGGTCCCCGCATATTCATCTCCGCCGATGATCTCGCGGCCCTGGATCTGGTAAAAAAAGGCAGCCGGGTTGAGTATGATTATCTAATTAAAGTTCGGGATGAGGGAAATCTGCCGGCCATCGCCGACCGTTTAAAATCCGTTGCTGATCCGGAACAGGAGCGGGTCGACACCTACCGCACGGCCCGGTCCCGGATCAAGCGTTTCTTTGACAATCTCTTTTTCTTTTTGAGCTTGATCAGCATCTTTACCCTGCTGTTGGCCGGCATCGGTATCCAGAGTGCGCTGTCGGCATTTTTAAAGGAAAAGGAAACGACTATCGCCGTCATGAAAACGGTGGGGGCCAAGAGCGCATTGGTTACGCGCCAATTTATCTTTATTCTTTCTCTGCTCGGATTAACGGGAACGATCCTGGGATTGCTGGCCGGCCTCGTCCTGCAGAATGCGCTGGATTTTCTGTTCATGGGCCTATTGCCCGAAAATGTGACCCTGATTATCTCCTGGGCGGAGGTGTTGGAAGGCCTCTGTCTGGGAGTCCTGGTGGTGGGCCTATTTTCCTTTATCCCGCTGCATCGATTAAAAGACATCAAACCGGTCATCATCTTCCGCAAAGAGCGCCTCGGCTCCAGGGCAGGCCTGGCCATCTACCTGAGCATCTTATTGATATTTGCCTTCTTCCTGCTGCTGGTATTCTGGCAGGTCAAGGACCTCAAAACTGCGCTGTATTTCGTATCGGGAATCCTGGCGTTAATTGTGACGGCCGCCTTGCTGGCCGTCGCCGTTTTATTCATCCTCAAACGCATTAATGTGCGCTCGCTGTTGATCCGGCAGGCGGTCAAGGGATTGTTCCGGCCCAAAAACGCCACGCAACCCATCATCACCACCTTGACCGCCTCTCTGGCGGTCATCTTTGCCATATACCTGATTGAACAAAATCTGGATGCAAATTTTATCCAGTCATACCCGGAAGACGCCCCGAATGTTTTTTTTCTGGACATTCAGCCCGACCAAAAGGATGCATTTTCAAAAACACTGGCCATACCGACCCAATACTATCCCATCATCAGGGCCCGCATCCTGTCCATCAACGGTGAAAAAATCAATCGCCAGCAGGAACGCCGAAGAAGGGGCGACAACCTGGGCCGCACATTCAACCTCACCTACCGCAGCTACCTGCTGGAAGATGAAGCCGTTATCAAGGGCAGCCGTTTGCATCGCGCCGACTGGGGTGACTTTCAGGTTTCCGTAATGGATACCGTGGCGGAAATCAGGCAGATGAAAATTGGCGATTACATAACCTTTAAAATCCAGGGTGTGCCGCTACAGGCCAGAATTTCCAGCATTCGATCCCGCACGCGGGAATCGATTCGCCCATTTTTCTATTTCGTATTCCCCGAAAATACCCTGCGAGAAGCGCCCCAAACCATATTTACGGCCGTACGGATGGCCAAACCGAAAATATCCGGACTGCAAACAAAAATCGCCGAAAAATTTCCCAATGTGAGTGTTATCGATACCACGGCCTTGCTGACGGTATTCACGGCCGTCGTCAAAAAGCTGTCTCTGATCATCCGGTTTTTTGCGGCTTTCAGCATGGTTGCCGGTCTGTTGATTATCCTCAGCTCGATTCTGGCGACCCGCTACACCAGAATCCAGGAGGCCGTTTACTACAAAATCCTGGGCGCCAGGAGCAATTTTGTGGTCAAGGTGTTTACGCTCGAAAACCTGGTTTTGGGCCTGGTCAGCGCGGCCCTGGCGCTTGTACTCTCCCAGGTGGGCAGTTGGGTGATATGTTCGACGGTTTTGAATCTTTCCTACAAGCCGTTTTTATGGGAAAGCATTTTACTGGTCCTGACAACCATCGTCATCGTCATAACGGTCGGATTGCTGCCCTCAATTGCAATTCTGCGCAAAAAACCGGTCGTGTTTCTGAGGGAGCAGACCCAGGAGTGATTCGAATGTGGATTTTCGATTTCGGATTGCGGATTGTGAGAACAGAAGACAGAGAACAGAAGACAGAGAACAGAGAACATATTTTTGACTTCGGAAACAGGAACTAAAAAAGCAGAGAGCATGGGGCGGAGGGCATGGCGCAGAGAGCATGGGGCAGAGAGCATGGGGCGGAGGGCATGGCGTGAAGAAGTAGAATTGAGGCTGCAAAAGTTTTTTATCGTAGGGTGGGCTGTGCCCACCAAATGCTGCTGATTTCATCTGTTAATGCTGGGCCAAGCCCACTATACCGCGACCAGACGGGACTCAACCACGGTAGAGTTCCAGCAATGACATTCCAATTTCGATTTATCACTGTATCTGCAGCTGAATTAGCATTTCCAGCATCATTATGTAATTATTGAGTATATCCGGCAAAAGAACTTGCATCTTTAGGTAAGGATTATTAAACGTGAAAAAAAATAATTATTTTTTTTTCCTGACAGTCTTGATCCTGCTGATGGTTATAGGCTGCCGTGAAGAAACACCCCCGGCCGCCCCTCAAACGCAACCGGAAAAAAAAATAGATGGCGTGATCGTAGCGGTGGGCGACAGTTTGACGGAGGGTTTGGGAGTTGAGGAGGAATCCGCTTATCCGGCGGTGTTGGAAAAAAAATTACGGCAGCAGGGATACCGCTACCAGGTCGTCAATGCCGGCAACAGCGGTGAAACCTCTAGCGGAACGCTCTCAAGAATCAAATGGGTGTTGACCCTCAAGCCGGATATCGTTATCCTGGTGATCGGAGCCAATGACGGTTTTCGCGGCATCGACCCCGGGCTGATTAAATCCAACATCGGCGCCATCATCAAGACGCTCAAGGAAAAAAATGTGACCGTCGTGCTGGGCGGCATGCAAATTGTCCAAAACCTGGGCCGGGACTACACCAACGCCTTCGCCGAGCTCTATCCGGAAATCGCACGGTCGGAAGACGTTATATTCATTCCTTTTTTTCTGGCCGGTGTCGGCGCTGATCGAAGCTTGAATCAAGCCGATGGCATTCACCCCAACGCCGAAGGATACCGCCGGATCGTCGATACCGTTTATCCATATGTTGCTGAAGCGATAAAAATACACGAAACCCGGGCAAACTGAGGAATCCGCAGAGAAAGCCGCGTGCTATGAACATTAAACCTTTTGCAGTAAGCATTGCTGTTTTTGTTGCTTTTGTCGGGTTGATACTGGTTGATTTAGCACCGGCAAATGTCCAAATCGTGCATCAAATACAAAGAAGTTTAAAGGACCTGGGCTACAATCCGGGACCGCTGGATGGTATCTGGGGACAAAAAACCGAGCAAGCCCTCAAGGCCTTTCAACGGGAAAACGGCCTGCCGGCAACCGGGAAAATAGATCACGCAACCAATACCAAATTGGGTGTTGGAACACCATCTTCACGCAAACCACTGCCTGAAGATAGGACATCCCGACCGGCGGATCATCCCGGGACTGACGATGCACTTCAAAATGTAGGATATATCAACCTGCAGCGACTGGTAAATGACTCGCGGATGGGACGGGCGGCCAGAAGTGAAATGCAAAAAATACGTCGGGAAAAAGAAGTCCTGGTAGCCGCCAAGCTTCGCGAAGTCAACGAGTTGCGGGAACTTATCAACAGCACCGGAGACAAAATGTCTCCCCTGGTAAAGCAGGAGAAACAACTCGATCTCCAAAAAGCAAGTAAAGCGTACCGCCGATTGGTTGCCGATGTCAAAGAGGATATCGACCGCGAAGACCGGGAACTGGTGTCGATCATCCTGCAAAAAGCTGAGGGCGCCTTGCAGGAAGTTGCCAAAAGCATGAACTATACCATCATATTGAAGGATGCGTCCGCCCTCGGCTATCTATCTCCCAGTGTCGACATTACCGACGATGTCATCCGGGTACTCGACCAAAAATAATACTTGTGTTAAAAGTAAAATCCATGCCGTGACATCTACAATATCGCCGCCCAGGCCGCGGGGTTTTTGGTGACTTAGATTACTTGCGCTTCAATATTGCTACCAACCGCAGAGATATCTTTTCCATTTCGATAATCAGTGATTGAATCCGCGATCTGAAAAGATTGTGGAAGATCAGCGTCGGCATGGCGATCACCAGGCCGCAGGCGGTTGTTATCAGAGCTTCCGAGATGCCGCCCGCCAACATGCCGGGATTGATATTGGCCTCTTTGGAGAGAGTGGCAAATACGGAAATCATGCCGATGACGGTGCCGAGCAGACCCAGCAGCGGCGAGGCACTGGCAATCGTGCCCAGCGCGGTCAGATGACGGCGAATTCCGGGGAGTTCCTGCCGACCCGCTTCCTGGAGGATTTCTTTTAATTCAGCTTCGCTTCTCTCGTAGTTCAGAATACCGGCTAAAATAATGCGTGTCATAGGCAGGGAGTTTTGTTTGCAATACGCAGTGGCCTCGAGAATCTTATCTTCCAGCAGCATCTCTTCGATGTCATGCACGACATTGGGGTTGATGATTTTTTCACGACGCAGCTTGACGGATTTAACAACGATGATGGCAAGCCCCCAGATCAGGAGAATCACCAGGGGGTAGATGAGCACCCCGCCCTTTTCAAACAGACCAAAGATAAAATCCATATTAGTACCCCAGCCCGGAGAAACCGGAATTGAAAATTGAAGATTGAATATTAGTGGTTCGCCTCGACTCGACTGCCGTTCGACAGGCTCAGGCCCCGGGCAAGGCGAGGGGAGCTCGTCGCAGGTCGGCGGATCTATTTTATTTTGCCGCCACCGTCAAATCCGCTTAAATCAGATTAACGGATACCCAGCTGGGACAAGCTGGTATCATAAAAATGCAAAAAGTTGAATTCAATTCCAATCCCGCAATCGGCATTTACTCAAGGTTGCACGACGACGATCGCGACCCGACGATTGCGTGCCCGTCCCTTGGGGGTGATATTGGATGCAGTCGTTTGGTGCTCCGCGTATCCCAAGGCCGACATTCGCTTGGGGTCGATCCCCAATGCCGACTCACAATAATGGACGACTTTGACGGCTCGCGCCGCGCTCAGTTCCCAGTTGCTGGCAAATAGGCTTCCGCTCGCAGCGCTATGCGGCAGGTTGTCTGTATGGCCTCCGATTTGGATCAGCATGCGGCCCAAATCAGTCTTCAGTAATTGGCCCACCTTGCGCAGCACAGCCCGGCCTTCGGGTTTGACAACCGCCCTGCCGGAATCGAAAATAATCTGATCGGGCAATTACAAAATATGGCTTTGGGGCTTGTGCTGAATGTCAAATTGATTTTTTTTCAAGTGGGTTTTCAAGCCGGCAACTATATTTTTTGGGGCCTGGTTTAGCGATTCCTCCAGCTCTTATTGCGATTTTCGAATCTCGCGAAATTCGACAAGCAGTGCTTCGAGTTCTGAAATTTTGTTCCTCAGCAATTTTTCATTCGACTCCCGATCCTCTATAATAATCCTTAAACGATTCAGTTTGTCGCTCAGGATTTGGTTGTTTTGATTCGCTTTCACCAGCAGTCGGTCCAGCATTTGGTTCTGGGCCGTTGTGTCTCGTTCCGCCTGTTTTAAATTCTCGATATCATCCAGCAGGCCCGCTATGGTATTGGTCAAACGGCCCGACTTGTCCACCTGATCCCGCAGTTCTGTTTCCAATATTTGATTGTGTTGCACAACTTCGCGGCTGCGGGCGGTTTCATCGGCAAGCCTCAGCCGCAGATTACCTTGCTCCTGCTCCAGGATCGCGATGGTATTGGTGAGGTGCTCCGACTTTTCCTGCTGAGTCCGCAGATCGGTTCCCAGCTTTTGGTATTGCTGCTGAATTTCACGATTGCGGGCGGTTTCATCGGCGAATGCTTGCTGCAGGTCCTGGTGTGCCTGGGACAATGACGCCATGGTGCGGGTCATTTTTTGGTTCTGTTGCGTCTTTTCCCCCAGCGTCTGCTGCAGTTGTTTAATTTCAAGCTCGAGTTTCGCAATGGTTTGGGTCATTTGGCTTGCTTGGTCCTGCTGAACCTTCAGTTTCGTTGCCAGTTTTTGGTGCCGCTGCCGGGCTTCAAGATTGCGGGCGGTCTCATCGGCGAACTTTTGCTGCAATTCCCGGTGCGCTTGGGACAGTGACGTCATGGCGCCGGTCATTTTTTGGTTTTGGAGGTCCTTTTCGCTGAGGATCCGCTCCAGCTCATTGTTTTTAAGCTCGAGATCCGCTAGGGCGTGAGTCAATCGGCCCACCTCGTCCAGTTGAGAACCCAGCTCGGCGGCCAGTTTTTGGTTTTGTTGCTGAATTTCGCGGCTGCCGGAGGTCTGATCGACAAGCTTTTGCTGCAGTTCGCTGCGACGTTGCTCCAGGGTCGCGATACTTTGCCGCAACTGTAACATCTCGGACTCAGCGGCATCCAACCGGACGCTATATTTTTGCGACTGCGCTTTTGCGGTATCCAGCAAACGTGCATAGTCATCGTTGAGCGTATTGTAATTGTCTTTTAAATTTACTATTAGGCGGGTCTGTTCATCTGACTGTATGTTGATTTGCTGAAGCGCCTCCACTAACTTCTGATTATCATTATTTAGGTTGGACACTTCGATCCTGAGATCATCGAGCTCTTTCGGTTTGGTCAAAGACGTCGTTACTGCAAAAAACAATAGCAATATAAAGATAATATCAATGAGGGGAGTAAGTTCGAGGGATAGCCGTTGATCCTGGGTGTCGTCATCAATTCTCATTGGTTTTAAAAGAGATAAACATCTCCGTGGTGCTAATTAGATTGGCTGCCTTCCAGCATCTTGATGCGGTCCCAAAGGGGTTTTGCATTTTTCCGCCGCGCGATGTCGCGTTCCATTAAAAATGCCAGGTGCTTGAGCGCAATCACGAAATCGGGCTCGCGCTGGAGGCATTTTTCAAATAAAGAAATGGCTTTTACCGGATCGTTATCTTTGAGTTCAAATCCCCCGCATGTGAAAATCATCTCGGAATTGCCCACTTTGATGGTGTCACCGAAATTCAGAGTCGCTTCCTGGATTTGCGCTCCGTTGCAGAAGGTTCCATTCGTACTTTGTCGGTCTTTCAGGACAAAGTTCTGATTTTCAAACACAATTTCGCAATGGAACTTTGAAGATCCGTCATCCTTAATGGTAAAATTACACGAATCCCCCCTCCCGATGGACGAGCGACCAAACATCAGGTAATGGATCGTCCCTTGATCATTTCCGGTCAGTACCTCGAGGTAGGGGAAACCGGCATAAAGTTCATCATAATTTTCAAAACCGCCTGAAGTCCTTTCATAAATGACGGTTTGATCGAAGGAAGCGCCCGCAATCATTTCTTGCCCGGCCCATGGACCGCTTCTCACCGTCTCCAATTCGGATTCTGGCGGGGCAAGAGGCTCGGCTCCTGCCTGCTTTTTTTGATCAAATGCATCACCGGCCGATTTTTTTCCAATCTTTACCAGCTCGTCCCGGACATATGTGATAAAGTCGCCGACCTGCAAATGATCCATTCTCTGATTGGTAAAAAAAGGCTTGATCGTTTGGCTTTCAGTGCGCACCAGACCGTAGGCGTATAGCTCTTCAGCCTGCTCGATCGTGTGCTTAGCCATGATAAGATAGATGCTTTCGTCCCGGAATTCAACAAGGAATGTCTGGGATTCGAGCTTTTGAATTTGATCTTTGAGAGTTGTCGAGTTCTCCCGGCTTTCAGCAAGTTCCTTTTGCACCACCCTAAACCCGGCCGCCAATTTCAATCGCTTCTGACGGGCTGCCAGCCAGAAAAAAACTGCCAACAGCAGCACCAGGATCAGTGCCAACGCTATATCCGCCAGGTTAAAATTAATTATGATTTTGTTTAAGGTTGCCATCGATATTGTATATGACGAAAAGCCAAAATTGTGTCAAGCTAATTTAGTTTTTTCAATTATATAAAAAATTTATGGATTTATCCATGGAGGTATAGTAAACGGTATCTATTGAGCGCGAATGCTAAGTTTGCTTCGGAACGCTGCTGCATCTCAGCCCACCAATAGGGTGAAGCCGAGCTTAATTTCAACCCTTTCGGCAGGTACCGGTCTATGCTAGAAATTACATTTGCAGGCAAGACGGATGTTGGACGCAAAAGATCCAACAATGAGGACGTATTTGCAATCGAGCCGAAGTTGGGTTTCTGCCTGGTTGCCGATGGCCTGGGAGGCGCAGCCGCCGGTGAATTGGCCAGCAAGATATTTATGGAAACAGCATTGGAAGTATTTCGACAGGCAGACGATTCCACGGCCGCAGAGGTGTCCAAAAATATTCAGATATCCTTCAACTTGGCTAACCAAAATATATTGAAGCACACCCAGTTGCACCCAGCACACAAGGGCATGGGGTGTACGGCGGAATTGATGGCTTTTTACGAAGAAGGATTTGTTCTGGGGCATATCGGGGACAGTCGGACCTACCGCTATCGTAAGGGCCGATTTATGAGAATCACCCGGGATCATTCTCTGGTTCAAGATCAAATCGAAAAAGGTGTCATAGCGCCGGAAAATGCCCGCAATCATCCCATGCGAAACGTCATCCACAAGGCGGTTGGAATAGACAGCCAGATAGAGTTGGACATCGTGAAGAGTAAGGTTCTGCCACGGGATCAGTATCTGTTGTGCTCAGACGGCCTTACGGATATGGTTGAGGATGAAAAGATACTCAATGCTTTAAAATTGGACCTGAGCTTGGATCAAAAAGTAGATCAGCTGATCGAAATGGCATTGTCTGCCGGAGGGAGAGACAATGTCAGCATCGTCCTTTTGGAAATTAGAAACATTTGACTTACTGATTTAACTTTAAAAATTTTTTCGAAAAAAACGCTGGGCACTGCAAGCAAAAAGGAAATGATCAATGAATCGAGGGCTGGTTAGATGGTTTATGGGTACAGTAATTTTTGTCTTTCTGCCCACTGCCTGTGCGACTACCGAACTGAATCAGACCTCGATGGATGAGTCCTACCGGGGCAAGTTTTTGTCGAGCATTATCGTCATTGCGGTAACGGATGATCAAGGTGCCAGACGCTCTTTTGAAAGCAAATTTGTTGCGCTGCTGAAAGCAACAGGGATTGACGCCGTCTCGAGTGGAAGCGGCATTGCTGTTACTGCAAACCGGAAATTAACAAAAACCGAGATATTGAAAGCCGTTGAAAAATACGGCAGTGACGCGGTATGCGTTACCCATTTGATCGGTTTGGAGAAAACTGAAGTTTATAATCCTGCCCCGCGAAGGTACACGGGCTTTTACGGTTACTATGACAATGTATATGGTCATGTCCATGGACGGGGATACTACAGCACAGCGACAGTTGTGAGGCTGGAAACAAATCTTTACGACGCCAAAACGGAGAAAATCATATGGTCCGGGCAATCCAAAACCTGGAATCCGGCTACTGACGAACAAATCTATGTTGAGGTTGTAAAAGAGGTGATTGGAGAATTGCAAAAAAATAAGCTGCTTCCAAAAAAGTAAACGGAACCCGCCATCGATCTGCAGGCTCAAGATGCCGGCCCGGAATCAGGTTGTAACCTAAAAAAAACGGAACTATAACCCAAAAAAAGGCTACAGTGTGACCGGATCTGTCACACTGATCTGATAATATCTTCTCCAAAAACTAAGGAGGAGATATTATGGATATCGATCAACTCAGAGCACGATTTCCCGATGAGAACGCGTGCCGAACATTTTTTGAGTCTATCATATGGCGAAGTGGACGAGTTTGTCCGCATTGCGATTGTTCAAAGTCCTATCGAATCTCAGGCAAAAGCTCAAGGCCTGGGCTATATGAGTGTGACAAGTGCAAGCGGCAATTTACCGTAACCACGCATACCCCGATGCACAGTACCAAATTGCCATTATGGAAGTGGCTGCTATGCATGTACTTGATGGTCAATTCAAGCAAAGGCATATCCTCGGTGTTCATGGCCAAGTGGATCGGGGTGGCTCAAAAGACCGCCTGGAAAATGGGCCACGCCATTCGTGAACTGATGGATCCAGGTGCTGAGAGCCAACCCCCTTTGCATGGCATTGTGGAACTGGATGAAAAATATTTTGGTGGTAAACCTCGCTTTAAAAAAGGTGTTACACACAAACGTGGCAAGGGCACCGAAAAACAGCCGGTATTGGTAGCTGTACAGCGTCAGGGTGCGGTGCGCTCGGCGCTGATTGACAGTGACAGCGTCGCAGAGCTTTGCCCATGGGTG
>Ga0209149_1000171_pt1 | contig 26177 bp, 12 predicted proteins | sample WorMetTyACAVOLI2_FD_187423 | JGI IMG/M metagenome (GOLD analysis project Ga0209149, IMG submission 187423) | Marine gutless worms symbiont microbial communities from Max Planck institute for Marine Microbiology, Germany - Olavius algarvensis... ... | reverse complement strand
CGATCCGGCCAAACAAATAAACGCCAGTGTTACCACAACATACGTAGCAAAGGCAGTCGACTGATAATTTGATTTTATGATCATTTAGTGTCGGAGAGACTATTGACTATATGTATGAAACAAATTCGGTTTTGAGAAAAACTGCGGAAACCGAAATTTCGGATTTGACCTTTTGGCTTCGGTTCGGTTCAGTTCGGGTTTTTATAAACCGAAACCGAACCGAAATTCGGTTTCCGCACATCCCTAATGTACACCCATGCTATGATCAACCAATCACAGTTCCGTATTTCCCAAAAGTCAGCCAACATAAATCAGCCGTCAAAAAAGTCGGTCGAGATTCATGGCAGGCGAGATTTTAGTTGGCCGACAATATCGTCCGTTTTTGTCGATTGTGTGTCACCGTTTTTGTCGATTGTGTGTCATCGGCTTAAGAATCATGTCTCACCTGCTTTCCTGTGCTGCTGTAGTTTGGTGTAATTATCTTTCGATTGCTGCAATTTCAAGACTGTAGTAGCTTGCCTGCAAATTTGATGGAACAATAGAGTAGTGCAGTGCTGTATATTACATGCTAATTGCTTAACACGTGTTGCTTCAGTGCATTAATAAACAATGATGCAGTCTGTTCAGATGATGTCCAGTACTGCTGAGTAATGCTTCCTTCTGTCTTAAGTCCCGTTTATAGCGACGCAACTCAACTCAACTAGACGTCGAGTTGAGTTGCGTCGCTATAAACGGGCCTTTATGTGTTAACGAATAGCCGAGTGACAATATGTATGCATACATTTGTTGTAAAATAGAATTGTATTTATGTGTGGAAATTGACAATCTGCAGTGCGTTCTTACTATCCCTGAACTATGCCATCATTAAATATGTCAGTTATTTGCCGTGTGAAATAAGACCGTTCGGATGTGTAGTTCAAGTAAACATACGACGGAAATATCACATGATTACATTTTATTCCAAACAACTGTTTCGTTTTTGTTATATGGTGTCATGCAGAAATGTTAGTGAAATTATTTTGTAAATTATAAAATTATTACTGCATATATGGAGTTGATCTTCCATTATTACCTTATACACATATATGTGGTCATGTCTTCATATGCAACTATTTCAGTGTGACGATCAAAATTACAGCTTGGCTGCACTACCTGGTACCAGTTTTGCTTCATTATATTAGCACGGAGATAATTTCCTTTTATCACCGTCACATTTTAGTTGAGTAAATGCAGTTTTGCCACCACAGACATACTTCTCTTGGTTGGTTATACTGAATATGCCAGGCTTCCACTATGCCACGATTTTTCATGACCTACTTCTGTCGCCTATCTGTCAACAGTGCATGCAGTGAGTTAATCAACCATATCGCAAGTCATTTAACTGCGGCAAGTAATGATATCATGAACAAAAATCTCTAGTCAAATAGGTATTGACCACAGTAACAAAGAAACAACACACAAAATACAAACAAAAATTGGTTCATTTGCAAAGTATGAAATCAAATTATGGTATTTCCTTATATCCATAACACGTCAAACTTGGCAGTCCTTGTATGGTAATTATGTTGCATTTTAAATAACAACAGGTTTTGATGTCTAATTACACTCACAGCTGACAGGTCTGCTACTGATCATCCGTTCCACTGGCTTGTTCAGCCCCATAGGCTGAGACCGCTGAGTGGGTCCAAGAGCCATTCCCATGTGATCTAGGGATTAAATGTGTTTGACTTACGACCACACAGAACTTGAAGGTAGAAATTTTAGTGCTATCAACTTTGACAGAGACGCAACATAATACGGATACTTTACACAACACAATGATGTAATGTAATGTACATCTCGAACACACACACACTACTACGTCACACAGACAACAGACTTGCTGCATCTCAACTCTCCAATTCTGCCCGTATAAATTATGCGCTTTTATTTACAAATTATATTTACGTACAAAAATGGCACAATTGCAAAATCAGTCGATAAAACATTCAACAAAACAGGAGAAAACAGAATGTGATATATGAAATTTAGAAAAATCCTAATACTTCAAACACAAAGACGAGGAAAAACTAATGAGACATTCACACATCATTGTGTACAACATTATAAACAGCAAAGTGTGACAATTACCACCTTGCACTTGTACAGATTTATATGCATGTATATACTGTCACGAAGAATGACATTATGGCTAGCACTACAAGAAGTCTCACAGCCATAAAATCATAGTTTAGAAAAATGATCTAAACTAGTGATAATGACTGCAAATACAACGTCACTGTGTTCTAACAAACCATGCTAATTAATTACTAAATTACTATGTACTGGGTCAGCTTTTGGGCTTCAGCAATTTAATCTGTACATATAAAAATGATATAAGAAAACTAAACTTATAACATACTACAAAAAGTGAAAATTTAAGCAATATAAGTAGTTAACAAAATAAAAACAGTGGGTTACAAGTGTAAGTGTTCACCCAACATAACATCAATATAGTATGTGCAAAATTTTAAAACAACATAGCATAAAATGAATATTGGCCAACTCTACAGACCACAATAACAGCAAATACACTGATATGACACCACTGATAATTACATAACACAAAACATTAAAAAAAACATGTGGCTATGATAAAGCAGCACATGGAATGAGAACAATTATCAACATACACAGTACACCAGACATAGCACAAAATATTGGGTGTTCAATGACGTCTTGTTAACTGTTAAGTCAACTGTTAGCCTTGGCTAAAGACCACAATCCACATATACATGCATGTAAAATACACTACTTGTCATTAATATTTTCAGACAAACACAATGCTAACAATTAACTTTCTCATTTGCACTGCAGCTAGAGCTGTCAAGCGATTAATTTCTTCAATCGCTTTATTTTTTATATCGCAGTTTTAACGCACATTTTGTCTGTTACATTTTTCAATCTGTTTGTGTTCCATTTGCAGGTAGACATTGTCGGCTCACTGCTGTTGAACGCTAGTCTACTCCTACTACTGACGACTGATTACAGTGACTGGTTAGTGCAGATCACTGAACTTACTGACAATTGACAATGACCATGTCTTTTGAGTTTTGACAATTGTGTGATTGAACGATATTGAATTGATGGAGTAAATTAATTTGACTTTATCTGGTAAGACAAATCAAGTTTCAAAAATTAAAGAAATGAATGACTGCTGTCTTTTCGTTACAATTTTTAAAGGCATTAATTTTTTAATCTCTATTAATTCTTTAACGCATTTGTTAATGCATTAATTTTACAGCCCTAACTGCAACACAACTACAAACTAACATGCAAAATTTGTCAGCTGAGAAGTGCTGTTTATATGTCAGTTTGTAGTTATGTTGCAGTTAGGGCTGTAAAATTAATGCATTAACAAATGCGTTGAAGAATTAATAGAGATTAAAAAATTAATGCCTTTAAAAATTTTAACGAAAACACAACGAAAAGACAGCAGTCGTTCATTTCTTTAATTTTTGAACCTTGATTACCCTTCGCAAATTAATTTAATCCATCAATTCAATATCTTTCAATCACACAATTGTCAAAACTAAAGACATGGTCATTGCCAATTGGCAGTTACAGTATTCTGAAACTCCGAGTGCGGCAGATTAAGCCACCCCAGCTGGCTTATTCTGAAATTCCGAGTGCGGTAGATTAAGCCACCCCAGCTGGCTTTTGTGCACACTATAAAATAGTTGTATTTACTTATCTATGCTGAAGTCTGTATTCACAGCATTTCCACCGAGTCGGACATTATGTTGTTGAAAGTATTTTTCTATGGCAATGAAACAGAACCAACAAAGAAGCGAGTTATGTACTGTAATTAGCTGACCTGTGTCTTAGAAGTTTTCTACTATGGGTTATAACAAAATGAGTTCAAATTAAAAATGTTTTAATATTTCACAATTACCTTCCGTGATCTAAATATTACCTTCTCAGAACAACTGGCATTCTGACCCCTGCAGTGTTTTTTTGTCACCGCGTCACGACTGCTGCTTGGCATCAAATGGTACCAATTTGTACAGAATGATGATGTACGGAGGCTAACGAAGCAACCCAAACTCGCTGCTATAATCCAGTCGCGCCGGCTTACCCTATTTGGGCATATTATGTGCATGGACAACAACGCAGATGCCAAGAGGATCCTGTTAAGGATCCTGTTAGCCTCCCCTGCGGCAGACTGGAGAAGACAACTAGGTCGTCCCCGCATCACGTGGCTCAGCACCGTCCAACAGGATCTGAAACAACAACACCTTACGCTCCCACAAGCAGCAGATTTTGCTCAGAACCGCCCTCTGTGGAGGATGATGTCAATGTATGGCGCTACGCAATCCTGAGTTGCATGCCAGAAACGACGACGATGTCACTACACCTGCAAGCCAGTTGACAAAAGTACCAAAACACGACCACTGCATACACTGTCAAAGACAAATGTCTTTGACAGCCAGCAAGATGCAGCCAGCAAAACACAACAAAAGTTACTAACTCAGTAATCGCACACGATAAATTAATCGTCAAATTCTTGTTCACGATAAAAATGAAATTGAAACAAACATTTGGCTGATGAACTCATACATCTAACGTCATTCAGTCCCACAGCACCGTGTACAGACTGATAAACCCTATTCATTGATTTGGCATAAACAAATTCATTAAGTCCTTTAAAAGACAGCAAGCTCAGCTTTTCTGACCAATGTATTATCTATGGACAGTATGGATTAGGGCAGGTATCTAAAAAAATTTTGCAGATTGCTGAAGCAAAATTTTTTATAGGCTGAATTTCCTTTGAAATACAATTTTAAAGACTTACCATTACACTACTATTATTCCATACTTGCAACACAATAATTCATCACACATCCAAAAAACAAGTGGTCGTAAACAGACATTACGCTAACTACAATATACACAACAAAATCATGTACAACATCGACATATGCTACAAACAACAAATTTGGTGCTGCAGCTGCAATGAGCATTCTACAATGATAACATTCAACAGAGCACAATAAGCACAATTAACATGTTTTCTGAATTAAAAAAACGAGATCTACACAGGCAGATAAAATATGACAAAGACATTCAAATCATCCGTTAGACAGCTATGAACATTAGAATGACTTGCACATACAGTTGTTGACTTGCACTGTGTCTCAAAAAAAGTATAGCCCTTGATGTTTGATGACTTTGGCAAATGTGGACCGATTTTCGAAATTCTTTCACCAGTTGATTTGTTGGAAAATTCTCTATGTGTACACCACAACGATTTCCGCCACACCTACAATATGTTGCTACAGTACCTTGTGAAAGTTGAAAAATGTTGCCAATTTTGACAGCATCCTCAACAAACTGTTGATATGTTCCTAAGGATACTCGGAGGACTTAATTTAACACTAAACAGTAGTTAGACAGACTGTCTCAAGACTGCTGACACCGACTGACTGACTAACATTTTGCAGTTTGACTGACGTCTTGAATCAACAGTTAAACGTTGTTCAGTTGAACATTGTTGCATCGTGGTGACTTTTTCACTATGATTATCTTTGCACAGTCTTCGTTCTTTCTAGGCTATACTTCGTATTTTGTACACATGTTTACGTAAAATCATTAGTGCGATTGATATTTTTGTGGCAGATTATATAAGATCTCACAGTAAATTTTAGTTAAAGATATTAATTATGTTCAACATGAAAATCTGGTAACATTTTTTAATTTTCAACTTTCACGGTGATGTAGCAACATATTGCAGATGTGATGTAAATCTTAGTGGTGTATACACAGAGAATTTTCCTATGAATCAACTGGTGAAAAAATTTCGAAAATCGGTCCACATTTACCAAAGTTATTAACAAACATCAAGAAGTATAATTTTTTGAGGCACAGTGTAGTAACCAACAGATGACACAATATTTAGTATATCAGATCATATGACGAAATGTAACACAAATGTCAGTACATATTTCTGAAAATTATTTCTCAGTCCAGTTGTTGGTTGGACACAGTCAAACAATCACTCACTGAAATCAGTTGGTGGCTACAGTAAACATTTTCAATGCCACAATGTTGCCTCGCATGAGGGCTTGTGAACACACACTTAACAAAGAAACTGTGACGTCAACATTCACAAATAGCTACAATCTACAAATTCACTCCGTAATTTACAAGAAATCTTTGTTTGTATGAATTACATGACAAAATTTCAGTTAAACAGGTTACACATTTTGCAAGTACACATACTCTGGTTGGTAGTGTAGCTGACTCCAGCTGATCACTGTTCTGACACTAATGCTTGTATGCAATATTGCACCTCTTTCTTTTTGGTTCAGTTATACAGAGCAGGCCAAAAACAATACTATACTAAAATACTTAATAGCAATTAGTTTAAGCAATGCTGTTCAGTTTTTGTACACTTTTAACTGATTTGTGCCAAGAATATTTAAATGTGATGACATGCAATATACTTACTCCAAATATGGAACTGAACATTTTGATATATGGACTGTCTTTCGATGTCATCTTACACAGGAGTTACAAACCTCTTAAAAAATAGTACAGTTGTTTGCCCGTTCCTGTTGAATTAGTACACTTCAGATGATGCACTAACACAGCAATGACAACTGACGAAACAAGAGCACTCAAAGAGCACAAATTCCGCCAAGGCTGATGGTACTTAATAGCACTTTCAGCACAAAAAGGCTGTATCGTGCCATGCGCAAAGTAAGTTTGTTAAAGATATTAATTTCAGCTAGGAAGTAAAATACGTTGTATAGCGGTATTAGTTAAAATGTGAGAGAGCTCAAAAGCTGTGACAAGATGATCTTGATAAAGACGAACAACCAAAAAATAACAGTAACTAAAACTATAATGAAAACATCAAAACAGTTCATATGAACTGCTTTGTTTAAAGGTTAATGACTCTCATGCAACTGGTCTTTGAGATGTGCTCCTCGACATATATATGCATCATTGGATACAACCTGACAAGCCAATTACTTGGCAATGTAGTCCAGACAAACTAAGCTATCTGAAATAATACACAACACAAAAAAAACCAAACAACTAAACCTAACGAAACCAAACTAAACCTGGTTCGGGACACCTTTTACGCCATCCGGCCAGGAAACGGATTGGGTCTATTCTATAACAACAGTGCCCAAGGTTGAAATGTCAAACAAATGTGATCCAGGATTCGAAGCTAGATTTCCAATTTAATCTGGAACCGGATGTCTGCTGTATCACTCCCAAAATGTGGATCGATTGCCTTGTTGGCATCAGTCACTTCGCCAAGTTTTGTAAAAATTTGTGGGTGATTGTAATAAAAAATGGTAAGGAATCTCATAAAATCCCCTATTCTGCAATGGTGAAGAAAATCGAAAAGTGATCCAGAATCCACACGCGGATCCGGATCAACACCAAAAATTAACCACTTCTAGAGGGTCACCCCTTGCCCATGCCTACCACGTTTGCTTGATGACCGTTACCATGATTGTGAGTTATCCTGCTTTCAGACATAACAACAAAATGACAGAACAAACAAAAACATAACTCCACCAGCCTTGGCAGAGTAGTTATCACTAAAATGCAAACAGAATCCTGTTTGACACCATCTAACAGACTCTTTACATGTGATGCTGACTTGTCACTCAGTTAGTGACAGTTACTAGTAATAAGAGATACAACAGGCAAAAATGACAACTGCTAAAATGAAAGAATAGTTACACCTGCTGTTCGTTAATCAGCCAAACAAAAACATAAATTAACATCAACACTGTACAACTTTCACTGTAAAACACAGAAACGACATTATGTAACAATTTGTTATGATTTACAGCGATAATAGTTCTTGGTCTCTGACAACAGCATTCTCTTTGGTTTCAGTGGGCAGTAAATCGACGCCGAATTAACACCGGAGACTGAACAGATTTATCGTCGTCATCCGATCTGTCATCGTTGTCACTGTCGGCATCATCGTCCTCGTCACTGCTGTTGTCTGACGACGTGCACGAGTCACGATGTTCACTGTTTTTGCTGACAACAGAGGACGACGTGTTCTTTGACAAACTAAACAGCGGCAGAGTTGAATCAACAGTCTCGAAACGACTGTCGCGTGACGCAGACTCACTCTTCATGCTGTTACTGTCGTCGTCCTCACCCGCAGCAACCGAGTTGATGCCAGCTATGTTGGTTAATTGTCGGGCAGCAGCTTGCTGCAGAGCAATGCTGCTGTCAATGAGAGATGATGTATTCACGGTTGTCCTGTTACTGTCATGTGGCATAATTGCACCGACCTCTTCACTGGCACCAGTAACCCCAGCAAGCAGCTGGTTGCTCTCAGCACGACTGATCTGGTGGACAAGTGTCATGTGACCCTTCAACGTAATTACATTGAAATACTTGCGCTGGCAGAATGGACAGAGCAGCTGTTTGTGGTTCAGCTCGTCGGTTTTTACACCCATACGTGGCAGGCAAGTAGCCAGCTGGTGAGCACGGCATGCTTTCTGTGTTGCCGATCGCTCGTTGCAGTATGGGCACAGATACGAGTAGTGCCGAACGTATGTGAACAGGCGTCGGCCACCAGGTCCTGAATCAAAGCAAGATTCAGGTGCAGCGGCACGATGTTCACGTTTAGCAGACTTGGTGCTCAAATCGCGACCACAGTTAGAACAGATATAGCTGACAATACACTGCATAAAAACGTTCTTGTAAACGATTCCTTTAGCAGTTCTGCGTGCGGGCAGTGTGTCTGATGCAATAACTAATTTAGATCGCAATAATGCAGCTTCCTTCCGACTTTTGGGGGTGGAATTTGTGCCATTACGCATTGTGGCACGGGCAAGTGCTTGTAATACCTGTTTCTGAGTCTCTGGATTGGCAACATCGGTATTTGCTATTGTCGCCTGTTGGCTCGTGGCAACTGCAATTTCTCGGAGAGTCATTTGTGAGTCGATGTTTGACAGCTCCGTGGAATGGTGAAAGTGACAATGCCGACTGAGATACTCTGCTGTGAGAAACTGCTTCGTGCACCAAGAACACCGGTGCACCTCGCTGGCAGGCACAGCAGCTGCTTCTGACTGCTGGCAGATGTATGTTACATGGTACCACATCAGCTGCTGGTCCCTGTAGCGCATGTCACATTGCATGCAGCAGTATATACTTGTATGCTCCACCGTGCATGCTGCATGGACCTTCGTGCCAGTAGCATGCCGAATGGCTGCGGCCCGGTCGAGAAAAGTCACTGGACACAAGCTGCACCGATATTCAGCGAACTCGTACATGGCAACGCCATCGTGAACGACCTCACAACCAAACTGCCCCACGTCATGCTTACTGTCAGCAGCACTCGTCGTGTTTCCATCTTCTTGTAGCAAATTGTCGCTGACAACTGTTATCGGCTGACAACCGACATCATTTTCCGACGGCACAGTGCACAGCAGTGAATTCTCCACAGTACACAACAGCTGCAGTAGGCTGGCTGCATCTACTTCAACCGGCTGAGCACCCCCATCGCCAGCAACAGGCTCCAGCTCTGATTCTGGTACTAAGACACTGTCCTGTTCACTGCTCCACTGAGATGCATCTGGATGAAATGATTCGTTGCTGATCTCGTCTGCATTACCTGACCTGCCGGGGCAAGTCACTATGTGAGCAGTCAACCATGAACAGTCAGGTACTACTTCACCACAGCCGTCGCACACGCAGTCAGCCAAAGTATCACCCGCTCCAACATCAGCTTTATCAGCTGCATTATCTGACTGTTCGGCATCCTGTTTTGCATCGGGTTCTGCCTCTTCACTCTTGACATCAGTCTTCTCAGTCATTGGGCTAATCTCTATTATGCAATTCTTAATATGAATACCATTAAGTGCATCAACATGGAGTGTATTTGTCTTCACATCAGCCTCATCACTGCTGCCTTTAAGAGATTCAGAGACAGCTTGATACTGATTCTCTGATCGTGATGTAGATACCTCCATCTCAGATGTATGTCGCTTTCTCGCATCACTGGCCAATGCCTTCTGCTGCAGATGGCACTGAGTTCTGGCATGCTGCATTAACTGTGTCCTCGTTCTGAGTTCACGATGACAGAAGCAACATTCCAAGCCATCGCGACCAATTTTCCTAAACATTTCTTCAGTTGTGCAATGCATTTTTGACCTATCTTCATTATCTGAAGGTGGCTGATTATCTTCCATACTACTGCTGGTAGTTCTACTCCGCTTTAAGGAGACAGCATCTTCTGCACATGCATCCTCTGTGCTGCTTGCTGTTACATTATCAGGTACACTGCTATCAGAACATGTAATGACATCATTTCTATTACATGTGGCCGAACGACTTTTTCCGCACTTTTTTCCAGCTATCTGCTTTCTGGTATTTACAGTACATGCGGAAATGTAGCTTTTGTTGATGACTGCTGTGCACTTTTCATTTTCTTTGTCAGTGGCTGGCTGATTGTCTGTGTCAACTTCAGCATAACTCAATGAACTGTCATCGTGTTCATTAACGTGCGAGCTATTATCAGCCTTTTTCTTTGTACTCGCCATGCGAGTGGAGTCATCAACAACAGGACGTGCTGACGAAGTAACGTCGTCATCGATGTACTCAACGCCTCGACTAGCACGACGCTTCTTCGACTTGCTTACTGCTGAATCTCTCAAAACTGACTTAGCGTTTGACTCAGGCACAGCGCTGCTGGTGTCAAGTGAGCCAACACGTTTGCTATCACAAGTGCTGTGCCTTCTTCTAGTGCAGATTCCATTCATTGTATCACTGAATACTGTTTCCACAGGCTGAGGTGGTTTCTTTCTTGGACGACCCCGAGGTCTCACTTCTGGTCTGTTACCTACGCCATGCACGTCTTGTGTATGTTTCAGCTTTTCACTCTCACTGCACTTTGTTTTGCTCAACTTTCCTTTGCTCAGTTTACCTGCTTTGGCACTATCACTTCTGGACCGACGCAGCTTCATACAATTTTTCTGTAACTTTGGCTTTTGCAGATATAAACCTTCAACTCGTCCTTTGCTAACAGTTGATTCCTTCACACGTGATGCACAATTTGTCACAGTTTCAGCTGCATCGTCTCCATTAATGCGAGCGGTCAACTTTGACAGAGATATTCGAATGCTAGTTCTGGGCATCTTTTTGGCAGGTGGATCACTGTTATCTTTTTCTGGAAACAGACCACTGGTTTTACCACTTGTTTTAACATCACACTTCGGTGAGTCAGACGATTCATCTTCACCAATCTCAAGTCGTACTTCAATGTCTCCTTCTTTCCAAAGCACATCATCAGATGGCTCACTTGCGGCTGCAGTTTTATCAGATTTAACATCTTCTGATAATTCTCTCACGTCAGCCATGTAACAACCATTTTCACAGCTAGCTTTTTTACTATACAGTTCCATCAACGGCTTGTCGTCTTTATCACTAGCACACTCTTCAACACTCAAGTTGGCATTCACGTTTGAACCCAGGTTAGTGCTTGTACTACTATGTTCAATAATCAACGAATTCACCACATCGACCTCCTTTCCACATTCATCACTGCCATTTCCCACAGTTATACCCAAATCAGTCTCTGAATTTGATACGCTGCAAATTTTGTCTGTGTTTTCATCTGTTACTGTCCCAGAAATGCCATCAGTATCTTTCTCAATCAACTTCCTACTTAACAGATGGCTATTCCCAGAAAATGTTGTATTTGTGTGCACAAGTTCTCCGTCTGTTTTTGTCGCTGTCTCAGTTTCAGATGGCTGACAGTCTTCTTTCTTAATCTGCTCACAGGAATCTCCATTACCGTGACAGCTGATACAGTTGTCAACGACAGAGTTATTAACCGATCTGTCACTGTCAGTTTCCGAGCATGTTTCCAATTTAACATCTGACAGCAATGAGTTGATTGATTCCAGCAGGCTGCAGTATTGCTCTGAGTTGACTCCAGACATATCGCAGCTGGAACTGGTGTCACAGTCTGATGGGCTAGTCACTGCATCGTTGTCTAAACAGTCATCAGATTCACCATCATGCTGCTGCAGTGAACCACTCAGTCGTCTCGTTGCAGTGATACATGCCTGTTCACAGACAAACTGACAAATTACATTCACTCCATTCCATCTGAACATCTCGTCTTACAATACTAACACACACACAACCATTTTCAAGGCCGTTTTTGGGGTTTTGGTATCAACGCACTGACGAACACGTTAAAGAACTAATCACGATTTTAAAAATTAATGCCGTTAAAAATTTTAACGCAGGAAAAAATTACGCAAACCCGCTGTGCCAACATAAATATAAACATTCCAAAATCAAATGTTTCTCGGCGTTAAACGAAAGAATTCAATCACACAATCGTCAAAACACACTCAAAAGACTCCGTCATTGTCAATTGTCAATAAGTTCAGTGACCTGCACCAATCAGTCACTGTAATCAGTCGTCAGTACTAGGAGTAGACTAGCGTCAACAGCAGTGGGTCGACGACGTCTATTTGCAAATGGAACACAAACAAACTGAAAAATGTAACAAACAAAATGTGCATTAAAACCACAATTAACGCGTGATTTAAAAAATTAATCGCGTGTTTAATGCAATTAAACAAATTAATTGCTTGACAGCTCTCGTTAGGTAGGTAAGCCAGTGGTTTGCCAATGAAACCACTGAAGACTGCTTAAGCACAGGCTGACCACTCTCCAGACAATGTGAAATTCACGGACGGTTTGCAGCACTCAACTGTTACTCATATCATGCCTGTACTAGTGTTACGGACTTACGGTCAGTGGTGGGGGGTAAGAATGCAACAGTGCATGATCCAAAACCATATATTTAATATTTAACACAGAACAGACTCCTACTAAATACCTGTATAGATGCAAATATGCAGCTTACAATAAACAGTTATAGGCAACTTTTCCCTAACAAGATTTTTTCCCTGACAATTCCCTGACTTTTAGTAAAATCCTTGACATTTCCCTGACAGCTGTCACATTCCCTGACATTTCCAGGTTTTCCAGACAAGTGGCCACCCTGTAAGCAGTATTTTTTACACGCAGGAGTGGACACCGTCCAGACACATAAATTAACAGTATCAAAACCTTGAACACAGCTCACTATAATAACTTATCCAAAATATTCCACTCAACTGTGTCAGCACATATGACATTGGAAGAGTGAAGTCTGACTGATCATACAACAGTGTTAACAACAGATAACAAGGTAAAACTGTCACACTAAGGCCTTATTAGCTCAACTGCTGCTCCTCTGTTTCAGCAGTCTTGTCCTCAAAATGAGCATAAACTCGCTATCAAGACCATTAAATTTACACCTTTCCATGACCTGTTGTTATCATAATCATAATCATAAAACATATTTGTAAAGCGCCATAGGCAGAGCTACATAACCTTCCACAGGTACTCTTCACTGAATGACAAAAAGTGGCATTTTTCACCAAAACAGCCATTTCATTCACATATTTCAAATACATACAGTGAACAGGTGCAAAAAAGTATATGAATGGACAGAATCTGACATGCACTGCCTTGCAGTCAGGTGAAATTTCAACTTAACCCATTAATCCATCCATCCTGTATTTATTAGCAAATCACCACATAAAAACCGCAGAGTAACAGACCATCATATACAGTGATTCGTACACTGGCCGTCGATGGGTAGGCTATTACATCTGGTACAGTGAGGAGGGGATTGGGTGGGGCCACAGCCCCCTCCTCGCTGTACCAAATGTAACAGCCCACCCAATCCACCCATCAATGGCCAGTGTACAACTTCATATTATTCGATGTGGCACTATAATTGCCTTTGGAGTCTAAAGACTAAAGGGTTAAAATACTTGTGCAAACCAGCCTATTTGTTACTATTTAGTTAATTTTTAATGCATTCCAATGTTCCTATGTATTGTGCAGCAAAGTAATTTTCAGCTATTAAGCTCAACTGTGTGTCAACTCTCTCAGCTCATCTACAGCATCTCTGTGTCGTTAAAATGCTCAGTGATCAGCACTGCCAACACCTATCACATTCAAAGATTACTGCGATACCTGGCAGATTTCTGCATTTCCGCAGTATAAGTGTCGCACAACATTGCACACTTGAATCAGGTCGCGCTTCGTGCAGTCAATGCTAGTCACAGTTGACATCAGCTGACACAACTGATGTATTGCTGCCTGTGCCAAGCCGCTAATCACCGATCCAAGTTTCATTCCAAACTGACAAAAACAGCCATAAAACTGCATCATTCACAACGTATTTTCTACAATACAGAATGTTGTGATGACAAAAATGAAGTTCATAGCAACAAAACATTAGCTTACAGAATCACAAAATTAGGCTGATGACGATCTGTAGTACAGTACATTGGAATTCATTTATGAAAAACCTTCATAATGATAGATGGTACTCATTACATTTAACCCTTTAGAGTCCAGTGGCAATTATTTCAACGCAAGTCTTACTTAAACAAAGTGTGCCTAAATTTTTCGTAACAACACCATATTACATAAATGTTACATATGTATACACAAGTCAGCTTATGGAAACAATCATTAATGCATCTGCTGCGAAGAAATACATCTAACCTTGTTTACGAGAATTTTAAGAAATATAATGCGGTGACGATGTCCACAGACTAATTCCAGCATCTTGCTGACATTGTCCGCAATGACGTCAACAGAAGACTCTTCAGTTTTCAACACATTCAGCCATATCCTGACCAGTTTCTGCAAAGTTTTTCCAACAAAATGTCTTTGAACAGGAGTTATGTGGCAACATACACATGTTGTAAGTCATTACTAGCAGTACTTGACATCAATGCCAATCACGAGCTTGTAACGATCATTTAACATAACTGCAATTTAGATGTTGATTTATGTGGTGCATCATCAACAAAGGCTCTAATAAACACTATGACAGTAGAGGTGTGCAGAAATGGCTCTCAGCTTTCCCATTCCTTCCCATACGTTTCAGTCACATTCCCATTCCCAGTCCCAAGCCAGCTGAACATTTGTTCCCATGCCCATTATTTTCCCGTATACACATTCCCATTCCCCATCACCTTACATTAACAACTATGTGCATGGAACAATTAATGGCAATAGTTACAGCACTATCCTTCATAAGTCAGAGCACTATCGTTTTAGCAACACAACACAAATTCACGACACAATTTTAATACAGTTCACCATTATATTACAGAAGACAGAAATAAATCACACTGTGGGCCTTTGTGTGAAAGCTGCAAGCACAGAGCACAAAGTATAGTATAATGTGATTTGATTTAACTAATTCGTAGAAATGACTTTGAGACCCTACAAGCATTAACTGTTCCCACTCCCATGTTTTTGTGTTCCCATTCCAATTCTTATTCAAATCCAATTCTTATTCCCATGGGAATACAATTCCCATGGGAACTCCCATTCCCATGCACACCTCCACTCAACAGTAATCACAATAGCAGTCACACATCATTCCTGATGAAGTAGTATTAAACACTTCAGCCATCATCATCATCAGCGGTCGTCCAAGTTCAGCTTTCATTATTTCTTGGCACAACAATTTTATTTTTCGAATTCTTTTTAACATTTAGATCATCTATTATTGCGTTGTTTATGTTTTTATTATTATACCTCTTTTGTTCGTCTGTTACCAAACTTGTGAACATGATATCCTGAAAACAACGAACTGATTTCGATGCCACTTCACACAAGTGGTCCATGGCGCAAGGGCACGAAACGATCACCTTTGGGGGTCAGGAGGTCAAAGGTCAAGGTCACGAGGCAGAAGGTATATGCGGAGGTCAAGAATTCTTGACCCGCATGGGTCAAGCAGGTTTTCTAGTTTCTTGCTACATTACTTCAGTTTCAATCATCTTCATATTTAGTAGGCATTCCACATCCTAGGATGCTGGCATCAGTGACCGACTAACTGGCCTTCAGACAGAATGCAACGCGACCACATGCATACAGTCATTATTTGCTGCATTGTAGATTATTTTTGTATTATTTTCAATTACATTTGGTATTACACAGTACATCTTTACGCTCAATATCTTCATATTTACAGTAGACTGCTCAGTTAGGCAAACCTCGGTACAACACAGCCGAGCAGGACTAACGACAGTCTGCAAGAGAACGATCTCCGACGCTAATCTCAAACACTTCTCATGCCGCTGCATCATCAGATCAACAACATCCGCAGCGAGGCAGCAACTCATCTGACAACACTGCACATCACCGACACTTTCTGCCATTCAATCACTTCTTGCACAATTCACAAAATACAGATACCACAACATTCTTGCACAAAGGACACAATCACACCAAATATACAATAATGCTACGTGTAAATTCTTGCTACTTTGAGGAAGCAAGTAAAAGGACTTCATCTATTATATGTAAAATCATACAATCAAAAATACATGTCAATGCACTTGTCTCACATCAGCCAACAGTACACGTTCTCCAATCTACAGTATAGGTGAATTTCTCTACCCTCATCAATAAACATATTATCACTTCCAATATTATGTAAATTACAGTAACAGTCTGACAGGCATATCTAAAATATGATTTTATTTAACTACTGATGGAATTACTAGTAACAATTTGATTTCACTACCAGACAATTTGATTTAAACCCTAAAAATTCAATTAGATTTCAAATTTAGCACAATTCGATTGGCAAAATTAGCAAGTCTCAAATTGCTGCAAAATTTATCACGTGAGCTCAGTTCATGGTTACTATTTTAGTGCATGCAAAAGTTTATGCAGTGGCTGTTGCAGCATACATGTTGGAAATGCTTGTAAAAACTTGAACACATACTCGGCTGACAATTGTTTCTGTCAAAAGGTCAATATTGTATCTACTGACAAAAGGATGATGACAACGATGATGACGATGCTAATGGTGACAACACAGCAACATGCAAGTAGCTCAACTGTTGCAGAGGCCGCGCGATGCTTTGTGTCCGTCAGTAGTTAGCTTCAACAGTGTGATACCTCGAGCGCAGTCTTTTATTATTGTTATTTCAGCTTCAGATCATTTACCACTGCATACAATTAAATGCTGCTCTGTTGTCTTTTGTGCAACATTGAGGCTTCTTGTCATACACTTCGTCGTCGTCTCCCGTCAAAAACAAACTCCGTCACTCACCAGAGACAAATGTCATCAACTCACTGGTCTGTTGCGGCTAAGTATATTGCACTTCACACTCACAGCATGCCATGCAGCCAGCTATTGGCTCAGAATCGCGATTTCTGCCTACCTCACCTGCATGCGACGTCCCCGTTAGAGGGGTTCCTGCTGGAATATTGCCATCCCGTTTGGTATGGAAAAACTAGAATGACTTTGCTACCCGAAGGTGAAAAAATGTTGAAGATATGTTTATTTGTTTTGACACAATTCACGAACATGACAGACACACACACACAGAGACAGACAGACAGACACCACATGACGGCAAAAGCCGCGCTTGATGCTAGCATCGCTCGGCAAAAACATGTTATGTTCTATTATGAGTTACTTCTTAGTAAATAAAAATAATGTATTTTAAAAGATTTGACATGTATGCTTCTTTCTTTCTTTACGGGAGGGACAAGCAAGCAAGCGCCCCCTTCACATACCAGTGCTGAGGCCTGCCTCACGGGCTGGCCCAATGCACAGCCCTAGGGGTAGGGCAAGTGTGTAGTGTTGGCTTGTTAGGCTTGCATGACGGTGTGCATGAAATGTAGTGTTGTGCTACCTCTATTCTTGTAACTGACTCTGCCAGCCTGCTTGCTTCCAGCCTGGTCTTAACCCACTTGAGAGAGAGAGAGGCATGTATAAGGGCTAAGGGAGGGATCAGGGGAGGGAAATGAAAAGACTTTATGCCAGTGTTTAGGATATTTACGCTGAAGATTTGTAATTTAGTCTGAGATTTGGATTAATAATTTCAACTTCTTTTAGCAAAAGATTTATATATGATTTGACACTGAGGATTTACTTGTTATTTGTCTATCACTGATAAATACATGCTGATTTATTCTGCTCAAAAAGATAATTCCTGACATATACCCCAACACATCAAATAAACTCATGTTTAAATTGAATACCCTTCATACTGAAGTACAATACCTGGGCATGAAATTCATCGTAATGCCCAAGTTGATGCATTAGTCGCAGGTAAGTAAACTGGGCTTTGATGTCGTTACTCAGATGAAAACTTTTAATGCACAAACGCAGCAGGCGTGTGGCCACAAGTGCTTCCGCAGTGTCACTTTGCTCAGAGACAACGGACATGGCGAACGACCACAGCAGCTCTGCATTGTTACTGTCATTGATATAGCAGAGAGCTACAACAATGACACAATTTGTTCACTCATTGAGTTAACGACTAAATCTGCATAGCATCATTTACTGGCAGATTACAGCTACAAATGATTTCGCTTTAAAGACTTTGGTAATATGAACACAATCAAATCATTAACAAATGAGATACTACGTTAACATTTGTCAGTACCACAATTCTCAACAACTGAAAGTTTAAATGCTTTATTTCAATAACAAAATTTCACTTAAATTACAAAATAATTAAACACAGAAAAAGATGAACATAATAACATATCAATAACAAAACTAATATTTACCCTGATCAGAGTCCACTTCATGGCCATTCAAAATTGAAGTCAGCACTGGATGACTGGGCAAGTGCTCAAACTTTGTCTTATCGAACAGAGATTTACTGACTGCCATTTTGCCAGCTGTTAACAAGACAGCAAAGTAGACTCAATATCCACACACTGACGCTTGATCCACATCTGCACAATAAGCAGCACTGTCAATAAATGCCAGAGTAACTAACAATCCAGCTACACATTGTTAAAAGAGTCGTTACCTAGGAGATCCACAACAGTGGGGGGGGGGGTTAATACCGTGGTGATGCTAAGTCTTGATTCAAAGCACAAGCTAGCTCTTCTGGGTGAAGAGGTGAGAAACCTTATTTTAGGTTTTCTCCCCCTGCTGGTATAGCTTAACCACGAAAGTCCGGACCAGCTACCTCCAAGCGGTCCCCCCTGGGCAACTACAGTGAGATACTCTCTCTCTGTAGGCTGAACGTTGGTCCGGGCAGGGAGGACCTTGATGGACCTCCAGACTGTTTATACGGACTGCAGGTAAGGGGTTCTCCTTTCTCCCTCGGGGGTTCGCTCTTCTGGGTGCTGTGGGGGGTTTCGGTCTGGAGGGGGGGGGGTCGGCCTTGCTGTTCGCCGATTTCTCTGTGCTGGTGAGTATATTGCTTCGCTCATTGAGTATGAGCGGGGCGGCCCTCAGCACCCGGCTCATGGGGGCATTAAGTCTCCAAGGATCCTGTTCATGACTTGGCGAGCGCAAGGGGTCAGGAATGGTTGGCTACTTGTGTTCCTGTTCAAGATGTGCTGTCACAAGGCATCTTGAGCAGTAGTACGACTTGTGGCATTTCAGGGTGTTCGGAGGAAGCCCTGCACGTTATCGCCATTTGGTGATTTTTGACCCTGCTTAAGCAGGGTAAATAATGTTTATCATTTTTGTAACCCTTCGACTTTGTCGTTGGGATCTGTCTTCTTACTGGTTATAATATTCTTAATTGATAACTAACTCCAACGTAAAGGAGTTGTTACTTATTATTTCTTTATGTAAGAAGGATAAAGCCTTTTGCTTTTGTTTTTGTCCCTATTTCTGGATATAGCCCTTCGCTTTTGTCGTCGGGATCTTGGAATGCTGGTATAATCCTTGACTGGTTATAATTTCCTTAATTGGTGTTTAACTCTTAAGAGTTTTCATTATTCCCTTTATGTAACATGTATAATGTCCTGGGGATGTGCATTGGGCCCGCTTGGAGGCCTCAGCACTGGGCAGCTTAATTGCTGCCTGCCCCGCATGGAAGAGAAGAGAAAGAGAGAGAAGAGATCCACAACAGTAAAAAGTCAAAAAAACTAACTTTGTATTTTCAAATCCAATATCAGAATGCCAGCACAGCAGTGTGCTACTTGTGCCAGATCTTTTATACAACAAAGGGTCAATGGGTCATACGGATTGGAGCAGAAGGCAGTGATGCGGTGCGTCGAGGCACTACCTCGCCATGAAGCAGCCTGGAGGCGCGATTTTCACTGCCTCGGCCTTGAACCTTGGTGCCTTGGCCTCGAGTAATATGCCTTGGTCTTGTTGGTTGCATAAGCCTACTTGCAAGTTGGAGCAGTTTCGTGTCTATTACTTTTAATTTTTGATATGGGGGCACTGTGGTGCCACAGTCCCCCATACTGTACTGGGTTAGGTCAGTGTGGCAGCTGTGGGTGTGGCACACAACGGTTATGTAAGTTCTATATTTCTACTTCACCCTTTAGTCCTTGAAAAATTTGGGTCCTGAAAAAGTCTAATTGGTATAGATACCATAAGGACTGTTGATTATGATTGTGAACTTCTGGTGCTACTGTTTCTGTTTTGCACAATTCACAGGACAACTGAACTGAGGACGTTAATTACTGATCCATGTGAAATTTTTGGTGCATTACTCTTGTGGTATTTAACAGCCATTTACATAAACTGAGTCATACCGTAAGATACCGTGAACATTTTGGTACGTTATACTTTTGCCGCTTTGCGGTAAAATTACGTATATTTTATGTTTATTGGGATATTTTTAAGCTATACCAATCAACTGCCTTGCTGCCTTGGCCTCGGTCTCTGGGTCTACTGCCTCGGTCTCGGCGGCAACTGCCTCGGCCTCGATCTTGGCCTCGAACCATGGTGCCTCGGTCTTGGTCTTGGGGACTAGTGCCTTGGTCACAACACTGGCAGAAGGTCATTCCTGCAGAATGGTTAAAATTGTTGTTACACACACAGAGACCAGCAAATGACTCCAGAGTAACTTTTCTTGCTTGCTACCTCTTTGCAGGTGTACAGGACCAACTGATAAGTCATTATCTTGCAGACATCAACACCTGCACTGAGCAGTTAGTATATCATACACTGAATGCATTGTTTTCTCTACCAGATTTGCTTGCCAAACATCTATGAACAAGTCATACCAGTATATGCTTTGGCTTCCAACCGAAGCCACTTGAGATTGTCCATTCACCGATACTGCCACTGTTCAGACTTAAAGCTCGGTTTTAAACACGGGAATTTCTTCTCTTTTTATATCTACGGTTAAGTCTATGCTATGGATTACTGCTGTGACACATAATGGCACAATGGAGCTTTTGTATATTTTCTTATTCGAACTGGCTACAGAACCGTCAAGACAGTTCTGCAATTCTGTGGCTGAGGAGCCGTCAAAATATTCCATGGTATTTATGTGGTAGAAATGGATAACAGACTGAATAAGCAGCAGTATTGCTGTTCACTACTGCTATGCAGATAATCGACATATGTTCAAATGTGCATTTCTTATTAATGCCTCGTAATGCTAAAACAGCAATGCTAAACACAGCCCATACGGTACCAGACTACTTATCAAATGGTCAACTCGTCAAAGATATTTTTACACATTGTTGAAGGTGCTGCTCTGTATGCTTATGTGTGAACTGGAATCGCAACTGTTGCCTTTGTTTGGAATGGCGGTAACAGTCCGATGTCTGCATTGCTGCGATAAATGTCATGAAATATCGTGAAATGTGCTCCTTTCTTAAATCCACGTCTGTCTGATACCTCTTCAGCTTATACAGCAAGGAAGGTATCATCAATCATCAATCGGAGCTTGTCGGTGACGTTGCTGTTCCTGTGAAAAAAAATCAACTTTGAAGTAGAGACCAAGACACCCTCTAACTTTTTTCCTTTTGCTATTAGTGTGAATTGTGTAAAATATTACCTTTCTAAATCACCTCAAAGTGGATGCTCATTGACTACAAAGTTTGGCCAATCCGCGTGCCTTGTTGAAGTAGCACAATATGCTTGTACTTGCTTACTTATATTTTTAAAGAGGTAATGGCTGATGTTGTTTAATATTCTTTGTTCAGCAGACAGTGTTTATCTGTTATTTGTCAACACAAATTTGTAAAATAGATTAGTTTTGTTGCTGTTTGTTGGTACAAAAGTTGCATTAAAAGGCTTTCCGTGCAGTTTTCACCAGTAGCAATATAACTGCCAAGCTTAGTTTGGGACAGATGTATTTTATGAAAAAATTTAGGCTATGGCTGCGCGCAGGACGACCCTGCCCCCATTTCGTGCAGGGTGCATATCTGTCCGTATCCAAAACCTAGCACTAAACTTAAACCTGATCCTATCCCTAACCCTAAACATAATAAAACCCTAAAATTATCGGACAACGGACACATTACCAACAATGAGAATGCTGGACGCCATATTGTGGGAGGAGCTACCAAATAAACACGAGTCTTCTAACTGTATTACCGTCCTGCATGCAATGGAAGCAGCGCCATCCTGCACGATGCCATATTCAAAAATTTATATTACCTCTCATTTCCACAATAAGGTAGGCTCCGCATTTGTTGCTATTAGTAAACCAAAGACGCAAAATTATGCAAATATACACATTACAAGTGCACAATGTGATAGCTAATACATTGCTACTAAGTGAACATTCATTCTATTTGGTGTCCATAATTGGTTAGGTTAGGGGTAGCCCTAACCTGAGCTGGTTTCTTAAACTTTGTGGAATGTATTGTGGTAATTTGAGAACACCATTACGAAAACAAGCCTCCCTGTCAGCGGAAAGCCAGTGGTAGAAACACATTTACCTTTGTACCAACAAGATAAATGCAATTTGTAGCCTAAATATCAACAAGTGAAATTTCTGCCTGTGATGGCATCAACACGAAGTGCTGATGAACTGTTTTTAATTGGCATCCGAAACTTGGAACCATTGGTTAATTTGAATCAACTTCCTACTCAGAGACAAGTTCTGCAGCGGTTTCATTATTATTTGAAAGAGTCTAAGTCTGTTCGTGATGCAAGTCATTTGACGGTTGAAGAACTTGCAATGGTTTGGTCCAGAGCTGCAGTACCATTAATTCTTAAGACGCATGCCGTGGAAAAGCTAGAAAAAATCCATAATTCATGGCTGCTGCTGAAAAAGAATAAAGGAAGACATTCCTCTGCAGCTCAGCAGGAACGAGAAATAGCATTTGCAGCTCAGCTCGAATCTCTCTTCGACATTGCACATGCTGATGCACTGACCATGATCCGCATTGAAGAAGACCGGAAATTCCTCGATGATCAGCGTACAGAGAGAAAGATGTTCATGAGCACTGAAGACAAAGAGTTAGCCAAGAAGAGAGAGCGTGCAGAGCAGAGATGGCTGAAAGAAGAAGCTAGAAGGAAGAAGGTTCTGGCATTATCATCATCTGCAGCAGCAGCATCCGCCACTGACTCATTAGCAGAATATGACAGCTCAGATACTGACGACTCAAATGATTACCAGCCAACTCCAGCAAAAAAGGAACATAAGCAGACAGGATCTAGTGTCACGGCTTCACTGCTATTCGACAGCAATATCACTGGTGCGTTGGATCGGAATAAGACATCTGATCGCGAAGCTGTCCGTCTGATGGTTCCCATTGCGGCTGCATTAGGTCATGATCCCTCTTCTCTACCTCTATCGCGCAGTACTATTCATCGTATGAGACAGAAAGCCCGCAAAGAATTTGCTGAAGCAACTCTCGCGGAATATAACCCATGCTGTCCACTTGTGGTTCATTGGGATGGTAAAATTCTGCCAGAAATATTTGGACAGGGAAAGGTGGATCGCCTTCCAATCCTAGTTTCAGGAGATGACAAGGAAAAGCTGCTGGGTGTTCCGAAGTTGGCTGCAGGTACTGGGGAGCAGGAGGCAGAGGCCGTATATAGCATGCTCAATCGATGGAAACTGGTTGATCAAGTCCAGGCGATGAGCTTTGACACGACCTCTGGAAATACAGGTCATCTGAATGGGGCATGCACACTCCTTGAGAAGAAGATAGGTCGTGAACTTCTTTGGTTGGCTTGTCGTCACCATGTTATGGAACTTATTCTGTCCAAAGTCTTTACAGTGTGCTGTGGTCCGTCCAGTGCCCCAGACATTCCAATTTTCAAGCGCTTCAGAGCTGTATGGGCAGGCATTGTGCAGAACGATTATCGGACTTTGGATCTCAAGGAAGGCTGTGAAGACCTCCAGCAATCGACTCTCCAGTTTCTGGCACAGATGCTTGAACGTGACAGACAGATTAGAGATGATTATCAAGAACTGATCGAACTGACAATGGTCATTTTAGGTTCACCCCCTGAAGCAATCCACTGGAGATCCCCAGGACCAGTTCATCATGCTAGATGGATGGCAAAGCTGCTGTACGCCATGAAGATAATTCTCTTCCGAGATCAGAGAGATGTCTTTCAGCTGACCAGGGCCGAGGAAACTAGGCTTGAGAGATTTGTTCAGTTTGGGGTCCTTCTGTACAGTAAGGCATGGACGAAAGCTCCACTTGCAGCAGAGGCAGCAGCAGGAGATCTGGAGCTATGGAATGACCTGAAGAATTATGAGCAAATTGATAACGAAGTTGGGCAGGCTGCGAGATCCGTTCTAGAACGGCATTTATGGTACCTATCGGATGAAACTGTTGGTCTGGCACTGTTTTCTGAGCAGGTGACACCAGAAGACAAGGAGTTGCTGGTATACAACTTGTCAAAAGAGCCGTCAGACAGAAAAGTGCGTGGTAATGCAGCTTTACTGAAGCATGGAGTGCGCCTAGGTGACTTTGCTACCAGTCGAACAGCTGACTTCTTCACCAGACTGGAAATTGACAATTCATTCGTCTCAATTCCTCCAAGCCAGTGGAACGATAATGAAGCGTACCAGACAGCAAAGCGACGTGTACAGTGGCTACGCGTTGTCAACGATACGGCAGAGAGAGGTGTTAAACTGTTCGAAGAGTTCAACACTTTGTTGACAAAGGATGAGGACGAAAAACAGTTTCTATTGCAGGTTGTCGAAGCGAACAGGAAAGCAGTGCCGACTGAAGCCAAGAAAAAAGATGTCATCGATGCTCTGTGACTCGTAACAAACTGAATTTTACTGCTTGTGACTCAATTTTTGAGAGTTATGTCAGCAAATAGTGAACAATCTAGTTTCGTCTAACAAATTACTTTAGCTATTGTTGGCAAACATTGTTTTTGAACACATTTGACTGTTTAAATTTAATGACTTTCCTGGCTGAATGTGAAAAAAGCTTGAAAACGGGTATACATTAAACTTTGGTGTCGATGAGCACCGCTTTCTAGTTTGGTTAGTGATCTCAAATTTTGTCTGAATGATACAGTTACCAAAAGGAACAAAACTGGAGGGTGTCCTGGTCTGTAGCTCAAACTTCATTTTTTACCATTATACCGTGAACCACCCTATAGTCCAACATTACAAGAAACAAGTGCAACATTACACGAAACACGTCCAACATTACACGAAACAAGTGCAACTTTACAAGAAACACGTCCAACATTACAAGAAACACGTGCAACATTACACGAAACACCTGCAACATTACACGAAACACGTGCGACATTACAAGAAACATGTACAACATTACAAGAAACACGTCAAACATTTCACGAAACACGTGCAACATTACACGTAACAAGTGCAACATTACACGAAACATGTGCAACATTACAAGAAACAAGTGCAACATTACAAGAAACATGTACAACATTACAAGAAACACGTCAAACATTTCACGAAACACGTGCAACATTACACGTAACAAGTGCAACATTACACGAAACACCTGCAACATTACACGAAACACGTGCAACATTACAAGAAACATGTACAACATTACAAGAAACACGTCAAACATTTCACGAAACACGTGCAACGTTACAAGAAACAAGTACAACATTACAAGAAACACGAGGAACATTACACGAAACAAGTTTCATTTTTTTCGTTTTTTTTTCTTAAAAGTAAAAAAAACGTGACTTTGACGTTTTTTGCTCTATTGCATATGTTTCCTAGAACTATGCCGACAACACGGACCAAGTTGGCGAGAGAGCATTCTGTGCGGCTGGCCCATCCACATGGAACTCTCTGCCCAAGTCTCTTGAGAAGGACCGACTGTACTCAGACTTTTAAATGCCGTCTGAAAACGCACTTTCTAACGTCTGTTGTGTTTTAAGTTTTCACTGTTTTATTGTTCGTCGTCCTCTT
>Ga0209149_1000170_pt1 | contig 26177 bp, 22 predicted proteins | sample WorMetTyACAVOLI2_FD_187423 | JGI IMG/M metagenome (GOLD analysis project Ga0209149, IMG submission 187423) | Marine gutless worms symbiont microbial communities from Max Planck institute for Marine Microbiology, Germany - Olavius algarvensis... ... | reverse complement strand
TTCGCTGATGCCTGGCTGTCGAGTTGGCTTGCGGAGATCAGCGCCGACTTACGGGAAACGGTAGCGCATTAGAGGTGGTGCTTCACGACTATGCGCTATACAAATCCACGTTTACTTTACTTTACTACTTTACTGTTATACTGCAGTTTTGCATCTTGATAGTTTTCAGTCAATTCTGTGTATTCTGCTTACTCAGTCTGAATGAGAAGTTGCACAAGTGAAGTTACACTTTATTACAGAGTGTTACATGCAATTGTCATTATACGTGTTATTCTGTTTTGCAATGTTTCCTGTCCCTAACGTTTGCCATAGAATATACAAGTAAAATTTCATAAATCAAAACCTATTCTTTTTAAATACTGACATTTATTGTCTTAGTTAACATAAACATATTACCAGTTAAGTCATCTAGGTTTCTATATGCATTCACTGATTGTCGGTAACAGAGATTACTAATCTGATATGACGCACTTAGCTTCAAGAACAAATCAGAAGCGAACGATGCTTGATTGAGCTCTGCAATCACTGGAATTCACATGACTGGGCAGCAAAGTTAAAAGAAATGTACATTTTATGCCATGCGCACAACAAAATTTTTTACATAATGTGTAGTGTTGAAATCCAGTTTGCGTAGAATGACCCGGTACATGTAAGGTATATAGGGTGTAACATCCCACTCGACACATTATAGGTCATTTTGGAGATGATTTTACGGGTCATATAACCCAAACAACAGTATCATAGTACTGAAGGACAGTGGCTAGTCAACCAGGTCAAGGGCCAATCCCACCAGGCTCAGCTCACTAAAAGATAAAGAAAAAATGTTACCCTAAAAATTTACTATGTTTATAGCACCGTGAAGATTGAAGATATAGAGGCGCTCAGATGATAGAGAGGTAAACCAACCAGTCAACTGACCTGTAAGAACTGCTCATACGTTTGTGCATAATACTGTAGCACAAAGACAGTTTTCTTAATATTCCCCTTCCTCCAGACCGCAGGAGGTACTACTCAGCCTCCCAACCTGTGCCCATCCAGTCCTCAAGGCCACTGGCTGGTATGCCAACTGATAATATGACAGGAATGGCAAAATGAAGATGAGCAAATAAACAGGACAGGAATGGCAAAATGAAGGTGCGCAAATAAACAGTAACCCCTCCCCCTTGAGACTTTATGCTGGATGCCGTTCCTGCCACAACTGTCCCAATTAACCGAGGCAGGGGTCTGGCACTAAAGTATACTGGTAATATGCTCTGTTGGTGCAAAGTCACGTTCAATAAATATTAATAAAACATTTTTGGTTCCGTTGCGTGATAACACAACTCAAGCAATTTACATCAAATTTTATAAGTACGGACACAACACTATAGATCTTGTAACTTTAAAATGTCCTCGAAGTTGACCTTGACCGAGAAAATTGGTGTGGATCTGCCTACCTCCTGACAGAGTATAGTGTCCTGTGTTTTTACGACATATTCAAACAGTAGCTAATAGAAGTATAGACTCACGTTTGTCAATACAATCAGCATGTTTCGTATCTGACAGTAGTCGGCCGACTCCAAGCAGTTCACAGACACCTAACAACAACAGTTACCTACATATGTATACACTTACAACAAATGTAGGTTCATGTTCATTGAAGGCAGCTAATAATAATAACAATAGTAGCACCAAGGACAACATTTATGGAGTTGTCATCATAACAGTCATTGTAAGAGTTCAATCATTTCAGAGCAAGCCGACACACTTCGGCAGTGAGTCTACCTGTAGAATACTTTAGTCAGCTTGAATATCATCTGATTTTACTGTCCCATGGAGGGTAGAAAGCTAAGACAATATAGGTAGTGCATTTATGGCAAGCTGTGCAGATCATGTACACATGAACACATAGTTCTGCAGTTTCCACGGGTGAGGCACATATGATATCATTATATTTAGTACACAATTAATCTTCTTATGCCACCTTGAATAGCTTTCCTTACATCTCAGCATACAAGACAAAAGGCACAAGTTTGAGATTCACATACTTGCATTCTTACATAACACACAGCATTTCTTACACATTTAACATAAGTTTCATGTGTGTAAACATTTCTGTTGTATAATATAATAAACCAACATAAGTACAATGCACCAATAGCAAATAATCTGTACTTATATTAATGTAAAATGCCAATGCACATTAGTGCAACACCACATTGTCTAAGTTAGTGCTTGCAAAACTGCAAAAAAATAGAATATATTTCAAATTGGCTATTCAAACCTTGGTTCACTTTGCCAATCCAATAATAGACTTTTTGCCCATTCGGCCCTATTATTAGTGTCTTTGACTCCTGTTCTCTATGACAGCATATTCATGCAGCTACAGCATATCTGACAAAGTTTCTGATGCTCTGAACTTGTGCATTCAATTTTAGTGTACTAGTTTACAGATGTATATCATATCCCTTGTCCGTCTCGTCAGTTACTTCTCTTTATGACGATATTGCTACTCAAATTTTATTACTTCAGACAATGTACTATGTGCTAGTATGGCTGTGTACATTTACACTGCAGTACTGTAGTCACATATAACAACTCACAAGTCTAGAAGTACAGACATCCATAAGCTAAAAGTCAAAAAATTCGGCTAAGTGAATTTCAATTTGGCTAATCAAATTTCTCTGCAGTTAGCCAAGCTGATTATTGTTAAAAAGAGTACGGCAGAAAAATTGCAACATACTCGAGTGAGGCTGTAATGCCACTTGTGAACAACATGTCGGTAATTCTCATAGTCCAGTTGGTCGGCAAAGTTTGTGCTACAACCGGGTGCACGAAACACGGTCACGAAACCGGGGTAGTTGCTGCACTCCTGCGTATTAACAATACGATGCAAATATCATCTCCATTACGGACTACTTTACCACATTACAATAATGACGACAGCTGTGTGTTCCAATACAAGGTCACAAATGGCACAGCATAAGGATATGACAGATATTCCAAAAATTATAGCCAACTGAGAAGGGCAGCAACAGCTACTTGCTTTTGCTTAGAAATATATCATTGCCAAGTAAAGTGCGAACAATCAGAAACCTCTCACTCTGGGAAACATGTGGCAGCAACTAGAACATACTGCTGGTGAATGTGCTCGTGTAATTACAACTTTAGCATCACGACTGTGAACTGTTAGTATAATAGTAATTCTAATGTCAGATCTTGAGGCTGCTCTACAGCGCAGTGAAGCAAGCATGCATTATTTCATGAATGGTCTTGCAGCAGACTGATCTAGATTATAAATTCACTCCACATTAGTGCAGATAAAATGTAAACAAATGGTCGTGAACAGAAAATGTGTGGAACAATCTGAATTTATGACAGCACGTCATAAAATTAATCTAACAATATGTTAAGTTAAATGTGAGTGACATCAACCTTGTCAAATTCATTTTTGTCTGCATGCCATCTCATCACATCGTCAAAGACGCAGCAGAGAAAACGTCCATAGCGATGAGCTTCGCCTTCCGTACAACTTGTCAGTGCCCACGTTACATCACTGAATATCTATAACATACACAGTGTCAGCACTATCATTAACCCTTTAGAGTCCAGAGGCAATTATAGTGCCACAGCGAATGATATAAGTTGGTACACTGGCCGTTGATGGGTGGGTTGTTACATTTGGTACAGCAAAGAGGGGCCTGCGCGGGCTGGGGCTCCACCCAGTCCCCTCCTCGCTGTACCAAATGTAACAGCCCACCCATCAATGGCCAGTGTACCAATCACCGTATTGCTGTGTGATGGTTCGTTGCTCTGCAGTTTTAATGTGCCCATAAATGGTTAATACGTCATCACAGATTAAACACTGACACAGAACAGACGTATGAACGTGAAATACCAACCCAGTGTTTTTTCTAATATAACCCTGTTCTTCTTCAAGTAGTCTGCTTTATACAAATTCAAAGCCAAGCTTATTGGATCAACCGCACCTACCTGAAATGGTCCTCAGCACATCTCATCTTCTCATATCTCATCTCTTTGTCCATGTTATTGTCTACCAACAAATTATCCTACATTCTGTTTCACAGCCAACTTTCAGCCTGTTTTTCCACAACGTGGCATCCAGCGTCCAGCCAATGAATCCATGCGAAACAACCCACAACTAACCAATCGACACAGCTACATTGTCTGTTACAAGAATGCACAGATAAAAACAAGGAATACCCGATCGTAGCAGATCAGGGACGAGAAGTTGGGCGTCTTGAGACTGTGCACGATGTAGAGAAATTTTGCGCAGAAAATAGCATCGACCGACGTGAAGCAACAGCGAGGAAAGACACACAGCTGAAGTACGGTTGTGATCGCCGAGTGCTTTGCAGTTTCTGCATCACAAACCGACAGTAATTTGTTCACATCTCAGAGTAACAACTCCAATAACATTCACGTGATTTCTACACAACTATATTACCTCGCCCGCGTGACAGCCAATGAGGCACTGTCTTTTGGTTGCCATCGTTTGTCAGCAATGCTATAAGAAACAAGTTGCAATTATCATCATGAAACTTTCCAGAACAGACAGATAATGGCTCTACCATCATGCCATTTAATTTGCCCAGTGGCAGCACACTGAAATCAGGTGTGGGGTGAGCTTTGCTGTCCCTGTCACCATATCTTTTATATGAATCACTGTAACAGCTACGGACAGTGATGTAACTTGCTTTGTGTCTACAAGGCGAATACAACATCATCTAGGTCTCTAGCCATAAACCGCACTGATGCTGGCATTCGTCGAATGTATCTCATAATTACATTTGCAGTTGCTACAACTCACTTGATGGGAACCAAGCATCCTTCTCAGTCTTCAATCGAGCCATAACAACCCGCACATGTTCATGTTGCCGCTTTTCTTCTTCCAGCAGCTTCTCAATCACTTGCGTACAGCGCTCTTTCTCCTTCCTCTTCTTACTCTGCGACTGCAGTGACACATCAACACAGCCAGTGTAATTACTGTTGTCATTACTCCGTCACTCCATTAATAGAATTAAAACAGAAACTGAACACACCACCAGCACTAGCAAATATATAATTAATATTATGCAATCATCAATCAGAACACAGTTCCATACAGCAACATTTAGTTAATTTTAATTCAAAAAATGGTTACAGCTAGGCATGCCTGGCAATACAAAAAGCTATAAAATAGAAGCCAATTCATTGTGATTTTAATACTGTTATAATGTGTAATCAAACCACTTACAATTAATATACACACATTACTCTGTTTATGACAAGCAGTGCAGCACTGTTGTCGGCAAACATTTATAAAGATTAATTTTTTTAATTTTAACTTCTACAACGTATTACAGTTATTATGGACTTATAAACTATACAACTAAATGTCACACTGTTGAAGTATAACAAATTACTAGCTCTGCAGCATGCAATCAACTGCAATGACAAAATGCAACTGATGGTAGGAATATGACACGCACTGTATCTTTATCATCTTCCAATGCAATCTGAGACTTGTGCAGCTGGATCTGTTTGTCATATGCAGTAGTTGGTACGTGCAGGTCATACATTGATAAAGACCAGAATGTTGTGAAGAACTGCAGGCTGATGGCACACACAGCCACAACATTTTAAAAAAAATAATTAACATTCATCCACTTTTAAACAGTTAGATAACAGGTTACGGTCACTGGATGTGTGAAACATCACAAGCTCTCATCACCATCATTACGGTCTTCTTCTTCTCGTATGCGTGTCATTTACCATAATTGGTCAGCCATGAAACAGCGTCCTCATCCGCAGAGTGTAGCCGAGATAAGCCGCCATTCAGTTTTGTCAGGGGACAGGATTCGACAATGTGGTAGTCAGCTGGGACAGCTGCATCACCCCGAATGACCCATGCTTATGGTCCAGCCATTTGTTTCAGAGATGACCCAGAGGACATTTCCAGCTGCAGTCAGGGAGGTACCTAAACGTGTAGATCCGACATCAGAGTGCCTGCTATATTTGTCTGTCTCCCGACAGCCTGGCTCTGCATCCAAACATTGCATTACATCGTCTGATGATCTCCAGCAGTGGACACGTTGCATGTTGCAACTTCTAAGTTACAGAGTCATGTTACCAAATTCTGAGGATATGTTGTTGACACTTTGTGCATAATATTTCCATGATATGATGTAATGCACTGTTTGTTGGGCAGTATAGAAAATTAAGTTGGGATTTGTACATATACACATAACACTACTGGGTCATTTCACTTTTTGGATTAGTTTTTCGCTGAGACCAAAGACTGAGACCAAATGGCTCAACTTTGGTCTCAGTCCAGTGTTGAGTTTAATTAATCACTGCAGGATATCATCGCTGATGTCATCGGCAACTTATCGCTGATTTCGCAGTATTTCTTTGTTTATTTTTGAATAAGCTAAAAAGGGAAGTGATTTTCGCTTATTAAAACTAATCTTGTGCATACAAAATCAACCGGTGAGTTAATTAGCTTTAAATTCTGCGATCGCTCAGTCCGAAGTTTGGTCTCCGCGAAACGCTCAGCTAATCCAAATAAAAAAAACGACTTCACTCTGACTGATCTTCGGTCTCAGTCCGAATTTAGGACTCAGTGAAAGTCTCAGCAAAAGACTGGTCCAAAAAGTGAAATGACCCAATGTTTGCATGTTATTGTCAACAAATTTCTATTTCTGCTAAATTTAAACGTCTTTTGTAAAATGGGTCAACCGCTCACAACGTACGGTGCTCTAAAATATTTTGAAGCACTGCAACCACGCTTTGTACAGAAATATGTTGCCACTGCTGTTGCTATTACTACCACTGTTGCACTCTTCATGACACTGCCATTCAGTGACAAGAACATAAACTTGTTACAATAATCTCATTCTAAATTTCAAATGGCATGACACAGCCATTCTGCACAGTAACATAAAGCATTACAACACAAACTCAGTATCAGCTGCCACACACCAGTGAATCTATAATAAATAGTCATTACACCGTGGTCCATAAAAATAATGTGGCAGTTTACTTTGGATGGTAACCCCACCAAATCGTAACCAATCTGATTAAGGTTCGCACTGATTTAGTTAAGACACCAAGGTATATAACCAGGATACAGTGGTGCCGGTCTCAGGTGCGGGTATACTGGGAGCATTGCATCAGGAAGGGCATCTGGCATAAAATCTTGATGGTTCACTGGTTATCTGGTCACGTTTACAGGGTGACCACTCTCCACACAATGTAAAATTCCCTGACAATTCCACGACATTCCCTGACGGTTCATGGCACTCCTGTCCATGTTAAGTGTTACTCATACCATGCCTGTACGAGTGTTATTGTCAGTGGTGGAGTAGGAATACAACAGTGCATGATCTTAAACCAAAATGAAATGCATAAGCGCAGCAAAGTCAAGAATGGATGCAAATGTGCAGCTGACAATACACAGTTTTTAGGCCACTTTTCCCTGACAAGATTTTTTCCCCGACTTTTAGTAAAATCCGACATTTCACTGACAGCTGTCAAATTCCCTGACATTTCCAGGTTTTCCAGACAAATGGTCACCCTGCGTTTAGTGTGCCGTTCCTATAATACTGTCTGCTAGCATGCCAGCCACTGGCCCAGAGGATGGGATCGCCATGGAGTGAAAAGATGAGCAGCAACTCCTTGAAGACATGAAAATCCAGAATGGCTGATTGCTCTGGTGCTGGCTCATCTGGGATGTCCTGAAGAAAGGGCCGCAAAACCAGTTTTAAGCAGGAATGAATTCCCCACACAAAATGTTTCACTTAGTTACTTAAAATACAGATTCACACTACGTAGTAAAAGTTGAAATAAACATGTGGAGTGGTCTGGAACAGCGCATTGTCCATGATGAGAACCAGTGTTGACATCACTTGATGGCGGGTACTGATGCAAAACAAGATGTGACTATGAACACAGCTTGCGACAAACTTTCTGATTTTATGTGACTGCTGGATCAAACACTGCTAACTTTTTTGTTTTAAATAAAATACTGCACCATTAAATTGTGAATGCATTCCATAGTTGTTTTGTTACTTTTAGAACTTTACTAGGCACTACTCAGCATATGTACACGTTAACATTTTACTATGTGTATGCGTGGATTCCATTCCTTGTTATAACATGGCAGAAATTATCCTAATTCGATAAAATTTGGTACAGTTACATCAAAAGCAAACTGCCATATTTTTTGTCGACCACAGTCTATATATTATGACCACTTAGTGGTGAGGCTAGCTGCTACACCTGAGATCTTCCCAGACTTTTGGCGGATGCATCGGTTCAATAAGAAGCCGCACTGGTTGCATCACAGCTTCAACAGCCTCCAAATATCGCTGCAACTGAAACAAAGTGCAACCTGTGACATGCTCCATCCATACCACATTACAGTGAAACAAAGTAAAGTGAAAATGGTATTTGCTAGTGGGCTGGCATCAATGAAAAAAAGACAACAAATGCTATAAACAGGGCTACGAAAGCAAACACCAAGCAATATCTACATGGCAAGAGGTAACAAAGTATAGCAGGTTACCACGACAGATTTACACCGTGTCCCAAAAAAGTGAGACTCGCGTAATCTTGAATATCTTGTACAGTTGTAAGTCTACTGCAATGAAAGTTAGCATGTTATATCCTGATGACCTTAGCAATTAAATGCATACATAATTTTCCACCTCACCCTAGTTATGTTTCTACACTACTTGGCATTACACAATAAAAGAAAAGTTATGTTGTCTTCCTCTCATAGTGTGAGCGGCTCTGAAAAGAACCGGTTTTGGTGTGTATGAAGCGACTGTGAGCCGGTTGTGTGGCTAAATCACAGGTGTTTGAAGTGACATTTGTGTAACGTCAGATAATGGGACACAGCGTAAATCTGCCATGGTAACCTGCTAGTACTTTGTTACCTCTTGGCATAGCTAAGGTCATCAGGATATTACATGCTAAATTTCATTGCAACAGAGTTACAGCTGTACAAGATTTTCAAGATTACGTGAGTCTCATTTTTTTGGAACACACTGATATTGGTGTAAACATTTAACAAGTCTCTTACCAAACCCTGACAAAAATACAGCACTCAATTAGACTAAAAAAACTACAATAAAATGATGGATGCAACTTACCTTAACAGTAGCTGAACTTGCTGTTTTTTCTTTCTTTTCTGCTCTCCGCAGCTCATCATGTTTTGACTACAGTAACAACGAGCATAATTACAGTGACTCGGTTTATGATTCTCTAGAGAATGAGATGAACTACATAACATCTGCCAATTATTTCTAAAAAATTTTAATACAAAAAGCAAAATTTTGATACAAAAAGCAAAACTTCTAAATGCTGCACTAAACAGATTTAACAAACATATCCTGAACGAAGCACAAAAATTTCGTTTTCTATTGCAAAGGGAAACAGAAACAGAAGTACATTCACAAGGCAGTTGAACAATCATAATTTAACATTAGTTTTTTGTCACATACGACAACTGCATAATGTCACAATGTAAGCAGCAACTCACCGATATTGTACTAACATAAACGATCCGCCACAGAGCAAACGCCACTTCGGTAGGAATGTGATATGTGGTCAGCAGGTCGTGAATGTTTGGCAGTCGTTTGACAAGTTCGTCAGTGCTCAGCTGCAGAGTCAGGAAACTGATGAACTGTACTAACGTTCCTTGGCACTGACCACACACAAACAGTTGCTAAACCATGTACACATCTACCAGCGACCAGAGCAGCCGTGTATAAAAGAATCAAGACAGTTAGTAGAAGGCTAAGATGTTACAGCATTAACAGCTACCCCATCCAGCTGTTGCATTCTGTTCATTCAATAAGTCTGTCATATTACATTCGTTGTTTTGTCCCATGTGTATCCCAGTGGAGACTGTGCTCCGGTGGGCCATTGCTTAGCTCAGCTCGCTGCACCCTAGCAATATGACCACGACTCAAGGGCATGGAAGAAAAGGGGAAACAAAACAACAAATATCAGGCACATAACCTGTTGAACTTAAAATCCTTAAACTTTTACGAACTGCCAGACGTTTTTTTCTGATTTATCATGCACAGTAGTTTCTTTCTTTCTTTCTTAGATCTTTTTGCTACTTTTCAGCTGTATCAAGCTATTTCAACTGTTGAATATACTTTAGATATACTGAATCATATTGTACAGTAATGCTAATGCACAACTACAAATAGTGGGCCAGTCAATATTCCGGTGGAATGAAGTAACATATAAGCAGGACATTCAAAGTGTCATCATTATTTCCTGAATTAAAGAGTCAACAATATTACAATGTAACTTTTATCCAACACTACGTGACAGATACTACAAGTTAGCACATAATAACCCTGACATAAAGGGTCTCGTATTTCTGTTACTGAAAAAAAAACAGCAGAAATACGAGACAAAAGCGAAAACTTTACCAAACCACTGTCGAGTTTCAGTTCAGTATTGGCAGAGTACATTTCTTGTGACATATTTCGTCACTTAAATGCTGAACGAGCATAAACGATGACCGACTATTGGCTACCTGATCATACAGCTTGCCAATGAGTTTCAAGTGACGTTTGTCTTCAAACTCGTGATTGACAGGTTGCTGAAAGACAATACCCTGACGTTGCTGTGCCATCAGCAGACACAGCGGTATTGCAAGGTCATGCTCCAGCAGTGACTCCATCAACCGACTGGAAGACTTCTTTGTGTTCCGTACTTGCGTGTAATAACCGCCCTACCATGTCCACAAACTATGTTTAAATCTATCTAATTTATAAAACAATAAATGGTAACATAAATATGCAATAATATCTTCAGAGTATGTTACATAGCATAGCCCATTGATCACACACTGTTAAGTTGAACTACATCAAACCAGCCACATACATTACTCCTGTTATGCAAACATCATTTTGCAACAGATGAATGCCAACTTCATTGACACCTGAAACCATGTTTTTGTGCGACATTACTATGACTCTGCTAAATAAAGGCATCTGCCGACACATATTGCAACCATAGATTAGATGTCAAGCACTCAAGCATTAGAAACTCTAGAGTTTCTGGAGCAGTCTGCAACTGAACAGGAGCACTCCAATTTTCTGGAATCAATCCAAAAAGTTGCTCCAAGCCGCTTGGGTCACACGACTCACTGTTTGTTTGTTTGTAAACATTAGTAAACATCTGATTCTGGAGGTGGGTTTAGATGTTGCACACTCTTCCGAAATGCTCTTGCCTGCTTATTTCAACCCCCCCTCCCCCCATTACAGAAATGAGACTTATGACACTGTCATCAGACAGTTCAGTTACAACTGCTGACAGAAGAGATACTGTATTTTCATTTAAGGTCGTCATTTTGTTCTCACAGAAGCATTCACGGGAGCAAGTGTTGGCAGCGCTCCTGGAAGTTGACAAGAACTGTAGAGAGCACTCTGGGAAGAGTGCTTGACATCTAAACTTGTGCCAATGTTGAGTAATGCTAGTCACTGCTGACCAAAAGGAAAATAGAGTCCAAAAAAATTTTCTTCATAGCTTCTACAAATGCTATCCAATTTAAATAAAAATTTCAGACAATAGAGCTGATGGAGTGCTGAATTTACACATATGAAAATAATCCGTCTTTCGGTTAAATATTCTTTGTTAGCAGTGATGTAAAAAGTGTCATTACAGTAACAGAATTACCACTGAAGATTACTATATAAATAAATACTCGTAAACAGACATAAAGTGAAGCAAACTGCTTTCTTAAGATGTTTCCTGACACAGGAAAGAGTTCTAGCAGATTGAACACTTAACAGAGAAAACGACAGTTAACTCATGTCCATCCAATTGCAAAGATCAACAAAGTTAAAAGATCTCACACTGATTTTCATAGATCAGTGTATTTGGCTTATCAAGTCTTCATATTCTGTCAGAAAAGCATCTTAAGCAATATTGTTTTGCTATAATTTTTACTCACTTGCAATCGTTTAATGAGATGTTCATCTTCAGTACCGGTAGTAAATCCCGTTGCTGTAACAGCACTTTTACTAACGTCCTTTTTACATCGCTGCTAACAAAGAACATTTTAACAAAAAGACAAAGTATTTTCAAATGTGCAAATTATTTCTGTTCAAGGTGTATAATGTAACACAATGTGAATTACCTCTTGTCGCAACAATTCTCCACCACACATGGCCAGCAGCTGGTCATTTGTCATCTCTTCAGACACCTCAATGCCTGCCATCTTCTGAATTACTTCACGCAGTATTGCCAAGTCGTAGCTGACCAGAAAACATATAATAAGCTCAGTTATCACATGCTCATTGCTCAATATTATATGTATTTAACAGTATACAGTAACAACAGTGACTTGTAGTGACATTGCAGTCCAGTCACTGACAATTCCCATTCGTGCTCGTTTGCCTTCCTCTTCTTCTTGTGCTACTACTACAGTTATGGCTTTCTCCATACTGCAGGTTTTTGCCACCAAAGAACCATTTAGTTGCCTGCCTCCTCCTAGCTGAGTACGTCGGGGTCGGATCTCTGGAATGTCCATGGGAGGTTGTTATACACACCTGCATCTGAGTGTTTCAAAGGACAAACTGTTGCAACCGATATTCTACAAAAATTAAGTTCACTGCATGAAGTGTGAATATATGCAGTGATTTCACTTTGCGAGTATTAAAAATTACCACAGCAAGAATTAATTATGGCACAAGAATCGTTCCTTTACCTCTTCTGTGCTTTGAGCTGATTGGTGATGTACTGTAGCAGTCCAGTAATGTCAACCTGGTATTTCTTTAAAACAGAGCCACTGAAGTTCGCCAAGCCTTCACAATCCATGGCCACCCACATATTTCACAATTATTATTAAATTAATACTTAAAAGAGACTGGCACACACAACAGAAAGATGTTAAATGTTACATCTAAGACACTACCATTGAGAAAATGTTCTGCCACTACTGAGCTCAACGAAGAACACAGCCAGAAATTCAATTTCTTGCTTTCACAATATCCACATTCACAAACGCTCTCAAAAACCATAACAAATAAAAACAATCGATATTTTGACAACACAGATACAGCTGGATAGCACAAAAATAAAGCAAAATAATAAAACAAAAAACACACATACACAATCATTTTAACATCCATTTTACACATTTATCTCTGTTATCCAAAGGTCTTTACGGCAACCTTTGGAGATTATTACAGCAGTTTTTTTACAGGTTGAATGCCCTTCCCGGGGCACAACTAACTGTCAAAGTGCTGAAGACCAAATAATAAAACAGCAATAATGCACAAAATGCAATACTCACACTGCAGCCAGAATGATATATTTGTGTCATCCGTTTTCAATCGTTCACGTTCTGGATTAGCCAGTGCCTCAATAACACAATCTATATTTCAATACTGTCGAGGACAAATATTCAATGATAAAAAGTAACCGAAAACAATGACTTTTCGTGATGTGCACGACCATGTTTAAAGGCTTAGACATTATGCATGTACAAACTGAGACTTTTCTGTAGTACTGGAAGGCAACTGTGAGTGGATGCCATTCTTGACTCACCCAAAAACTCACATGTTTTAGCAGAAATCAAACTAAGAGCACCAATTTATCTTAAGACTGTTGCAAGTTTTATCACTGCCACCCCCCCAAAAAATGTATAGGTTATGAACAAGGCTGCTACACGATTTGCAATGGCAGACCAGAATCAGTCACTGTTCTAAGACAACTGTAACACCATCTTAAGACCTTTAGTAAATTTGGCTCCAGGTTGCTCAGGTAACAGTCTTGCCTATGAGCCACGGTATGAATTAGCAGCTTGACAACATAAAAGACAATTTCATCAAACGACACGCGCATGCTTATATGCTAGCCAGCACAAAACAATTAACCGACCATTAACCCATATACACAATAAACTGGCAATATAATAATGAATTATGCAAACTTTGCACATTCAAAGATACACAACAGGACGTCATAGGACATGTTTGTCAGAAATTTGAGGCTGTCGACAACTGGGCCAATGAAGTTGTCATATTTCTGTATCTGAGATAAAACCTACAGAAGAAACCACATCACACATAATAATAACAATTGTACAAAATACATCAGCTCACTTACAGCAAATCTTTACAAACTACGTCACAATCAACATAAGAAAACAGCTAATAAATTTACTCCAAGTATCAGCATTTTTCTGTCTCTTAGTCTCTTAGTGCAAAGCTGGAAGATGAGATTTCCTCGGCTGTGCTTCACCAGAAACTGGATGTAGACGAGATCACGGCTGTTCTTCGCACTCGGCGTCTTAGGTGGTACGAGAAAAGTACAGCGTGCCACTTCCTGCATCAACTCCATCACGCGATTGGGGGTTCCAGGCACCAGAAATCGTAGGAGGCCAAGGAAGACGTGGTCCGCATGTGTGAGAAATGATATGACTATATGCAACCTGGATGGTGTCAACCCGTTAGACAGGAATTCATGGAGAACGAGTGTGAGGCGTTGCCAGGTGTTGCCTACCCCGGAGTCCGGGACAACCGCAGCACCACAAATACCAAAACCGGATATGATGATGATGATGATTAGTTCATGCTTCAACATACATTCCTCTACATAGATGTTCAGTGCTCAGTTGTTATCAGCTCTTATGAACATGTGGATATATGTCACAGAGAAACTGCATTACGCTCAATATTATGCAGAAGGCCACAAAAAGTTGCCAAATTCTACGATGACAGACAAAACAATAGCTCACATATGATTAATTACCTAATTAATTAATTGCGCAATATACAGCATGTGACACACAAAAATATCCACATCTAATACCACAAAACTGCAAATAAAAAATAACAAAATAATAATAACATAACATTAACATACATATTCAAATACTACTCCTGGCGCCGCATGACTAAGTTTGCCAAGCTGTCGGCCAAGTGGCTTCACATTCTCCTTTGCAAGACGTCTGAAATACAATCACATCAGCAATCACAAAAACCGACAGTATCACAATTCCTGCTACATGAAATCTTGCCACAACATGCATGCCCCTTTGACAAGAACACTGCTCGGACAACGGAGTTTCCATGTTGCAGCCCAAGCGTCTGGAACGCACTTCCATCACAGCTCCGCTCATCATCCATTAGGCATGGACAGTTTAGAGCTGGGTTGAAAATTATCTCTTCACACAGCCCTACGGACACCTCTGAGAACATTTGTCGAAGAGCTTATCATTTTACATTTACATTTTACATGAAACGTTACGGTAAGTGTTTACTGACAAATTCAAAAGGCAGCCACTGAAACAACTTACTTCATGATGTACTTGGCCTTTTCGAGAATATCAGTGTATACTCGAATTAGCCGAGGATGTGACACACGAAAGTCATGTTTCCATTGTCCATACAATCGATACCTACATGTAAAATCACAAATTAGCCTTTTCACTACAAAGGTACACTAATCAACAATACTGCTAAATAGTATGTCACTACACTTGCACATGGCATCATTTATACAGTACGTAATACACATTGCATAATATATTATTATATAGCACATATTAAGACATTATGCATGCTACTTAGCAGAATGCACACAGTAAGTAACTCCCAATTCTAAATTCATATCATTTAATTACATGAAACCGACCATAAAAACTTATACCCTTTATGGGCACATTATAAAAGCAGCAACGAGCCATTATACAGCAATACAGTGATTGGTATACTGGCTGTTGATGGGTGGGCTGTTACATTTGGTACAGCGGGGAGGGGACTGGTCAGGGCCCCAGCCCGCCCAGGTCCCTCCTCTCTGTACCAGATGTAACAGCCCACCCATCAATGGCCAGTGTACCAACTTCATATTATTCGATGTGACACTATAATTGCCTCTGGACTCTAAAGGGTTAACATAATTCTTCAGAATGCATGGTCTACAACATCAGGGCTAACAAAATGACTTCCGACAAAGAAATAATCTGCTCTGACCTGTGTTCGTACTTCAGCAAACGAAGGAAGCCCCAGACCTCCTCTGACAAGCAGCAGTTGTTCTGCATCATTGACAGGCTGGGCAATATCACTTCGTCATAAACTGTCAGAAAGCCGGCCAACACTTCCACCTGCTGCCCTTCTGTCAGTGACAGCTCTGTCTTCTGTCAACACAAGAATAAACAAATTATTCACTTCAATCAACTACCAACACTATTAATCGATCAACAAATGAGACAGTTTAATCTGTCACTGTACGAGCAACAATAGCAAGATCCTGTCAGATGCCAACTTCCCATATTATAAACTACAAGAGTGAGTATGCAATGACATCAGGCAAAATTAACATTATGTTTGGAGATCCATTGCTTAAAAAGTATACTTACTGTCAACAAATGATAACTCGAATACTCTATTACAACAGTTGTTAATAGTACTATTGCCTGTTTTCTGTTAACAGTACAACACATGTTAAATATGTCTATGTTAAATAACTTGTAATTAAATGCAAAAGTTTCACAGTGAGAAACAAGAAAATCTGCAATGTGAGGCACAGCAGGCATACCTGCTCCCAGAATTTCAACATTTTAGTCTCTACTCAAAGTAAATTAGACCACTTGCGGTGGAGATATGGCCAAAAACGATTTTGGCATTTTTGCATCCTTGACCGTGACCTTTAAACTTCCAAAATGTAGCAGGATGATAAAGGCACCATCGAGAAACATTTTGGTCATTTATTGAATTAAATCAGACCATTTTTGGCACAGAGTTACAGTCAAAAAACAGGTTTGGCATTTTTGTGGTTTTCTCGTCTTTCAAGTTTGACCTTTCAAGATCAAAAATGCAATAGCGGCAAAACTGTGGAACATTATGGTCTCTACTAAAATCAAACCATTTGGGGCGGGGGCAGAACCACAGACCTACAGACCCATATGTGTTCTGCCCAAAAAACAGCATGTACCCGCCGGCAGCATCCACGGGAAGGCAATAAAATACTCAAAATACTAAAATACTCAACTATGATTAATAAACAAAACAAATAAATAAATTCAACTATATCAAGTGTGCTATGGAGGATAATAACGTTGTGAACAATAGCATCCAAACAAAAATCATCTGTTACAATATCAGTTTATCTAATGTACTATCACCTCTATACATCAAAGAGAAAAACTGGCTTACACACTAGCATAAATTATGCTGATGTACATTATGGCAACACAAGACAAACTGCAAAGTCGCACCTTTTCCATGAATGACCTTGCAAGCCTGTTGACTTTGACTAACAGCACTTGATCACAGGCAAGATGTGGCCCCAGCTGACGAAGCATTGGAAAAGCTACATCAGCCAGATCAGCATACGTCTTTGCCTGCTTCACATGCGGTACGCTAGAGACAGGTTGCCGCTTGTTCAATACAACCTTTGGCAGTCCACTGAACCTGCAACAACAGTACATCAACGTTAAATATAACTATCCACTACATTACATTGCATATACCATTACACTATAATATGACTAACACTATTAGCACCTAACTCTGTTCTGCATTTAACTAGCCTCCAGGTTAGGTCCCCATGCTACATACACAAAAAAGCAAAAACACCGTAGTGGTTGAAATTTTGAAAACATTAAAATAACAACATTACACTATCATGCTTATTATTATTATTATTATTATTACAGGGGCATAGGATGCAATTTTACATTGGTCCAGCAGGGGAGACCGCGTAAAGTGTGGAAGGGGGCATCCCATTCCCACTAGGAGAGGGGTCTTGGGTCTACACAAACATCAACAAAATTCCTGGACTTTCTCTAAGTTGCTATGCACTTTTGGCAAAGATAAAAAAAGACTGCATTTGAAACTACAAGTAAAAGCCGAGTTGTGGTGATTAAATTACAAACTTAAAATGCTAGAAAACTAGAACACTTACTCAACATACAATGGCTCGATGACAAAATGAATCAAGTTGCAAAGGCACCGGGCAATCGGTTTGTAAGACACTGCACTAAATGGAGGTATTGTCGACATGATATTCTTTGCAAGTTCCCACGAGCCAATCTTGATCACTGCCTCACACAGTCCAAACTTCTGATTGTTCGTTCTCTGCATCACAGCCAAGTTCCACAATAACTATGACGACATAGTCAGCATCAACAGCTTACACTCAGTCTGATACTGCATCAAGTCATCACCATGACAACCATAACGAATGTCCATAAATAGTGAATAAATGCACTAGCAAGTTCAGTTTAAAGTATACACAACACGCTATGTACAAAAAGCAAACTTATTTTACCTGCAATGTTTAATTTTTTTCCGGGGAAATCTGTGCATTGTTTTTGAGTCATCTTTGCGTTGGATATGAACAATGAGGATCAGTCACAAAAATTTTCAGAATACCAGTAGCTTAAGCAGATGGTACAGTTCACCAGAGCCTTAGGCAACAAGATGTACAACAAAAGTTACCCGGTATCTAATTTGTGTGCTGCACATGATGTGTAACTCAATAAATGAATTACTACATTGGCATTAACACACAAGAAGCTCAGCTGTCGCAGAGACCGTGCGACGCTTCGTGTCACTGAATATTTTGCTAAGTCACTCAAGGTCACCCTGTCATTCGAAATGACACTGTTGAGTAGGCCGTGCGTAAGTCGATTTTAGTATTTCATTGAAACTATGTCTGTATGTCGTACCGTCTCTGAGATATTCAGCATCAAAGAATGACATGACCTTGAAACTGGGTGTAGGGGTCGTTCAATGTCACTGAAAATGGCGCTGTTCGATAGATCGTATACGACTTTCCATTAGTCAGCCTTTATAAATATAGCTGTATATTGTATCATTTTCAAGCTATTTGACGTTGAATAATCGTGACCTTGAAAAGGTCACTGAAGGTCATTCAAACAGCTGTCAATCGAAAGCTTGGATGCGGTATCCTATTAGCCTTCCATTCTAACTATGGCCGTATCTTTAACCATTTATGAGATATTCAGCGTCAATGAATAGCGTGACCCTGAAAAATGGGTTTGGAGTTTTTAAAGGTCACTGAAAAAAGCGCTGTTCGATAGACCACATACGACTTTCTATTGGTCCACCATTGTAAATATAGCTCAATCTTGTACAGTTACTGAGTTATTTGACGTTCAATAATATCTGGACCTTGAAATCTGGGTTAGAGGTCACTCAAGGTCATTCAAACTATCATTCGAAAGCTTGGGTGCCGTTTCCTATTCACCTTCCATAGTAACTATGGCTCTATCTTGCATCATTTGCGAGATAAAGCAGGAAATATTGGTCGAAAATCGTAATTTTTTCGTAGTCCGCTTGCATTCGATGCCCCCATTTAGGGGGTCCCCATCAGAATATTGCCATCCTGTTTGATACGGAAAAACTAGAATGGTGAGACTACCCAATGGTGAAAAAACTTTGAAGACATGTATAAGTGTTTACACATAACACCGGCGTGTAACGGACAGACGGATGGACAGACATCTTGCCATGGCATAGTCCACGCTATGCATACGCGTTGCACTGTAAAAAGCCATAACATTGATGTGATGGTATTCTTCTCTTATCCTAATTTAGCACATACCATTTCAAACTTCTCTTTATCTTCACTATTCTTTGCATCAGCTGAACTCGGCTTGTCACTGAGGCTGACAACCATCGACTGCCTCAGACGCTGCTTCGCCGAAGCCATCTCCTTCTTGTACTCATCAACGATCACAGAGTTTGCAGGTGTCAGCTGATATTACACGCCAAAAAAACTAGATTTACAATTTTAAACGATGGCAGTAAATCGTATTCGGCAGAGCTTTTGACGTGCCACTTTCATAATGCAAAATGTACTGTACTACTTTTCAAGCCCACAACACCAACACACAGTTAAAAATTAAAGTTGCCAATAACTTAGTGCCGGCAGAAGAATATTTCAGCACAAAAATTAAGCTCTGGGGGCTACACTCCCACTACTGGACACAGGTGGGGACTGAACTTTAGTCCCCCCCATGCCCTATGTTAGAGGGGGAAATGTGCCCTGTAAACTGCAAGTGGAACTGGACCCCTGTTGACCGGCACCACTTTCTAAAACAGTCCGGCACCTACACCAACCGTCTGAAAAACTACTGTACTGCCAACAGAATTCACCAATTCTTGAAAATAAACACAAAGCAAGTCACCACCTAAGTAAACAACAGCTACATGTCATTGTCCAAAAGCTGAGGCTGTTGTAGAAACACAGCTTACACATCGATCAATATATTTCAAATCAACGCTATGTACTGAAAAGATGTCTTTTAACACTGGATATGCCCACCAGTAGAGTGGGACTTCTTCTAGAGTACTGAAGACATTTTCACCAGATTAACTACATCACTCACTCAGGTCATAACAGAGCCAAACCCAGGCCACCCATGTCACAGCCTTAATCACTCAGCCAGGGGGGGGGGGGCAGCTCATAACATTCCGCAAATACTAATGAAGACTGCAACCTTATGGGGTCTGTGTCATGTCCGTAGTGCATTTATCATCAAAATGTTGTAACACGACATCATCTGATTTCCACTTCGTACATTTTAGACATAACACATGCATAATACATACATGGGCATAGAGTATGTTGAGATCAATAAGACCATGATGCAGCAACAATGCAGCAACATTGTACAATGACTCTGGCGTAACACTATCCTCAGTAGTCTACATACAACACAAAATATCCACAATAAGCAAAAACTAGCATGTGCAACTGGCATTTGCAAATGACAATTTACATTATGCATAAGTCCACCGATAAAAAGCATATGAAGCAAAACAACAGTTTATTTCGTCATCAGCTTGAAACCATTTTAAGAAGAACGCTTCACAGATGTGAACTGCTGGAATACACATTGTGAATTAAAAATTTAATCTAGCCGGCATACAAACCGTTATGAGAACCACTACTACAACTGTTAATCCTGGTTTATTTACATAAACAGTCTTTTTTCTACATTCACTATAGGTTATGCCAAATCCTCAAAAATTGTCTCTAAGAAGAAATCTTTGCCGTGGGAATTTACATGTTTGCATTCTCTTCCTGTCATCCAACAAAGTGTCAAAGCACTAAAGGAAATACTACATTAACTAATTAAACTACCTCATTAAATCACTGCACACGCTGTCAGGCATAAACATGACTCGCGGAAGATACCTGATAAAAGTGAAACTTGAAACCAAGTATATGGCATAATGTTTTGTGATCATTAGCGTAAGCTTCCAGCAATGGCAGGAACAAGGCTGTCTGATCAGTTCGACATTCGAATGACTCCAAAATCACATCAAGAACTCGATTTGGATCGAGATTGAAACAACCTACAAATAACCAAAGTCACGAATATGTGTACGCTTACAGCCTGCATACCGAAACTAATTTACAAACGGCATCATCCGACACCTACAATGATTCAAACAGCTTCACAGCTCAGTTCCAATCATCTAATTCTTTAACCTAACATCAGCAACGAAACATCATACAGTTGGCACATGACATTAAATAATTTAAGTAGTCTGTAGTCTGACAGTTGGGGCTGAGCTGCCAGCTACCAACCGCCTCCCCAGGTGGCGAATAGGGGAACGACCTTCAAATATTGGGGTCAGAGCGTGGAGGTAGTAGTCGAGTGGCGCTGTCTACTGCCACTAAGTATCCACATGCTCTATGACGACACTGTGACATGGCGAGTCTGAGCCGCCAAAAAAAGCTCATCAGCCACCGCTGCCTTGCGGTCAGGTTCTTAACCAAAGGCTAGGGAAAGGTCACCCCGACAGAAAACCAAGGCGGGCAGTCGTCTTAGGGCAGATGCGGAGTGAACCCCACGAACGGCCAGCTGTCTACCCTGCATTTGTGTTGCGAGCTACCAGGGGAAGTTCCAGCTTAGAGGACAAGACGTCTTCATTTTCCACATTTATGGCGATACGCAATCTTAGAGTTGCATGCCAGAAATGACGAATGACGAGTCTGATACCTAAGAGAATCCTTAAACTATAATTCTTCTGATCACTTTTGCGCTACCTGAAACTCTCAGTTGTAATGACAATAGTAACAGATGTAAAAACTTTTTTACAAAGAATGACGATATTATGAAAGCAAAAATATGAAGACCTATCAGAGACTTGATATTCTGCAGGACGACTTCATGACTGACGTCATGATTCAGCTCAGTTATTAACTTTGCATAACCTTCACTTTCCTCGCGCAGCAAGTTAAACTTCTGCTGCTTGTAGCTAAGCACACGTACAACATAAACACATACTCTCAGCATTCATTTAATCGGCTATTTTTCAATGCTCACTATGGGTTATGGTCTACCCGAGGTACCCTAAAACCATTGGGAAAATCTCGGGATTGCAGCTTGAGTGGAAACGTTTACAGGCCAGGTGTCCTGCCTGATGCAAAACCAACAATGTCAAAGCCCTGAAGGCAAAATATGCATCTGCAATAAAACAACAAGTGTGGCTCATTTATGAATGGCACAAGTAAGTCCCCGCTGCAGGCATAAACTTCATGGGGAGAGTTTTTCATGAGGGAGGAAACATATATTACACCCTTCATGGCGACGAGGACACTACGATTTCAGGCGACAGACGGACAGGTAAACAAATGAACGAACAGACAAAGAGGACAGACATTGCCATTGCATAAAGCCACCTCCAGTGGGGGCTTAATAACTTTTCAGATGTGTACTGCTTTCAAACTTTACACTTACAACAATGCAAATGAGACCGATACACGACGGAGTCAAAATCATACATAGCACTGTGTACAAGTAGCTCTGCTGCATGATAGTTCATGTCTGTCTGAAGTTAGCTTCAGCAGCACGATACCTCGAGCAGTCTTTTATTATCAGTTATTTCAGCTTTAGATCTACTGCTGCATACAGTTAAATTCTGTTCTGTTCTCTTCTCTTCAGCATATTCATCCGTGATAAACAAAGATTCACTGATGTGTCACCATCTGTGTCGTTGCAATTGTTGCTCGCACGTCCTACAGCCAGCTATTCGTCCAGAATTGCAATTTGTGCCTACCCCACCTGCATTCGATGCCTCTGTTAGGGGGGGTCCCCATCGGAATATTGCCATAACATTTAATATGGATAAACTAGAATGGTGTGCCTACCTGAAGATATGATTACTCGTTTTGACAGAAGGTACGAATGTGACGGACGAACGGACACCGCATGACAGCATAGGCTCCACATGCCTAGCATCACGTGGCAAAAATGCTGTCCTTAGTATCAAACAGAATTTAATTTCTAAAACTAAAAACAAGATCATAAATATGCCAAGAACCAAGGCAGTGCAAGTACTCTATTAAAATTCAGAAACTGGTAACTATAGCAGACATAAATACGTACTACAACTTCGTCTTCATCTTGACATATTTCTGCTGAAATCCAGTCTTTGACTGAACGAGACCAATGTTTTCAAGAGCATCGGCATCTAATCGTTCTTTGAGCAAATTATCAGAAACTATGTTCTGCAAAAAAATACAAAAATGTCAGTTTTTAGATCAAAGTAATACATATTATATAGATACCATACTACTGCAGTGTAGGCCTATACTTATAAATTTACTAATTTTTGCTTATTTTATTTTTTAACCTATTTTATTAGTACAAACAGCATCTGTCATGGCAGTGACAACATTCTCAAGTGGTGCCGCAAAGACCTGTGTCAGTATGCGAGCAGATTTTAACATCCCACTCGATATATGACAGGTCATCATGGAGACAAGTCTTTTCACAGAGATCTGAGAGGTGCAAAATGTTGAGAAAGACACTAACCCCGTACGTCCATGCTCACCATGAGAACAAAGAAGAACACTTAACAGTAAGCAAAATGTAATGCATGCCACAAACTGTGAACTTTCATATTAGTGAAAACAGCATCTGTCATGTCACTACATGATAACTTCTGCAATTCACTAAAAGATAAAGTGATATCGGCAACAAAGAAACTACAACAATTTCTTATATAACACATAAGACCAAACACAATGCTAAGACAGAAGCGACTGTCAACCTGTGATGCTGTAACGAGACTACTGAATCGCTCACGACTCTCAGTTTCTTCATTACACATCAATTCTATGTCTACAACAGTTTACAAATCCATGTTTCTTCAAACATATTTAAAATGTGTAGAAATATAAGAAAATAAACACGAAAGATTTGAAAACTGTTTTTACATACAATACAATACCACTAAAACAGTCTGTAGAGGAGTTTTATCATACGACTCTGTTATTCATGTTTTAGGCAGATAACACTATATGGTGAATGCACTGGTTTGCACAATGTGAAAACTTGCTCATGGTTTTTTGGTCCCTATTTACTTGACTTACAAACCAAATTTGGTCTGAAGGCAAGGATAACTAATGGATATAAATTTTATTGCCCAATTTTGGACTTTTGTAGACACCCTTACTCTACAGAAAAATCACAAAAATTTGGGGTGGTCTCCAAAATTGCATTACATGAGGGGACTAAATTTTATAAGGCAGCTATTTGGCAGCCTTGCAGGCCAAATTCCTCAACACATGAAAATGCAGTTATTGGCACCATATTTGGGGCTGGTCGCTGTCATCTCAAAATATAAATTGGTGCACGTGCAAACTTCGTCCTAAAACGCAATCGGAGGCGCGACCAGACAAGGTCCTATTGTCCATGTGGCGGCGGAAGTAGTGTGTCTTGAGATTTGACTTGAAGGACGAAATTGTATTGCATTGATGCAGCTCGTATGGTAACCGGCTCCAAACTTGTGGTCCAGCTACAGAAAAGCAATGCAGACCCAGATTAAGTACGAGGAACAGGTTATCAGTGAGTTGCTGATAAAGTGGGCCACATTTTTGTTAGGTTTAGAAATTTGGCACTGTCTTTCCACAACCTCCTTACATCGCTACCTTTCCAGTTTCCATGTCAGTGAAAACCCCATAAAAATGCTGATACAGAAAACATACCAATTGCACAGAAGATATCCGACACGAGTGATGGAACTTCAGGATGCATGTCCTGCCAGATTCAAACAATCAGTAAAAATATTTAAAATGGCAACATTACAAATCAAACCTCAAACTCACGCAGTCACAAAATTATCGCAGAATACCAAAAAATCAGGCATATTAAAACCGTTTTAATTTCACATTACAATACCCATTATCAAAATCTGGATATATCCGGATACCCATTTTAGCATTATAAACAGTTACGGTGACAGCAATCCTTAGACATCTACAAACACCAGCATCGGCGGGAACAAATACTGTTACGTTACACACTGGTCCTGTTGGTTGCGTGGCACAGTGGTAGAACGTCGGTCTCTTGACAGGCGAACTTTCGCTGTCCTGCGCTCGACCTGCGGCTGACGGGTGACTATTTATGTGGGTAAACCGTCTGCTGTAGGTCAGCCAACCAGGCCGACTCATCCTTTCATCCTTTCGGGGTAGATAATGAGTAGTAGGCTGCAATTAGATGTCCCTGACTTCAGTCTGGGGATGCGCCATCTGGTGAATGCTTACGAGGTAGAGGGAGGTATGGTGTAATTTGCAGGCAACACTGTGTGATCCATACCTGAGCGCCTTGAGTGTGAGGTACTGCAATAAAGGCGCTATAATAATAAATCCACTTCCTTTACCTTTACCTTTTTTACTGGTCAGCAGGTCGATGAGGTGCATCGATAACGTGCAAGAGGCGAATGTTACCACCGCACTGTTCACATTACAGACAGGCAAACAGCGAATAATGTGCCATACTGCTGAGAACTGGATGCAACATGAGCGTAGGCTTGGACCAGACCTCAGACTGTAACATCAAAGAGTGAGACAGGTATCAGTTTCCAAGCATGACAGTGGCACAGCATCAGGGACAGCAACTGAGTAAGAGGACACATGCAGAAACTGGGAAGCATCTAATAACGAGTGACATGTGGGGGTGCTGAAGTGCAATCACGTGTTCACACTTAACCCCACTACCTCAGCATCTGGCCCAAGATGGTGTCTGGCTGCATGCAGTGGTACTAGTGGCTAGTGCTGTTACGATATGTCAAATACTGTTTTCGATCGATAAACGATACGATAAATCAAAATTATCGCGATAAAGATACGATACGATAATTCTATAATAATCACGATCATGAACGCATTTTGCT
>Ga0209149_1000167_pt1 | contig 26416 bp, 20 predicted proteins | sample WorMetTyACAVOLI2_FD_187423 | JGI IMG/M metagenome (GOLD analysis project Ga0209149, IMG submission 187423) | Marine gutless worms symbiont microbial communities from Max Planck institute for Marine Microbiology, Germany - Olavius algarvensis... ... | reverse complement strand
TGACTATTTTAGTTAGAATTAAATCGATAGAATACCTTACTTCGAAATTCATGATTCCTTGTTCGATATTCGATATTCGCTTTTTCGAAGTTTCTTTTATTGATCAGACTGGCCGTTCTTTTGGCCGGAGGCCGCCGCTCTTATGAAACTTCATGAAATGTCGAATGTCGATTGACGAATGATGGAATCGCTTCAGGCTTCGTCCCGCGGTACCGCGGGACTACGACCCGACACGTCGCTCAGTCGTTTTTAAATAGACAGAATACAGTATTCGATGTTCGATGTTGGACGTTCGATGTTCAACGTTCATCAATTTCATTTCCGATCAGACGAGACATTCGCGATCGGCGACAGCGCTGACACCTGAACACTGACACCTGAAACCTCGAGTCTTTCATAACATGTTGTTATAAAAAGATCCCAAAGCCTTTAGGGATCGGACGGTTTTCCTAACCCCAGCCCCCCATCGATGATCCGGAATTGCCTGGGGAAATCTTTGTGCTTGATAGGTCGGCTGTATTCGACGCCGGTCCCGTAGCTGTACAAGACGACGGCACCGGTTATTTCTTCGTTCCACCGGACCTCGGCCGAGTTGATGTCCGGCAAAGAATCCTCGGGTAGATCAGAAAACCACAGGTTAACCCTGGTGCCGGGTCTCAGGGCGAGATCTGACTCAAAGTACATACCCTGCAGACTGTAGTTGTACATTCTGGCCTCATAGTAAAGGCCGGTCCCGCATTCTTCAATTATGACCGGGGCCTCGTGCGAAAAGCGCGCACAATCTCTTTTTTCAAGATTGCTGCGCATGGGCCACCTCCTATGATCTATTTAGAGTATTTTTCCCTAAAAATTTGCCGGCGCTCGATTTTTTTCCTCATCTTGAAATTTTGCAGGATCCGACGATCGCTCCCGCTGCGTCGATGCCTGAGATTTCTTCTTTCGGGAAAATGTTCTGATGAGGAAAACTGGCGACGATCCGGCAATCGCCGCCGCCCGCCCCGATCCTTCAGTGCGTTGGATTCTTCAGACTTTGACATTATAGCGCCCTGATAATTTTAGACTGGCATTCATGTGGCATGCAATGGTCATAGATTTCAAAAAATTAGTATATTATAATATTTACAGATATTTACTTTTTTTGTCAAGCGTGAATGGACGTCCGTTCAGGATTGGTTGGATTCCGCGATGGTCAAGCCGGGGCAGGGCAGCTGTGTTTGGGCAGGTGAACGGCGATCGCCGCTTATTCAACCGAATCAGAATATAATTTTTTTATAGACAGCTCGATTCGGCGCCTGGCTGCGCTTGGCAAGGTTGGCGATCGGTCTTTATCTTCCCCGGCTAAATCGGTTAACCGCAGGGCATTTCTCAGCATCAGCATTTGATCTTTGAGCCGTCGACAATATTTGCACATCCAGAGGTGAGCGGCTATCATCATCCGCTCAGGCAGCGGAAGATTTTGATCCATAGATTTGGAAACTTTCTTGGAAGTCTCCTGACAGTTAAACATCCAGTGTGACATAGTCAAATCTCTAATTGCGCCGCCCGGAAAAATAAGGCAACCGGCACGGATGAATTGTATTGTACTACTAGAAAAACTATAAAAATAGTTCGTTGTGCCCTCCGGGGGAGGGCGGATCAGCAGTCAGTGGCAAGCCAATTTTTTTCGATACATTGCCGCAGCCACATGCGGGCCCGGTAGAGTATAACCCAGCTATTCGTCGCAGAAATGTTCAAGGCCTTACAAATTTCCTCCGTGCTTAAATCGTCCAGTTCACGCATCATAAACGCCGCGGCCTGACGCTCGGGAAGATCCGCCAAACAGCGATATAAAGTGTCCATAAATTCTTTTTGCTCATAAATTTTCATGGGATTTAGATCCCATCTAGCAGGGCGATTGAGCCACCCGCCATCATCTTTGAAACTGCCTTCGACGGGATCGTTGGCCGCGGCGTCGGACAATGATTCGATATTATCGGACGCCGGTTCCCGTACCTTTTTGCGGATATGATCAACAATTTTGTGCTTTAAAATCGCTATCAGCCAGGTCCGGGCCGTCGAGCGCCCCTTAAAATTGGCTCGTGATTTAAGCGCCGCCAGAAATGTCTCCTGCACGATATCTTCTGCAATGGAAGGATCTTTGACCCTTGACAGGGCAAAGCGATATAAAAGATCTCCGTAAAGATCAACCCAGCTTGCAGGATCATCGAGCCGAGATTTTTTCGCGGTCCGGTTTTCATTCATGATTAAGATCCGCCCATAAATTGCTGTTGTCGGACAATATCAGGAAATTGCAGGTATACCGGACTTGAAGCCGGGCGATACCATGCTCGTCGGAAGCCAGATTGAATATCAAAGAATTCCTGCCCGCCGGCAGCCTCGTGCAATAAACTGCCGTTTTCAGCTTCCGGCGGACCAGGCATCCTATGTTAGGCGAAATACGCTCAATCAGGTGTTATTTGTTAATCGTTAGTGGGAACGGCTAACAATCTCATTTTATATATCTATCATCCGTGACCCATAAAAATCGATCTGATTCCTTTTTAAACCAATAACAAATAACTGATAACGAATAACGTTCGATTGGTATTTTACTTAATTAGGCTAAGAGTTTCTTGACGGCCTCGAGGGCGGCATTGTAGTCAGGTTCTTCGGTGACCTCATTAACTAGTTGGGCATACTGAATTTTACCATCTTTGTCCACGACAAGCACCGCCCGCGCCAGCAAACGCAGTTCTTTGATCAATAAACCAAACGCTTCGCCAAAGGCCGCATCGCGATGATCGGACAAAGTCACGACCTTTTCGACTCCGGCGGCGCCGCACCAGCGTGCCTGGGCAAACGGCAAATCCATACTCATGGTCAGAATTGCTACATTGTCATCCAGGCTGCCGGCTTGCTCGTTAAATTTGCGGGTTTGCATGTCGCAGACGGGCGTATCCAGCGACGGCACGACTGATATGACACAGACTTTCCCTTTATAAGATGAAAGTTGAACAGGGCTCAAGTCATTCCCCAGCAATGCCACGTCCGGCACCGTGTCTCCCACCTTAAGTTCTACTCCCTGTAAAGTCAGCGGATTTCCTTGAAATGTTATTGCTCCACTACGTTCTTGCATGGTTATGTCTCCTTTTTATGTAAATGGTTTTAACCAACATAATAATAATTCGGTCTAAATCAAGATATATTTTCTGTATCTCATTCGAACAAAAAGCCATTTAAGCTCAGAAGTTACAAATTACCATGGAGTGGGTTAAATAGCTGGAATGCAGAAATCATCCGACAAGCCGAATGATTTCGTTTTTTTCCTGCAGGTAGGTGCGGTAGGCAGTCAGCAGCTCGGCAAATGACGTTTCGAGCTGAAGTCGGTTCTTGTTGAATTTGGCAATCTGATAGGCCCGGGCGTAAGATCGGAAGAGTTCTTTGGCGGCAAATATAAAGCTGTGGCGATCATCGTAGATATGAATCGGTTCCGACCAGCACCCGTTGAGTTCTATAATTTTAACACCGTTTCCGCTGCGCAGCGCTTCCCGATCTTTGACCTTCATATCGAAACGGCCGAAGTAGAATTCATCATCCACCGCACAAAGCTCATTGAGCCAGGATTCAAGCTGTTGGTTGATTTGGTCGTTTCGATCTTTAAACATCGATCCGTAAGTGTGACTCCCTTGGATAATCACCTGGTGCCAGGCACCTTTTTGAGGAATGTAATCAAGGTTGCGGGCATGGGAAAGCAGTGCCTCTTTATTGAATTTAAAATCAGGATTGACTTGCACCAATTGCTGTACGCTGCGGCGGCCGTCGCCGAAAACAAAGGGGGCAATTTTTTCTGTCAATGAGACCACGCGGCCCCGGACGTCACCAGGAAATTTACAAAAAAAGATGCCGTATTCCTGGGGATAATCACAGTATTGCTGAAGCATATAGTCCGAGGGCATAATGTTAAGGATCTCATCCAGATCCGCTTCGGAGTCAATTTTGCGCACCCCGATACCGACGACAGCGCGGTCGGGTTTGGCTATTATGGGATAGGAATTTGTTTCAAGAAATGCGAGGGCCACTGCTTGGCGTTGGTCGAAGTTCAATTTTACGGGGATCAGCTGCTGGTTCAAAAATTGCCTGCGCACGTTGAAGCGCTTCAGAATTTCGGTTTTGGAGGCGATTGACAGGCCGCCGTAAGGCAAAGTCGGGTTGGCAAAGATAATCTGTGACGGCGTCAGACCTTTCGACAAGGCCAATGCCGTACTCATTAATTGAATGCCGATGTACATATACTTGCTGGGGATGTATTGCCAGTGAAACAACAGGCCGCCTTTCAGGGATTAGACCGAATTCAGATCTCGGATATCAGTTTGAAAAAATGGCTATGGACATTGGTACGTCCCGGAGTTGCATGAAAATCGGACATGGGTTCAATATAGGGATTCAGGAATTTAGGCATTGAAGGAATTCTATCATTTTTAATTTATTGATTGTAGCCTCCAATACCTGAATTTCCCAATCCCTCAATTCCCCAATCCCTCAATCCCTAAATCCCCCAATCCCTAAAACCCTCAATTATTTGGAGGGTTTTGCAATAGAAGCGCGGGCCAGCACGGCCTGAAGCTGCAGCCCAATTCCGCCTAATTTATTTTTAGGAAACCGTCTGATCCGCTGCAGCGTGTTCATCGAATATTGGGTAAAAATTCTCGTCAACTCCCAGGGCGATATCGTCTCATGGCGCCGATGAATTTCGGACAACATGCTGAAATTAAAGAGTGCCAGCCCGAATATAGTGGCAGATGTCATAAAAATATTGGGCGTACCTGAGAACAAATGGATGGATGTCCCTACGGTTGTCGTCAGAATGCTTGGCAGGATGACCGCAAGTTTGCGACTGCGAAAGTAAATGAATTCAAAAAAGCTGGTGTTAAATCCAACCATCAGAAAAGAGATCAGCGATTGCTTCAAACCGGCCCCGAAACCGGCGGCAATCCCGGCACTGGCGTTTGCCAATAACACATAAAATCCCATGCGGGCGGATCCCAGCAGGGCATGCGAAAAGTTGAACGCATAGACGACCTGCCGCAGAATCGGAAAAAATTTCTGCAGTTTTTGCCGCCGCTCCACGACAGCGGTCTCAAAGGCATCGTGCTGCTTTTCGAACACGGATTCCCATTTTAAGCTCAACGCGGACCGGCGGGCTGCTTCTGACATTTTTGCGAGCTTGGGCGCGTTTTTCAGCTTTAAAACCGCCTGTTCAAATTCAGCATCATCTTTGACCAGAAAACCATTGACGCCGTTTTTTACCCGATCCTCAACACCCGCGCGATCAAAGGCCACCACCGGCAGTCCGGAACAAAGCGCCTCCGATACGACATTGGCATACGTGTCGGTTTTTGAAGGGAAAACAAATATATCTGAATGACGATAGGCGCGGGCCAGATCGTGCCCCTGCAGACGACCCGTAAACTCGGCAAATGGAAGTTTTTGACGCATTTCGCTAAAATGTTTCCCATCACCCACGATCTTGAGCCGGACGCCATGGTGGCGCTTAAAAAAGACGAGCTTCTCAAGCTCCTTCTCTACTGAAACTCTTCCCACGTATATAGCCGACAGGCGGGTCCCGTCTGTTTTTTGCGGTTTGAAAATATCAGCTTCCACCCCGCGGCCGACGACTTCAATTCGTTTACCGCGATAAATACGGTTAAGCGATTGCTTTACCCTGGTCGTCGGCGCCAGGATGAGGTCTGCGGCCCCGTAAACAAGCCTGGTCCAGTTTCTTACAAAAACCGTCAATCCCCAGGCAATCAGTCTGCCGCCAAACAGCGTCTCGAATTTTCTGTTTGACCAGTACCTGGCATATTCGGGCAGCAGGGTGTGATAGGAGCCAATCACCGGTATGCCGAGCCTTTTGGCAGCAGCGATGGCCGACAGGCTCATCGGATGGGCCGAAGCGACTTGCAGGCAGCCGTAATTTTCATTTTTAAAGATTTTATAAAAGTACAGGGCCAGCCTGAGGTAGAAAAAAGGGTTGAATGACAGGTAGGCTTCGGGCAGGGCCTGAAAAGAAGTCTTTACCCGTACGCGGAAAAAGCGGGTCGAGTTGCTGTACAGTGTCCTTCCGTCGTCCGGATCCTGCATGAAAACGTCCAGCTGATGGTTATCCCCCGGCGCGTATTGACAAAGTTTCCGGTAGTAGGAGGTCATACCGTCAACTTTTTTCAAAATGTTGCTGTGGATTATCAGTGCGACCTTCAATTGGATACCTCTCAGGAGAAAGTCTTGCAACGGATTTTACCGGATCCCCTGATTGAGAAATGATTCGAGAAGGGCGGCCCTCGCGGGTGTCGCGCGGCGTTATTTTTCCCGTCGCTGGGAATTCAAATTCCTTACAATTTTATAGCGGCTGTCTTGACTGTCGCTATTCCAACCATAATTTTAGTTAATCACAAATCGGTAAGCTGTCAAAAAAAATATATGGGGATTCAGGATGAAATTCGCAAGTGTAAACATATTATTATTTATTCCAATTGCGGCGGCAGTTCTGGTCGGCACACCGTCGGTAGGCCTGGCAAAAGACCCTGTCAATACCACCTTTAGCGGGGTCGCCGTGGAGGGATACGATCCGGTCGCCTATTTCACCGCCGCCAAGCCGATCAAGGGCCAAAAGAAATTTGAATACCGCTGGCAGGGGGCTAAATGGCGCTTTTCAAGTGCAGAGAACCTGGAGCTCTTCAAGGCTGCACCCGAAAAATATGCGCCCCAATACGGCGGTTACTGAGCTTATGCCGTGGCGTTAGGGACTACCGCCAAGATAGACCCGGTAAACGGGTGGCAGATTGTAGATGATAAATTATATCTGAACTATAGCCGCGATATCCAAAAGAAGTGGCAAAAAGATATTCCGGGGTACATCATGAAGGCCGACCGCAACTGGCTCGGGGTGTTGGATTAGCCCCTGCAGTCAGGGCGCAAGGGTGCCTGGCCCAAGCCGGCACCTGGCAGCCTTGCCCCGCTATTCAATCGTAATGGCTGTCTTGCAGTTTGCTTTCAATTCATAGCTTTTGGTGTAAGTTTTGGTCCGGCAATACGACGAAAAGATTGTCTGATGAATAGGCAGTAAGCTCAATGGAGTGATAAAAATGAAAAACAAACATTTACCTATAGCAATAGTTCTTGCTGTGATGATTACTGCGGTAGTTGTCGACGGACAGCCTTTGGCTTCGAGCGATGTAAGCGTAAACCACAGTCTTTACGGTGAATTGTTGAAAAAATATGTTGTAGACGGCAAGGTGAACTATGCCGGTCTCCAATCGGAAGAAGACAAGCTGGACCAGTACCTCGCCCCGCTTCAAAGCGTCGATCCCAATGCCCTGTCACGCAAAGAGCAGTTTGCTTTCTATACCAATGTCTACAACGCCTGGACCCTGAAACTGATCTTGACGAAATATCCGGACATCGAATCCATTAAAGAGCTTGGCATATTCAACACCGGGCCTTGGAAGAAAAAAGTTGTGCCGCTCAGCGGCGAAAAGGTGTCCCTGGACAATATCGAGCATGACATTCTCAGGCCGCGCTTCAAGGATCCCCGGGTTCATTTTGCAATCAACTGTGCTGCGAAAAGCTGCCCTCCCCTGCGCTCAGAACCCTTTCAGGCGAAAAAACTCGATCAACAGCTGGATGACTCCACCCGGTCATTCATCAATAATCCTGAGAGCTATCGGCTCGAGGGCAGGTACCTGCATGTCAGCCGGATATTCAAATGGTTTTCAGAAGATTTCAACGATGACGCGCTCAGCTTCTTTCTCAGATATGCCGATGCAGAGTTAAAAAAGAGGCTGGAATCCGAACCGCAGAAAATTGAAATTAAGTACCTGGCTTACGATTGGTCGCTGAATGGGGAATAAAATGAATCGTTCAAGGTTCAGAGGTTCAAAGGTTGGAGATTCACTTATTATGTCGTTCTAAGGACTATTGCCTCCGGCACTCTAACTAGAGCGAACTACCTTCTTCAGCCTTTAAAGAACCATCTTCTATCCCGGATCTACGATGTGTCAGGGCGGATTATTTAGGAGTGTTAGTGATGGCAAATTATGATTACGATATCGGTATCATCGGCGGGGGTGCCGCGGGGTTGACGGTGACCTCCGGGGCGGCCCAGTTGGGAGCCAAAGCGCTTCTGGTAGAAAAAGAAAACGAGCTGGGCGGGGATTGTTTGCATTTCGGCTGCGTGCCCAGCAAAACACTTTTAAAATCCGCACACGTTTATCATTTAATGAAGAATTCTGAAAAGTTCGGTTTGCCGTCGGTCGATCCGGGGGTGGTGGATTTTCAAAAAATTTCCCAGCGCATAAAAGCGGTCATCGAAACCATCCAGCACCATGACTCCAAAGAGCGCTTTTGCAAACTTGGCGCCCAGGTGGAATTCGGCCAGGCAAAGTTCACCGATGAACACAGCATTCGATTGAACGGAGACCATTATTCCGCAAAAACCTGGGTTATTGCAACCGGTTCATCCCCCGTAGCCCCCCCGATCAAGGGCTTGGCCCAGACACCCCACATCACCAACAAGAATATATTTTCCCTGGACCACTTGCCCGAATCAATGATTGTCTTGGGCGGCGGACCCATTGGCTGCGAGATGTCCCAGGCATTTTGCCGCCTGGGTACCAGAGTCTGCGTAGTGGATATGGCCCCCCAGATTCTAGTCAAAGAAGACCGGGATCTGGCGGATACGGTTCAAGCCGTGCTTAATTCGGAGGGGGTCGAGTTTTATCTCGACTCCTCGATCGAGGAAGTGAAGGATCTGGGGCATCAAAAAGAAGTCATTCTCAAAACCGGACAAGGCGGCACGATAAGCCTGAAGGCGGAAACCATTGTCGCCGCCCTGGGAAGAGGTCCCAACACTAGTGACCTGGGGCTGGAGGATATTGGCGTAAAATTTAACCGGCAGGGGATCATCGTCGACAACCGCCTCAGAACAAATATCAAGCATATTTATGCGGCCGGCGACGTCAACGGCGGGTTTCAGTTTACCCATGCCGCCGGATACGAAGGCGGCATCGTGATCAGCAATGCCATCTTTCATCTTCCCCGCAAAGTTGACTACACATTTCTACCCTGGTGCACCTACACCGACCCGCCCCTGGGCAGTATCGGTCTGAATGAGAAAAGTGCCGGGGAGGCCGGAATAAATTATAAGGTGTGGACGGAAGAATTCAAAGACAACGATCGCAGTTTGGCTGAAGGCGAATTGACCGGCCGGATCAAGATGATCCTGAACGAGAAAGAAAAGCCCATCGGTATTCAGATCCTGGGCCCCCGCGCCGAAGATCTGCTGAATGAGTGGGTGGCCATTTTAAACGGCAAAGTCAAGCTTTCCACCCTCGCGGCCGCCATCCATCCCTATCCGTCCCTGGGAGAAATCAGCAAAAAAATTGCCGGTTCCTATTTTTCACCTAAAATCTTCTCGGAAAAAGTCCAAAAGGGTTTGAAATTTTTCTTCCACCTGAAAGGCAGGGCGTGTGCGGAGGATGCTTGCACTGAGTAGTGACCATTTACGGAGCTGATGGAATTTATACGAAATATTTGGATAAGTGATGAAAAAGCACCAAATTTCAAGCTCCAAATTCCAAACAAATATCAAATTCAAAATTTCAATGACCGAAACGTGTGATTTGCGTACCCAATATTTATCGCTGTTTAGAATTTGGGTCATTGTAATTTGGATATTGTTTGTGATTTGTGGTTTGATATTTGTGATTTAATTATTAGAACCCAAGTGAATTTAGGATCATCAGATGGAAAACAATGACGATCGCCGGAAGTTAACCGAATTGGCCGCAACAGCTTCTGTCACAGCGCCGGATCTGGGAATCGATCCCGGGGAATGTGTTGCCCCCGAGCCGACCGACCCTTGCACCATTGTCATCGTGGGTGCCAGCGGTGACCTGACCGCCCGCAAGCTGATCCCGGCTCTGTTTCACCTGTTTGTCAACGACGGGTTGCCAGAGACGTTTCAAATCGTCGGCTGCGCGCGCACCGCATTGGACGACCAGACCTTCCGAAGAAAAATGGAAACCGCTTTGACCGATAGTGGCATCATGGATCGAAACCACTGGCCGGCGTTTTCTGCTGTACTTCACTATCAGCCGGTAAACTATGATGAGTTGCCTTCATATACCCGCCTGGCTGAATCTTTGCGGGAGCTTGATCTGCAGCACAATACCGGGGGCAACCGGATTTTTTATATTGCGCTGCCGCCGGTTTTGTATGAAACTGTGTCCCGGATGATCGGCCGGGCCGGTTTGAGTGCCGAAAAGACCGACGGCAACGGTTGGTCTCGCATTGTCGTAGAGAAACCTTTCGGCATCGATCTGGCAACGGCCATGGACCTGGACCGCAGCCTCCACGAATATTTTAAAGAACAGCAGATTTTCAGGATCGACCACTACCTGGCCAAAGAGACGGTTCAAAATGTGCTGATGTTTCGTTTTGCCAATTCACTGTTTGAGCCCATCTGGAATCGAAGATATGTCGATCATGTCAGCATCACGGCCACCGAAACCCTTGGGGTGGAGCACCGGGCAGGCTACTACGAGAAGTCGGGGGTTTTGCGGGACATGTTTCAAAATCATATGATGCAATTGTTGGCGCTGATCGCGATGGAGCCGCCGGCCCGCTTCGAAGCCGATCTGGTGCGCGATGAAAAAAGCAAGGTGTTCGGCGCTCTCAGGCCGTTTCCGGTAACCGACCTGCAAAATTCTCTGGTTCTCGGACAATACAGTGCCGGTGTCATCGACCAGGCAACGGTCCCCGCCTACCGCGACGAGCCGGGCGTGGATCCCGCTTCGTTGACGCCGACCTTCGCCATGCTGAAAGTCTATCTGGACAACTGGCGCTGGCAGGGAGTGCCCTTTTACATGACTTCCGGCAAAAGAATTGCCCGCAAATTGACCGAAATTGCGATTCAGTTTAAAACCGTTCCCCATGCCTTATTTCGCCACACCCTCGGTGAAACCATTGTTGCCAACCGTTTAATTATGGGAATCTATTCGGATGAAAAGATAACCCTGACCTTTCAAACAAAAAATCCCGGTGCCCGGGTCTGCCTGCGTACGGTCACCATGGATTTTAACTACCAGCATAACTATGCCGGACCGGTCCTGGATGCCTATGAAAAAGTGTTGATAGACTGCATGCTCGGCGATCAAATGCTTTTCTGGCGACAGGACGGTGTAGAAAGGAGTTGGTCTTTTCTAACCCCTGTTTTAGACCGGTGTGAAAACTGTGATGATCAGCAGAATATACTCGAATTCTATGAAGCGGGCAGCGCGGGACCTGAGGCTATTAACAAACTCTTCAGCAATGGATAGGCAACGTGAATTCAGAAAGACGGCGCCTAAATTAGTGGTGAGTGACTGATTTAGGTGTCAGGTGTCAGGTGTCAGGTGTCAACCCAGCCGCCGGCCAAAAAGCAGCTGGTTAAATCGATAAAGAAACTGTTAATTCACCACAGAGATCGCCGAGAGCGCTGAGAAAGAAAAATTGAGACAATCTCTGCGTTCTCAGCGGTCTCTGCGGTGAGATACTTCTTGAAAATGGCATCGAATTTCATGAAGTTTCATACAAGGTGTCAGCGTCGCCGCTGGCTTGAAAAATAGCCAGTTTAATCGAAGAAGAAACTAAACCGCTGAATAGCACCATTTTAGATTGTGGGAGCGGTTTTCAACCGCGATTTACTCGATTGGAAAAACACCTAGTATTGTAGTTTCATGCGGGAATTTAACACCTCGATTCCCTGACACCTGAAACCTTCTCGTGCCAGAGACTTTATGTTTATTTAGGAGCAAGTTACCATGGAAACAGTCGATAACGAGGGGCCGAAAAATCGCGGCAAGGCGCTGCTGAAAGCGGGCATATTACTGATTTTTGTCCTGGCAGCCATCGTATTTGTGCGCTACGCAGGCATCACGGATTATCTGAACGCCGAGGCGCTCGGTCGCTTTCTGGCCACGGCCGGTTTGTGGGCCCCGCTGGTTTTCATAATGATCTACGCGGTGGGAGTCTGTTTGTTCCTGCCGGGCACTCTGTTGACCGGATTGGGCGCCGCCATATTCGGCGCCTACTGGGGATTTGTTTATGTGTGGTTCGGCGCCATGATTGGCGCGAGTATTGCTTTTTGGATCGGACGCACGCTGGGCCGTGAATTTGCAGCCTCACTGATTGGCGACCGACTGAAAAAATATGACGACGCCATTGAACGCAATGGGTTTGCCACTGTCCTGTATCTGCGTCTGGTGTATTTTCCTTTCACCCCCATGAATTTCGGTATGGGCTTGACCAAAGTTCATTTCTGGGACTATGTGTTCGGCACCGGCCTGGGCATCATCGTCGGGACTTTTATTTTCACTTTTTTCATTGGAACGTTAAAAGAAGTCTGGGCATCCGGCAATTGGGCGGAATTGGTATCGTTTAAGGTTTTCTTTTCGATCGGTCTGTTTATATTCTCCTTTTTCATCCCCAAAATCATAAAAAAAGTCAAAGGCGAGGGCGGGTGAGGAAAATAAGCACCGGACCGCTTTATTGTTGCCCAAGGTGGTTCAATTAAAAAATGTGGGCTCCCGCGAACGGAATGGTGGAATGGTGGAAAATTGGAATGTTGGGAAAAAGCATGCAATTTTGCTATTAGATGCGCGGGGTTACTTCAATCCCACTATTCCAATATTCCAACATTCCATTATCCCATGATTATTTCAGCAAATTGCTTTAAACGTTTAAGTCACAGACAAACAAATCAGCAGAGTTATGTATGAAAAACATCCTTGCCGCCGATATCGGCGGAACCAACAGCCGGTTTGCTCACTTTACCCTGGATGGAAATGCCGAACTTGTGCTAAATAACACCCGGTGGATCGAAACCCGCAGTGCAAATTCTTTTTCACACTTGCTGGAACAGCTGAACGGGTCAGGCTTTTCACTGCCCATGGATCAAAGCGATATCGCTGTGCTGGCCGTCGCCGGGCCGATTATCGACGGTGCCTACAGCAATCCGCCCAATATCCCGTGGGATATCGATCTAACGGGTGACTTCAGAAAATTCAACCTGTTGCCCTGCATTCTCATAAACGACTTCGTCGCCCAGGCTTACGCCTGCCGCTCGCCGATAGCGCAATCAGCCATGCAGATAAAAGCCGGACAAATCGATTCCGGCGCACCCTTGGCGGTTGTCGGTGCCGGGACCGGCTTGGGCATGGCTGCCCTGGCTCCGGATGGCGACGGGGGATATGTGGCGGTTCCGTCTGAGGGGGGCCACTGCGTTTTCCCGTTTGAATCTCCGGCGGAGATTGAGTTCATGCAGTTTGTGATTGATCAACTCGGCGCGCCCTGTGTCGAAACAGAATATATCGTCTCCGGCCGGGGCTTGAGTCTCGTGCACCAGTATTTGACGGGGGAGAAATTAACGCCGGCCGAAGTCGGAGCCGGGCTGTCACTTGATTCTCAAACCCTTGAGTGGTCGGCAGGCTTTTACGGCAGGGTCAGTCGCAACTATGCGTTGCAGGTGCTGGCCCGTGGCGGCGTTTACATTGCCGGGGGCGTTGCGGCGAAAACACCGCTTCTCGTCCGGCATCCGGCCTTTGAACGGCAGTTTACGAATTCGAACACAATGGCGCCCATGCTGCACAGAATTCCGGTCTATTTGAATGCCGATGAGGAAAGCGGGCTTTGGGGGGCTGCTTTTCTGGCTGCTCAAAGATTGAGGCAAAAGGATTGAAAAAATATCAAAGGATTATCCAATGTCAAAGCTGATTGAACTCGAAAAATTAGGTCAATCCGTCTGGTTTGATTTTATTCGCCGCTCGTTGATCACTTCCGGCGAGCTCCAGGCGTTAATCGACAAGGGTGTCAGGGGAATTACTTCCAATCCGGCCATATTCGAAAAAGCCATCGCCGGCAGCAATGACTATGACGAAGCCATCAGCGAGTTGATCGAGACCGGGGCCGGCGTCGATGAAATTTATGAATCCCTGGCGATCGAAGATATCAGCATGGCCGCTGATCTGCTGCGAAAAATCTACGATTCGACCAGCGGCAGGGATGGCTACGTAAGCCTCGAAGTCAATCCGCATCTGGCCGATGAGACGGAAAAGACCATTGCGGAAGCCCGGCGCCTTTTTGAAACCCTGAACCGCCCCAATGTGATGATCAAAGTGCCGGCCACGGCAGCCGGCCTGCCGGCCATTGCCGAGTTGATCGGCGCCGGCGTCAACGTCAATGTAACCCTGATTTTCGGACTCGAAAATTATAAAGCCGTGGCGGAGGCTTATCTGGCCGGGCTCGAAAAACTGCTCGGTTCCGGCCCCGCGGTAACAGGCGGACATCCGGTCAATCGCGTGGCATCCGTCGCATCGTTTTTTGTCAGTCGGGTGGACTCGGCCGTTGACCAGGCCCTCGCAGAAGTAAATGCAACGGAGCTGCAGGGTAAAATAGCCATCGCCAACTCAAAAGTCGCCTATGCTGAGTTTAAAAAAATTTTTGACGGACCGCGCTGGGAAAAATTAAAAAACAACGGCGCACGGGTGCAGCGCGTGTTGTGGGCCAGCACCAGCGCCAAGAACCCGGACTACCCGGACACCATTTATGTGGACGAGCTGATTGGCCCCCAGACGGTCAACACCCTGCCGCCGGCAACCGTCGACAGTTTCATGGATCACGGCCAAGTCGCCGAAACGCTGACCCGGGGAGTGGAAGAGGCATACCGGCAAGTAGATAAATTAAAAACCCTTGGCATCGACCTGAGCGCCATCACCCAAAAGCTGCAGGACGACGGGGTCATCGCATTTGCCAAGCCCTTTGACGCGCTGATGGAGAGCTTGGCCGAGAAAAGAGACCGCCTGGCAGAGCAGGGCGCGTAGCGCAAGGGGCAGAGAGCAGGGCGCAGAGGGCGTGGCGCAGAGAGCAGAGCGCTTGGTGCAAAGGGCAGAGCGCAGAGGGCATGCCCCATGCCCCCTGCTCCGTGCCCCATGCCCTTTGCGCCATGCCCTAGCGCGCTATTGTCGGCTTGACGTCTAAACATATAAACCTTGTAAAGCAGCCATTACACCCAGGAATGAGATCTATGCCAACTCAGGATGAATTAAAGCAACAAGCAGCAAATCACGCAGTGGAGTTTGTCGAGTCCGGAATGGTGGTCGGCCTCGGCAGCGGCAGCACATCTAATTTTGCAGTTCAGCGTATTGCGGAGCGGATAGATTCCGGTGAATTGGAAAGCATCGTGGGGATACCCAGTTCAGCCCGCACCGCGGAACTGGCTACCGAACTGGGAATACCCCTGGTCAGCTTGGAAGAACATCAGCAAATAGACATTACCATCGACGGCGCCGATGAAGTCGACCCGGATTTGAACCTGATAAAAGGCGGCGGCGGCGCCTTGCTGCGTGAGAAGGTCGTCGCCCAGGCCAGCCGCCAAAATATCATTATTGTCGACGGCAGCAAGCTTTCAGCGCGCCTCGGCACCAACTGGTCGCTGCCGGTAGAAGTAATTCCCTTTGCCGCCAAAACCGAAGCTTGCTTTTTGGAAGCGTTGGGTGCTGCGGTGTCCATTCGCAGCCGGGATGAGGGCGGCTATTTTAATACCGATCAAAACAACCTGATTCTGGACGCCGACTTCGGTCCGCTATCCGATCCCGTAAAATTAGCAGCTCAGCTGAATGCACGGGCCGGGATTGTGGAACACGGACTTTTTCTGGAGTTGGCCAGCGACGTGATCGTCGCCGAATCAAACGGGATTCAACATCTTAAACGAAATGAAACGTGACGGCGAAAGAACAAAATCCTCGACCTCCCGCAGGTTTTTCATAAAAGCAACGATCCGGCTTTTTGCGGGTATAGGCCTTTTCCTGGCCCCGCTCTCGACCATACTTCAGCGCGCCTGGGCCAAAACGAAGCGCATCATCCTGCCCAAAGGCACGGATATGTCGAGCCTGGTAGACCACAACCCGGCAGATCTGGATGTCCGTAACCTGGAAATCATTCCTCTGGAAGATTTCGAAACCATGGGATTGGACGATCACCAGGTCAATCTGGACCAGTGGCGACTGGAAGTGGTCGGGCGGGTTAAAAAACCGTTAAGACTGACCTACGCCCAGCTTCTTGAATTGCCGTCTCTCGAGAAAAAAGTTCTCTTGATTTGCCCGGGGTTTTTTACTATTCACGGAAGGTGGAAGGGCATATCGGTCACCGACCTGCTTGAGATGGCCGAGGCCGCAACAGGAATCACCCATGTCAGCTTCAGGGGGCCGGCCGGGCGTTATGCCAAAATCAACCGATTTCCGATCGATGAAATTACCGCCGATAAAATTTTTCTGGCCTATGGAGTGAATGGAAAAGTACTTCCCACAGAACATGGATATCCTTTACGGGTAGTAGCCGAAGATCGCTACGGCTCTGAATGGGTAAAATATGTCCACAGAATCGAAGCCCACGGGAAGTAACGTCATTGGCCCCGCGGGACCAATTATAGATTTATTTTAGCTCTACTTTCTCATATAAATTTTTACTTTGGCCTTTTATCATATCAATATAATATAGTGAAATAAACGAATGCCTAAAATGAACTAAATTGCCTAAAATGACTAAAATTAAGGAGACGCTGCGCTCTGTCTTTTTTTATAAATCCGACAGTCCGCCTCTGGCGGATTAGTTTATTTTAAATTTTAGCTCATTTTTCCAATTAAAAGGAGCCGCCATGGAGAACACCGATTTTATCAGCCATGTCAATGTCCAGGGCCGGGAATATCAGATCTTCGACATTAACAAGCTGGAAGAAAAAGGAATTGCACCGGTCCGCAAACTGCCCTATTCTATCAAGATTCTGGTTGAAAACCTGCTGCGCAAATTGGACGGCCGGGTAGTAAAGGAAGCGGATCTTCTCAATATTGCCAAATGGCAAAAACGCTACGATGCGCCGCTGGAGATACCGTACCATCCGGCGCGCGTATTGATGCAGGATTTTACGGGGGTGCCGGCGGTGGTCGATCTGGCGGCCATGCGTGATGCAGTCAAGGACCTGGGGGGAGATCCCGCTAAAATTAATCCGCTGGTGCCGGTGGACCTGGTCGTCGACCATTCGGTGCAGGTGGATTTCTTCGGCACACCCGATGCCCTGACCAAAAATGTGGCCAAGGAGTATGAAAGGAATTCGGAAAGATACGCCCTGCTTAAATGGGCCCAAAAAAGTTTTGACAATTTCAGCGTCGTCCCGCCCAATTCCGGAATCTGCCACCAGGTCAACCTCGAATATCTGGGACAAATAGTAATCGCGGAAAACAACGGCAGCAGGTTGACGGCCTACCCGGACACGCTGGTCGGCACTGACTCCCATACCACCATGATCAATGGCATCGGCGTGATGGGCTGGGGCGTCGGCGGCATCGAAGCCGAAGCCGTCATGCTGGGACAACCCTATTATATGTCGATACCGGAAGTCATCGGGGTCAGGCTGGTGGGTGAATTGCAGGAGGGTGTGACGGCCACGGATCTGGTGCTCAAAGCCACCGAAATGCTTCGAACGCACGGGGTGGTTGAAAAATTTGTCGAGTATTTCGGCCCGGCCATGAAACAGCTGACCGTACCGGATCGGGCCACCCTGTCGAACATGACCCCGGAATACGGCGCCACCATGGGATTTTTCCCGGTTGACGAAAAAACCATCGACTATTTCAAAATGACCAACCGGGAAATGCAGGCTGAAGTCGTGGAAAATTGCGCCAAGGCTCTGGGGCTTTTCTATACCGGCGAGGAAGATCCCGCCTACAGCGAGGTGCTCGAACTGGATTTGACCCAGGTTGCCCCGGCGGTGGCCGGGCCAGCCAGGCCCCAGGACCGGATCAATCTGCCGGACCTTAAAGACAACTTCGCCACGGTCCTGGGGTGCGACTATGAAAGGGATACCGATGTCGCCCATATCTCCCAGTACCATGATGAATCCGGCAGCCGGACAACGCGCGAAGAAGACTGTGCGCCCAAAAAGAAGGTTTGCGAAATTGTTTACAACGGGCAGCAGGTCAAGCTTTGCGACGGCAGCATCGTGATCGCTGCCATCACCTCCTGCACCAATACTTCCAATCCCTTTGTCCTGCTGGGCGCCGGCCTGGTTGCCAAAAAAGCGGTGGAAAAGGGATTGCAGGTGCCGGTTTACGTGAAAACTTCCCTGGCGCCGGGGTCAAAGGTGGTGATCGATTACCTGAAAGACGCCGGCCTTGCGTCCTATCTTGAAACCCTGGGATTTAATCTGGCGGCCTTTGGCTGCACCACCTGCATCGGCAACAGCGGCCCCCTGCCCACCGCAATTGACGAGGCCGTTGCGAATAATGATTTGACCGTCGCCGCAGTTCTGTCAGGAAACCGCAATTTCGAGGCCCGCATCCACCAGCGCGTGAAAGCCAACTTCCTGGCATCCCCCATGCTGGTGGTGGCATTTGCCCTGGCCGGCCGAATTGATATCGATTTGACCAGCGAGCCGCTGGGAACGGGATCTGATGGCCGGCCGGTATTTCTCAAAGATATTTGGCCCGGCTCGTCCGAAATTGATCAACTGGCGGCAGCGCATGTCAAAAAGCAGTTTTATCAAAACGAGTATGCCAAGATATTCGAAGGCGACGATTTCTGGCGCGGGCTCGAGGTCACGGAAAGCACCACCTTTGACTGGGACGAAAAATCCACCTACATCAAGAAGCCGCCTTATTTCGAAGGCTTCAAACTGCAATTGGACCGGGCCGAAAATATCAGCGATGCCCGGGCGCTGCTGGTGCTGGGCGATTCCGTCACCACCGATCACATTTCACCGGCCGGCGCAATTCCGCAACAATATCCGGCCGGCAAGTACTTGATCGATCAAGGGGTCGCCCACCAGGATTTTAATTCCTACGGCTCCCGCAGAGGCAACCATGAGGTCATGATGCGCGGAACCTTCGGCAACATCCGGATTAAAAATCAGATGATGGGGCAAAAAGAAGGCAGCTATACCCTTAGATATCCGGCCGGCAAGGAAATGTTCGTCTATGATGCCGCCATGGATTACCTGGCGGCATCCGTACCGCTGGTGGTTTTGGGCGGCAAGGAATACGGCACCGGCTCTTCGCGGGACTGGGCGGCCAAGGGCACCAACCTGCTTGGGATCAAAGCCGTCATCACCGAATCTTACGAACGAATCCACCGCAGCAATCTGGTGGGCATGGGGGCCTTGCCCCTGGTGTTCAAAGAAGGCCAAAGCTGGAGCAGTCTGGGCCTGGACGGATCCGAAACGTATTCCATCAGCGGCGTCGAAGACATGCAGCCGCGCAAAGTGCTGCAGGTCAAGGCCGGCAAAGCGGATGGCCGGCAAATCGAATTCGAAGTCATCGCAAGGCTGGACACCGAAGTCGATGTGGCTTACTTTGAAAACAACGGCATTTTGCCCTATGTTTTGCGCAAGGTGATGGGGGAGAGCTGAGTATTTTGGATTGCGGATTGCGGATTGCGGATTTATGGTATCGCTGCGCGATATCTATTTTAATCGATCCGCCGCAGGCGAACCTTAAATCCAAAATTCGAAATCTAAAATCCCAAATTTTTAATTTAAATCTCTGACCAAAATTCTGAAGAGGAATTTAAGAATGGCAAATGAAGGAATTATAGCAAAAGATCCCGACGGTTCCCTGAATGTACCCGATAATCCGGTTATTCCATTTATCGAAGGCGACGGCATTGGTCCGGACATCTGGCACGCCTCCCGCCTGGTAATGGACAGCGCGGTTGAAAAGGCATACTCCGGCGAGCGCAAAATCAACTGGCTCGAAGTCATGGCCGGCGAAAAGAGTTTTCAGCAGACCGGCAACTGGCTGCCCGAAGAGACCCTGGAAATCATTGAAAAGCATGTCGTCGCCATCAAGGGGCCCATGACAACACCGGTGGGCAAAGGCATTCGGAGTCTCAATGTCGCGATTCGGCAAAAGCTGGATCTTTTTGCCTGCGTGCGCCCGGTCAAGTATATCGATACCGTACCCAGCCCCATGAAACATCCCGAAAATATCGACATGGTGGTTTTCCGGGAGAACACCGAAGACCTGTATGCGGGTATCGAATTTCAGGCCGACAGTGCTGAGGCCGAAAAAGTCAGAGATTTTCTGAACAATCAGATGGGCACCAGCCTGAAAGCAAATACGGGTCTGGGCATCAAACCGATCAGCGCGCTGAACACCAAACGCCTCGTGGCCAGCGCCATTGCCTACGCGATTGACAACGGGTATCCCAGTGTCACGTTGATGCACAAGGGCAATATCATGAAATTCACCGAGGGCGCCTTCGCAAGATGGGGTTATGAGGTCGCCCGCGAAAAATTTCGCAGCCAGACAATTACTGAAAAAGAACTGTGGGATGATTATCAGGGCAAGCTCCCCAAAGACAAGGTGCTGATCAAGGATCGCATTGCCGACATGCTGTTTCAGCAGGTTTTGCTGCGGCCGGATGAGTTCGGAGTGATTGCGACACCCAATTTAAACGGCGACTATATTTCAGATGCCCTGGCGGCCCAGGTGGGGGGGCTGGGAATGGCCCCGGGCGCCAATATCGGCGACCGCTGCGCCGTTTTTGAAGCCACCCACGGAACAGCCCCCAAATATGCCGGGCTGGACAAAGTCAACCCGAGTTCCGTTATCCTGTCCGGCGCCATGATGCTGGATTATATGGGTTGGCGGGACGCTTCCGATACCATCCGCACCGCCCTCCAGGCAACGATCAAAGCCCGCACCGTCACCTATGACCTGGCGCGCCAGATCGAAGGGGCCACCGAGGTCAAATGTTCGGAATTTGCACGGGAGATTGTGACGCACATGGCTTGATATCGCCCTCACCCGACTCCACACCGAGGCGGATAGACAGATTGGATTTTAACCAAGAAGGGCACGAAGGGCACAAAGAAAAAATTAAGGGACTGACCTTGCTAATTTTTTCGTGAACTTGGTGCCCTTCGTGGTGAAATAAGCCTGTAATAAGTTGGGAAAGAAAAAAAGGAATTGTGTCTTCATCGGGTTCCTAAAGCCGCTTTACCCAATCGGGCAGGTCGGGTGTTTCGGGACTTGATCAGTATGGTGAGCAGTATCCATCGGTTGAAACCTTTTAGCCTTTGAACCTTGCGTGTGGGGTCGTAGCCCGGAGGGCGAAGCCCCATACTCTGAACCAAGAACCGATCAGTTTAGATGTAAGGCCGGCGATGTTTAAACGACCGGATATTAGTAGTACCCTGAATGAGCGAAAAGCGCTCATTTAGGTGTTATTCGTTATTTGTTAATCGTTATTAGAGTTGGTTGTGAGCCTTATTTTATATTTCCACCATCAGTGAGACTAAAAACAGGTTTCATTCCTTTCAAACCATTAATTATTAACGTATTACGAATAACTCTCAATTGGTTTTTAACTCAATTGAGGTAAAAAATATAGTTGGAGGGGGATCGATGAAGGGAAAAATAAAGTATGCACGGCGGCTCCTTATATTCAGTGTTCTCATGGTGATAACCGGTATCATCTTTGCTTCACAGGCCCAGGCCCTTACCTGGTCGGAAGTTGTCGAACGCGCCCGGGGCCAGCGCGTGGATTGGTATATGTATGGGGGATTCTCATCCACCAATGAATACGTAAACGGTTTTGTGGCCCCACGCCTCGAGGAGCTTTACGGCATCGAGCTGCGCCAGGTGCCCATTAAAGACATCGCCGAGGTGGTCAGCAAACTTCTGGTTGAAAAACAGGCCGGCAAAACCGAAGGGGGCGAAGTCGATTTGATGTGGATCAACGGGGAGAACTTTCGCACCTGCAAACGAAACGATTTGTTGTACGGTCCGTTTGCCGATATGCTTCCCCATCAAAAGCTGGTGGACTGGAACCGCGCATCGGTCGCCAACGACTTTGGCGAACCCGTGCAGGGGCTGGAATCACCCTGGGGCAGCGCCCAGGTGGTCATGATCTACAATTCAAAACGCATCCCGGACCCGCCGCGGTCCGTCGGCGAACTGTTGACCTGGATCCAACAGAACCCCGGCCGTTTCACCTACCCGGCGCCGCCCGATTTTACCGGTTCGGTGTTTGTGCGCCATGTATTCTACCATGTGGCCGGGGATGTCGATTCCTGGCAGGGCAACTATCGCGAAAAGGATTTTGAAGCAGCGGCCGACAAGACCTACCAGGTATTGACCGACCTCGCGCCGAGTCTGTGGCGTCAGGGCCGGACCTACCCCCAAAGCCCGGTCCAACTGCATCAGCTCCTGGCCGATGGGGAAGTGGATTTTGCCATGAGCTATCACCCGGGCAAAGCATCTGAAATGATTCACGACGGACTGTATCCCGACAGCGTGCGCACCTTCGTGTTTAAAGAAGGCACCATCAGCAACACCCACTTCGTGGCGATCCCGTTTAACGCGGCCGACAAGGAAGGGGCCATGGTAGTGGCCAATTTTCTGATTTCGCCGGAAGCGCAGCTCAAAAAGGCGGACATCGAAATCTGGGGCGACATGCCGGCCATTGATATCGGGCGTTTGGATCCGGACTGGCAGGCTAAGTTCAAGAACCTGTCCCGGGGCATTGCGACGCTGTCGGATGAGGAATTGCAAAGCCATCAGCTCCCGGAACCGCCGTCGAAGATTTTAATCCGCCTGGAAAAAGGCTGGGACCGGCATGTGCTTAAGGGCCGCTGACCGTTCTAGGTTCCGGGTTCAGAGGTTCAAGGTTAACATCAATTTTGAGCCTGTTATTCGTTAAGTTTGAGAATGTGGATTGACAAAACATCGAATCACGCTAAAGACGTGACCTGAAGTCCGCAGAATATCGAACAAGAAATATCGAATGATGAAGTGTGGTATCGCTGCGCTCAGTCTTTTTCGATAATAATAATGAAAGAATACCTTACTTCGATATTCGTTATTCCTTGTTCGATATTCGTTGTTCGCTTTTGAAGAGTTTCTTTTTAGATTTGACTGGCCGCTTACCAGGCTGCCAGCCGTCCAAACTCTGAACCTTGAACCCTGAACCTCTGAACTCAGAACCTTGAACCCTGAACCTCTGAACCCTGAACCTATGAACCTTGATTACACAGCTTCTGATTCCTCGAGTGATGACGAAAATCGCCCGCCTCTGCACACCGACTCCCGGACACGCACCAGTCCGGGGTTCGTGGCGGTCAGCCGGATGGTGGCGCCGGCGCTGGTTGTGGTGATGATTCTGTTCGGCGGCGGTCTGGGGCTGGGCCTGATTCAAGGGCTGGGGCATTTACCGGCCGCCGGCATGCAGTCATTGTCCTTGAAGCATTTTGCCAATGTGCTGGGAGACCCGGATTTTTTGCAAAGCTTATGGTTAACCCTGTATGTCGCACTGTCGTCTACGGCAATCGCGGCCGCGGTCAGCATTGTCATGGCAACGTTTCTGGTTTCGCTGTCTGAAAAAAACCGCCTGATTCATTTTATCTTTCAGATTCCCTTGACGGTTCCGCACCTGGTGATCGCGGTGGCCATGGTATTTATGCTGACGCCGACCGGTCTTATTTCAAGAGCGATTATCAACCTTGGCTTGATCGATTCATCGGCTGCCTTTCCACTACTGGTAAACGATCGCTGGAGCATCTCAATTATACTGACCTATGTCTGGAAAGAAATTCCGTTTATCACGCTGATGATTTTGGCGGTGCTGCGCCGCAGCGGTGTTGAACTTCTGGAGGTCGGCCGGACGCTGAAAGCCGGACGCTGGCAGCGGTTTCGCTACATCACCCTGCCCACGATTTCCCCCAGCCTGGGCGCCGCCAGCCTAATTGTATTTGCATACACCTTCGGGGCTTTCGAGGTGCCGTTTTTGCTGGGGCAGACCTATCCCATGATGCTGCCGGTGTGGGCCTACAAAAACTACAGCGATGTGGACCTGCTGGCCCGTCCTGAAGGCATCGCCACCGGATTGATTCTTGCGGCAATTGTGGTCGTCGCGGTCGTCTTTTCCCAGTTGTTTACCCAAATGGCTCGAAGGCGCGGGGTCGTCCTGTGAGCAGGTTGAGCCGAAATATCACGTATATCGCCTTGATCGGAGGGGTGTTGCTGCCGTTTGCCGTTTTGGTCATATGGTCATTCAGCACCCGCTGGTTTTACCCGCAGCTTCTGCCTGAACAGTGGGGATTAAGGGCCTGGCAATATGTATTCGGCACCGCCGGGGGTCAGATTATTTCAGGCCTGGTTCAGAGTATGCTGGTGGCGCTTGCCACGGCGGCGATCTCAATCATGATCGGGGTGCCGGCCGGCCGTGCCCTGGGTTTATATAATTTCAAGGCCAAAGACTCCATTTCGGTCATGCTGATGCTGCCCGTAATCGTCCCGCCGCTGTGTGTGGCCATGGGTCTGCATCTTTGGTTTATCAGGCTGGGGTTGGCCGAAACTTTCATCGGAGTGGTACTGGTGCACCTGACCTTTTGCCTGCCCTATTCGATTTTTGTCATGTGGGGTGTGTTTTCAAATTACAATCCCGATTTCGAATACCAGGCGCGCTCTTTGGGCGCCAACTCTTGGAATATCATAACCCGGGTGATGCTGCCGCTGACGCTGCCCGGTATCATCGTGGCCGGCCTGTTTTCCTTTTTGCTTTCCTGGAGTCAATACCTGAGCACGCTGATCATCGGCGGCGGAAGGATCACCACCCTGCCCATACTGTTGTTTGCCCTGATGGGCAGCGGGGACCGGCCGGTGGCGGCGGCCGTCAGCCTGGTGTTTGTGGCGCCGGCATTATTGGCGCTGCTATTTAGCGCCAGGTATTTAGGTGGTAAGAGCGTGGCGGGGGTGCACTGATGGGTGAACTGCTGCTAAAAAATATAACCATCCGCTATGACGGCCAACCGGTGGTCCGCGATTTCAACCTCGAAGTCCTGGACGGCGAGATGGTTGCCTTGCTGGGCCCCAGCGGCACCGGCAAAACCACGGTTCTTAAGGCAGTTGCCGGTCTGATCCGGCCGCATCAAGGTGAAATTTTCATTGACGGGCAGCCGGTCAACCATCTGCCGCCGGAAAAACGCAGCGCTGTCATGGTGTTCCAGAAATCCCTGCTTTTCCCCTTTTTAAACGTGGAACAAAACATTGCTTTCGGCCTGCGCATGCAGCGGCGTCAAGACCGGGACTCGGGCAAAAAAATCCGGGAAATCATGCAGCTGACGGAACTTGCCGGCCTGGGCCGCCGCAAAGTGCATGAGTTGTCCGGCGGTCAGCAGCAGCGCGTCAGTCTGGCCCGGGCCTTGGTACTCAAACCGGCCATTTTACTGCTGGATGAACCATTGAGCAATCTCGATGCCAACCTGAGGCAACAAATGCGGGAATTGATTCAGGACATTCAAGCTGAAACCCGGATCACGACCCTGTTCGTCACCCACGATCAAGCCGAAGCGCTGATGATATCGCACCGGGTGGGACTGCTTTTAAACGGACGGCTGCGCCAGGTCGGTGATCCGCGGGAGCTTTTTTACCGGCCCGCGGATCCCGAAGTGGCCCGCTTTTTCGGCGGCTGCAATTTTATCACCGGCCGCATCAAGGACGGTCATTTTCAATCGGCGTTCGCCACCATCCCGACCTCGCTGACCAACGGCAACGGGCATTTGATGACGGCCACGATCCGCCCGGAAGATATTCTCATCACCTCGGAGTCAAATTATAATCTCCAGGGCCGGGTCCGGAAAATAAACTTCGAAGGCAGCGCCACCCGCATCTGGGTGCAATGTCAGGATAACCGTTTCGTGGTCCTCACTTCGGAAGCCGATTTCACCCCCGGGCAACATGTCGGCCTGCACCTGCCGCCTGAAAAAATCCGCATATTTCCTTCCGCAGTATAATTGGTTTGAAATGATGGTATCGATTTTATATGGTGCTGGCATACCGGAATTGAATATTGAAGATTGAAGATTGAATATTTGTGGTATCGCTTCGCTCTGTCTATTTTATCACTATCGATCGATTAAATAAAAAGTTGACGCCAAAATTTATCTTCGTAAACGCCTGTATACCATGGGTTTACCGAGAAGCCGAAATATGTTTTGCGCATTTTGTGCAAAACTGATTTGGTAACTGGTTAAAGGCTTACGAACTTTTTCCGTTACGCTTACCAACTGATGAGCTCAACAGCTTACGAACTAAAATAGACCATGACAAAAAACTTGATGACCGACAAGCTGCCAAAAGTAGCTGAATACATTGGCGACAAAGACTGGAGCGACGTCCCGGTCATGAAGGGACGCCAATTTACGGTTACCCCCCTGGCCCAGGGCTGATCCGTGCACACACTTGACACAGGGGGTAAAAGGTGATATGCCTATGGCATGTATGTTTGTGGTCGACATTTTTCCAATTCCGTGCTTAATCGCATACAAGAGACGTTGGAATCAGAGGCATCC
>Ga0209149_1000166_pt1 | contig 26477 bp, 13 predicted proteins | sample WorMetTyACAVOLI2_FD_187423 | JGI IMG/M metagenome (GOLD analysis project Ga0209149, IMG submission 187423) | Marine gutless worms symbiont microbial communities from Max Planck institute for Marine Microbiology, Germany - Olavius algarvensis... ... | reverse complement strand
GTGATGGGGTCGTAGGGATGCCACCGGCAACACGGCGCAGTTTGACCACCCCCTCGGAGTGGCTGTGGACTCATCCGGCTATGTCTATGTGGCAGATACTGGCAACCACCGCATCCGGAAAATCACGCCAGCGGGGGTGGTAACCACCTTTGCCGGCAGCACAGAGGGTTTTGCGGATGGCACCGGCAACACGGCACAGTTCAAGTACCCCTCCGGAGTGGCTGTGGACTCATCCGGCTATGTCTATGTGGCAGATAGTGCCAACAACCGCATCCGGAAAATCACGCCGACGGGGGTGGTAAGCACCTTTGCCGGCACTGGCACAGCGGGTTTTGCGGAGGGCGCCGCCAACACGGCGCAGTTTAACCACCCCGCCGGAGTGGCTGTGGACTCATCCGACAATGTCTATGTGGCAGATTATGCCAACAACCGCATCCGGAAGATCACTCCGGCGGGGGTGGTAAGCACCTTGGTCAGCACGGCGCAGCTTAACTACCCCACCGGTGTGGCTGTGGACTCATCCGGCAATGTCTATGTGGCAGATCGAAAGAACCACCGCATCCGGAAAATCACGCCGGAGGGGGTGGTAACCACCTTTGCCGGCAGAACGTCAGGCTATAAGGATGGCACCGGCACAGAAGCACAATTTAAGCACCCCGGCGGCGTGGCTGTGGACTCATCCGGCACTGTCTTTGTGGCAGATACTGCCAACAACCGCATCCGGAAGATAGAGTACAAGGTGCCCTAGGCAGCGGCGCGATGGCTCCTCATGTTAAGTGTGGTATCCTTTAGAACTACCTCTTGATGCGAAGGCCGGAGCCGATTATCTCTTTGAAAGTAGACGCTGAGTTTGAAAAAATTCCTGAATTCTCATAGCGAATCAAGATGAATTGGGTTATAATAGTGTTTGAAATGATAATTAATCCTTCTATAGGAGAAATCATGAATAAAATATCCAGTATCTCGGTTTTAGCTCTTATGATCCTTTTGGCTTCCTGCAAGGTTCCCGAGAGCAAGGCCTGGGTGGTAAGCACCCTTGCCGGCAGCACAGAGGGCTATGAGGATGGCACCGGCGCAGCGGCAATGTTTAACCAACCCAGCGGCGTGGCTGTGGACTCATCCGGCATTGTCTATGTGGGAGATACTCTCAACAACCGCATCCGGAAGATCACGCCGGCGGGGGTGGTAACCACTTTTGCCGGCAGTGACACAAGGGGTCATAAGGATGCCACCGGCACAGAAGCACAATTTAAGCACCCCGGCGGCGTGGCTGTGGACTCATCCGGCACTGTCTTTGTGGCAGATTATGGCAACCACTGCATCCGGAAGATCACGCAGGCGGGGGTGGTAACCACCTTAGCCGGCACTCACACAGATGAGGGTTTTAAGGATGCCACCGGCACAGAAGCACGGTTTACTAGACCCTCCGGCGTGGCTGTGGACTCATCCGGCAATGTCTATGTGGCAGATAGTGGCAACCACCGCATCCGGAAGATCACGCCGGCGGGGGTGGTAACCACCTTTGCCGGCAGTGGCACAGCGGGTTCTGAGGATGGCACCGGCACAGATGCACAGTTTAAGGCCCCCGGCGGCGTGGCTGTGGACTCATCCGGCAATGTCTTTGTGGCAGATTATAACAATCACCGCATCCGGAAAATCACGCCGGCAGATAGAATAGAAGATAGAGTGGTAAGCACCTTGGCCGGCGATGGCACAGCGGATTTTGCGGATGGCGCCGGCACCACGGCACAGTTTTACTACCCCGCCGGACTGGCTGTGGACTCATCCGGCACTGTCTATGTGACAGATAAAGAGAACCACCGCATCCGGAAAATCACGCAGGCGGGGGTGGTAAGCACCTTGGCCGGCAGAACGTCAGGCTATAAGGATGGCACCGGCACAGATGCACAGTTTAAGAACCCCGACGGCGTGGCTGTGGACTCATCCGGCACTGTCTATGTGGCAGATACACTCAACCACCGCATCCGGAAGATAGAGTACAAGGTGCCCTAGGCAGCGGCGCGATGGCTCTTCATCTTAAGTGTGGTATCCTTTAGAACTGCCCCTTGATGCGGAGGCAGGCTTATTGCGTCAGCTTTCGCCCGATGTTCCATACAAACATCCAAAAACAAGGAAAAGTTTTTTCACAGGAAGAAGGGCTCTGCCGATTCGAAACAGAAGAAGCTGGAATCTATAGCTTGCAGCTGCGATGCTGATAGCCAACTTCGCCAGGATTGCAAGTAACATCGATGAAAGAGCCAGCTGCAAGTAGAAGTCGTCTCACCTCATCCAGGATTGCCCTCCTTACTTCGCCTGATAAATCGCCGGCGATCCGGCGGCAACCAATCCCGGGCCGTGAGGTTCATCCAGTTCTCATCCACAGGATTAGGCAATCAAGATACTGGGAGTGCCGATAGAATCTTGCTCATGGAAAGTGACTTGCTTATGAGCAATTTAAGAAAGCATCAGACAAGGCTATTGGGCCTGCCTGGGGCCACTTGAGCGCAAAACACTCAATCATTTGTGGAAGCAGATAAGGGCCGCAACGCTGGATGCCGGGGAGTGAATCGGCTGCGACCAGCCGGCGTTTCGCAAAAAAGCGCTGCGGTTTTGCCGCAAAGTGCTGGCCCTTGTTCAACGACAGCACGCTGGACGTATTCATCAGCAAACTCTCCGAGTACGGTGTCAGCAAGGGCACCATTCGTTTCCAACCCGAGATTCCCCGCCCAGCCAGGTTCATAAGCTGATTGAAATGCGTCTCACCGAGAAGGCCCTCGATGCAGCAAAGCACAAGATACGGCGATGATGGAATCACAGGCAATTTTGGCAGACGCCTGGCCGTGAAATCTTATCGAACCGCGCGACGCCCCAATCGCGCCGGAGTCCGCCAAAACAGTTAGTGCTGCTGCGTGAAGCTCGAAAACAATGGCAGGGCAATATGAGGAGCGGCCATTGAATGTGGGTTCAATTCGCAACAACACAGCATTAGCCAGGGCAGCCCTAGTCTCCCAATCTTGACACAGCGGCAAAAAGATAAAACAATGATATGAGGGTTGTGGATTCTACGGTGAGCTATACCGATGCAACAAGATGAAACGATTATCATGAGGTTGCCTCTCAAAATCGCTGACATGGAGAAGCCCGAAAACAGTAATCGCGATAACAACGAAAAGGAGGTTTGACATGGACGTTTTTGGCCTTCGGGACAAAGTTATCGAGGATTATAAATCTTACGTTAGAAGTTTCCTCACCATAAAGGACGAAAGAATTCGCCGGCTTGTGGAACAGGAGATGGAAGGGGGGTTTTTGTGGCCGGACCCGCTTGTTCAGCTTAATCCATTCTTCGAGACTGGCGAAACTTTCGAAAAGCTAATCGATAGCGGTGAACTCCATCCCGAGTGTATTAACATCTTTCGAGATAAAAGTGAGGATGGGGCCATCGAGGATCCGCTTCGCCTCTACCACCATCAAGTGGATAGTATTCGCGCCGCAGGTGCGGGAGACAACTACGTTCTGACAACGGGCACTGGTTCCGGCAAGAGCCTTTCGTATATCGTTCCCATAGTCAACCACGTGCTGCGGGAAGGCAGTGGCAGGGGTATCCAGGCCATCATCGTATACCCGATGAATGCACTGGCTAACAGCCAGATGGGCGAGCTTGAGAAATTCCTGCGCCGGGGCTATCCAACGGGCCATGAGCCGGTTACCTTCAACCGCTACACCGGACAGGAGAAGGACAAAGAGCGCAAGGAAATCATTGCAAATCCCCCGGATATCTTGCTAACCAACTACATCATGTTGGAGTTGGTTCTTACCAGACCTAATGACTACCAACTTATCAGGTCTGCCAGGGGCCTTCGATTTCTGGTTCTCGATGAACTCCACACATACCGGGGGCGTCAAGGCGCGGACGTGGCCATGCTGGTGCGCCGTATTCGTGCGGCCTGCGAGGCAACAAAGCTTCTTCATATCGGTACATCGGCCACGCTTGCGGCCAGCGGTTCGTGGGCCGAGCAACAGGCGGCGATTGCCGATGCCTCCTCTCTCTTATTCGGCGCCGAGGTTAAGCCGGAAAGGGTTATCGGCGAGAGGTTGCGGCAGGCAACGCCCTCCTGCGACAAAACCAACCAGGCGTTCATCGACCGCCTTACGCAGCGAGTCCGCTCAGGCGTGGACCCCTCCACGGAGAACACGAAAGCTTTTTCGGACGATCCGCTTTTTTCATGGATCGAATCTACGCTTGGTTTTCAGAAAGAACCGGATGGTGACCGTTTGGTGCGCTGCACACCACGCTCTCTAAGCGGAGATAACGGCGCCGCCGCCGAACTCGCCAACCTGACCGGCGTCGAGAGAAACCTCTGCGAGATTGAACTCAGAAAGGCGCTGAGCCATTCCCTGTTTATTTTCCGTCTTCACCAGTTTGTTTCAAAAGGGGAATCGGTATATGCCTCGCCTGAACCGGAAGGGTTTCGACACATCACTCTCCAGGCGCAGCAGTTTGTTCCTGGCAGCGGACGTTCGAAGGTACTGCTGCCCGTGGCTTTCTGCCGCGAATGCGGCCAGGAATACTACCCGGTGCGCCGCAGGGAAAACCAGGATAAGCGGCCCGCCTATTTCGAGCGGTCTGTTTCCGATTATCTCGATAACGACGATGGTGAGGCCGGCTACCTGTATATCAGCGAGAAAGAGCCATGGCCCGAAGATTCAGAGGAGATTATCAAAAAACTCCCCGAAGACTGGCTCGACAACAAGAATGGCCAGGTTCGAAAGGGCCAGAAGAAAAATCTGCCGAGGAAAATTTTTATCAATGAAACAGCAGTTGAGAATGAAGGCAACCAGATTGCATGGTGGTTCCCAACACCGTTTCGATTCTGTCTCCATTGCAGCGTCGCCTACAATCCGCGCCAGAAGTCGGACTTCGGAAAATTGGCGACACTGGGTTCCGAGGGCCGCAGCACCTCGACAACGGTGATGACCCTGTCAACTATCCGCAGGCTTCGCAGCGGAAACCTTGCCCGGGAAGCGAAAAAACTCCTGAGCTTTACGGACAATCGCCAGGACGCATCGCTGCAAGCCGGACATTTTAACGATTTCATCGAGATAGCTCTGCTTCGTTCGGCGTTGTGGCGCGCGGTGGACAAGGCCGGCAAAGAAGGCATCCGACACGATAGGATTACCCTGCGCGTGTTCGAGGCCGCCAATCTGCCCGTCGAACTCTATGCTGCAGATCCCGGTGTCAAATACAAAGCCAGGGAAGAAACCGATTTCGCGTTGAGGGAGATTCTGGGATACTACGTCTATCGCGACTTGAAGCGCGGCTGGCGAATCACCTCACCCAATCTGGAGCAGTGCGGCCTCCTCGACATCGACTACCTGTCACTGAAAGAATTCTGCTCCAATAAGAACGAATGGAAACACACACATCCGATTCTAGCTGATGCGAAAACGGAAGATCGAAAGGAGATTTGCCAGGCATTGCTGGATTTCATGCGGCGTGAGCTAGCCATCCGTGTGAACTACCTCAATTCAAAGCATCACGATACCATCAAACAGAAATCCAGCCAACGCCTGACTGCTCCCTGGGCGCTTGATGACAACGAGCAGCTTGAAGTCGGCAGGATAGTTCTTCCCCGACCCCGCGGGGCGGATAAAGCGGACAACTTCGTCTATCTCTCACCTCGGGGCGGCTTCGGCCGCTACCTCAAACGCCAAAAAGCTTTTCGGAACGAGTCTTTGAAGCTTGAAGACTTCACGAAGATAATTCTCCAGCTCTGCGAACAGCTCACCATCCCGGGTTTGATTCATCAAGTAATTAAACCTGAGAAGGAAGGCGACGTAGGAGGATACCAGTTAAACGCCGCTTCGCTTATCTGGCGCCCCGGCGAAGGTTCCCATGGTTTTCACGATCCCGTGCGTGTGCCTCGCAAACCGAAAGACGGGCTTAGAACCAACCCCTTTTTCACCGATTTCTATCGCGGCGAGATTGACGACATAAGGAACATCGAAGCACATGAGCACACGGCCCAGGTGCCCAGTGATATTCGAAAACAGCGTGAGGAGAAATTCCGAAGCGCCGATTTGCCTGTTCTCTACTGTTCTCCGACAATGGAACTCGGCGTCGACATCTCAGAGCTCAATGTCGTCAACATGCGCAACATCCCGCCCACCCCGGCGAACTACGCGCAGCGCAGCGGGCGCGCAGGTAGAAGTGGACAGCCCGCATTCGTGTTTTCTTATTGTTCAGCCGGCAGTTCCCACGACCAGTACTTTTTCAAGCGCCCTGAGAACATGGTTGCCGGTTCGGTGACGACACCGCAACTCGATCTCGCCAATGAAGATTTAATTCGCGCTCATGTCCATGCAATCTGGCTGGGCGCCTCCGAACTCTCTCTTGGAAAATCTCTAGGGGATGTTCTCGATGTAAAGGGCAACCCGCCTTCATTGAAGATACTGTGCAAGATAAAGGAGGCACTGGACAACCCCACCTTCCGAAGAAAAACCCATCGCATGGCGCTCGAAGCTCTAGGTGAAACCATCGGGAAACTGCTGGAGCCGGGCGATAAGCCCGAGAACTGGCTCGACCGCGAACTCGCTCAAATCTACAATAGTTTCGAGCATGCCTGTCGCCGTTGGCGCGGGCTCTATAAGTCTGCGCTGGACCAGTCCAAACGTCAGCATCAAATCATCCTCGATTCCTCACAAACTTCCATGGACAGGGAGACTGCGAAGCGTCTGCGGGCTGACGCCGAGGCGCAACTCAATCTCCTGCTTGAGACATCCGAATCATCTCATTCCGACTTTTACAGTTATCGATATTTCGCAAGTGAAGGCTTCCTTCCCGGGTACAATTTCCCAAGGCTCCCCTTGTCAGCCTTTCTCCCCGGTCGTCGACAACAGCGGGGAGTGGATGAGTTCCTGACACGGCCCCGATTTCTTGCAATCAGCGAGTTCGGTCCCCGCAGCTTCATCTACCACGAAGGATCCCGCTACTTGATAAACAAAGTGATTTTACCTGTCGAAGACGAGAGTCTCAGCTTCAAGAGGCGGGCCATCCAGTGTGAAGCCTGCGGCTGCATCCATCCGCTCGAAGACGAACCCGGCCCCGATCTCTGCGAGCACTGCAAATCGAAGCGCCTAAAGGTCTACGATAAACTCTTTCGAATGCAGAACGTAGCCACAAGACGCCGCAGCCGTATCAACTCCGACGAAGAGGAGCGCTTTCGCCTGGGCTACGAGCTGAAAACCGGCTTCCGCTTCGCGGTTCGGGAAAGCGCGTCGGCCACCAGTGCCAAGCTTATCTCCAAAGACGACGACTTGCTTGCAACACTGGTTTACGGGCACGCCGCCACGCTCTGGAGGATGAATCTTGGCTGGCGTCGTCGCAAAGACAAGGGTGAAACGGGTTATCTGCTCGACACCAAACGGGGCTACTGGGCTAAAAGCCAGGTTGCTGATGAAGATCCGGAAGACCCGTTTTCCCCCTGTTCGGAACGTGTTGTACCCTATGTCGAAGATACTCGAAATTGCATTATAATCCAACCGGAAGAGAAGCTTAATGGCATTCAGATGGCATCGCTGGAGGCAGCGCTCAAAACCGCCATCCAGGTGCATTTCCAGCTCGAGGATAGAGAGCTCGCCACCGAGGCTCTTCCCAGCTCGGATGATCGCAGGTACATCCTTCTCTATGAGGCGTCCGAAGGCGGGGCCGGAGTGCTGCGACGGCTGGCAGAAGATGCTGACGCCTTGCCGGCCATAGCGCGTCGCGCCATGGAAATCTGCCATTTCGATCCTGAGACAGCTGAAGATCGGCGGCGCGCCAAAGACGCGCGAGAGGACTGTGAGGCGGCTTGCTACGATTGTCTATTATCCTACTACAACCAGCGGGATCACCGTCTGCTGGATCGGCATTATCTGCCCGACATTCTAAAGCAATGGATGAGAGCTTCAGTGCAGGCATCACCGGTGATAGCCCGTGAAGACCAATTCAAACGACTGCTCAATCTGTGCCAGTCTAATTTGGAACGAAACTGGGTGGAAAAGGTGAAGGAAATGAAATTGAGGCTCCCAGAAGAGGGCCAGTCAATAGTGGAAGATTGCGGAGTGCGTCCTGATTTCCTTTATCGCGATAAAGGCACCGCAATATTCATTGACGGCCCGCACCACGACACAGCCGAAGTGAAGGCTAAGGACGAGAAACAGCAGGAATTGCTGGAGAATAGCGGGTTCATCGTTATTCGCTTCCATCACGCGGCAGACTGGGAGCCGATTCTGAGCCGCTATCCGGACTTATTCGGCAAGCCGGCAGTATCCGCGGGTTCAGATGCTCCTCCCGCTTATGAGTTCGATCCGGAGGACTTCGACCCGTCATGGCACACTGTAATGAAGCAATTGGCCGAAACCGAAGGCATCCTCCTGGAACCGGGAGATGAAGTTATGGACAAAGAAAGGGTTGTCGATCTCGACCTCGCGACCATCAGAAAGGGCAAGCGCCTGATTCGTCTGGTGGATGACGCTAAATCCACGACAGTCGCCATGGTAAACGCTCTGGCGGAACAGGGCCATCGAGTGCTCCGAGTTCGCGCTGACGAGAAAAATGTGATGGCGCGCATTCTTGCGGAATTGGAGGAAATATAACCACCATGGACAAAAAACCCATGATCGCAACACAGTTTTTTGACTCATTTAACCAGCTAAACCAGAATGAGCGTAACAGTGCCACAAAGTTTATCAATCTGTTCCGGGAAAAACCCAAGCACCCGAGTATTCAGCTGAAGCGCCTGAAGCTCGCTCATTCCAAAAACCTCTGGTCTGGACGAGTAAACCAGGATTTGCGGGTTATCCTTCTAAAAGACGGCAGCAGGTGGTTTATCCTTTATGTTGCACATCACGACCAGGCTTATAACTGGGCCGAGCACAGGGTGATCGGTCGCCATTCGGTTACCGGTGCTTTCCAAATCGTGGAAATCATCGAAGTTAAGCAACCCGGGAAAATTCTGCCGGAAGATAGGCATCTTTTCGATGATTACAAGGACGATTATCTGCTCTCGTTAGGAATTCCGGAAGTTTGGCTGCCCTGGCTCCGCCAACTGCGAAATGATGATGATTTCCTGTCAAAGGGCGATAAGCTTCCCGGGCACCTGGCAGAACGACTCCTGGCACTCGCAAGCGGCGAGCCGGTAACGCCGCCAATGCCCGTTGGTACAGACAAGCCGGCCATAGAGGCTGCTGATACTCAGCTTGTCCTCTCTTCGTTTGAAGATGAAGAGATTTTCGAAGCTGCGCTCGGAGCGCCTATGGATCGCTGGATAGCCTTCCTGCATCCCTCTCAGCGCGTTCTGGTAAAACATGAATTCAAGGGGCCTTCGAAGGTTTCCGGATCGGCAGGCACCGGAAAAACCGTAGTGGCCTTGCATAGAGCCCGACATCTTGCCAAAGAGGGCAACAGGGTGCTGCTCACCAGCTACGGCAAAACACTCTGCGAAAACATCGAAGGCAACCTGGCAAAGCTCTGCCATTCACAAAACGTGCTGGAGAGAATCACGGTTTCCACCGTACACAGCCAGGCTTTGGGAATTGTGCGGCAGGCGGAGCCCGACGCAAACCCCGCTAAAAAAGAAGACATCGAAAAACTGCTTGATAATCTAAGCGCCCCTCATGCGCCTGGCTATGAGGAGAGCTTCATTCATGCGGAATGGAACAATGTCGTGCAAACGCAGGGCATCGCCTCGTGGGGCGAGTATAGAGAGGCCAGACGAACCGGCAGGGGCAAGGGACTTTCCGTAAAGGAGAGGAAGGTGCTCTGGAAGGTGTTCGGAGGCGCACTCGAATCGCTTGCGGATAAAAATCTATACGACTGGCCCGGACTTTGCAGACGAGCCGAAGAGCTGTTAAAAGAAGGAAGAGCAAGCAGCTCATTTACCGCGGTGATTGTCGACGAGATACAGGATTTGAAACCACCGGAGCTGAGATTTCTCAAAACCCTTTGCCGGGCGCATCCAGGCAATCTGATGCTCTGCGGCGATGCGGGCCAGCGAATCTATTCTGGAAGCTTCAATCTGAGTAAGCTCGGAATCGAGGTGCGCGGTCGTTCGACGGTGCTGCGCATCAACTACCGCACAACCGCCAGGATTCGCCGAGCGGCCGACCAGATGCTCAGTGAAACCTGCGATGACATGGACGGGGGCTCCGAGTTCCGCACCGGCACTCGGAGCCTGCGGCTGGGAACTAAGCCGCGGTTTGATGGCTGCGACTCGCATAACGATGAAATCGAGGCCGGCGTAATCACAATTCGCCAATGGTTGGATAAGGGGCTGGCCCCGGAAGCCATAGGCGCCTTTGCGAGAACGAAAAAGCACATTGAAGAATTTGGCAAGGCGCTCTTATCAGAGAATATTCCCTCTCATCAACTCCGCGATAGGGAACCAATTAAAAAAAGCGCTGTTCAATTCGGCACGATGCACCGCGCCAAGGGGCTGGAGTTCAAGGCGGTGTTGTTACTCGGCTGCGGCGATAAGATGCTGCCCTACCCTGATGCGCTCCGCGTGGACGATCCGCAGGATGTGGAAACAGCCGAGGCAAGGGAACGTCAACTGCTTTATGTCGCCATGACACGGGCGCGAGACGAATTGACGGTGAGCTGGGATGGCAGCCCAAGCCGCTTTCTAACCGAGTTGCCGAAGGCCTAACGAGAAGAATGGGTTTTGACATTGGCGCTCTCGTAAAGATTAGAGGCCGGGAGTGGGTGGTTTTGCCCGAGAGCAACGACGATCCAGACATGCTTATCCTGCGCCCCCTTGGCGGAACAGAGGACGAGGTTACCGGAATATATCTTCCTCTGGAGCGTCCCAATCCAGCCGTGTTCGAACTTCCCAATCCAGCCGGGGATATGGGCAACCAGCTTTCGTGCAGCCTGCTGAGGGATGCCGTTCGCCTGGGGTTTCGCTCAGGCGCCGGTCCATTCCGCTCCCTCGCCGGAATTGCGGTTGAGCCGCGTCCCTACCAGCTCGTACCACTGCTTATGGCCCTCAAGCTGGATCCTGTTCGCATTCTTATCGCCGACGACGTCGGGATTGGAAAAACCGTCGAAGCCTGTCTGGCGGCCCGCGAGCTAATCGACCGGGGGGAAGTTCGAGGACTTGCTGTTCTGTGTCCGCCGCACCTCGCCGAACAGTGGCAAAGGGCCCTCTCCGAGCAGTTTCACATCGACGCGGAACTCGTTCTTTCGGGGACGGCCGCACGCCTGGAGCGTTCATCCAACCAGTCTCTGTTTGAACGATATCCCTACACCGTCGTCTCCACCGACTATATCAAGAGCGAACGCCGCCGTTACGAGTTTCTCCGCACCTCCCCGGATTTGATTATCGTTGACGAAGCGCACACCTGCACGGCCGCCGGCAAGGGCAGCACCTCTCAGAGGCGTCACGAGCTGCTCAAGGGGCTTGTCAATCCCCAATCAAAGGAAGGCCGCTCCCGCAATATGATTCTGGTTACCGCCACTCCGCACAGCGGCAAGGAGGAAAGCTTTCGTTCGCTGCTGTCGCTGCTGGATGAGAGCCTGCTCGAACTTCCCGAAAACCTTTCCGGCGATAAAAACCGCCACAATCGCGAGAAACTGGCCAGATATTTTGTACAGCGTCGCAGAGTCGATCTCGAAAACTATCTCGATACTGTTACGCCCTTCCCCGATCGCGAAACCGCTGAAGAGCACTACTCGCTGCGGCCAGGCTACCGCCGCTTCCTCGACAAGGTGCTGGCCTACTGCCGGGAAAGCGTGCTTGACAAGTCCATCGAAGAGCGACGGCAAAGGGTTCGCTGGTGGTCGGCGCTGGCCCTGCTGCGCTCTCTATCCTCCAGTCCCGCCGCGGCCGCGGCCACTCTGCGCAATCGTTCATCCGGTGCGGAATGCGATACCGTGGAGCAAATCGACGAAGAAGGGCGCCGCGCCGTTCTGGATCGCGATAACGAGAACTACGAAATTATCGACGTTGTACCCGGCGGCGACTCTGGAGAGGAGGATGGCGAACGTCGGCGGCTGCTTTCGCTTGCAGGCGAAGCGGAAGCTCTTAAAGGCAGGGAAGATGCCAAGCTTGCCCGGGCTTTGGAACTGGTGAAGAAATTCCTGGCCGATGGCTATTCGCCGATTCTGTTCTGCCGCTTCATTCCCACCGTCGAGTACCTGGCTAAATTCCTGCGCTCGAAGCTCGAAGAGAAGGGCGTTGTGATTGAAGCGATAACCGGCTCCATGCCGCCGGAGGAACGGGAACAACGAGTGGACGCGCTGAGAATCAACGAGCGGCGCGTGCTTGTCTGCACTGACTGTCTGAGCGAAGGCATCAACCTGCAGCACAGTTTCGACGCGATGATGCACTACGATCTTTCCTGGAACCCTACGCGGCACGAACAGCGGGAGGGGCGGGTCGATCGCTACGGACAGCCCAGGAAGAAGGTTCGAACCCTAACCTTCTACGGCCAGGACAACCCCGTTGACGGCATCGTGCTGCAGGTACTCCTGCGCAAGCACAAAACCATACACAGGAAGCTTGGAGTTATCGTTCCAGTTCCCATGGAGACGCGCGTCATCGAAGACGCCATACTGGAGGGTTTGCTAATCCACGGGCCGTCGAGCAATCAGCAGCTCGACCTCGATTTCCTCGAGCCCATTCAAGAGCCCGTGGACACCCAGTGGGAAGCCGCGGTTGAGCGGGAAAGGCGGAGCAGAACGCTCTTCGCTCAAAATCAGATGCTCAAAACGGTGAAAACCGAAGTACGAAAGGAGCTCGAAGAGGTTCGCCAGGCACTCGGCGGCGAGGAAGATGTGAGCCGCTTTGCCCGAACCGCGCTCAAAATGCTCGGCGCCAGAGTTTCGGGAGAAGAGCGGTTAACCGTAAACTTAAGTGAAACATCCCGGGCGCTCAAAGACGCAATCGGCAAAAATGATGGCTTCGATGCCGCCTTCAACGGCCAGCCCGAGAAAGACGTGCTGCTTCTTACCCGCACCCACCCCGTTATCGAGGGACTGGCGGCGCATGTGCTGGAGACGGCCCTTGACGGAAAGGGGCCGGGCAGGCGCTGCGGAGTGATTCGCAGCAAGGCCGTATCCTCCCGCACGAGTGTGCTGCTGCTGCGCATGCGCTTCCACATCGTAAGCCGCGGCCGCGACGGAAAAGAACGCCCCCTGCTCGCGGAAGATGTCGCCCTTGCGGGCTTTATCGGAAGCCCGGCGCAGGCCAAATGGATTGCGAAGGGGGATGTCGAATCGCTGCTTTCGGCAGATGCGGACGCCAACATCGGCAGGGGTCTGGCCCGGGACGCGATAGGCAGAATAATGGAGAATTTCGATCAACTCCGTCCCCGCATCAGCCAGATGGCCAGGGAGCGGGGCGATGCCCTGTTCAAAGCTCATAAACGCGTGCGCAAGACAACGCGGAACGAGGTTCGCTCAGTTGACGTGCACATGCCAGTCGATGTTCTTGGAATCTACGTCTATCTTCCAATAGTCTCGGAACAAAAGGCATGAGCCGCTCCAGTCGCAGGTTCAGCGCCGTTCGCACTGATGGAGGACTCCTCCCGCAGGATATTCTGAGCCGCATCCAAAGCGGCGATTCAACCCTGCCCGGAACCAGGGCGGACACCTATAATTTAGGGCCGCACGAACGCATCGGCGAGGCTGTCAACCGCTCCTGGAACCAGCTAATCGCCACCTGGCGGGTTTTTCGAAAAAACCTGGAGAAGGAACCGGAGCATTCACCGGCAAGCGGCCTTACCCGCGATCGCTGGCTCCTGCCGCTTTTCAAGGAGTTGGAATACGGACGACTCCCCAGGGGCAGAGCCATCAAGACGGAGGGCAGAAGCTTCTCCATCTCCCACACATGGCATAACTCCCCAATCCATCTCTTGGGATGCCGAGTCGACCTCGACCGCAGGCAGAAGGGCGTGGCCGGAGCGGCCCAGTCTTCGCCTCACGGCCTGGTTCAGGCCTTCCTGAACCAGTCGGATAAGCATTTATGGGGCTTTGTTGCCAACGGCTATCGGCTGAGACTGCTGCGCGATCATCACAGCCTGACCAGGCAGGCCTATGTGGAGTTCGATCTCCAGGCCATTATGGACGGGGAGCAGTACAGCGAGTTCCTGCTGCTCTGGCTGATATGCCACCAGAGTCGGGTTGAAGCCGAGAAGTCCGAGGACTGCTGGCTCGAAACCTGGTTCGGTATTTCGCAGGATGAGGGCGTTCGAGCCCTGGACAAGCTCCGAGGAGGCGTGGAGAAGGCCATAGAGAGTCTGGGCACGGGATTTTTGAACCATCAGGCCAACACAAGACTGAAGGAAGCTCTGCAATCCGGAGCTCTCGACAAGCAGGAATACTACAGGCAGATTCTTCGACTGGCCTACCGGCTTATCTTCCTCTTCGCGGCCGAGGAGCGGGAAGCCCTGCTGAATCCAAATGCGCCCGAAGAGGCGCAGGAACGCTACCGCCGCCACTACGCCGCGGGCAGGCTGCGGGAGCTGGCCGACAAGAGGCGCGGCGGACCCCATGGCGACTTATGGCAGGGACTCGCTCTGATTATGAATAAACTGAACAACGGCTACAAGGATTTGGCGCTCCCCGCCCTGGGCAGCCTGCTCTGGAACCCGGAGGCCTGTTCGTATCTGATGGACGCCGAGTGCGCCAACGAGCATGTCCTCAGCGCCGTTCGCTCTCTTTCACACATTCAGGAAGGCTCCACCCGCCTGCCTGTAAACTGGCGCAACGTGGGCGCGGACGAGCTGGGGAGCGTTTACGAGAGCCTGCTCGAACTGCACCCGCACATCGGTTTCGGCAACTTCAAACTCGCCACCGAGGCCGGCCACGAGCGCAAAACCACCGGCAGCTATTACACTTCGGCAACCCTGGTGGACTGCCTGCTGGACACCACTCTGAATCCGATGCTCGATGAGGCATGCAGGAAGCCCAATGCGGAAGAGGCCATTCTGAACTTGAAGATTTGCGATCCGGCCTGCGGATCGGGGTGCTTCCTGGTGGCGGCCGCCCGCCGCATAGCCAGGCGCCTTGCCGCCGTTCGCCTGGGCGATGATGAGCCGAGCCCCTCTGATGTTCAAACGGCGCTTCGCGATGTTGTGGGCAGGTGCATCTTCGGTGTAGACCTGAACCCCATGGCCGTGGAGCTCTGCAAGGTGAGCCTCTGGATGGAGGCCCTCGAGCCTGGCAAGCCGCTCTCCTTCCTGGACAGCCATATCCAATGCGGAAACGCGCTGCTGGGCGCAACGCCCGCCCTGATGGCGGGGGGCATTCCGGACGGCGCCTTCGATGCCATAGAGGGAGACGACAGAAAGGCGGCCCAGGCGCTGAAAAAGCAGAACAGGAGCGAACGAAAAGACCTGGAAGCCGGCCAGAAGACCATGCTCGCGGATTTCGATGAGGCGGCGGAAGCGGCGCTGGTATCGAAAAGGGCCGCGGACATCGAAGATGCGCCCGACAACCGGATAAAGAGCCTTCGCGTAAAGGAGAAGAGCTGGAAGGCGCTTACCGAATCCCATGAATTCAGGGACGCCTGGTTTAGAGCCGACGCGTGGACATCCATCTTTTTCGCCGTTAAGCAAACTGGCGGCGCGCCGGTGATTACAGAAAATCTATGGAACAGGTTGAGCCGGGACGCCGTGCCGCAGGCTATCCGAAATTCCGTGTGCGAACTGGCAGAGGAGTATCGCTTCTTTCACTGGCAGCTCGCCTTTCCAGCCGTGTTTCCGGCCGGAAAATCAGGTTCGGAAGTCGGATTTGACGCGGTTATCGGAAATCCGCCGTGGGACAAGCTTAAGCCTTATACGCAGGAATTCTTCTCCGAGTACAATCCCGATATCAGGTTTCAGGATTTAGCCGGAGAGAGGCGCATGATGGCGGGTCTGCTCGAGGATGACGCCACCGCCGCGAAATGGGCCCGATATCGAAGAAACATCTACGCCCAGGCGCTGTTCATCAAGAAGAGCGGGCGCTACGACAAGAGGGGAGTGGGAGATATAAATCTATATCAGGCGTTTATCGAAGTTGCGCTCACGATAACAAGGGGGCGCGCGTCCCAGCTGGTGCCGGCGGGGTTCTACAACGGCGTCCACTGCAAGCCCATTAGAAAGGACTTGTTCGAAAACCATCAGCTTGAAAGCATCTACGGCTTTGACAACCCTGGAGGCATCTGGTTCGAGGGGATTGATAGTCGGTTCAAATTTGCAATCTACAGCGTCATCCGCTTTGGCCGAACAAGGAGCTTCAAGACCGCATTCAACATCAGGAGCCGCCCGCGGCTCTCGAGCGTTATGGCCGGGAACTGCCTGAGCATGCCCCTGTCCCTTGTCCATGATTTGTCGCCGGAAAACCTGGACATCCTGGAGTTCGAAAGCCCGAAAGACATCGAAATCGCCAAAAAACTCTATGCCCGCTGGCCGCGGCTGGGGAGCGAAGAGGCGGGAGGCCCCAGGTACTATCAGCTTCGCGAAATCGATATGGGCAATGACCGGGAACTGTTCTCCGAAAACCCTGACGGCCTTCCCCTCTACCAGGGGAGGATGCTGGGACAGTACGATCACTGCTACAAGGGGTATCGCTCCGGAAGAGGTCGCGCGACCATATGGGAAAAGCTGGACTTCGGCTCCAAGTCTATTCAGCCTCAGTGGCGGGTGCTTAAAAAAAACATTCCGGCCAGACTCGGCAAAAGTCCCTTCAGCTACCGCGCGGGATACCATGATATCACGAACCCTACAAACGAGCGAAGCTTCATCGCGGCTCTGCTGCCAAATGCCTGCATCGCAGGGCATGCTGTTCCAACCATAGTATTTGCGGAGGACTGGGCCCTGATTCCATGGCTGGCTACAGCCAACTCCTTCACCATGGACTTTCTGGTGAGAAAGAAGATTGGACTTCATGTCACCTTCACGGTTTTGAACAGCCTGCCCTTCCCCCGCTATAAGGTGGAAGATTCGATACTCGCCAGGCTGGCGCCCCTCGTACTTCGCCTTTCCTGCACGACGCCCGAGATGAACGCATACTGGAACGCCATGGCATCCTATGGCTGGGTTCAGCCCATCGGGCCGAATTCAGAGCCGCCCGGACTCTCAAGGGGGGAAGAGCGCCTTAACGCGCGCGCGGCAATCGATGCAATCGTGGCCCGGGATATCTACGGCCTTTCCGAAGAGGAACTCTTCTACCTGCTCGACGCCTTCCCCCTGGTTCGCCGAAGGGACGAAGAAAAATACGGCGAGTACAGAACGAAAAAACTGATTCTGGAGGCCTACAGGGGGCAAGAATGAAAAAAGCAGATAGGCCTTTGAGCGCGGCCTGGACTCCGGATGCGGGCAACTGCCCGGAATGCGCCTCGCTCTCTGGCAGCCGGATAACATGCAAGCGGGATTTCTGAGCAATCAGCACAAATAAACTGGCGAGGGCAGTATCCGATACGATTTGGCAGGATGATCCAGGATATCTTGATGAATGGACTGATGGAGATAGTTGGCAATTGGGAATCAGGGCAAAGAATAGTTTGGCAACAATAATGAGCAGCTATTTAATTTCAGGTATTTTTGCACCTCTGATTACAAGCCAAAGAATAAATACCACCTCTCCAAAGGTCATAATGTCAAAAACTAACAATAAATTTCCCAAATTTGGAAAAAGCAAATTCGTAAAAGATCCAAGCAAATAGCCAAAACCCCCGATTATTGCCGCAATGCCGAAAAATTTCGGTAAATAACCAGATTTATAAACTAAATAACCTAAAGGAAATAACCAAAGTCCCCAAAATATGGAAGCGATAACAATACCTTGCTCATTCAAATCAAGAAAAAACATCATTTGTTCGGGGGTTTTTATCAACATGAGCGCTGCAATTCTGTTCAAAGTGTTTAGCATAGCGATTGGCACGCTCACCAAAACAAGAATTACCATCAGCAAAGATTGATTCTTATCAACTTCTTTAAACAGCTTATACAAAAGAATAACTGTCCCTAAGAAAAGGAGTTGAGTTACAAGACTCCCAGCAATTCCCGACCGAAACAGAAATCCTTTTGATAGAATATTGCCGGCTGTAGTTGCGGCATCTTCGGCAACAATCAGAACTGAAGGAACATACAACAGACTATACATTCCTACTATCATCCAGACTGGATACAGTATTCTTAAAATGGTTACTGTTTTTTGTTGTGACAATTTTTCCATATCCTAATGCTTATACATTTCGAAACAGTACTGCAATAAGCTGATCAATGAAATTTTCTAAATTCGATCTTCCGGTTTTTCCTGAAAACCTGTTTATCTCTTCTTAGATTTTTAATACTTGCATATAACCGCTTATACGAGTATATTGCATGGAGATATAAGGAGCAGCCAACTCTTAAGAGAGTGTACGCAGACGTATTCAAAGCTCTGGCAGATGAAACACGCTTAACCATCATGGCGCTTTTGCTTAGGCATGGAAAACTTTGTGTCTGTGATGTCATGAGAGTTCTCACAAACTTCCCAATCCAAAGCATCACGGCATCTGCGATATCTCAAGAGAACGCGGGGCTTCTGGATAACCGGCGCGAGGGCACCTTGAGTTTACTACATGATGCATCCTCATCCCGGCAAGGAGCCGGGCCGGGTTCTTCGAGCGATTGCCGAGCTCATCTCATCTCTTCTTAGCCGATGAGATAGAATCGCGTCTAAGTGAATGGCTGGGAAAAAGGCTGGCCGGTGGAGCTGCCTGCGAAGCCGCGCTTTGCAAATAAGCTTATAAGGAATCTGATGACTGCAACCAGGATGTGTATCACCAAAGAAGGCCCCGGATTCTTCGAACTCCCTCTGGCCGTCTGGCTCATTTTGTGCAGTGTGACCGTTTTTTGGCAAGCTGGCTCCCCCCCGGGTGGCCCAGTGGATGAACTCCCGGTTAAGGTTGATGGCGTTCCGGAAATCTCCATTGCTTCATGATGTGTCCCCCCTTCATGATGTGCCCCATAGTGAAAAACGTGAAAATCGATTCACCGAAATTCTTCAGGCAGGCGAAAATCTGAAGCCCGCGGGTCTGACTCTTCTTGTCAACCGGGCTCTCAACCGTTTCGGTCTTCTTTCCGGGAACGCTGTCGGCGCCGATGCGGCGGGGCTGGTTGAAATAACCCCGGGCCTCGATGTCGGCGATGCGCAGGGTGCACAATGCTGCAAGTACCCCTAATGCCATCCTCATTTGGCCGGCGTGGCTGGCCCCTCTTATCTCGAGGCGCCGGCAATGCTGGCGCGGATTTGCCTGAAAATTACAGGCTGGTTCGATTCTAAAAAAAGTGAGAAATTATGAAAATTCAATTCCTGTATTTTGATAAATGTCCCAATACAGAAACCGCATACAGCAGACTGGAAGAAGCTGTATCGGAGCTGGTTTCGGATACCGCCATAGAAAAAATACAAGTTGCAACAGAGGAAGCGGCACAAAAGTATAATTTCTATGGATCGCCCTCGATTCACATCGATGGTATGGATTTGGAATACGATTCCGCACGCCAACCATCCATATCCTGCCGGCTTTATGGCGATGAAGGCGTACCGCCGAAATGGCTCATCGAGGCGAGCATCCTTAACGCGCTTAAACCGAAAGGACTTCTCTTTCTCTGCGTAAACAATTCCGCCCGCAGCCAAATCGGCGAAGGCATCGCGCGCAAGCTCGCTCCCGCTGGAGTAAGGGTTCAATCTGCCGGTTCCAAACCAACAAGCGTTCGGCCGGAAGCGATTGCAGTTCTGTCGGAGCTGGGTATCGATGCGTCAAAACAGAGCTCTAAAAATGCTTCTCAGATAAATCCGGCCACTGTCGATACCGTAATTACGTTGTGCGGCGAAGAAGAATGCCCGCTATTCCCGGGAGAAGTGCATCGGGTGCATTGGGAATTACCCGATCCTGCCTCACCAGATGCTTTTCGCAGGGTTGCAGATGAACTGAAAAAACGCCTTTCAATCGTATTCGCCAACAACGCAGAGATGAAGGAAGCCGATTCTATTAGAAGCCAGGTGTCTTCCTTTTATGCGAGGAGCATTCAGTCATCTGGTGGATGCTGTGACGGTCCGAAAGCTGGTGTCTTATCCGAAATGGCTGGTTATTCAGAAAACGAGCTCTCAGACATTCCCGATGGCGCAGTTTCATTCGGCTGTGGTAATCCACTCGCATTTTCCGAAGTCAAAGAAGGACAAGTCGTACTCGATCTCGGCAGTGGCGCTGGAATCGATTTAATCATGGCAGCTAAAAAAGTCGGCTCAAAAGGCAGGGTGATCGGTATCGACATGACCGATGAAATGATAGCCAAAGCCCGGAAGAACATCGCTGATTCAGGATTGCAAAACATCGAGGTGCGCAAAGGCATGATAGAGAAAATGCCCGTGGAGAGCGCATCGATAGACTGGGTTATTTCAAACTGCGTTATCAACCTTTCTCCGGAGAAAGACAAAGTATTTGCCGAAATATATCGGGTGCTCAAACCCGGTGGCCGTATCTCTATCTCGGATATCGTCGCCGCAGAAATGCCGGACTCCGTCAAGCGGAACATGGAACTCTATGCTTCCTGCATTGCAGGGGCAATTTCCGAAGAAGAATATCTTGCCGAACTGAAACAATGCGGACTGAGGGATGTTTTGGTAGCATCACGCCTCGTTTATGACAGAAACCAGCTTAAGTCATTGGTGAGCTCTGAAACTTCCGGCGGATGCAGCTGCTCTTCCGAAAACCTAACTGATGAACTGAAAAACAACATCATAACCGCTCTCGACGGGAAGGTTGCCAGCCTCAAATTTTCCGCATTGAAACCCTCCAGCAGCATCGGGACAGATTTAGAACCCTCGTGTTGTTGTTCGGATGAAAGCAAGCCAGCCTCTTATAAGGGAAGATGCTGCGAGCAATGAAAATGAGCACGAGAATTTGCCGGAATGAAAGGCAAATGAGCGGTCGAATGAGGTAATCGAGTACATCATCCTGCCTGCAACTCTGATAATTATCTCCCTGTCTCTCTGGTAAACTCTACACTATCTTCATCAGCAAAGTTTGATATCAGGAACGACGCCCGGATAAGAATGTCGTCTTCTGAAGAGGTGTGTAAAAGTTGGAGGCGGATGTTGAATCGGCCAGAGTGCCGTGATTCACGAAGGAACAACTACCTGAAGCGAGCTTGCCTTATCGACAATCGACGGCCTGCCGCCGACACTTTCCCCTACCCGCGCCAATTGTGAAACTCCAGCATTCATGTCAAACTCTCTCTCTTGACGAGCCCTCAGCTGCTGTGTTCCCATAAACAGGTTATGTCGGGGAAATTGATTATGTGCGTCGGCGGCGCGAATGTCGACAGAAAAGCGAAAACCATCGCACAGTTTGAAAAAGGTACTTCCAACCCCGGCAGGCTCACCACATCGAGCGGAGGTGTTGCCCGCAATGTGGCAGAGGCACTTGCCCGGCTGGGCGCCAAGGTGTCATTGGTGACCGTCTTTGGCGACGATGCGGACGGCGCCTGGTTAAAAAAGACAACAGCCCGGGCAGGAGTCTACCTTGGCCACTCAACCATACTTCCATCGAGAAGAACCGGAACCTATACCGCCATCCTGGACTGCTCAGGAGAATTACAAGCATCCGTATCCGACATGGCTCTCTATGACAGTCTCGATTTCGGGTTCATCGAGAAAAAATGGCTGAAAATCGAAGAAGGCGATATCGTTTTTATGGACACAAACTTCTCAGCAGAAGTAATCGAGTACATCATCGGGCAGTCGTTAGACAGAGGCAAGCAATTGATTGTGAATCCGGTTTCAACACATAAGACAAAGAAATTACCTGATAATCTATCAGGCATCGATCTGATTCTGCCTAACCGCGATGAAGCAGCCGTGCTGTCCGGAATCGATATCAAGACACCGGATGATGCAATAGAAGCCGGCAGGCAAATACGGAAACGAGGGGCGGCACGCGTGTTGATCAGCCTTGGTGCTGAAGGACAGTGTATTGTCACAGACGAAGAATCCAGACACATTCCGGTACTCATGACAGATATCATCGATGTAACCGGTGCCGGCGATTCCCACTCTGCAGGTGTTATATTCGGCCTCTCCACAGGAAAATCTCTGGAAGTATCTGCCAAACTCGGAACAGCCGCTGCCACACAAGCTTTAAGAAGCAAGCATGCTGTCCATCCAGAACTCAGTGCAGATAAACTCTACAAACTTACAGGCGAACCTGCATAACAAATGAATCTGGCGAGATGGGTTGCATATTCCGACGAAGTCCAGCAGGCCAAAACAGACGGCTTGCCTGTTGTGGCTCTCGAATCAACCATAATTGCACACGGGATGCCGTATCCCGCGAATGTCGAGACTGCGATGGAAGTTGAAAAAATAATCCGTGATAACGGTGCGATCCCTGCAACCATCGCAATAATGAAGGGGAAAATCAGAATTGGCTTGAGTGAAGATGATATTGACTACATCGGCAATAAGACGTCTGCACAAAAAGTCAGCCGGAGAGATATTGCAATTGTTCTGGCAAAGAAAAGAGACGGCGCCACAACGGTAGCTGCAACAATGATATGCGCAGAATCTGCGGGAATTGAAGTATTTGTAACCGGGGGCATCGGAGGCGTGCACAAAAAGGGAGAAGTCACGATGGACATTTCCGCGGATCTTCCGGAACTTGGCCGTACAAGTGTTACTGTCGTGTGCGCTGGCGCCAAAGCCATTCTGGACATTGGCAGAACAATGGAGTTTCTCGAAACGCACGGCGTCCCTGTTATCGGATATCAAACAGATGAGTTTCCGGCTTTTTACATACGATCAAGCGGATACCCGGTGAATACCCGCGTCGACACACCGGAAGAAACCGCACATTTAATTCGTGTCCAAAGAGAAATGGGAATTCGCGGCGGAATGGTTATTGCAACTCCCGTACCGGAAGCAGATGCGATGGACAGTGCGGAGATGCAAAACGCAATTCAGAAGTCTCTCGAGGAAGCGAAAGAAAAAAATGTCCGTGGAAAAGACGTTACACCATTCCTGCTCAACCGGATCCAGGAAATCACCGGAGGCAGAAGCCTTGAAGCAAACATCGCGCTCATAAAAAATAACGCTGCAACCGGCGCAAGGATTGCCGTTGCGTTAAATTCGCAATAATAGAAAATTCGCCACATCGAGGTTCAACAAAACAGGCGGGATGACTGCTTCAGCTCTGTCGCAGGAAAGCGTATCCAGTATATCGATGTAATGCCAACCCAAGGCTGCACAAACCATGCTCCAGATGAAGGAATTGACACCACCGTGCTCCCAGGGACGCATTTTGTGGTGAGTAAAAACCATCTGGCTGGCGTGCTACCGGTGCAACGCAGAAGCGCTCAACCACAGAGCGGAACCCCCGCTCTCACAGCCGCATCGGCGTCTCAGCGCGTCATCTATCCCTTGCCAGCTGCCGCCAGCGCTGCATCGTAGTTTGGCTCCGAGCCAATATCCGGCACCTGCTCTGAATAAAGAACCCTGCCGGCTGAGTCCACAACGATGACAACCCGTGAGCACAGGCCCGCGAGAATACCGTTATCAATCTTCAAGCCGTAATCCTCGGGAAAGGTTGATCTGAAACAGGACAGGCTAACCACGCCAGCCAGATTTTCCGCACCGCAAAAGCGTTTGTGTGCGAATGGAAGATCGGCTGAAACGTTGAGAACTTCAACCCCGTCCATCGAACCAGCTTCTTTATTGAAGATACGCACCGAGGTGGCGCAAACGGCCGTATCGACGCTGGGAAAGACGTTCAGCACCCTCACCCCGTCGAAGTTCGAGAGTTTAACCTCTTCGAGGTTTGTATTAACAAGACAGAACTCCGGAGCGATGCTTCCCACGGGGGGAAGACTGCCGCTTGTCCGGATCTGGATTCCCTTGAATGTAATTTCGGCCATCAGACTCTCCTGTCCGCGGACTCATGCCGCCAGTGATTTGCTGACAATATACCACAAAGCACATTTTTCAGTAAATGCTGTTAGCATGTTGTGATGAGGTATGGAGCCTGCGGCAACGACAGGAGACAGCGCCAGCCTTCCTGCCGCAAGCGAAATGCTCGACAGGAACCTCATCTGACGCCTTAGAGTCCAATCAGGTATAGGGGCAGCCCCTGCTGCCATGCGGAGAGGGCGCCGGCAACAGAAACACGCTTTAACCACCCCTCCGGAGTGGCTGTGGACTCAACCGGCAATGTCTATGTGGCAGATGAGAACAACCACCGCATCCGGAAGACAAGAGTACAAGGTGCCCTGGCCAGCGGTACAGCGGGTTCTGCGGATGACGTCTCATGTTAAGTGTGGTATCTTTTAGAATTGCCTCTCGATGCGAAGGCCGGGGCCGATTATCGCTTTGAAAGTAGACGCTGAGTTTGGGGAAACTCCTGAATTCACTGGCGAATCAAGATGAATTGGGTTATAATAATATTTGAGATTATAATTAACTCATTATAGGAGAAAATATGAATAGAAGTATCCTGGTTTTGGCTCTTATGAGCCTTTTGGTATCCTGCAAGGTTCCCGAGAGCAAGGCCAAGATTCCCGAGAGCAATGCTTGGATGGTAACCACCTTGGCCGGCAGTGGCACAGCGGGTTCTGCGGATGGCACCGGCACAGCGGCACAGTTTAGCGGCCCCCGCGGCGTGGCTGTGGACTCATCCGGCAATGTCTATGTGGCAGATACTCTCAACAACCGCATCCGGAAAATCACGCCGGAGGGGGTGGTAAGCACCTTGGCCGGCAGCACAAGCGGTTTTGCGGATGCCACCGGCACAGCGGCGAAGTTTGACAGACCCCAAGGCGTGGCTGTGGACTCATCCGGGAATGTCTATGTGGCAGATTATAGCAACAACCGCATCCGGAAAATCACGTCGGCGGGGGTGGTAACCACCTTGGCCGGCGATCGCGCAGAGGGTGATGCGAATGGCACCGGCACAGCGGCACGCTTTCACAGCCCCTCCGGAGTGGCTGTGGACTCATCCGGCAATGTCTATGTGGCAGATAGAAGCAACCACCGCATCCGGAAAATCACGCCGGAGGGGGTGGTAAGCACCTTGGCCGGAACAGCCACACCGGGTCATGTGGACACCAGAGGCACAGAGGCAAAGTTTAACTTCCCCGAGAGAGTGGCTGTGGACTCATCCGGCAATGTCTATGTGGCAGATACTAACAACCACCGCATCCGGAAAATCACGCCGGAGGGGGAGGTAACCACCTTGGCCGGCAGCACAAGGGGTTTTGCGGATGGAGCCGGCACAAAAGCATGGTTTGACGAGCCAATCGGCGTGGCTGTGGACTCATCCGGCAATGTCTATGTGGCAGATAGTTACAACCACCGCATCCGGAAAATCACGCCGGCGGGGGTGGCAACCACTTTGGCCGGCAGCACAGCGGATTCTGCGGATGGCACCGGCACAGCGGCGAAGTTTCACTCCCCCATCGGCGTGGCTGTGGACTCATCCGGCAATGTCCATGTGGCAGATTCTAACAACCACCGCATCCGGAAGATAGAGTACAAGGTGCCCTAGCCAGCGGGCGATGGCACCTCATGTCAATGTGGTATCTTTTAGAACTGCCTCTCGATGCGAAGGCCGGGGCTGGTTATCGCTTTGAAAGTAGATGCTGAGTTTAAAAAAACTCCTGAAATCACTGATGAATCAAGATGAATTGGGTTATAATAGATATGCAACCATACATGAGAAATTATGAATAGAAGTATCCTGATTTTGGCTCTTATGAGCCTTTTGGCGTCCTGCAAGGTTCCCGAGAGCAAGGCCTGGGTGGTAAGCACCTTGGCCGGCAGTGACATAGCGGGTTTTGCGGATGACATCGGCACCGCAGCACGGTTTGACTACCCCACCGGCGTGGCTGTGGACTCATCCGGCAATGTCTATGTGGCAGATTCATACAACCACCGCATCCGGAAAATCACGCCGGCGGGGGTGGCAAGCACCTTGGCCGGCAGCACTTCATGTTATAGGAATGGCGCCGCCAACACGGCAAAGTTTGACTACCCCACCGGCGTGGCTGTGGACTCATACGGCAATGTCTATGTGGCAGATGAGAACAACCACCGCATCCGGAAAATCACGTCGGCGGGGGTGGTAAGCACCTTGGCCGGCAGCAGAAGGGGTTTTGAGGATGGCGCCGGCACAGAAGCACGGTTTGACGCCCCCGTCGGCGTGGCTGTGGACTCATCCGGCACTGTCTATGTGGCAGATAGTGGCAACAACCGCATCCGGAAAATCACGCCGGCAGATAGAATAGAAGATAGAGTGGTAAGCACCTTGGCCGGCAGCACAGAGGGTTTTGCGGATGGCACCGGCACCACGGCGCAGTTTAACTACCCCTTCGGCGTGGCTGTGGACTCATCCGGCACTGTCTATGTAGCAGATGCTATCAACAACCGCATCCGGAAGATCACGCCGGCGGGGGTGGTAAGCACCTTGGCCGGAACA
>Ga0209149_1000165_pt1 | contig 26596 bp, 21 predicted proteins | sample WorMetTyACAVOLI2_FD_187423 | JGI IMG/M metagenome (GOLD analysis project Ga0209149, IMG submission 187423) | Marine gutless worms symbiont microbial communities from Max Planck institute for Marine Microbiology, Germany - Olavius algarvensis... ... | reverse complement strand
CGCACTAAAACCCGGATGATATTATTTTGCTTCTTTTACCGCCTATAAATCCTCGCCGAATACTAATTGGGTAACTGCAAGTGTCTAAGGTGTTTGTGTTTGCTACCATCACTTATTGAGCTGTTACAGTATTTTATCTTATCATGCTGATATAATGAGAATTTTTACGTTTATGCGTCCACTCTATATATCAGGAAGTCAAGAAAATACCGAAAGAGCAGATAATAAAGTCGCTTACATTGGGTGCTTCGCAGTTCGCTGTCGCTTACCGTGTAGTCCTTCCGCAGATTATCCCGAAGTTAATTGATACTATCAGGCTCAATATGGGACCGGCCTGGCTCTTTTTGATTGCATCTGAAGCAATTGCCGCGACATCCGGCCTGGGGTATCGGATTTTCCTGGTTCGCAGGTATCTTGCCATGGATACCATCATACCGTATGTACTATGGATTGTTCTGATTGGCTTCACGGTCGACTGGCTGTTGAGAAAGACTATCCGATGGAAATACTCTTGGTATTTGCAGTCAGAAGGTTGAGGAGACCAGCAACATGACTGATTCCATAAAAGAAAAAAGTCTGCTTTGGATCGAAGACGTTTACAAAATATACGGCGACAAGGTCGTCCTTGATGACATCGATCTGGCAGTCGCTGCCGGTGAATTTGTAACCGTGGTCGGACCCAGCGGTTGCGGAAAATCGACTCTCCTCAGACTGATTCTTGGCCAGGAATTCCCGACCCGCGGGACCATATTGCTTGAAGGCAAACCCATTGGTTTTGCCGATCCTTCGCGCGGAATTGTCTACCAGAGATATTCTCTTTTTCGCAATCGAACCGTTCTCGGCAACGTCCTTGAGGGTCCGAGGTTGAGTCTGTCCTTTAGGGAAAGGCGCAAAAGAAAGAATGAACTTGTTGAAGAAGCCAAACATTTTCTCGAGAAGGTAAATCTGGCCTCAGATCTGGCTAAGTACCCTCATGAACTATCGGGCGGCATGCGACAGCGGGTTGCAATTGCGCAGTCGTTGATTATGAAGCCCAAAATTCTTTTGATGGATGAGCCCTTCGGCGCACTGGACCCAAGTACGCGGCAGAGCATGCAGCTTTTCCTGCTCGAGTTGTGGGAAGATCTGGGCATGACGATCTTCTTTGTCACCCATGATCTTCATGAGGCGGTATTCCTGGGAACCAGGATCATTGTACTATCGCACCAATACTTGGATGACCGGGGCGAATATCGTCATGTCAAACGCGGCGCCAAAGTTATTGCCGATCATCCCCTCTCTGCAACAGCCAAGTCGGTAGATGTCAAAAAGACCGCAGAATTCGGCGAATTAATAGAAGACATTCGAATGGAAGTCGATGCTCGTCATACGAAGCATGTTAAAGATTTCAATCTTAAGCACCCATTTTCCTGGCGGACGCTGCGGGATGAAGAACTCAGCTCGCACGACACGACCCAGCATGAGTCATAGTCAAGGCACTGCATACTTGCCGAAGTCGAATTCCAAATTACTTGAAACATTAACCGAGGATCTTTGACGTATGAAACCAGATGCGATTAGCAAGCAAATTCTTTTCGGATCCCAGAAAGCGGGCAAAACCTATACCTTTGACGAGGAACATGACAAGACCCTGCCGGCCGATATGTGGTTTCAGGAATCCGATGAGGGCCTGATATTGTTCATCGTTTTTTATACGCAAGCGTGTCGCTGGTCGCGTTGTCTGGGGTGCAACCTGCCGTCCAAAGTATCCCAGGATCATGTTTCCTTCAAGTCAATTATGGCCCAGATCGATCATATCTTTGCCGATGGCGAGGTTCGTTCGCGGGCATCCCAAATCCGCAAAGTTATTATCAGCAACAATGGATCTGTGCTCGACGAAGATACATTTTCCTCCACAGCGCTCATGTATCTGATTGCAAATCTGAATCTCCATTTCCCCAACTTGTCGATTTTGTCCATGGAATCGCGACCGGAATATGTTGATCTGGAGGAGTTGGAATTTATATCGAGGGCCCTGGCCGAAGGCGAAACGCCGACCCAGCTTGAGATCGCTATTGGTTTTGAGGCCTTTGACAATCGCATCCGCAATGAACTATTTGACAAAGGCCTGAGCTTGGAAGCCTTCGAAGAACTGGTAAAAAAAGTGGCGCCCTACGGCTTTCATTTGAAGTGTTATTTCATGCAAAAACCGGTGCCGGAAATGAGCGATGCCGAAGCTGTGGCCGACATTAAAAATGCGATTGATTACCTGAGCCAGATCGTCCAGCAACACGATATCCAGCTGAACATGCATCTCAATCCAACCTACGTGGCTGCGGGAACGGCACTGGAACCCGCCTTTCGGGAGGGCAGATATCGGCCCCCGCTATTGGAAGACGTCGCTCAGGCGGCCGGCTATGCGAAGGGAAAATCGATTTCCATATTTATCGGACTTTCCGACGAGGGTTTGGCTGTTAAGGGGGGATCGTTTTTACTGCCGGACAATCAGCCCCTGGTGGAAAAACTTGAACGTTTCAACTGCTCCCAGGATTTCAACCTTCTCGACGAAATTTGCCAAAACCGAAAAGTAGGGCTGTAAAGGAGTTTGTCGCTGAGTTAACGAGAGTCAAAAGGCTATCTCTACGAAATTAACCGTATCGCCGCCAAGCAGATCGCCTTCCATACTGCTTGGGTTCGAATGCGGTGACGGGCATGTTCAGTGTTTCGGTCATTTCAGCGGCAAATTGCCGGGCTGAGGCAAAGCTGCGGCTGGCAACCCGCACCGACGCCAGCGACCGCACCCGGCTGATGGATTCAACCGCCCGGCGGCCGACGGCCCCGGCCCCGATCACTGCCAACACCCGGGACTCCGGGCGCGCCATGAACTTAACGGCGATGCCGGCTGCCGCCCCGGTCCGCATCTCGGTGATCCAGGCCCCATCGGGTCCGCCATAGCGTAGTAAATTGGTGTCAGGTGTCGGCACCGCCGCCAACCACGGAGCGACCGGTCGGATCGAAATAAAAACGAATGATCATCGAACGTGCAACATCGAACTTTCAACATCGAACATCGAATGCCGAATGCCGAAAACCGAACGCCGAACACCGAACACCGAATATCGACCCCTGAACCCTGAACCTTGAACCCTGAACCCTGAACCTTGAACCCTGAACCTTGAACCCTTCCCTACTTCCCTTCCCGCTCATACGGTATTCCGGCGGATGCGGGCGGACTGGCTTTGCCTACGATGCCGATCAGGGCCAGGATCGAGGCAATATAAGGCAGCATGGTAAATATCTGGTAGGGCACATCCTGGTGGTAAAACTGCAGGCGCAGCTGCAGGGCCTCGCAGGCTCCAAACAACAAACAGGCCAAGAAACCGCCGATCGGATTCCAGCGGCCAAGGATAATTGCCGCCAGAGCAATAAATCCCTTGCCGGCGCTCATGTGCTCGGTGAACAAAAAAACCTGGGAGAGCACCAGGTGACACCCGCCCAGACCTGCCAGAAGCCCACTGACGATCACGCAGGCATAGCGCAGGCCGTAAACCGAAACGCCGGCGGTATCAACCGCCCGCGGGTACTCGCCGACTGCCCGGATGTTCAGCCCCCAGGGCGTGTGAAACAGCAGCCAGTAAAGCAGGGGGATGACACCGTACATGGTATATACCAGCAGATCCTGCTGGAAGAAGACCGGGCCGATCACGGGTATTTTCGCCAGCAGCGGCACAGCCATCGGTTTAAAGCCGGGCAGCGACATGGTCGTGGCTTTGACGCCGAAGACCACCCGCGAAAGAAAAGAAGTCAACCCGATGGCAAACATGTTGATGGCAATTCCGGCAACCAGTTGATTGACCCGCAGGGAAACTGCCAGGACGGCTAAAAAAAGTCCGCCCGTGGCTCCGAAAAGACCTCCCAGCAATACGCCGCCAAAAGGTGTATCCATCAAAAATGCACCGACCGCAGCGCCAAAGGCCCCCAGCAGCAGCATGCCTTCCAGGCCGATATTATAGACACCGCTGCGTTCCGACAGCATGCCGCCGATGGTGGCAAATGTCAGGGGCACGGCCAGCCGCAGGCTACTGCCTAAAAAATCCGCAATTACGGTTAAACTAAACAGATTTTCCATGTTTCTATATATCGTTCCTCAGTCTGAATAAGGCCTCGTTCCTCAGCTATAACAAAGCAGCGAAGAATTGAGGAATTCAGGAATTCAGGAATTTAGGGATTCAGGAATTTAGGAATTCAGGAATTTAGGGATTCAGGAATTCAGGAATTTAGGAATTTAGGAATTGAAGGAATTCTATCTCTTATAATTGTCTAATTTTAAAATTTATTCTCCAATCCGGCCTCTCTCTCCCCTTCTCCCCTTCTCACCCTCTCACCCTCTCACCTTCTCCTTTTTTCTTTCTATCGCATTCTGCAATCCGCAATCGTCGCCCTCAATCCCTCCCATTTCTCTTGCGCCAAAAGCCCAATGCCCAATACCGAATGCCGAATACCGAATAGCATTTCAAAATTAAAAAGAAATTCAGTGTCTGTCATCGGCAGTGTTTATGTCTACTTAATCATGCATTTCTACGCATTTCCTCCGCAGCATCCCTGCGTCGTTTAAGAATCCGGGCCCAAAAGCTTTCGTTATAGCGTATGGCGAGGCCGGCTGCGATGAAGATCACCACCAGCCCCTTGATGGCCTCCACGACGGTGGTTTCAACACCCACTGCCCGCTGCATGATGTTGGCCCCGGCTTTGAGCCCGGATAAAAATATGGCGGCCGCCGGCACCCATACCGGACTGCCGGCCGCCAGAAAGGCAACCACGATTCCATCAAACCCATAGCCGGCACTGAAATGATGAAACAGGCGGTATTTCAGCCCCAGCACTTCGAATGTACCGGCCAGTCCGGCCAGGGATCCCCCCAGCATCATGGTCAGGAATATACTGCGCCGTACGGAAATTCCGGCGTAGCGCGCCGCCACCGGATTTTTGCCGACGGTATCCAGCGAAAATCCGAATGCGGTGTAGCGAAAAACGACAATCAGAATCAAGGCAAAAGCCAGGCCCACCGCCACGCCCAGGTGAGCGTCGGTGCGCGGCATCAATATCGGCAACCATAATGATTCTCTGATTTCCGGTGAATACGGATAGGGCGCGCCCTCGGCCATCATCGGACCGCTGACGAAATAGTTGACCAGGTCGATGCCGATATAATTCATTAACAGGGTGATGATGACTTCGTTGATTCCGTGAAATGCTTTGAGGTAGCCGGGGATTGCCCCCCAGAGGGCCCCGCCGAGCATACCGGCCACGATACAAACCGGAATGTGCAGCCAACCGGGCATTTCCGGCAGGTAAAGTGCCGCGACCGTGGCAAACAGGGCTCCCAGATAAATCTGACCCTCGGCGCCGATATTGAACTGTCCGACTCTCAGCGGCAGCAGGACCGCCAGCCCGGCCAACAAAATCGGCGACATTTTAACCAGGGTGGTGGCAAAACCATAGTAGTCGAAAAAGGCACCCGTAAAAAGCGCCTGATAGGCTGTCAGGGGATTGGAACCCGAAATGACAATCAAAACGGCGCCGACCAACAGCGCCGCCAGCACGGCCCAGAGGCTTTTGAGCATAAAAAATAATCGTATGGCCTTGAGCATTAGATAGTCACCAGAAATCCTCAATACTGCTGGTCTCGTAAAAAGTCAGAAAATCGATCTTTTACAAGAGTGTTTGGTGTTTAGGGTTTAGTGTTTGGTGTTTGGTGTTTATTGTTCGGAGGTATGACATATTGATATGACGTGCAAAGAGTTTCACCAAATACCAAACACGAAGCACCAAACACATGATGAATTCGAATTTTTACGAATTCATCAATCTTCAATGTCCTTCTTGGCTCCCTTGCCGCGCCCCCGACATCAACATGCCCAGGTGCTCCGCGGTTGCCTCGGCAGGCTGCAGCATACCGGTGACTTTGCCCCCGAACATGACGGCGATACGATCCGAAACCGCCATGAGATGCTCCAATTCGGTAGAGATATAAAGAATGGCTTTACCGGCGTCACGCTGCCGCAGAATCATCTTTTGAACGAACTCGATGGCACCGACATCCAATCCTTTGGTGGGCTGCATGGCAATCAGGATTCGGGGGTCGGCTTCCAACTCCCGGCCCAGGATAAGCTTTTGCTGGTTGCCGCCGGATAGAAACTGCACCGGCTGCCGAATCGACTGCAGACGCACATCATATTTTTGGACTATGTCCCGGGTATGCGCCTGCAGAAACTCGGTATTCATAAAGCCGGCCCTGGAAAATGGTGCCTGATTGAAATCCCGCAAAGCCAGATTGTTGGTGGCCGGATAATCCAGCACCAGTCCGGTATTCTGGCGGTCTTCGGGGATGTAGCCGATTCCACATTCCTGCTTGCGCTGCCGGATCCCGCTGCCGGAAATGTCCCGGCCGTAGATCCGGATGGCACCCGATTTCAGCGGACGCAGGCCGGTGATGACTTCGGCCAGTTCGGCCTGGCCATTGCCGTCGACTCCGGCGATTCCAAGAACTTCACCGGCGTGCAGGGCAAAAGATACCCGGTCGAGGGCCAGGATCCCGCGATCATTCGAAGCACTGACTTCGGCAACCTCGAGGGCGGTTTCACCGATGGCACCTTCATTGCGCGTGAAATCGAAAATAACATCCCGGCCGACCATCAGCCGGGCAAGCTCATTGACGGTGGTCTCTTCGACGGCGACTTCAGCCGTGACTTTACCCTGGCGCAAAACAGTAACCTGATCGGCAACCTGCATGACCTCTTCCAGTTTGTGGGTAATGAATATGATCGTATGACCGGCATCACGCAGCCTTTTCAAACCATTTAAAAACGCCTCCACTTCATGGGGGGCCAAAACACTGGTCGGCTCATCCAGGATCAACAGTTCCGCATTGCGATACAGGGCTTTGAGGATTTCAACCCGCTGCTGCATGCCCATGGGCAGCTTCCAGATGGGTTCCGTGGGATCGATTTCAAAACCGAAAGATTCGCTGAGTTCGCGAACCCGCTGTTCGTGTTCCGCGAGATGCAGCGACGCCTTTTGACCCTTCAGTCCGAGGATAATGTTTTCGGTCACGGTCAGGGAATTTACCAGCATAAAATGCTGATGGATCATGCCGATGCTGTTTTCGATGGCCTGGCGGGGATTGTCGATGGAGACCTGGCGGCCGTCGATTTCGATCCGGCCCTCATCCGGTTGATAGAGGCCGAAGAGAACGTTCATCAAAGTCGTCTTGCCGGCCCCGTTTTCGCCCAGGATGACGTGGATGGTGTTTTTGTGAACGTGCAGGCTGACGTCGTCCAGGGCCTTGAACTCGCCAAAGCTTTTGCTTATCCGATCGATGACAAGGTGGTACATGTTGTACGTTTAGAATATGTGTTTGGGGGTTGGGTGGCAAAAGACTTCTTGTTCGAAAAAAGTAAATCCGCAAAAAAATGCCTAAAGTTACAAAATGCCTAAAATGCCCAAAATTGTGGTATCCTATCGATTTTATAAAAAAAGAAAAATATTCTACGATATTCACTCACTGATATCTGGGTTTTCAGATTGAAATTACCAGACGCTATAAAAAAGAGAGAGCGACTTGTCGGGTCGTAGCCGAAGGCGAAGCCTAAAGCGACACCACAATTTTAGTCATTTATAATTTTAGATCATTTTAGATCATTTTCCGGCTTGCCCGGACTACGGTTTAACCGCACCCGTTTTGACTTGCTCCAACAACTGGGCCGCTTCGCTGCGCACGGATTCCGGCACTGACGGATGATAGGTCCCAATATTGAGGACTTTGGGGTAATTCAGGTCCCAGAGGTAGTCCTTGCCTTCGAGTCCCTTGCCGTCTTTGGCGATCGTAAACAACTCGACCATGGCCTGGCGCCAATTGACAATGGCGGAATTCAAGATAATATCGGGCCAGTCGCTGTAGGCGTCATAGTACATGCCGATGGCATAGACGCCTTTTTCCTTGGCGGCCTGCAGGCTTCCGATGGTGGCATTGTCCATGGTGGGGAAAACCACGTCGGCGCCCTGGTTGATCTGGTTCAAGGCCGCTTCTTTGCCTTTGGCAATGTCATCCCAGTCATTGGTCCAGGCAATGGAGGTCTTGCCGTCGGCCCGCGCCCGTTTGAATCCGGCCGCAAAGGTGTCACCCAGTTCAACGTACTTTTTAAGCTTCTGGGCGCAGATATAGCCGCCTTTGCCGGTCTTGCTCATCTTGCCGGCAATGTAGCCCACTACGACGCCGATCTGTTTCAAATCGATGCCCACCGTGGCGACATTTTTGGCAGGGTTGATGCCGTTGTGGACAATGAACATGACCTCCGGGTATTTGCGGGCCACCCGCGAGGCGGCTTCCTGGAATTCCCCGCCGTGCCCGATGACGTAGTGGTAGCCGCGCCGGGCATAGTCCGCCATGGCCTCGGCCTGATCGGGCTGGGGCACCTTTTCACTGTAGGCGACCTCGAAGCCGAGTTCGTCTTTGACCCGCATCAGGCCCTCATAGCCGGCCTGGTTCCAGGATTTATCCGAAATGTTGCCGGGCAGAACCATGGCAATTTTTACATTTTCAGCCAGGGCCTGGCCGGTCAGCGCCACTGCGCAAAAAATCACAATCATCAACAAACTCATTTTCATAATTTTCATTTTACCCTCCTTATAGCGCGGTGTTTATCTTGTTCCGATACTGACGGAATCGGGACACTAATTTCATCGCGGTTAAAAACCGCTCCCACAATCTATCTCCGGTCTTTTTTTCCGACTTTGTCTCGTCTGAGCTCGTCGAAGGCCGCATTCCGAATTCCCACTTCTGACTTCTGTCCTCTGTTCTCTGACATCTATCTTCTGTCATCTGACTCCTGACTCACAAAGGTTTTTCAATCCGCAATCGAAACTCTGACATCTGTCCTCTGCGCTAGAACCCTTCCACCTGCTTCGGAAAGTAGTCTTCGCAGCCGCCTTCGCGATACACATCGGTGGTGGCGCAGTGCAGCGCGCCGCCGAAAGGATAGGCGTCCCTAAACGGCACCTCGACAATCTCGAAGCCGAGCTTGTCCAGCTGCTCCTGCTGGTGGACTTCGCTGGCTTCGACACAGATGGTCTTCGGATCCAGCACGAGCACGTTCATCGAAAGCCAGACACTGGAATAACACAGCGGCGGTGGAGTCTCATGGGCCGGTTGGGCGGCCTCGACGATCTCCCAGCCGTTGAGATCAAACAATTTACGCTGCTCCGGCCGTACCTTGCGGTTCGGGTTGTTGAGCAGCAGGCCGGGGCGCAGGGGCACAAAGGTGCAGTCGATATGAATCGGATAAGGGTCTCCCGGAAAGTTCATGCCATGGATCCGCAGGTCCGGAAAATGGCGTTGCAGCCAGTTGATGCCGGCCAGGTTGGCCGTAAACCCATGCTGCACGATGATGTCTTTGCCCATGCGCGCCAGTTCGGCCGCATCAAAAAGTGGCTCGACCTCCGTAGTCACGAAATCCCGGGCCGCCGTTAGTTTAAGCCGGTCTTCAATCGTCATCACCCGGCTGAGATACCCTTCCTTGTAGGACGCGTCCGTCAGCCGCGGCTTGGGGGCCGCCTCCCAGCGCATGTTGGGATCTTCCTTGAAATACTGCTCGAGCAGGGGCCGGTAACACAGATATTCGAACCAGCGGCAGCGGTAGGACATGGTGGCCTCTAGCATTTCATTGCCCACCGTGGCAACGACATCCCGCGGCGGCATGCAGCCGAACAGCGATTCGGTCTCAAAATCCGGCGTTTGGGCCTTTTGGCTGAAATCGAGCGGCGTGGGGCGGTCCACCCGAATACCCCGTTTTCTGAGGATATCGGCAAAGTTGTCGAGTTGAACATTGGCCTTGTCCACCGTTTCCTGGGGTCGCGGACCCCATTTGCCTTTCATGTCACTGTCCAGCGGAACTTTGCACTCCACCGCCGGTTCGGGGGGCGGTATCATACAGCCGTCGGCCACCCCGACGATGACATGCTTTAACGGGTCCCATTCATTCCAGGAATTAACAACAGTTTTTGCTTCCTCCGCCATAATAATTATCCTCCTTGTGCTGATTAACTTACAAAGTAATGGGTTCCAGGTTCAGGGTTCAAAGGTTTTAAAATGTTGATATTCAATTTTTATCACAATCGGGTAAGCCGGGTGATTTTTCTGACTTGGAGGTCACAGTCTTTCATAGTGTTGCAAACCACAAATCAAATATCATTGCAATAATTAATATGTATAAATTGACTAACGAAAATGGCGAAAAGGAAGGCGGTCCGTCTCTGTCGCATATATGGAGAAATGGGAAACTGTCGGTATTGACAAACTATGGATAGAACAATTCATTGTTCAAGGTTTGACACCGAATTCATCTTTTTTTGATTACGTTTTTCAAATTCGCCAATAGAGCATACAACATATTGTATGCCCTCTCCTATTGACATACAACTTAACCGAATGTATGTAAACAACAAGAATGTGAATGCCGGATCGGATTGGTCAAATCAACCGGCAATGGTGCTGCAGCATGATAGTAATCGGACTGCAGCGGTTTTTTTTAGTTTCGCGGAAGGACAATTGATAAAATGCCCTATTATAATAACGATACGGTTTTCCAGACCCAGGCCCATGCACTGGAAGGCTGTTATACCGTCGATAGGCTCAAGCCGCTGGCAAAAATGATCTGCGATGGTATTCCGACGCGTAAAGCCGAACTTATCGACGCCATTATCGGCGCGATGGAGGGTGAAAAGATTAAGGGCGTGTTTGAAAGGTTAGACCGAATTGGACAGCTTATTGTCGCTGAAGCTGTTTTTGCGCCCGACGGGAAAGTGGATTTTCGAAAAATCAACGCAAAATACCAGTCCTCGTCAGGTACGCGCCAAGGTTCCGGAGACATGGATGGCGGCGATTTGTTAGACCTTTTCATCTACAATAGACAAGTGCCGGATGATATGCGCGACAGGTTAAAGACTTTCGTACCGATGCCAAAACCAGATCGCGTTAAATATGTCAACAAACTGCCCAATTCGATTGAATCCAATTTTAAAGGGGAGCCCGGACTTCCCTTGGAGATACGCAAGACCGCCCCGGCTGTTCTACACAATCTGGAAGTCGTCCTGAGACTCATCGACGGCGGCAAACTCAGGGTAAGCTCGCAAACGGGCCGGCCCACGTCGGCAACCGTCAAAAACCTGGCCAAACGGCTGCATGAAGGCGACTGGTATAATGCGCCGGACGTGCTCGCCGAAGTCGGTGCCATCCAGGCCTTTGCCTGGCCGCTGATTGTCCGGGCCGCCGGTCTGGCCCGGGCCGACGGCAGCAGCCTCAAGCTGACCAAAAACGGGTACAAGGCGCTGGACGGAAACCGGCCGCAGGTGATTAAATCCGCCTGGAAGAAATGGGCGAAGAATAAAGTCATTGATGAATTCAGTCGCATTAACGAGATAAAAGGGCAAAAATCCTCCCGTGGACGCACCCTTGCGGCGCCTTCCAAGCGCAGACCGTTTATCAATGAGGCCCTGAGCCAATGTTTGCCCGGAAGGTGGGTCAAGGTTGAGGAACTGATACGCTTCATGCAGTCAACGGGCTTGGATTTCCAGGTCGCCCGCTATCCCTGGAAACTTTATGTCGGGGATTCCCATTACGGTCATCTTGACGGCTACGGCAGTGAATCAATCATCAGCAGTCGTTATCTGCTGGCCTTCCTGTTTGAATACGCCGCAACCCTGGGGCTCATCGATGTGGCCTTTACGCATCCCGCCGGTGCGTTGGGGGACTTCGACCATCTTTATGGAGCCTACGATCTCGAATATTTAAGCCGTTATGACGGCCTTAAATATTTCCGTTTAAACCCTCTGGGTGCGTATGTACTGGGTCTGAGCGACCGCTTTGATCCGCCCGCTTTTAAGCCGCGGCCGGTGTTGACGGTACTGCCCAACCATGAGATCGTCATCACGGACGCGGTTTCCCTGTCACCGGCCGATAAGCTGTTTTTAAACAAGATCGGCCAAAAGGCCTCATCATCCTTGTGGCGACTGACGCTGGCGACCCTCCTTGCCGCCGCCCAAGGCGGAACGGACAGCAAGCAAGTGAGGGCATTTCTCGAGTCCCGGTCGTCGCAGCCCCTGCCGGAGACGGTCATCCAATTGCTGAATGATGCCGCCGGGCGCTCAACCCGGCTATCTTACCGCGGACGCGCGCACCTGATTGCATGCAAGGATCCGGTCCTGGTTCAACTGATATCTTCAGACCGCAAAGCGTCCAAACTGTGCCGGGCGGCTGCCGGCGAATATATTGTGGTGCTGCCCGGTAAAGAAAAAGAATTTATCAAGACCGTGGCCGCTATGGGGTATATCGTGCCACAATTCAGAGAGCAGATATGACAACTTACGATCCCGCAAACCCGTTAATCGTACAAAGCGATCATACCGTGCTGGTGGAAGTCGACAGCCCGCGCTACGAGGCCGCCCGCAATGAACTGGTGCGGTTTGCAGAACTGGTAAAGTCTCCGGAGCACATTCATACCTACCGCATAACCCCCCTTTCAATCTGGAACGCCCGTGCCGCCGGTATTTCAGCCGCTGAAATCAACGAGGGGCTTTGCCGGTTTTCAAAATACCAGGTTCCCGAACATGTGCTGGTGGAAATCAACGATTTTGCCTCGCGCTTCGGCCGGTTGCGCATATTGGTCGATGCAAAGGGGCTAATCCTATGCGCCGATACCAAACCGCTGGCGGCCGAGATCGCCCACAGCGAGACGGCCGCCGGGCTGCTGTCGGACAGGCTGTCGGACACGGAATTTCGCATTCATCCCCTAAACCGCGGCAAAATCAAGCAGGCCTTGATCAAAATCGGTTTTCCGGCCGAGGATCTGGCGGGCTATACCCGGGGAGCGCCGGTTCGGTTTGCGGTCCGGGACACCACCCGGCTGGGTGAAGAATTCCGTTTTCGTCCCTATCAGCAACAGGCCGCGGATACCTTTTACGCCGGCGGCAGTGAACGGGGCGGGGCCGGGGTGATCGTGCTGCCGTGCGGGGCCGGGAAAACCATCGTAGGCATTTCCTGCATGCAAAAACTGCAGTCCTCGACCCTTATTTTGACCACCGGCGTTACCGCGATCCGGCAATGGAAAGCGGAACTGCTGGATAAGACCGATCTGACCGATGAGGATATCGGTGAATACAGCGGCGCCGGCAAGACCATCCGCCCGATTACCATTGCAACCTACCAGATCATGACCTACCGTCCGGATAAGGAAGGCGAATTTCCGCATCTGAACCTGTTTGACGATCACAACTGGGGCCTGATCATTTATGATGAGGTTCATATGCTGCCGGCGCCGGTTTTTCAGGTGACGGCGGGTCTGCAGGCCCGCCGGCGATTGGGCCTGACGGCCACCCTGGTCAGGGAAGACGGCAAGGAGGATGATGTTTTCGCCCTCATCGGCCCCAAGAAAGTCGACGTACCCTGGAAGGATATGGAAGATCAGGGCTGGATCGCCAGGGCCAAATGCTGTGAAATCCGCCTGCCGCTGCCGGGCGACCTGCAGATGCCCTATGCCGTGGCCGATAAGCGCAAAAAGTTCCGTATCTCATCGGAAAACCCTGCCAAGCTGCAGCTGGTGCGCAAGATTCTGCGTCTTCACCAGGACAAGCAGATTCTCTTAATCGGCATGTACATCGATCAGCTCAAGGGCATTGCAGTGGACCTGAAGATTCCCGTTATCACCGGCGCCACCTCGCAACGCCGCCGGGATGAGCTTTACGGGCAATTTAAAGACGGCCGCATCACGATCCTGGCGGTTTCCAAAGTGGCCAACTTCGCGGTGGACCTGCCGGATGCCGCCGTGGCCATACAGATATCGGGAACATTCGGTTCCCGGCAGGAAGAAGCCCAGCGGCTGGGAAGAATCCTACGGCCGAAAGCGGGTGAAAACCAGGCCTATTTTTATTCCCTGGTGACAAAGGACACGGTGGAGCAGGATTTTGCGCTAAAACGCCAGCTTTTTTTGTGTGAACAGGGATATGCCTATCGGATTGAGACCGGCTCCCAATTTTAAGCCCATTTTGGTTCCTCTACAAGTTGAGTGCAATTTTAGATTTTGGATTTTAGATTTAAGGAATTCTGCCTGTCGTGAGCATTTGTGTCGAACGGTTTATTTTATTAATTGATTTTGGGTTTGGGATTTTAGATTTAAGGTATTCTGTCAATTTTTTAATGGATAGAGCGTAGCGATTCCACCAATCCGAAATCCGAAATCCGCAATCTAAAATCCCAAATTATAACTCGTGACCAAATAAGAATAAAAACGGGTGAATTTGTAACTGCAGATTTTGCAGATATTCACCACCTCATGCTGAAACCACTCGATATGCGGACAAAATGCGGGAGACACCGTGGATAAAGATAAGATGCTCAAAAAGATGTGCCGGGTCGAATTGACCCAGGCCGATATCAAGGCGATTTGTAAACTGCGGGCCCTGCCGCCGGCCTGTTTGCAATCACGCACACTCCTGGAGCATCATTTTCTGAGCGATACCGGCATCGAAAAAGCTTTGGCGGCCCTGGACTCAAGGGAGGTTCTTTGTCTTCATCTGCTCAATGCCGCCGGCCGTGAAGAAGATATCGAGTTTTTTACGCGCCTTTACAAAAAAGCCCATCCCGGTTCGTATCATCACACCTTCACCGAACAATACCGAACCGTTTTTTCAACGGTCAAGGCCCAACTGGTCCGCAAAGGGGTGCTGCTGTTTGCCGAAGCGCCCAACGATCCGTGGCAGAAGACCGTCAAACTGGAGCGGCTACGATTCATGTTTCCGGTCGAATTTGCGGCTTTTTTACCGCCGCCGGTCAAACCGCTGCAGGTTGCGACGTCCGGGGTCAACATAGAGCGAATTGACTTCTTGCGGCAGAAACTGGCCGAAATTATTGAAACTCCGTCTGTATCGCCGTCCCAAACACCCGGAAAAGAGGAGCGGCTGCATATCCGTGGCCAAACGCTTTTCCTGGGTAAAAGCCCCTTTAGCGTCAAACGGCTGAGAGGCTGGATCGGATCGCGCTGGAGAAAAGTTGTCGAGGTCGACCCTGAGCCGGACAACAGTTCCCTGTCGCCGGTGGATCTTATCGAATATGCTTTTTCATTATTAGGGGAGAACCAATGGGCCGAGGCGGATGAATTGTCGTCTTTTTTTAAAATAGCGTACCCCAGCGCAAACAAGCTGCCGGATGTCCGTAAAGCTTGTGAAAAAGGATGGCAAAACGGCTGTCTCGAGAAACTCAGCCTGGATGGAAAAGCAGTCTACCGCCTGGCGGCGCCGGACCCGGACCATGACCTCTTGAATCCCGCTGCTTATGTGGTAGTCAAAACCGACGAGTTTTTCGAAATCGATCTTAAGCGCATCCCCTTTGAGGCCCTGGAAAGCATTTGCAAAACCTGCAAGCTGCAGGTCTCCCAAAAAAAGCTTGTGGCGCAGCCGGACCTTGTCCGAATCAGCTATGCAACAAAACAAATGGCATTGTCGCCGGTCCTTAGCTGGCTGCAAAAATATCATAAACGCTTTGGACAGATTGTGGCGACGATCAGGAAAAGAGAAGGTAAAACCATTGTCCACGACAACCTTATGATCGCCGCAGTTAAAGATCTGAGCCTGAGAGTGCTACTGGAAAAGAAATTCAGCAATTCAAAACAGGTCGTCACCCTCTCGGACGAATTTATCTCTTTTCCGCTAAACCTGCTGCCCGAAATTGAAAAAATCGTCAACAAATCCGGCCATGCCGTAAAATACGTAGATGCCGATGAATAAGATAAAGCTGGAAACTGCAGATCCGAAAAACCTGAAAACCGTAATCAATCCCAACGATGTGCGCAAAGATCTGCATGCCTTTGCCTGCTATTGCCGCGACTATGAAATTAAGCGCGCGCACCGGGATAACTCGCTGCCCAAAGTCCATCTGACACGCCTGGCCAAAATGATGTCCAATCCTCAACTGATCGAAGCGGTGAAATGGGCCGGCAGCAGCCCTTGGATCGATTTGATCGATCGCCTCATCCTGCAACTCGAATTCATCGATTACGCCACCGAGGGAATATACGCCGGCTATTCCAGCACAACGCAATCCTATCCGGATAATTATATCGAATTTTTGGATGATTTCTATGATCATTTTCTGAACCAATCGCTGCTGGAACAGGAAGATCAGATACTGCAGGCCCTGGTGGATGAGACCGATCCCTGCCTGAGCGAGTTTTTTACCGGCCACCCCTTGAGTACCTTGAATAGATTCACCAGTTTCGGATGTGCCACGGGAACAGTGAAATACATCAATTTTCCCAAAGTGCGATCCTATCTGCTTGAACTGATAGCAAACTGCCGGGCCGGGGTCTGGTATCGTACGGACTCGCTGATCGCATATCTAAAGAACCATAACCCTTTATTCCTGATTTCTAAAAAAACTCCGTTTAAGAAATCCGATCACACAAAAGACCGTTATCACAATTTCTATGAATCAAAACCCGGGGAACACTTTAACAGATCCCGGATTCGGGAGAACTCGAAAGACCGGTTTGAAAGGGTTGAAGGTCGGTTTGTGGAACGTTTTCTGGAGGGAATTCCTTTGGCCCTGGGCTATGTGGATGTGGCCTACACCGATATAAAAGACACGGTCTCTCCCTCAATCGGCAAACTTCAGGCCTTTCGGGTTACCGATCGGGGTGCATGCGCCCTGAACCGGGCCATCAAGGAAGCGGACATCACCCTGCTGCCCAATTACGAAATACACATCGATTCCCTGTTCTACCCCGCGCGCCAGCTGACTCGGCTAGTGGAGCTGTGTGACGTTGTCCAGGAGGATACCCATACGATTCTAAAACTGGCTAAAAAGAAGGTGATTAAACTGCATGCCGCCGATGCAGAGTTAAATGTCAAGGACCTGTTCAAGAAGCTTGGTATTCGCGCCATCCCGGCAAATGTGGCAAAAGAGCTTGCCGCCTGGGCCGGGCACGCCGATAATTTCGTCGTTTATCGAGGCTACGGCCTGTTGGAAGGAAAGATGGATAAGGCTGCGGCCAATCGATTTGCCGCCGTCTCCATTGCAGCGGATGCCCATATCGTCCGGCAGCCCCAAAAACTATTCAAGCACCTGGAGCAGGCCCAAAAAGTTCCGGCCTTTGTCAAACATTCCGACCGCGCCTTTAAGTCCTTAGGGGATACCGCCCAAAGTAAATTCAGCGACAAAAAGCGCACCAAGAAATCAGCTTCCCGTAAAAAAAGAAAATTCACACTCAAGCGCACCGTCCATTTGATACTGGAATTTCCGGATAAGGCGATGTTTGAAACATTTACAAAGACGCTTCTGGACAAGGGCCATGCCCTGGATACAAACAAACAGGCCCGCACCGTTTCCTACTCTCAAAAAGATGAGACCCTAATTAAAGACGTGTTGAATTCAATAAAGAAGGATTTTCCCGCGATAATAAAGAACGCGTGAGGACGGGATTGATCCGGCCTCACGCTTTCGTTTCACTTCAACTTAATGAGTGATCACATTTACTACCCTCATTTCGCCACCAGAAACATCTTTATTGGGCATTTTCAGATCAACCCACGATTTCTTTTCATTTAATTTCATTTACTCGGCTTGATCCCGCGAGTGCCCCGTTGGAAGGCCAATGGTCCCAGCATTCCAGCATTCCACTATTCCGATTGTGCGCGAAGCGACCTGAGTTCTTGGGGCCGAAACGGTTTCCGGTACCGTTGCGTAGCAGAATTCCCTTAAGTTACAAGCTGTTTTCGACGATAAAAATGGTATTGCAGAAGAAAATATCGAACCGCTAACCGGAGATGCGAACACGTGGATTGCCCACCGGATTATTCCAAATATACCCTGGATAAACTCCTGTATGTGAACGAACACTTAAACCGGGAGCAATATCCGATCAGCGCCCGCAAGCTTGACAACGAGATGGCGAATCGGCATCGGGAGATTGCTGCGAAAAGCCTGGGTTTTCCGTTGGAAACATCGACCGGGGAAGCCAAGGAGCAGCCGTTGCCGGTCCAAGTGCCATCAACAGAACTTGCGCTCGAATTTCACGGCACGGCCCGCGAGTATTTCAGGATCTGGATAGTAAACCTGTGTCTCACGCTATTGACATTCGGCATTTTTTCAGCCTGGGCCAAGGTGCGCAAAAAACGGTATTCATACTCCCACACCACCATTGGCGGCACGCCGTTTCAGTACCTGGGCCAGCCGGTCCCGATTCTCAAGGGTCGCCTGATTGCCGGGGCCGGTTTTCTCATCTATTATGCATCCAGTTCTTTTTTCACCGCGTTCATGCCCTGGGTGCTGGGGGCCGCTTTGGTCGCAGCGCCCTGGGTCATCGTGCGGTCAGCGGCATTCAACGCACGCTATACGGCTTATCGCAATATGACATTTCATTTTGACGCCGGATACATGGACGGGTTCAATGCCCTTTACGCCTGGGGCATCGTGCCGGTGTTTGTCATGGGCCTGATGTTCAATTGGACGGAAAATCCCGCTTTCTTAGCCATTATGTCCATCATCGTCGGCGTCTCGTTCCCCTGGCTGGTAATGCGGATCCGAAAATTGATCGTGGAGCATACCCTCTATGGCGGGAAAAACGGCGTCTTTACGGCCACCGGGGGGCAGTATTTCAAAATATATCTCATATCCGTGTTAATCATGCTGGGTGTCATGATCCCCCTGGGCATCCTGATGTTTTCCGTGATTGATTCCACAAAACACAGGTGGGTATTGACCGTGCTCAGTCCTATCTTGTCATATGGCGGGTATGTGCTGTCATATGCCTATGTTCGGGCCCGCAGCAACAATCTGGCCTGGAACAACACCCGCCTTGGGCCGCTTCGTTTCCAGTCCACCCTGCGCTGCACGGAATTGGTAAAACTTTATGTGACCAACGCCCTGGCCATAGCCGCCTCAGTGGGACTGCTGATACCCTGGGCGGTGATCCGAACATGGAAATACCGTGTCGACAATATGAAGGTGTGGCAGGAAGGCACGCTTTTTCAATTCCAGGGCAGCGAAGCCACCGGGATTTCAGCGCTCGGCGCCGAAGCATTGGATATTTTTGACGTGGACCTTTCACTATGACCATTATTAAAGGACAATTCTTCGACGGACGTTACCCGGTTGCCAGGGAAGCAAGCATGGAAATCGGGCAGCAGGCGGTGACCGTCTCAGCCGGATTCCATTCCGGGCGGTTCGCAGCCAACGACCTGATCGTATCACCGAAGATCGGCTCGACCTGCCGGTTTGTTCGTTTTCCTGATGGCGGCCAGTTCAGCTGTGCCGACCATGCGCTTTTGGATTCATTTACCCAGGAGAGCAATTCCGAAGGCATTGTGGCCTGGCTGGAAGAGCGATGGATGGTTGCATTGGCTTGTGTCTCCGTTATCGCCGTAATACTGCTTGTCGGCTATTTCTTCGGCCTGCCGGCTGCCGCGCAGCGCATTGCATCACGTATCCCGATGGAGACGGAAAGATCTCTGGGTGATCAAGCCCTGACCTACATGGATGAGCACGGATGGCTGAAACCAACCGGCCTGGATTTTGAAAAGCGGGATAAAATAAGGACCGGTTTTTATCAAATGAGCAAGGACCTTCCCCTGGAACCATATTACCTTCTGGAATTTCGCGCTGGTGCGGTTCTTGGGGCGAATGCCTTTGCTTTTCCGGGTGGTATTGTCGTCATCACGGATGAAATGGTACAACTGGCGCAGAACACGGAAGAGGTGCTGGCCGTGCTCGCCCATGAGATCGCCCATGTGGAGCTGCGCCATACCATGCGCAGCGTGCTGCAAAATTCTGCTGTCGGGCTTGTTGTTGCAACCGTCACCTCTGATGCGGCTTCACTCAGTAGTGCTGTCACGGCCCTGCCGATGATACTGGCTCAAACGAAGTACTCGCGTGATTTCGAATCTGCAGCTGACGACTATGCTTTCAGCCTGCTCAAGCAGAAGGGCCATTCTCCGAATGCATTTGCGTCGCTGATGGAGAAACTAGCCGCAGAGCATGGAGACACGATGGACGGTTTCGCCTGGATCTCGTCGCATCCGGTCACATCGGAGCGGGTCGAGAATGCCCGCAATGCGGCGGCCGAGTAGTCGTTATTTTACCAAAGATGTTGCACCCCCAGCCACAACCGCATCGCCACACCTATGATGAATTCGACTTGAAACGAATTCATCATCCCTGAACCCTCCTATTAAACTACAATGAATGACGAATGTCGAATGTCGATTGACGAATGATGGAATCGCTCTCCGAGGCGTAGGCGCTAAAATACCCTACGAGCTGGAGGCTTCGCTCAATCATTTTCTACAAAAGGGAACCTTGAATCCTGAACCCTGCGTGTGGGGCCGAAGCCGAAGGCGAAGACGAAGGCTCAAACCTCTGAACCCTGAACACAGAACCTTGAACCCTGAACCCAGAACCCTGAACCCAGAACCTTGAACCTTGAACCTCTGAACCCAGAACCTTGAACCTCTGAACCCAGAACCTTGAACCTTGAACCTCAGAACCTATCTGTTCAAGACAACTCATCCATAATCTCATCATCCACGCCGAAAATATAGGCAATCAACGCCGCCCGGATCCACATGCCGCAGCGCTCCTGGCGCCAGTAGGCTGCCCGCGGGTCCTTGTCGATTCGGACATCGATTTCATATCGCCGCGGCAGCGGATGCAGGATGGCGCAGTGAGTTTGGATCATGGCCATGTGGTTGGTTTTAAGATGATACTGGGGAAACGTTTCGGCTTCGCTGGTCGGATCCGAGGCGTACTCGTTCTGAATTCGGGTCATGTAGATGGCGTCTACTTCGGGCATGATGCTCTCGAAGTCCTCGGTTTCTTTGAAAGGTATCTCGTGTTTACTTAAAAATTCTTTGATGTCGTCCTTCATCCTGAAGACTTCCGGTGCGACGTAGACCACCTCGACATCTTGGTAATTTTTCATCAGATAGCTTAGTGAGCGCACGGTGCGGCCGCGTTTCAAATCACCCACCATGGCTATTTTCTTGCCGTCCAACCCGCCGATCGTTCTGAATTCTCTTTCCAGGGTGTAGATATCGAGCAGGGCCTGGGTGGGATGCTGATCGGGTCCGGAGCCGCCGTTTAATACCGGCACCGGATGCTCGGTTTGGTTCAGGACCCAGGCGGTTTTTTCTGCAAACCCGGCTTCCGGATGCCGTGAAATAATCAGGTCGACGTAGCTGGCAAAGGTGCGAATGGTGTCCTCCGGTGATTCACCTTTCACCTCGGAACTGGTTGAAGTCCCGCGAATTTCGGACGTGGTCAGCCCCAGGATGTGGCAGGCGTTTTGAAAAGAAAGGAAAGTCCGGGTGGACGGCTGAACGAAGTAAAGCATGGCCCGTTTGTGGGGCAGCAGGTGACGGAGTTTGCTCTGCCCCACCTTGGTTTTGGCCAGTAATCTGATCGAATCCGCCAGGCTGCCAAGATAATCCAAAAACGGCCGGTCAAACTGCTGAGCATAGATGACATCATATATGCGATTGTTTCGGACGAAATTCTGCACTTTTTCATCCACGGGCTTGTTGATGAATTCATCCCATCCTTCGAATTCCTGCTGGGTTTGTTCAGCATACTTTTCCATTCTTTTCTCCTGTATTTTTTTAAATTGAAATCAGTTGTTATTGCAGGGCAAGTCTTTGGAATTCGATTTTAACTGGGAAGGAAGTGCGATGAATTCCAATTTAAAAAGATAATATGCCAAAATATTTATTGTGTGTCAAGGACCGATTAACCACATTATGTTGTGGTCATAGGCTGGATTTGTCGTTTCGATTCATTAATTCTCAACAGTCTGCTTCATCCAGGATTCATAATTCGATAAAATTCCAAAATTCAAGCACCAAATTACAAACAAATCTCAATTCCAAATATTCAATGACCAAAAATGATTAGATCTCGTCAAATCTACTACATATTTTGTAGTGGCATGACATTTTGCAAAAAAGGTTTCTCCTTGAATGTCCGAAAAATTTCTGTCATAGTTCCACATTTTAAAGTTCATGCAAGGTAGTGGAGTCATGACCCGCAGGGATGCTAAAATCGATATAAAATCAAAAACTATCATCTGTAACTCGTTGACGAGATACAGGAATCTTTAAAAATTGATTCGAGCCACAATTCAATCGAGTATCCAGAAACCAGCATCCAGCATCACCATGCATATAGCAGAACAGTGTCATTGGCATTTCTTGCCGCAATACGCACTGCTAAATTATTAGATATGAGGAATTTTGAATGTCTGTTGCCAAACTTAAAGAAACCATTCTTGAAAAAATCAGCGCCGCCGCTGAAAAAGCCTTTGGTCAGCAACCGGAGGGACTGGAGATCGGGTTCCCGCCCAATTCCGTGATGGGTCATTTTGCGGTTGGGTGTTTTCCCCTGGCCAAACAATTTCGTAAATCGCCGGCTGAAATAGCCGCCAAGATTGTCGATCACCTTTCGGCTGATGACGTCATTGCCAAGGCCAGCGCCGCCGGCCCCTATATCAACCTTGATATTTCAGGCGATATTTTGTTCGGCGATGTATGTCGACATATCACAGACCGGGACGGCGCCTATGGCTCGTCCGAAATAGGCCGGGGCCGCCGCGCCATGGTGGAGTACCTGGCGCCCAACACCAACAAACCGCTGCACCTGGGGCATTTGCGCAACGGCGCCCTGGGCATGGCGGTCGCCAACATGTACCAGGCCACCGGCCACTGGGTCGTCAAAGCCAACCTGGTCAATGACCGGGGCGTTCATATTTGCAAAAGTATGCTGGCCTGGCAGCGATGGGGCAACGGCACGACCCCGGACTCCGAAGACATTAAAGGCGACCACTTCGTCGGCCGCTATTACGTCCGCTACGCCCGGGAAGCCGACAAAGACCCGGAACTTGAAAATGAGATCCAGCAAATGCTGCAAAAATGGGAAGCCGGCGACCCGGAGACCATTGATCTTTGGAAGACAATGAACGGCTGGGTGTATGATGGATTTGCGCAAACCTATGAGCGCTTCGGTCTGCTTTTTGACGTCTTCTATTATGAATCCGACACCTATAAACTCGGCAAGGATATTATCCAGCAGGGTCTGGAAAAAGAAGCCCTGGCACTGGATCACAACGGCAACACGGTCTTTTTCCTGCCCGAAGCAGAATTCGGCCGCGACAAAAGCGGCGACTTAAAGCGCGTCACCGTGCTGCGCGCGGATGAAACCGCCCTCTACATAACCCAGGACATCGGCACCGCGATTCTGAAAATCACCGACCACAACCTGGATTATTCCATCTATGTCGTCGGCAGCGAGCAGGAATACCATTTTAAATGTCTTTTCGCGATGCTGGCGGCCCTGGGATATGAGTGGGCGAGAAACTGCTACCATCTGTCCTACGGCATGGTGTATTTGCCGGAAGGCAAAATGAAATCCCGCGAAGGCAAAATTGTCGATGCCGACGATCTCATCAGCGAGATGATCAAACTGGCCGAAGACGAAATTCGCCGGCGCGACCCCGACGGCAGACTATCGCCCGCCGAAGTAAAAAGCAGGGCCCATAAAATCGGCGTAGGCGCCGTAAAGTTTTACTTGCTGCGGGTACGCCCCAACCAGAGCATCAATTTCGATCCGGCGGAATCCATTTCCTTTGACGGTTTTACCGGCCCCTATTGCCAGTATGCGTATGCCCGGATCAGTGGAATTTTGGAAAAATCGAAAACTGCTGTTACACCGAGACCGGAACCGGATTTCTCATTGCTGGGCAATGCGGAAGAGGTTCTGCTGCTTCAGAAATTAATCGAATTTCCGGCTGAAGTCCAAAGCGGCGTCGCGGATCTCAATCCCTCTAAAGTCGCCGGGCACATTTTTAACACCGCCAAGGCCTTCAATCAGTTTTACAATAAGCATCAGGTGCTGCAGGCGGAAAGCGAGCCATTGGTCAGCGCCCGCCTCGAGTTGATTAAGGCAACAGCCGTGGTGTTGAACAATGGATTGAATTTGCTGGGAGTGGAGGTGTTGGAAAACATGTAGATGTTGAGCTAAAAACTCAAGGAATACTATTAAATATCACCGCAGAGCCGCAAAGATCGCAGAGAGAATTTAGTTTTCATTTGCCGTTGAGAGGCCCCGCTAAAGCGGTGCCTCTCAACGGCAAAAAAAGATTAAACACCCTTGGCGTCCTCTGCGCCTTTGCGGTGAAAAATTCTATCGGCTAATAGATCCGAATCGCAGTTACGGGTACTTAGATGAACGCACGCATCCTGATAAAAATCGGCGGCCGGGCCTTTGAAGGCGAACAGGGGTATAAAGAACTGGCGGCGGCCATCAAAGCTTGTCCTGGCCTGGAGCTGATCATCGTGCACGGCGGCGGGGCCGAAATTTCCCAGGCGCTTAAAAGCGCCAGGCGCGAAACCAAATTCATCGACGGCATCCGGGTTACCCGGGCCGAGGACATCAAAATTGTCGAAAATGTTCTCTCCGGCGTCGTCAATCTGAGGATCGCCTCCTGGTTGAGCGCCCACGGGGTTGAATGCCGGCGCATGTCGGGCAAAACCGAAAACCTGCTGCTGGTCGAACCCTTAACCCGCGGCGGCCTGAATTGGGGCTTCGTCGGGCAGGTCAAGCAGGTAAATGCCGCCGTCGTCCTGAAAAACCTAAAGCAGAATCGAGTTCCGATCATATCCCCGATTTCGGGCGACGAAAAAGGCGACAGCTATAACGTTAACGCAGACAATGCCGCAGCGGCGCTTGCGGCGGCCGCGCAGTGCACGGACCTGGTTTTTGTAACAGATGTCCCCGGTGTCCTGGTTCATGAGCAGATCAGACCGTCCCTGTCCGTTGCAGATGCACAATCGCTGATTGGCGACGGCGTCATCCAAGGCGGTATGGTCGCAAAAATAGAGTCGGCTTTCGAAGCCTTGGAAAAGAAGGTCTCCCGGGTTCACATCATCCAATGGCAAGGCCCAAAAACATTGCCCAATATATTAAGCCAACATGCGATCGCAGGAACCATTATCCATTCTTAGGCGATTTACTTCTCGCTCCGCTTATCCGTCAGCAAAAATCTGAATTTTTGCAAATCACATTCAATATAGCCCGATCAACGGTCTAGGTTATTGGATTGGAGGTTCCCTGCCAGGATTTCGAGGGCGAAGTCGTTCTTTTGAACATACCCTGAAATTATGGTATTTTAACTGTATTTTTTTATTCTCTCGCAATGACGCCAAGACGCAAAGAAAGACTGAGAAGCCCTAGCGCCTTTGCGGCGTTGCGCGAGGTCAGCCTTTCCTGATATAAATAATTGGACATTACCCTGCCGGCAATCCGGCCGCTCTTGACTGCATCTGCCTTTATGTTACAATGTAACATATCAACCTGGTCGGATATTATCGTTGCAAATCTTTGCCGCATTAGACTTCTGCTAAAATTTGCGGAGCCCTTTCGGTTCAATTCATAATCAGGAATGATCAGCGCGCTTTGAATTTTTTCAGCCCTTTCAAATTGACGGTTCAAGAGTGTTCTTAATTGGAGCGTCTGCAGATTTGATAAATGCCGATTTTGATGGAGAGCCTTGAACCATGCCAATTTCCACGATTCACGTAAAGAATTTTGAACTCGCACTGTTGGCCATCGATCAGGTTAAAGCCAAGGGCATCATCGCTGAGCTCGACCCATCTTACACCCCATTGCAACTTTTGGAGGGCCTAGTGGCACCGGCCCTCAATCACATCGGCGAAGCTTGGGAACATGGCGATATCGCGCTATCCCAGGTGTATATGAGCGGACGCATCTGCGAAGATCTTGTCAATGAACTCTTGCCCCCAAGTGTATCGCCGCAAAAAAATAAGCCTAAAATGGCGATAGCGGTACTTGAAGATTATCACCTGCTGGGAAAGCGGATTGTATATGCCCACCTTCGTGCGTGTGGTTTTGAATTAATTGACTACGGCCATGGAATCGGCGCTGAAGCGCTGGCCGACTTGGCCATAAAACACGAGCTTGAAATTCTTCTAATCTCAACCCTAATGTTACGTGCCGCATTGAAGGTCAAGCAGGTAAAAGAAAAGCTCGAAGCGGCGGGATCAAAAACCAAAATCCTGGTCGGCGGTGCGCCTTTTCTCTTGGATCCGGAACTCTGGCAGAACGTCCGGGCGGATGCAATGGGACGCAACGCAGCAGAAGCCGCTGCGATTATTTTAAAACTAAAGGAAAATTCAACATGACAACTCCGAAATTTACTTCGCGCCAGCGGGTGTTGACGGCGCTGGGGCATACTGAGCCGGACCGCGTTCCATTTTTCTTGCTTTTGACGGTGCACGGTGCAAAGGAGTTGAACTTGAGCATTCGAAGCTATTTTTCAAAGGCCGAAAATGTCGTTGAGGGCCAGTTAAGAATGCGTGCCAAATATGGGCATGATTGTCTATAGAGTGGACGCATAAACGTAAAAATTCTCATTATATCAGCATGATAAGATAAAATACTACTTGACTTTTTTTGATATAAGTACTACTAAAATCACTCCTTTTATAGGCCTAGTTCCCTAAAACT
>Ga0209149_1000164_pt1 | contig 26608 bp, 13 predicted proteins | sample WorMetTyACAVOLI2_FD_187423 | JGI IMG/M metagenome (GOLD analysis project Ga0209149, IMG submission 187423) | Marine gutless worms symbiont microbial communities from Max Planck institute for Marine Microbiology, Germany - Olavius algarvensis... ... | reverse complement strand
TTACATATTTTCTTACTGTGGCCTCGTAAACCCTTATCATTGCCATCAAGAGTGAATAAAACCTTTATATCAATCTCTGTATACTCACTGAACATTTTGAACACTTCTATTAAGTCACTCCTATTTACCAAACTGTTACCATTCGAAAGATTTGGTGCGGCTTCCATAGTAGCTATGGCTTTATCTTGCGTCATTTGCAAGATAAAGCCTGATATTGGTCGAAAATCGTGATTTTTTCATATCCCATTGCATTCGGCGCCCCCGTTAGGGGGTCCCCGTCGGAATATTGCCATCCCGTTTGGTATGGAAAAACTCGAATGGTGGGGCTACCCGACGGTGGAAAAATTTTGAGGATATGTGTAACCGTTTACACACAATACCGCGGTGTGTGACGGACAGACAGACAGACGGAAAGACAGACATCTTGCCACAGCATAGTCCGCGCTACGCATACGCGTCGCGCGGTAAAAAGGTGTCAGTAATGATATACAAAGTTATTTCCATTATAGTAAAAAAGAAGTGATGCCGGCACGGCAAACCTCGCCCTGCATCACATTGCAAGGTGCTGCCACCTAGCGAATTTAACAGCATGATCGAAATACGACTGCCGACCTATCGTGAAAGTTTCTCAGCGACAACTGTAACTGCTGCAATCGGAACAAACACCGTAGCCGAGAAACAAAGGAATCGAAAATAAATACATCGCCGGTTATTGCCGCGGCGAGATAAGTGTTATGCCCACATTTTGTCAAACGTTCTAGACAGCAACTGATATACGATCGACAGGCAGATAACAGAGAGGTTTTCACGTTTAACTCTTTATTTACCAGACAAAACTGCACAACGGACCACTATACAGCAATACGGTGATTTGTACACTGGCCGTGGGTGTCCTGTTACATTTGGTACAGCGAGGAGGGGCCTGAGCGGGCTGCGGCCCCGCCCAGTCCCCTTATCACTGTACCAATGTAACAGCCCACCCATAAACGGCCAGTGTACCAGCTTTATATTATTCGATATGGCACTATAATTGCCTGTGCGCTATAAAGGGTTAAATATAGGCGCACACGATAAACCCACAGGCGGAGCTGGCATTGTCTCCGAGGGCAGTCTAGTTCATCGAATGCGGTCTCCGCGGAACGAGAACGGGGCCAGGCGGCCGGCAAAAAATCTCATCTCAATTCAAAATCCATCTCGCAACCACTTCCGCACGACGTAGTCGCCGTCCGCCGTGGATATCGCTCATCGGCGGCGTATCGGTCGTCGAGAGCGGTGCGCCCGCGACCGACCGTCGGGGTCCGGCCGCTGGCCCTTCCCATCTCGCCGTGCGGCCGGGCCGGCGACTCCGTCCATCCGCTCGTGCGGCGGCCGTGGTGGGCGCCGCCGTGGTGGCTACGTCGGCCGCGGCGTCAAACATTAAATATGATATATGCACGGCACGCAATCGTCGCTCGCATCGCGGCTCCAGCAGCTGCTGCTGCTGTGCCATGCATGCTGCGTCCGGCGATGGCGTTTACACGCTGGAATCGAATCAACGTGGCAGTAGTCTGCAACAACAGGAACATGACCATGTCCACGGCGTACGATGTTAATGGTGGATAGACAAGAAGCTCAGCTGTCGCATAGTAACTATGGCTCTATCTTTCATCAATTCCGAGATAAAGCGAGATATTGGTCGAAAATCGTAACTTTTTCATACCCCCTTGCATTCAGCGCCCCTCGTCGGATTATTGTCATCCCGTTTGGTATAGAAAACCAGAATGATGGGGCTACCCGACGGTGAAAAAAACTTTGAGGATACTGTATAACCGTTTAGATAGAACACCGGCGTGTGACGGACAGACAGACGGACGGACAGAAAGACAGACATCTTTCCACGGTATAGTCCGCGCTATGCATACTAGAGAGCTGCATGGGGATGGGGACAGCGGTAAATCCGCGGTAACTGCGGTAAAACCGCGGTAATGGGACGAAAGTTGCGGCAATACCGCGGGAATGGGGATGAAGTCAACGGTAAAACCATGGTGATGGGGACAGAGACCACGGTATTACCATGGGGATGGGGACGATAAATGCGACAAAAAATGACAAGTGGTAATAAAAATGTAGTGTTGATTTTGACACTGTTTATTGATTAAAAATTCCGATTAATGCAAATTTCGAAGACGTTACTTACTACCAGCGCCATATTAATTTAGAATTTTCACATTTCTTTTATCTGATTTGCTCCTTCATACAGAGTTTGTTGCTGAATTAAATTAATTTTATCGTTAACCGTTAATTCGACAGTGTTGAGTTAACCGTCGAGTCGACACCAAATGTATGCTGATGGATTGAAGCAGGCATTACGGGAAAAATGTATTGGGATGGGGTGGGAATAGGGACGGGTGTGATGAAGATTGGGTGGGGATGGGAGAAACTTGTGGGGATGGGGTGGGTATGGGGAGAACAAGTTGTCCCCGTCCAGCTCTCTAATGCATACGCGTCGCGCGGTAAAAAGCACTAATTATTTCAATTAAGTAAGTAAGCGTATTTTAAAAAATAAAATCAGATTCTCTGGGCTGTCCGGCGACGAAAACTACGATTTGTGTTGATGACGATAGCCGTGACCGTTTTGTCGCGCGACAGAATATCCGTCCGTCTGTTTGTCCGTCTGTCCGCCCGTCACAGACAGACAGACAGACGGACACGCCGCATTTGCCTATGTCGAAGTGTAGCATACCTCAGCGCGACAGAAACGGTTACGGTATCATCATCAGACTTTCCGGGTTTGCTGTGCTTGGCAGCTTGGCACACTTGTTAAATTGCATATAAAACTAAAAGCATCGACAGCTGGATATGCTACAAGTAACAACACAATACACAAAGGTTCAATCAATCCATCCATCCATCAATCAATCAATCAATCAATCAGTTTATTAGCCCAATGTGCACAAAGGTTTATGAGTAATACATTTATCAGTAGAAGCATAGTGACAAGCTACCAGAAAAGCAAACGCTCATTTATGCTGGCCGCCCGTAATCTGTTGTCACGAGAGATTAGCCGAATACAGAATCACATACACAAACATACAACAACAAACATCACAGTATAGCACGGTAGTGCTAACTGTTGTAAGGGTCGTCATCGCTATTGGAGATAGGGAAATTGGGGATAACGTAGCTCCCTAATCCCTGAACCAATTGAGCTGAAATTGTGCATGAATAATTACGTCGCCCATAGGACCCCACATGCACAACGAAGTAACTAGGGATTTAGGGGGGTAAGCACTGCGCAGTGGTGAAATGTAATTCTCACGGCGTAGACATTCCGTTTTTTTATGTTTTTTGGTAATTTCTTTGCAGCTCGTACAGAGTACAGTATTTAGAGCATCTCCACATTTTTTTACCAGACGACGTAGATCGGCGGTCATTGCATTCCTAGGGGGGTTCCCACAAAATATCTTAGCCCCTACCCCCAAAATCCCCCAAAACCCCATTTTCGGAAACCTTTCAATGCAAAAACCTATTATAGAGAGAGCGCTCCGTTAGTCCCGCGTTAATGGAGCTACGAAGTTGAAAATTACCATTATATAGACATAGGCAAGTACTTGTGCGTGTGTCAACATTTTTCTGCTATGGGGCCTCCGGGGGGCGCAGGGCCCCCTGATGTAAATTTAAGACCCCCTAATATCTCGTAAAGTACTAGAGCTAGAAAGTTGAAATTAAAAACGCAATTAGATATGCCAACAGCCAAAGTACTCATTTTGGGTATAAAAAAATTTTCCGCTAGGGGAATCCAGGGGCGCAGCGCCCCTAATATCTTGCAAAGTACTAGAGATAGAAAGCTGAAATTAAAAACACAATTAGATATTGTGAAGTACTCGCTTAGCGTACAAAAATTTCTCCCCGCTAGGGGGCGTCAAGGGTGCGTAGGCCCCCTAGTGTAAATTTGTGACCCCCTAATATCTCGGAAACTACTAGAGCTACTGGCGTTAAGTATAAATGTATTTTTCGGCCAGGGGGCGTCTAGGGGTATAGGACCGTCTAGTGTAACTTTATTGCCACCTGCTGTTATCTCGGTACTATCAGAGGTGGGCAGTTGAACTTTATATTGGAGATAGCTACTGTCAAGTACTCGGGTCTCATACAAAATTTGCACCTACCAATAAAACCGCAAATATTAATGTAAAAAAACTTCCATAGAAGTTTACCATTTTGTAAGGGTACAGATGACACATCTAAAACGACAAAAAATTATTTTGTTAAGATATAAATATCACAAACACGCCCTTACAATATGAAGCGCTTGACATTTAGGCATATGGCTCATATGTAAGGTCGTATTTATGCTTTTTCTATCTTAACAAAGTAATTTTTGCTGTTTTAGATGTGTCATCTCTACCCTTACAAAAATGTTAAACTTGTATGGAAGTTTTTTTACATTAATTACACACAGCAGTAAAACAATAACACCATGATATTTAGATATAACAAGCAAACAAGGCCGTAAAAATAGTGATGCTAAAACGGTTTTAGTTTTGTTTTGTTGCAGATGTGTGGGGTCCGTGTACATACCGTTATTTTCATTGTCAATGGAAAATGAAAATAACGGTAGGGCCCTATGTACACGGACCGTGTGGACGCCCTAAGGCTAGAACGCAGAGTAAATGCTCGTAATGATATAAAGAAGCACCGGTAAGATGTGTCGTCGAATGATCAAAGGATACCACATTTATCATCGAGACTACTCGGCTATAAGATGAAGGTCGAAGTGAATAAAATGACGCATGTCACTCACATACACCTCAACGTTTGACCCTTTAGAGAGCAAAGACAATTACAGTGCCACGTCGAATAATATGAAGTTGACTGGGCGGGGCCGCAGCGGCGCAGCCCGCCCAGGCCCCTCCTCGCTGTACCAAATTTAACAGCCCACTCATCACCGGCCAGTGTACCAATCACCGCATTTCTGTAAAATGATGCGTTGCTCTGCGATATAATGTGCCCATTAAAGGGTTAAAAAATAAGCCCAGAAAACTATATGTCTACATACTTAAGTACATGTAACTAGATAAACGAATACTGCTTAACAGAGAGAATGTTTTATTGTTTTATGTACCACTACGATGAACCTAAAATTCGAAATGAACGTTAGGTTGCATTCTATACTAATTTGACAGCGGAGAGAGGATCGTAAAGAGAAGAAAATGCAGTGAATATATCGTACGTCGATGTGGCTACTCATATACGTAGAGATACTACGAACGCAAATGCGTGCCAGAAATCAAAAGAAGTCAACGACCCTCGTGGGGGCCGTGAATGTGGAAGGAAGCCAAGACCGCTGCAAATGTATTGGGCGCATGGAAAGTGCGTTTTTGATGTAACGTGATGCGTAGTGACTAACGACCGTCATATTTCTGAGTGTCGCACACTGTGCGCTGGCCGTTATCTCGGGTCAAGAGCTGTGCCGTCATCTCAATAGCACAGCAATCTTGTGCGTTGCGGAATTAATCTATCTAGACGACCGACGATTCATCTACCCTGTCACGCTGCCGTATCTTGTTGGACGAACGACGAGTGAGATCGACGGACTGCGTTCGCGGCGCCGCTCGGCCAAGCACAGGAGACACGTAGACAGTCGTATTACGTAAGGCGACATGCGTCGTATGGTATCGCCGCACGTCGCGTTCGATTTCAGAAATGCAGTCTTTGACAACGCTGTTGTTCACGCGACATACAACATAAACAACATGCAGACTGTTTATCTGCTGCCGTGAACTGCCGCTGTACATGTATAAGCTCGTTATTCAATAGTCCTCTTCCAAGAAACGTTATATCCAACACGCTCTAACAGAGAACACCGATTTAAAAGCCGGCATTCAATTCAGCGTCTGCAGGCAAAATTACTGAATTTTTTTTCAGACTTGAAAACTCATATAAAACCCAATTTGCACAAATATATTATCGGATATTCCATTATCTTACAACAGATGGAGAAAGTTCTGCAGCAGATAATCCACGCCAATACTTAATCTGATTGCATTGTTTTGTGCATTTGGTATTTTTTGGACAACGTGGAAAATTGTACAACATTTTTTACACTTAAAATCATCCGCATTACTGTAGGACTTGAATGTCCATTATTACATCGTATTATTGTTATTCAATGATATTACAAAAGAACAATTAAGAAGGCTAGCTATAGCTAAAATCAGCCGAGAGTACCGATGAACGGCATTCCACGCTGGACTCGTATGCTCCCGTCAGCCTCTGCAGTCACTCAGCGATTTTATTCGCTCCGATTTATAACGCGACCGATCCTCTACATCCGGTTACCGATGACTTCCGGGCACGGCGACAATGACGTCATCTGCAGTCGGATGCAGATGCGCTTGCGGCATCAGCCGATTACAGCTTCCTTCGCCAGCAAAACGTCAATAGCATGAGCGTCGCTGTCGCAGTGTTAAATCTGATATGACGTCTCCGTCAGTCGGTCGGTGCGCCAATTCACGCTGTCATAAGATCGCGGTTTCATTGCGTCATTGTCTGCCCGTGGCTACGTTCGTAGATGGAGTATCATTCATGTCGTTATCGATATCGGACGACCTGCGGATATCATTTTGCAGGCGTGCGAAGGATTTTACAGAAGGAAGCAACTATGTAAGTGTACGAAAGTTAGGAATAAACAACAACAACAACAGAAGCAGTGTTAATTTTCCGGATCTGAAACCACGTCCTGTATTAAAATCGCTGTAACCTTGACTACTAGCTTGATAGCGAGAGACAAGAAACGTTTGTAGCAAATATGCTAAGATACAGCGTTTGCGTCACTCGCAGAACGCAATGGCATATGCAGCACGTTGATTGATATTCGCGTGCGGTCGTCGAGATAACAAAACTAATTATCTGCTGTGTTCAGTTTTCCTGCAAGCGAAAGATACACACACACACACACACACACACACCAGCTTTTGTTTGCCTGATTGCGTGCTACGTGCCGTGCCTATATCCACTGCCTACTGTAACATTGCATTCCGAGTACAGCTGCAGCGCAGCGTCTCATTCTCATTAATACAATATACACCGCGCGTGACCCACCTGCCAGTGCGCCGTCATCCTCACGACAGCACCGTACTACGATAGTATAACACTACAATATAATGTTACAATATGACGAATGTCGGGACCAAGTGGTTGGTCCGTCAAACACGACAGATTTGGATCTATTTGCACGACGATTTATTTACAACGATATTAACAGCGACGCACACACAGTCGATACATCAAAGTTGATAGGTCTCTCCAACAAGTCTTGCCACGTCGATCACAATGGAACGTTCTCACCAACGCGTCTATCCACGTCGACAGCCGTGAAACGTTCTGCCGATCATTCAGTCGATCAGCTAGCCTGCTGGTCCGCCGACAGTCACGTGACCCCTGAGTCAATTTCAGCACCATATAGGCCTAAGGATCGATTCGCCGGCAGTGAACTTAGTGAAGTGATGATCACGTGACGTCCAGGTTATCAGACGCAACGAAGCGTGACGCCACTGCATGGTAGCACTAGCTGTCTTGTACGGACCATTGACTAGATCCAGTTTCCCGACAACGAATAAACCTTATCAATAGTCTATGTCTAATATGATTTTCAAGACAGGCTAATTAAATAAAATAAAAATGCAAAAGTCACTGTTAAGCTTAGCAGTAAATTCACTACGCTTCAAGTTAGGACAGCGTTCGGGGATATCACAACTGGCATAAACTGTAGACAAGAAGCCCTGCTGTCGCAGAGAAGCCGCGCGATGCTTCGTGTATGTATAGTTAGCTTCAACAGTACAATACCTCGAGCGCTGTCATTTATTATTAGTTACTACTGACGATCACGAAGCATCGCGCGGCTTCTCTGCAACAGTAGGGCTTCTTGTCTACAGTTTATGCCAGTCGTGATATTCCCGAACGCTGTCTTAACCTTTACACTAATGCGTACGATTAAATTCTGTTGTCTTCGGCGTAACGTCGAGGCTTCCTGTCAAAAACGAGATACACTGACGCGTGGCGCTTCGTCGTCCGTCTCCCGCGATCAACAAACGCTACCGATTAGTGCTACCAGCGGCGAGTGTCACTAACTTGCCACGGTCCGTCGGCACTGTTTACATCACCAGACGGTCGTACCGTTGACAACACGCGATGAAGCAAAATATTGGTCGAAAATAGCGAGTTTCTCTAACCCCACCTGCATTCGATGTCACGTTACGGAGGTCTCCGTCGGAATATTGCCATAGGATTTGGTAATAAAAAAATAGAATGGCATGGGGCCCCGATTGTGAAAAAAATTGAAGATATGATAACTCGTTTTGACACATTTCGCATATTCGCGTGCAGTCGTCACGACAATGCATAAGCGTGACGAACAGCAAGACAGACGGAGAGACACCGCATCGCGGCATAATATCGCGCGGCAAAAAATCTCTCTTAGCCACGACTGCGCACTGGTGTGCTGTCTTCTTAACGTAAGAAACTCTTTACAAGGCTCAAAAATTTATTCCAGCTCATCGCCAAACGTCCGGTCATTCGTCAGCTTAATTCAGCAGTGAGTTCGAGTGTGTCACTGTGCGTTGCGACATCTGCTACCGACGTCGACCACACACGACGCGATGGCTCCAATTGACCACATGCTATTACTATGCGGACGATGGTCGACGAGGTTATACACGGCTGAGGCACACGGCGACAATCTTGATAGTGCTGTGGATTTGCACCCGCATCGTAACCGTTGTCATTTCCGTATGTGCCGTATTCGGCGTCGACCGTTCAATTACTTACTTAACGGTAACAAGAAGCTCAGCTGTCGCGACGTTCAGTTTCAACGTCGAATAATGGCGTGCCCTTAAAATCTCGGCTAGGGGTCACTCAAGATCATTGGTCGAGATCTCATATATATGGTTTCTTATTCATGTCCTATAGTAACAAGAACTTAGCTATTGCAAACAGATCGCGCGTCAGCTGCGCACACAATACGTTGAGGGCACCCATAGGCCTAAATATTACACCGTGACCTTGAAATCTAGGTTAATGGTCACTCAAGATCACTGGAAAAGGGAACTATTGGACAGATCATACACGACTTACTATTAGTCGAGTTATTTGACATTAATTTTATCGTGACCTTGAAATGCGGGTTAGAACTCACTCAAGGTCATTGAAAGTGGTACCATTTCACAGCAGTCTCGGAGTGTGTTGAAGACGTCGCTCGCTGAAACTTTGAGAACGGGCTGGTTCTCAACCCAGCCAAGACGGAGGCAATTCTGTTCGGGACTCAGGAGCGACGCCATGGGAAGGGGGGGTACTCGGGGGCCGTTCCTCCCTACTGGAACCTGGTGCTCCCCCCAAATGAAAAGGGAACTGCAGTGTAAAAATTGGTTGACTCGGGCCAGTCTGTTAGCAGTTAAAGTTGTGATTGTGAAGTGTAATGGCACTGTCGTTGTTGTCCCGTTTGTACAGTGTCAATGAACATTACATTCTGTTGGTCATCTATCGTCTACGGTCTAGGGTCTACACTCTACAAGTCAACAACTCTAAAAGTCTAATTTATTTGCTTACTTAATTGCAGCACAGCAACTCATTGGGTTTTCAACAGTCGACGATTGCTGCCAGTGAGTGTTGTTGCTGCACAGTACATTCGTAAACATTTCAAGCAGACTGAGCATAAAAGCCTGTCGGACGTTATGCAGCTGTTGTTACCGGTTAAAACAGCTTTCCAAACTGTGTTCAATCTTTGTGACACCGCTTTGACATTAGGCGTCAGCTCAGCTACATGCGAGGCCTCACGCCATATCAATCAATGACACATATGGTCGTAAAGACAAGTTGGTGCTACTTAGCTTCCAAGAGAACTACACGCAGCATATTGACTTGGACCAATTTATTGCTGAATTCGGCAAAAGCAGTCGCAGACTGTAAGTTTCTTAATGTCAGCCAATAGCTTTCTAAACTGCTGACAGCATCAGCTTTGTGTATGTTTTGATTTTTAGCTAGTTGCGACATTGCCTCATCCAGTTAGTGACAAAAACAGTTAAATACTGTGTCTAATAACATGTTTCATTTAACAGGCATTGTTGAACAATGCCTGTTAGAGGGCTAAAGGCCTGTATAGAGCAAGTTGTGTAATCTCACCAGAGCGTGAGATACTGCAGTCTGTACCTTGTGGAGCTCCGGCTTCAACTACAGTTGTATTAGACACCAATTTTAACAAACTGTTTATGGCCATTCAAAAAGTCCACAATGACCATTCAATAATATGCCCCGGAATATCACTGCTACTAAACTCATTTAATAATTTATATATTGTGTACACGAACTCTCCATTTCTACTACTACTGCGGCCACGCCATTGTGTTATTAACAAAGCATAAACCTACTTTGCTAAGTGATGGCATACGGTACTTTTCTGTCAAAACTGTCGTATTTAATACAAACTAACACCAAAATATTGGAGGCTGAGGCAGCCCAAATGCGAAAATTTTTGAACTAAAATGCACCAAAATGCGTTCGGCGGCCGGGCTGCGGCCGGACTCGCTGGGGGAGCTCACAGCGCTCTCACAGACCCTCTAACTGTGTTTGGGGGAAGGGGCTGGCTCCCTGGAAAGGGCATGGGGAGGGAAAGGGAAGGAAGAAGAGAAAAGGAGAAGGGAAAGAAATGGGGGAGGGAGAGAAATGGGAAAGAGGGGGAGAGGAGGGGAGTGGAAGGGAGAGGAGGAAAGGGAGTGTGCCCCTCCAATTTCACCGGTGCCCCCCACTTTCTAATTCCTGGCGTCGCCCTTGTCAGGACTACGGCCCAGCGAGATAAGATACCGTCTGCGAGCGGCATTGACATCACAGGGACGGTGGTCCCGTTTCGCGACTACGTCAAGCTGCTCGGTGTCACACTTGACTCAGTCCTGACTATGGACCGACACGTCACGGAAGTCATACGCAGCTGCAGCTATCACACACGCGCACTGCGCGCCACATCCGACCGCTGCTGCCACTCGACGTCGCCAAGATGATCGGGACATACGGACAAACTCAACACAAACAAAAAATCGAGTACAGCAGCTTAAGGAGACAAAAAAACTGGAGCTTGAAACATTAATTTTAAACAGAAGGAGCAAGGAGGCATATAATTCAGGAGCTCAGATAAACCAAGTAGCCTACACAGATCGTGGTTAATTGAGTAATTGTCTGTCAACCAGCCTTCATGTTGGGATTTTTTGTTTTCGTGTATTGTTAAGTCAGAAGGTCAAACACTTGTCCATCTTTGCGACGAATGCCCCTCCTCCATATCTCGCTTCATGAATAAATGTACATCATGTTAGATGCTTCGGCAAACTAGTATTGTGATTGGTCGCACACGTTAACGTTCGACGACGGTAAGACCGCGCTTTGCAATGCGTTGTGCTGTAAAAACCAATCAAAATGAGATTACATATCAGGTTCTTCTTTTTGGTCAGAAGTAAACTCATATTCAATCCAGAGTTTAATGGAGTTTTCTCGTAAGGGGGGGGGGTTATACTGAATCACAGATCTCACACGTATTTAAGTCTCCTCGAAACACCAGAGTTCCCAAAGTGCAACAGAAGATTCTGTGTAGACAGCAAACTCAATTCGTGGAAGCTCATCCCATGGCGGCGCTTTGAGGCGGCGTGGATTAAAACCAATTAAGTTAGCATACGACCCGTGTCTGTCGGATGACTGGATTAGTGCTTGCTGCACAGCCAGCGCCTTCAACCGACCATGTTAGTATGCCGCCAATATTGCTAACAGGACCTACTGTTTCGCAACACTCGCCGTTTTCTCTCTGCCGGCCAACTCAGCCTTTCGTCCTTTCGGGGTCTATAAATGAGTAGTAAGCTGCGATTAGATGTCAGCCACTACAATCAGTGGCGGCGACATCTGGTAAACGCTTACGAGGTAGAGGCAGTGTAATTTGCAGGTACAACTGTGAGATCCATACCTGAGGCTGACGTGCTCACAAAATGACGCTACATAAATCCACTTTTTTACCTCTTTGCATTTACTTCGGGCTTTGGCCTTGTTGTTAATCTGGTGCTTTATTTCGAGTAACGAACGAGGCTGTTGGTATCCCGTCGTGTCGTTATCAGTTATCAGGCGTTATCAGTATTTTGATCTACGAGCCGGTGTGTTCGTAGACAGCGCTCCGGCAGACAGCTGCAGATACACAGCAGAAAAGCGACTCACGAGAGATCTCGAGGCGTCACACCGACACGACATCGATCGCCGTTCTCCGCGTCCAACAATACACTGATTCCGACCCGCCCAGTGGAACACCGCGTCCACGGCCTCGGGGCACGATCGCGTGCCGTGGCTGGACGGTCCGCCGTCGCGCAGTACCACTTCCGCCAGCGGCGCCGTCGACCGCTGCTGCCAGCACGCCGGCTGGGACCACGGACCGTGCATGTCCGCTGTGATGTGCCGCGGAATTCGGGCGATAGTGCGTGATACCGCTGTAGCAGCTTTTTGATCGATGTCTGAGTACGCTCACCTTATCTTCTGTATCGTTGTCGCTGAATATCGAATATTCGACTTGTAGCGCCTCTGATTCCTTCACGACTATGGTCTAGACGTCAGTGACGTCAAGGTCATGTCATCCGTTGTCGCTGTAATATTTGCTATTACATGAGTAGTAAATAACTATAACCGAGCCTCGATTTTTTGAACCTAACCGAACCAAACTCATTCGAACCGAAACCGAACAGAAATAAAAAATCTATTCCGCACATTCCTAAACAGGTGTGATGGCATAAGTAATAGTTCATCACTAATCTTGATTTGGCTCTGCACTAAATTTAAATGTGTCACGTCACTTTTATAAACTGCAATAAGCCCGTTTACATAAAACCAGAGAGATGGAATAAAAAAATAGAGTAGCGGCTAAAACCGCGTAGGAATCCATCCAGCCAAAGATCCGTATAGGGCGGTGATGCGGTTAGTGCCTATATGGTGAAGAGATACCCTGCCGCAGGTGGTCTGGTGCCAAAAGTCCCATTGACGGTAATGCAATTTGCCCGTTAGAAAAAAGAACAACGGATGCAAAAAGTTGAGTTTTATGTCGTAGCATAATTGGTTAGTGTGTGCCTATCAAAGTGGCGTATCTGGATTTTTTTTCCTGAGCTTCAAGTGGAACTACTATCATCTCCAGAAAGACGCTAACGTAAACAATCCAACTAATACGTTTGTACGTATCAATGTTCGAAGATTTTCCGATGTATTATTCATTTATTTCACCATTGAAAAGCAGTAATTTCAAATAACCACTTAAATTAGAGACGAAGAGTCTTTACATATGGCTGGCCGTGTGATTACCACATGCGTGTTCTCTGTATGCACACGGCTAGGGTTACAGACAGTGTTAGGATTAGGGTTAGCGACTTAGCGTTAGGAAGTTATAGGGTTTATCACACGGCTGGCCGTATGCTCATACTACACCGTTATCGCACACCGGTAGCCGCGTGTGCATAGCATCGTTCCCGATAACCGCCTAATGTTGTGTATATCAGCAGAAATGACAAGTAATAAAGCACATTAACTCTAATCACCGATGAAAGGAGACTTTATCTCGTGTTATCAATTGCTGCAGCCCAAGCTGCGCAATGTTGCTTGCGAAAAACTAAAACTCCGTCCAAACAACGGTATTATCGCTCAACTATCAAAATGCACGCAAGTAGTCCGGTAGCCGGTGCTATATTTTTATTCCATCTCTCTGGATAAAACATGCGATGGCGAGAACGCGAGCACGGAAAACGTGAGACGAGAATATTATGCAAGACCGGAATACAGGAGTTGAAAATACAGAAAAGCTATTCGAGCTATTGCTCATAGACTTTGACCTTCTGAAGGCAGCAATATCAACAGATGCGAAACCGGAAATAGTATTGCTTCGATTTGGACGTCATATCTCTTTATCAAGCTGGCGGCCGCTCAAGACTATTTCCGGTTTCGCGTTTGTTGATATCGCTGCCTTCAGAAGTTCAAAGTCTATGAGCAAACCAAATTTTGTCGACATATCTCAATTGATGGCTGAGATATAACTACTTCCGTGTTTGAAAAACAAACGTCCGCCATATTGGAAATCTACTTTCGGTTTCGATTTTGACTATTTGCCCGAAATATGCACATTATTCTGCATCAGGCTACCGAATTTTTTTTCAAAATCGAAGCAACCACTGCAGAAATATGACGTCATATCCATTTCTCAAGATGGCGGCCGCGACGGCTGAATACTACTTCCGGTTTCGTATCTGTTGATGTCACTGCCTTCAGAAGGTTAAAGTCTAATAGCAAACCAAATTTTGTCGAGATATCTCAAATGGAGGCTGAAATATATTTTTATGGCAATCCAAAATGGCTTGGGAAGGGGTCAAATTTTTTTTCAAAATCAAGAATGTGTCAATATCCTGGGATGTTCTGTTACATTTTATGAATACAAAAATGTATTTTTGATGCTTGTAGACTAAGTTTGCACAATTCTACACCAAGCCACTGCACTAGATGCCTAAACAAAGCCTTGTCTTACCACAAAGCAGATAACAAGTCTATAATATATTTAATAGTATGATTATAATTTTCCATTCCAACATTTTCACTTTTCGTCCATTTTTGACCGTCCCCATATTCCCAAATCACCTACTATGTGTGGTGTGGGACGTTAAACTCTGGTCACGTGCTCACCTTTGTTAGCACTTCCCGTACGAAATTATGCACGCGTTTACTGTTTCCCACGTCACCTATTTAGTGCAGCTACTTTACCTTGGGAAACTGTTGAGACCAAAATATCATGAATTTAGCCTTAAATTGCTGATTTTCCCAATATTACAATACTAGGCTACTAACTGCAAAACTGTCACCATATTATTATACAACTGTGTGCATGCACGCGTGCGAAATTTGGAAAATCCGTTTTACTGCTGCTGTTTTCGTGCCGTAAATCATGAAATCCGGCGACGTCAACCTGCGATGAATGCTGGGCACGCGTCACCGTGTTCGATAAAACCGAAGAGTAAACGTTGGACATGAGCGCGTTGCGTGTGTCGGGTAGGAAAGGGATCAAGGTCCGTCGGGGGCCTATCTGTGGTCGAATCACGCCTGAATGATTCGCGGCGTTCATTCGCTGAGCACTGACCGAAAGATCTATTGTGATAAATGCGACCGTGCTCAGCCGACGTATAGTCGCTGAGATAACATGAGCATATATCTTCGTATTTTGTTTGTAGACTGTTGTATTTTGACTCGACTGACAATTTCTTTCGTGAGTGTCAAATTAAGCCAGGCGGACGAAGCGACTTTCACTTAACCCTTTATAAATGTTTGCCAATTTTATTTTATGGCGTCGAAGCATGTCCAACGAATTCCTCTGTTAGACAATCATTTGAGTTTACTATGAATAACATACTCTTTAAAGTTTTTGGTGCCATGTCCAAAGACTCCTGCAGCTATATTTACGAGTGTTTTGGTATTGATACTGCGGACCAGTTTAATCGTAAACGTCAGGACAAGTTCATTAATAAATTCTGTGCATCAGATAATCTATCGTGTCGTGTGACTGTGATATGGCAGGCAGTGACTGACGTGAATTTTGAATTGTCTTTTCTTTACCTTTGTACATTATGTTCGTTTAGTGTGTTCGTTTATTTCGTTGTATTTTCTGTTAGCACATGTTTGGTGAAATAAAGTGGTATATAGCACAAAGACAATTATAGTGCCACGTCAAATGATAAGAAGTGGGTACATTGGTCGTTGATGGGTGGGCTGTTACAGCGATGAGGGGACTGGGCGGGGCCGCAGCCCATGCACCCAGGCCCCTCCTCGATGTATCAAATGTAATAGCTCACCCATCAACGGCCAGTGTACCAATCACGGTTAGCCTACGTCGGTATTGCTGTATAGTGGTCCGTTGCTCTGCGGTTTTAATGTGCCTGTTAAAGGGTTAAACTGTACGTCTGTCTCCGTGTCTCGTCTTGGAGATAAAACCTCGACTGTTTTGTAAAGTTTTGATGAGAACAATTTCAGCAGTATAACTGTTCAAAATTCTTTTGCGAAAATGACAATACGATCAAGACTTAGTTTATGGCCTTGGCCTTGAAGGTCCAAGCCTTGGCTTTGGCCTTGACCTTGAGAGCTGCAATGACAATTTTTTTTGGCATCAGCCTCAAACTCAAGAAATTAATAATAGTTATAATACAATAAATTAATAATAGGCCTATCTCATCAAAAGCAATCAAAATTTAGTTCAATACCTGTGCAGCGAGGCAGTCAGACGTATTGCGTATCTGAAGTTCTACTATAGCCTCATGCTTAAAGGCCTTGGCCTCGAAGGTCCAAGCCTTGGCGTTGGCCTTGGCAATGAGGTTTGTGGCCTTGGCCTTGGCCTCAATATTTTGGCCTTGACTGCATCACCGGTCACAAAGAAAGCGGCAATGTACCCCAAACTTCATTTACGACAAATCGAATTACTTCCACATTTACTGTGTTCTGTAAGATTTTCGTGATTACGAAAATCTTTATTCACCAGATAATGGTAGCATAAAATAAAGAAGAAGACAGCTTGACTAAGTCTTAGCTAAGTTAATAACACTGTGTGTACATACAGACGCTGGATGCTCAAACACAAGAGCAATACTGGTCTATGCCATTGTAAAATCTGGTTACAAATTTCGGTGTCGATGTTTTGATTACTTTCTGTCTTATCACATTTTATGGTGAACCAGAAGGGCACTCGGTAGAGCGCATGAACCTCCGACAAAAGTTATCTCACGGCTCAGTGAATGAAACCATTTTAAAATCACGCTTCGCTGCAGCGCCGGGCCGCCAATACGTATACGTGGGATTTTCCCGACGTAAAATTCCGCGTAGCATCGCTTATACGATGTCGGAGAAAGCAATCCGGTTCTGGCATCCGGACTATAATCCAGATCGGGCTCAAATGTTAATCAGTTCGTCCATGTCCATACATCTGTCGACACGCAACATTTCATCCAAATCCATGCACTCGTTTTTGAATAATCTTGCTAACAGACAGCCAGACAAACGAACATGGGCAAAAACATGAACCTCCTCCTTTGTCGGAGGTAAATAATGTCTAAATCATGTTAATACGATGCAAGACGAGAAATTTGACAATATCCTGCTTCAGAGGCCTTAGTTTCAGGCATTATCGCCATATCTTCACACAAGTAAATATCTTTATGGAGTATAGACTTATTCATGCCACCTTTTTGCTGTATTGAAAATAATTAACCCTTTAATGAGCACATTAAAACCGCAGAGCAACGAACCATTATACAGCAAGACGGTGATTAGTACACTGGCCGTTGATGGGTGGGCTGCTACATTTGGTACAACGAGGAGGGGCCCGGACGGGCTCCTCCTCGCTGTACCAAATGTAACAGCCCACCCATCAACGGCCAGTGTACCAACTGTATATTATTCGACGCGGTGCTATAATTACCTTTGCACTTTAAACGGTTATGTTATTCACCGTAATGATAGTAACTGAAAATTTGTAGAACAAAAACTCGTTCAGCTAGATATGATATGATAAGTGATGGACAACTATGTTCTGGGCTTGTTACTTGCGACACATCGTTCATCACTCACAAATAGCAGTAACAAGATCCAGGATCAGCAGCAGTAGCAGTAAGTGAATCTGACGCACAGCTGGTTTGATTGCAATTGTTGTCGGCAGCGTAGAGGGCCACGAAGGCGACAAAGCCGAGTCCGGTCGGCGCAGAGGCCCGTGACGCCGGCACGCTGCTGCCGGACGCTAATGAGCACGCACCGGCCGCCGGTCGTCCCTCGTCGATCGACGGCCGCCGACAGCGAGAGAACGTCGCCCGCCGGGAGAGAACCGGCGGCGGCGGCGCGACGGAAAGACGGCACGTAGCGGCTCGACGGGATGGCACAAGCAATTACTGCTCGGTGCCGTCTGGCAATGCGGGCTGCGATGACGCAAGTCGCCGCTGTTGTTGCTGGCGAACGTGACGTGAAAATGGAACGCGTCGGCCGTCCGAGTTGTCGCTGAGAGGTATAACAACGCAACGCTAACGACGGCAATTATAAGACGATGGCGGACAATGCTAACATAACGTACGGAGAGTACGGGCACCTGCGGGCACGTGACCGAACAAACTGCTTGTAGTCCTCCGAGAATTTTCAATGTCACGCGTCGTTCATTAGTGCCCTAACATACTCGATAGGGCGGAAGTAGAACGCTGCCAACCAATGCCGTGTTACCGCATTTCAGCTGCCGCGTTTTGAGGAACCATACAGCAACCATAATACTCCCTCTTGTCAGCCACAATGGAACTAATGCGTATACTGAAGTCAGTTTTTACCGTATTCATGAATAGGCAACTCGACCAGTGCCCTGATAATGCAGCTTCGTATTATAGTGTCGTAGAGCAGTACATAGCTGTGAGTATAATATTTCGCATTCTGGTAAAGTGTGCAGTATGTATAATTACAGCTACAACAGGTTGCAGAGTTCACTATGGATCCCTAAATCTGTACTCGTATGCGGCGATTTGCTTCTGCAGTGCCACTACGCGCATTCTCGAAGTACGGCCCTGATACTTTGATCAAAACGTTTCAATTTTCCTAGCTCGCAGACGATACGTTAACGTGTGCGACCAATAACAATACTAGTTTGCCGAAGCATCTAACACGATGTACACTTATTCATGAAGCGAGACATGGAGGAGGGGCATTCGTCGCAAAGATGGACAAGTGTTTGACCTTCTGGCTTAACAATACACGAAAACAAAAAAATCGCAACATATGAAGGCTGGTTGACAGACAATTACTCAATTAACCACGATCTGTGTAGGCTACTTGGTTTATCTGAGCTCCTGAATTATATGCCTCCTTGCTCCTTCTGTTTAAAATTAATGTTTCAAGCTCCATTTTTTGTCTCCTTAAACTGCTGTACTCGATGTTTTGTCTGTGTTTGAGTTTGTCCATATGTCCCGAAAGCGTTATAGACAATGCCGCGGGTGTGAAGATGTAATGATGCCAACCATGCAATATTTTCATTATATTAGTTAAGTTAGCACAGGCTGGCTTAAGTAGAATGTATAATAGTTTGGATATCTCCTTTAATTGCTGGCAGTGGCACTAATAGGAGGCCTTTTAGGTCTTTTATATTTTTAAGATTGCGGTCATGGCGTTCCGAGTGCTGCATGGTCTGGCTCCGCCATACCTGGATCAGCTGGTTCGTGTTGCTGACCTGCCTGGTCGTCGGACTCGCAGCCTACGTTCATCAACGTCACATCAGCTGGACTGGACATCCCTGCGTACCGGCTGGAATCCATCGGCCGTCGGTCGTTTCCGGTCGCCGCATCAATTCTGTGGAACACTCTGCCATCTGAGATTCAGTCGTCACCTTCGCTGACTCTGTTTCGTCAACGACTGAAGACTTATCTATTTCAGAAATCATTCTCTGATGTCCTACTCTGATGACTACGTCTCCGTGGACCTCGCAATAACATTTGTTATTCTGGACACGTTAAATATTTTTCTGATTGATTGATTGCTTTTAGCCGCGTGCTAGCTTTGCGTTAAAGGACAGTCGCCGTCATCGATTATCCATCATTGATTTACTGAAGATGAACGACTGATATCTATTTATATTTACATACTTAGTCATATTAACGGTATTCCATAGTGCCACCCTTATTATTATTATTTGTGTTTATGTTGTATTTGTTTATTAATAAATATTTTGTATTCTATGCCTAATAGTTGCCACGCACGCACAAACAACTCAGTTTGAACGCTGGCCGATTTCGACCTTGTCCTACTTAGTCAATCCGGTATGATTAAGTGGTAGTCCCCGGAACCAGCCGCTAAGACTGTAGTGGCTGGTTTGAAATGTTAGTGGTTGACGTTCATTTGTGATGATACAGACTTTTGCGTTTCAACAATTTTCTTACTGGCATGTGTCAAATGCGTCCAATAAACACAAATAACTTACTTTCTTTCTTCTTTTATGTTACATGTAATGTGACATTTCACTGAAGAAACCAGTCATTGTCCATTCAGTCACAATATATACAGCACTCGGTAGTCTCAGTTAACTCCACTAAAAACGCAAATTATGCATTTACAAGTCAGTGTCAAAGTACATAGTGTAGTTAGGCCTATCATGAATGAATGTCAGCCAGTTGGCTCGGTGAGGTGCAGGGGTGGAACGTTTTCCAGTAAGTAGTAGTCCCACTGTGGAAAACATACTTTCCACAGGCACGGACGATGCACTATGGCTTAAAAAGTTCTTGGTAGTACGCTTTAGACTACGAAACAGTCTTCTAACCCAAAACACCAGCGGGTCATCGTCGTCATCGCCTGGAACATACTGTACGTAGTTCGTGATATCAGTGCGGATACGACGACTGTTAGTGGCAGTTCGGCTGCTGCATAGAGTTTAGTCGTTATAATAAAATAACGAGACTGCTATCTTATCGGTGGTGGCGGTTGTTGAAATTGGCAGCCTGGGACCGACAACTTAGTGGTCTTAGCGGTTTGGCACTACAACAGATAGCGGTGGCGGCGTATGGTGGCGGTTCCAGGGACTATTAAGTGGATGAAGGCTGTAAATACAGTCGGATAGATGTAGCATGCACTCTACAGCGGGTAGCTTTGCTTGCTGTGCTTCGCACTGCAGATTTTTACGCTACGTTCGCCTCGTCATCGCAAATCCGTCAGTCTGTCTACTACTACAAATGTTTATATACAGTGTTATACCATCACAGCAGTTGCGGAGGCACTTCATAAAGTTCAAATCCAAAACAGTTGCACAGCTCAACGCAGACGTCCGCCGACGGTCCCAACGGACAGCGCAAGTCAGCCGTATGACTGACGGAAAAGGTGAGACTTGGGCTCCCTCCGAAATGTCGCGAGTGAAGAGCAGGCCCGAGTCTCGGGTGGCAGACTGTTCCACGACCGCGTTGCAGCCATCGGAAAGGCGCGGTCGCCAAGGGTAGCCCGACGAGTCGACGGCACCTGCAGTGTCGTGGTGTGAGCAGAGCGGAGACAGCGACGAGCGACGATCTCTGATGTCTGTCTGTCTGCTACGTTGGTGCATCGTATGCAGGGGGTTGAACTTTTCGGCAATAGCGACTCGCGCAGTTTGTATTTAAATTTTGGAAAAAAAATCGAAGGGGTTTAGGTAATCGTGAATGTTAAATGAAAGGGGGTATGAAAAATTTGCGTTTTTCTACCAATGTCTCGCTTTTATTTCGAAAACGATACAAGATACGACCAGTTACAATGGAATACGAATAGAAATTCGTACGCGATCTGTCGAACGGTACCATTTTCAATGAATTTGAACGACCTTGAGGTAAGTTATGGAATTTTTTAGTTCATGAAGCGAACAGTAACTTGCATTACGCCCAACGATCCTGGTACGGCAGATTAGTTTTACTGTATGTAGGCCTATATGGTGATGCTTCCGGTGGCGACGCCCACCGGCAGCAAAACAACCAACAAAGTGATTATATTAGCCTATTTCTGTACTCTACACTGTCAAATTTTCACTTCAGCGGTTACTTTTTAATGTCATAAGCTTTCATGTAATTATCTTCATAGCAGTCTAGGCCTTCTAATAAAATTTTAGTTCGCACCATGTAGTTTGCACATGTCTTTCCATAAAGTGCCATAGATATTTGTCAACAAGAAACTCGTCAGTCAGTAAGTAAGTAAGTGAGAGTGCTCAGTAATCAAAAACGTCACGATGCTCCGAAAAAGTCTCGATTCGCCGATGAGAGGCGAACGTTACGGGGAAATTGAGTATAGGATGGTAAAGTTTTACAACGATGGCGTGGTTCAGGCCTGTAGTTGGAATTTGCATGTAACGTTCGCCTAACTCATCTACTGATGAATATTTTGTCTTGTTAGCATTGGTTCGATTAGATGCGTCTTCAGGCGTCGACTCACTCTCAATGCGACTATAGCTTCGCGGCGCAGATGCAAAGACACGCTTTGTGTGTGAGTAAGGCTGTACTAATGAAGTCTCGACGGGATGTCTTTTTCCTACAATTAGTCAAGCCGTTATCTTATCGTGTTTCTTCGCACTGTTGCACTGCAACAAAATTTAAGCAAAAAGTTTCGCTCTTATGAAGGATAATAAGCCATCATCAATGCAAACAAACCGCAAGAAAAATATAATAACAATCATCGTGCACGATAAAATTACATTATACGCTGCCGCAATGTGTAACCCATTAAATTAAATGTTACACGGTTGCATTCAAGTGCTTTAACCCTTTAAGACTCACATTAAAACCGCACAGAGCAACGGACCATTATACAGCAATACAGTGATTTGTACACTGGCCGTTGACGGGTGGGCTGTTACAATTGGTACAGCGAGGAGGGGCCTGGGCACACAGTCCCCTCCTCGCTGTACCAAATGTAACAGCCCACCCGTTAACGGCCAGTGTACCAATTTCATATTATTCGATGTGGCACTATAATTGCCTCTGGACTCTAAAGAATTCAACATACCCGCCGCGCTGTAGAGGAAATTGTCATACGACAAGTTATTCGGACTGTGTCGCGCGCTCGAATTTTCGCAAAAGCAAAAAGTTTAAAAAAGAAGTCAAAGCAGACGCTAACTAAAGTTAACACAAGTTTTGCACAGATATGACAGATATGCATACATGCACACAGTGCACACTGACAGTGTTCATCCGCACGACCTACCGCTCAATGCAGACGGCGGATAACTGCTTACACAGTGTTGTAAAATTACGTGCTATTACTTACACTGTCCAAGCCCATCACGGACAGTTTTACGTCGACGTTGGAAAAAGCTGATAGAGGGTTAAATGTTGGTAATATGCAAACGACGCATCAAACCAAAAACGAGTTTTGGCGGCAAGAATTCACGGTGATGACCGGTGACTGAGTGACCAGGGGCGGGTTAAATACGCACGTTTCTAGCGTAGAAATTTTGTCCCATAGCCTTACGGACACCAATTTAACCAACTTCTTACAGTTGGGAAAAAGTTCCTAGCCCAGCAGAAAATTAAGTCGCTACAGTGTAGCTATTATGGCCACGCCCCCTTGTATGGCGGCGATAAACGAAAGGTTTGTTTTTAGTTTTTTTTAATATTTTAATGTTAACATTTGTGCACGTAATATTTTTAAAATATGGCCATTTGATTAACACGCTGAATGAAAGACAGTGAATATTTTAACGGTAAAACGTAACAAACATTTCGGTCACGTGACATGTATCAGATGTAGAAAGTGGTCAGATTCGTTTCTAACTTAAAACAAAATTTCTATGTTAGGAGGAGGAAAATTTTACCGTTCGTATTTAACTGACTCCAGAATTATCACACAAAGAGACAAGGAAATGAGTCTAGCGAGCAACCTAGGACGGCGTCATTCGCCTGGTCGATGATGCAAAGGCGGCCAAGCCGGCAAGGCAGAAGAGCGGCTGTGTGAACACCGCCGAGATAACCGCTCGTACAACCGACATGACCGGCGTCGGTATCGGTAAGTTCCGGTCGACTGTCGGTGGCGGTGAACTCCAGGACGCGGCGGAATTGCAGACGAAGCCGTACATTTCGACGCGGTAGCGGGCGACCAGCTGGTCGACCCGGCAGTTGTAGATGGCGACGAGGATCTGGCGTTCAGACCCGTTGGCCGGTCCAGCGGGGCTCGGCGTGAAGCGAAGCCGGCCGCTGCAGACGTAACTCAAGCCGAACTTGGTCGTGTTCTTCAGCTGGCACCCGGTTCGCTTGCTCAACTCCAACATCTACAACCGCAATACGAACGACGTCCGTCGTCTGTAGTCATCTGCTTCTACAGCAGAATTGTCCGTGAGTCCATTTTCGGTGACCCGACCCGACCCAATCCATCAACTGAGTGACCCAACCAAACCCGTCGCAAATCTAAAAATATGGACCCAACCCAACCTAATCCAACTTAATACAACTAACAGCAAAACTGTCGGCAGTTAATGTCGATCATATTTGAACACATAATCACAATTTTCATAACCATAAAGTAGACTGCAGCGCACTGCGCAGATAATCAGTATGCAAACTTTTCCACTGCTGCCGAGAAACTCAACTGGTATGCAATTGTATTTTGAATAATCATCATATTCGACCCAACCCATTAAAAACTGCAAAATCTCGACCCAACCCGACCCAATCCAACCCAACCCAACCCGACCTGCGGGTCGACCCAACCCATGGACAACTCTGTGTCAAACTGTCAACGATCACTACTTGTTAAGACCTTATTACTTTGTCACAGCAATAAATGGCAAGGTACTGTGGTCGGTCGCGTATGTTTGTTAGTAAGATTATGGGAAAACGGCGACATCTGTCGTCATTAAACTTTCAGACACAGCTGGCAGTTACCGTTATATGTTTTGCCAGGTTTGGTTGAAATTCGTCAGATAGTTCTTTAGATATCTGATCAAACGGAGTTATTGCAACCTATTTCGTCGCTGTGTGACATTGACATTTTGACTTACTTCCTGACCCCAAAAGTCGATAGTTTCATACCATCGTTCTATATCCTACTTGCGCCAATTTGCATCGAAATCGGTTCAATCGCTTTCAAAATATCGCCTTAAACGGAAGAGCAGACGGAAAGAAGAACGACGGGACAACCCGAGAACAAAATGCCTCCGCCGGCCATTCTGGACATCTACGTTGGATCGGAAATTTGTGCGACTTGTTGCGGTCTCTCAGAGCTTGTTAGCTGAATTATTCGGCTTATCAATGATGGTGTATGCAGTCTGGCGCGACTATGTCACAGAACTACGAGGAGCGTACAAAAAGTTTTGCAACTTTGATATAAAAAATAACCACAAACTTTCAAACATATTGTCATTTTTCAATATAGTCTCCAGCAACATCAATGCATTTTTGCCACTTTTCTGCTAAGCTGTTTATGCCTTGAGAAAAGAATTCTCTGTCCTGGCCGTCAAACTACGCTTCAACAACAGCTTTCAGCGATTCATCGTCTGCAAACCGGGTTCCACGAAAATGAGATTCCCCGACGTTTCTGTTTGATGGCGTCACACAATTTAAACATAAGTTCTACATAATATTGGCCAGTAATCTTTGAAGGTAAGTAATCGATCAAAAGCAATCCTTCAGAATCCCAGAAAATTGTTGCCATAACTTTACCAGCTGACGGCTGAGTTCTAAATTTCTTTGAAGGTGAGGAATCGACGTGCTTCCACTGCATAGATTATAGTTTGCTTTCTGGATCCAAGTGGTGAATCCACGTTTCATCCCCAGTTACGTCATTACTACAAATGATGCAATCATTTTATCAGCAGACATCAAGTAAGTAAGGATTGTGTTTGTTCAAGCAACAATAAAAAAATTATTTACTTACTACCTAAGGTATCAAGTTGCAAAAGTTTTTGAACGCCCCTCGTAGAAGGGCACTCGATAGAGCGCATTACTTTCAACAAAGGTCGTTATGCGACAGCTCAGTTAATATGTGTTTTTGTTGTGCTTGACCTTTATCTTTGACCTTGAGCTTCTACAGCTTACTCAGCTCTTCCCTGTCGTAGGCGCCATCTCTGCACCAAAGTTCGTCAAAATCCGCCGTATAGTCAATAATCTGGGTAAAATCCGGATACGGATACCGCATGCCGAATATGATCCATATCGCTCCCTAAATGAAACGCAGTCTTCCGTGATTCACATGCTATTCATTCATAAAATTTCATTGAAATCCGTCCATCACTTTTAGCGCTATCCGCCTTGCAATTTTGAATACATGTCCGGATCCAAACGCTCAAAACGTAACCAAATCGCGCAGACCACTGCAGATATCGACCCATAAAATTTCATTGAAATCCGTCCATTACTTGTTGAGATATCCCGCTAAAATTAAAAAATCCGGTGTAAATCCGGTTCCTAATCAATTCGTCAAGGCCCCGTGGCTATCGACCCATTAAATTCATCGAAATATGTCCATAACTTCTTCAGATATCCCGCTAAAATTCGAAAATCCTGTGTAAATCTGGTTCCTGGATGCGGACTATTATCCGGATTTAGCTCAAAACCTAATTAGTTCGTACAGGCCACCGTGGCTATCGACCCATTAAATTTCATCGAAATCTGTCCACAACTTGTTGAGATATCCCGATAAAATTCGAAAATCCGGTGTAAATCCCGTTCATAGATCCGGACTATGATCCGGGTCCGGCTCAAAACCTAATCAATTCGACCAGGCCCCCGCGGCTATCGACCCATAAAATTTCATCGAGATCTGTCCATAACTTCTTGAGATATCCCGCTAAAATTCAAAAATCCGGTGTAAATCCGGCTCCTGGATCCGGACTATGATCCAGATCGGGCTCAAAAGTTAATCAGTTTGTTCATGTGCCGACATCTGTCGACACGCAAAATTTTATCCAAATCCATCCACGCGTTTTTGAGTAATAACTGTAATCTTGCTAAGAGACAGACAGACAGACAGACAAACGCGGGCAAACGCATTTACCTCCTCCTTTGTCGGAGGTAAAGAGCAAAGAGTCTCAGTGCAGCTTGGTCTTAAAGCAGTTCCTTACCCGGTCGTGAACTCTGTG
>Ga0209149_1000162_pt1 | contig 26828 bp, 15 predicted proteins | sample WorMetTyACAVOLI2_FD_187423 | JGI IMG/M metagenome (GOLD analysis project Ga0209149, IMG submission 187423) | Marine gutless worms symbiont microbial communities from Max Planck institute for Marine Microbiology, Germany - Olavius algarvensis... ... | reverse complement strand
GGCAGAGATCCTTTTATATGGCAGACGGAGGCCTCTGATTGGCTGTCTTATTCTAGACGCTGATTGGTTAATCTCGATCCGCGTTTGACGCGAGAATCTACTTGTGTTTGTTTGCCGTTGACTTACATGCTAAAGGCCTATTCTTTAGATGTGCGCATCGCATCTATAGGTTCGCAACTAATTGACCGCGTCCATCAGGTAGGTAAGAATTTGGAAAATTTACCAGTTTATAAAAATCCTCACATTGGCACGAAAATATCAATGATAGATATCAACGATATATATCGTGATAGCATCATGATATTTTCAAGCGAAAATATGATATTTTTGATATTTTCAAAATACAAACCTTTGTTATTATTATTTACTTACTTTTCTAATTCATGCATATCTAACAGAAACTGCCCAAGTCCCTAAACTAGTAGACGGTACAAAAATATTGCCTAAAATTTTTTTCCTCTGGATAGGGCGCAACAAAGTCACAGACGACAGACACAGACGGATGGCTCATGCGAACGCAACGTTGGACTAACTAAGTTTTAACGTATGGTACAAATGACTGGTAACTAATAGTCACTAAATACTGCATCAGCGTGTTACATCCATTGTTATATAATTTATTAGAAATTTTCATTTTCTGGAAAATATCCAAAGTATCGAAAATATCAAAACACATCATGATATTTTTTTATATCTTTTATATTTTCGATATCAACTTGTAACTCTAACTTTATGTTTTTGATATTTTTGATATTTTCGAAAATATCGTGATATTTTTCAACCCTGGCTGTATCGAATGGCGCCATTATCAGTGACCTTGCATGACTTTTAGCTGCTTTTAACATTTCTTGCTCCAATATCTCGTAAAGACATGTTCGCTACGATACGCATACTGACGAATATAAAATCATATGATGACTATAATTTTAAGTGTTGTAATAAAATTTTATTTCTGGAGCTTCGAATTGCCCCAAACCCCAATGGGGTTCTGCCGTTGTACCCGGCTGGGGATTGTTCCAAGACCCCTGCTAGAGCCGTATCACTTCTGACAAATGTTTTATCTTTTGTCGTTTTTAGATACAGGCACATGTATTGGTTTAAAAAATCTGGAGTTTTACACTGTACACATCTCAGCAGTATTTGTCGTCTACGTCGAGGATGATTCGGTTGCAATTTTACTACGATACAGGATACACGATAACAAGAAGCTCAGCTGTCGCTAAGAGGTCTTGCGCGCTCCGTCTCGTTGAAAATGTTGATAGGTCACTTAAGGTCATTAAAGTTCATTCGATATTACACCGTTGACTAGGCCTATTAATGTTCTATTGTAGCCTAACAATATATCTATCTTGTACATCTTGTACCGTTTCGGATATTCAACGTCGACAAATGGCGTACCCTTGAAATCTCTGTTAGTAGTCATTCAAAGTGATTGAAAATGGTATCAATCAATATATGACGTAGATTTCCTGTTGGTCTGTCACTGTAAGTATACCGTAGCTCTCTGTCGTAGCATTTTCGTGTTATTTGACGTTGAAAAATATCGTAACCTTGAAATCTAGGTTAGACCGTCACTCAAGTCCATTGGAAATTTCACCAGTCGATAGAACGCGTACGAGTTAAAATTGACGTTCCATTGTAACTAATATTGTACCGTTTCCGAGATATTCAACGTTCAATAATGGCGTTGGAATCTGTGTTAAGGGCGTTGAAGGTCATTGAAAATGGCACACTGGATAGAACCCGTTCGAATTCCTATTAGTCTTCCATTGTAACTCTGGCCTATCTTGTATCGTTTTAGAGATAAAGCGAGATGATGGTCGAAAATCGCGATTTTTTCATACCCCACCTGCATTTGATGCCCGCGTGGGGACTCGTCGGAATTTTTCCATGATATTTTGTGTGGAAAACTATAATGGCAGGATTACCAGATGGTGAAAAAGTTTAAAGATATGCTTCCTCGTTTTCAGGATGCAGTTCACGAACGTGTCAGACAGACGAATGGACGGACAGACAGCAAACGCGCCATGGCATAGGCCACACTTATGCAAAGCATCGCTTGGCAAAATATAGAACTGTTGAACTACCGGTGAGGCATAATTACCGGACCCCTAGCTTTAAACGGCATAACTTAGTCAATATACGGTCTATTTACATGAAAATTTCAGACAGTATAGCCGAGGGAATGCTGAGTCTGTAAATCTGAAAATAATTTTTTGTCTTTTGGTTAAATGTTCTTTGCTAACAGCAGTTTAAAGAGACATCAGTAGAAGTGCTGCTGGATCGCTATAGTCCGACGCCCTACCATTACGCCACGCCGAAGGTAGATCATTTACCCCCGGTTAGGTGCCCCCCCCCGTCACCTACCCTAGTCAAACGCCCCCTTCTGGTCACTTTCCCCCTTGGTTAAGGCCCACACTAAACTGCAAATACAAGTACTAGCCGCGTATCCGTATCTCGCAGCGGGCTACAGAAATGGAGATCACTGTGAGATACGGATATGCGGCTATTATTGGCAGTTTAGTGTGTGGGCCTTAACTAAGGGGGGGGGGGCGTTTAACTGGGGTAGGTGACGGGGGAACACTTGACCAGGGGTAAATGACCTACATTTGGCGTGACGTGATGGTAGGGCGTCGGACTATAGCGATCGAAAAACACGTCTACTGATGTCTCTTTAAACTGCTGCTATAGCAAAGAATTAATCAAAAGACAAATTATTTTCAGATTTGCAGACTTAGCTATGTTGTCTGAAATTTTCATGTAAATAAACCGTATAGTAACTAAGGTCTGCCGTTTAAAGCAGGGGTCCGGTAATGATGCCTCACCGTGATGCGATGAAACGGTTTGACGATACATTCAGCAGTTTTGACCGAGTCGGACGGACAGAATTGACATACAGCGTTTCAGGGTTATGCATAGTGTCGCGTAGTCGCGCGTAAGAACCTCTTAAGCTGAGCCTAATTCTTGATGACACAAACATTTTAGTTGATGTGCTAGCGAGTAACATTGCACGTCTCTTGTATATTGGTCCGTATTTTTCTATGTAAACGTAGCAAATGAACTGATATAAATCCTGTAACATACTTGTCAGTTTAGTCAAACGATATTACAAAAGTTGATACCGGCATTGTGTGATTGCTAAAAGCGATGTGCGTGATTGTAGTGATTACCGACGCTGACATCGAGTCTTTCACTTGGCCTGCATCTGACGTCTTGACTATTATTTATGGTCGAGATGACGACCGGCTGGTTCTTCAATCGACTCTACGTCTGTCTACTCGTAACGGCGCTGCCGCTTCTTCCAGCTGGAAACAGCCATCCCGCGCTGTCCAGGTCGTCTGCCCAGGTTTCTCCATCGTCAGAGCTGCTGGACGGTCTTCGTGAAGCTGAGCTTGGCGACAACGGCGACGAGTCGGCGGCAGATGACGACCTGGAACTGCCTCAATCTAGCCGAGTTATATCAGACTGGGCCCAGCCAGGCTCCGTGCGCCTTGTCGTCAATACAAGACCAGACGCGAAACGGCAGCGATTCACGCCCTGGGGCGGCAAGCGAACGGTCGACACTGCCGTCTGGAAGCGCCTCAAGTTCCAACCATGGGGAGGAAAACGATTTGCACGTAGAGCAGTTGCTCCGACGTATGCAAACAGCAGAATGTCAGCATACACCGATGACTTGAAGAGAGAATTTCATCCGTGGGGTGGAAAGCGCAGCATCTAGCCTGATAATGGACGTAGGCGTAATTATCACGAGCCACAATCCAGACTACTGTTATTGAAGCACTCTTTATTACTTTATTATTAAACTCACGAAATACGGCGCACTTAATCAAGAAATCAGTTAAAAACTGTGTGAATTATTTTTTATAACTTTTCATTTTCTGAGTAAACGAATTATTAACGGCGTTTTGTTATGTTCACGTTTTACTTGGAAGCAGCATTTGCCTTCAGATATTTTTTTATTTGCCTTCAGCCTTCAGTTCTCGCAGCACTGTACAAGCTCAATTGTAGCAAACAACTCGTGACTTAATTATGATATTCACACATCACGTGAATATTTCGCATGTACAGCTTATCGCGACCACAACTCGTAGCCTCGTCGTAACGTGGATAAGTCGTGTGCTGCAGCCACTGACCGCACTGGGTAAACCTACAGACACAGTCGCGCATTGAGAGAAATCACTTTTTGCACATTACGACATAATATCAAAAACTACATTAAATATAAATAAATACGTAAAATGTGACAGATTCTCGCTGGATACGGCCACGTCGTGAGATTTTGCTGTACGAATATTGCACAACTACCGGACTGCCAGCACGGTCCGAATGCTGTATGCGCCCATTAGCAAGTAAGTTAGCTATCGCCAATAGGTCGCGTTCAGCATCGTGTAAGAGACAGACACAATATAATACAATAATATGGTCGTATTGTAAAATCCCCGATAGGGATTGGGCTAGGTAAATCAAGGGATTTTCGGAGTTAAATTTACAGATTTTATACTCAATTCATGGAATTAGTTTATTGAATTAAATGCTTAAGCCCGATATTGGTCGCAAATTGTGATTTTCCATACCCTTGCATTCGGCACTCCAGTTAGGGGCGTCCCCGTTGGAATATTGCCATCCCGTTTGGTACGGGAAAAAACTAGAATGGCGGGGCTACCCTACGGTGAAAAAAGGTTGAGGATAGGCCTATGTGTAACCGTTTACACACAATACAGGCGTCTGGCGGACGGACGGAAAAACGGACAGACAGACAGACAGACGGACAGACATCTTGCCACGGCATAGTCCACGCTATGGATACGCGTCGCGCGGTAAAAATCGCTAAATTCACACATCTTACTGTCATTTTAACCGCCACGTGCGATGATCTCCGCGAATTTATGCACAATTTTACATTGCTGATATCTGCAGACAGGAGCTGTCTTTTTGATGCGCAGAACATGGATCTGTCTTCATTCACCTTTAAACAGAAGACTCGACATAGTAGTGTGAAAATAGTGAGCTAAAGGCGCGTTCAAGGTCAAGGTCTTACAAGGTCATCGCAATTGGTACCAGTCGAAAGCCCGTATGTGATTTCCTGCTACTGGTCAATAGTAACCTAAGTCGCTATCTCTCACCTTTTCGGATTATTTCGTCGTAAATGTCGAAAATCTGCGTTTTTCCCGTTTTTACCCACTTCAGTCTCGTTTGAAGACCTAGCAAGCAATGCTCCCCTGGGCCCTCGGGTATGGAATTGGTTCAAAAAAATTAGTCCCTGAGCTACCTGGCGATGAAAACCACGTGACCCTACGGTCATTAGTTTTGACGCACTATCAGCGTGTGACCGACAGACAGACAGACGCGTCGCCTGTAGCTACGTCGCACTGTAAGTAAGTAAGTAAGGAAGTAAGTAAGTAAGAAGTCGATTTATATAGCGCATATCGCACTGAAACCTCCAATGTGCTGAATGCATTAGTACGTTGCGAACAGAAACGTTTTCAGAAATTGTCTGGAACTGTTCGCGCCAATAATCGGATTCCGCAAGCTGTCCGGCAGGGAATTCTAGACCGACGGACCAGCCACAAAGAAAGCCCGTCGGCCATAGGAGCTGAGCTGGTGGCGCGGTACGACTAGGAGCATAGCTGAGCGTAGCAAAAATGAGCTACATGGTCGTATCTAGCGTGAATCTACTACATTAATTTTGTTGCATATTTGGCATATTACTTAGCTTAAATTATAACCGTTATTAACCCTCGTATTGCGTTTCTATATTTTACGCACATGTATATAGTTGGGGGTAAAAAAGCCTCTACACGTTCAATTAAAATAACAACAACAAATGTGCTTTTTTTCCAACTGCAAACCCCTTAGGTGTTCGACAGTTCGACTATGGGGAGTTCAAAGAAAGTGTTCGTGAATGATTTCGACAACGACCGACAACCGGAAGTAGCAATATAATAATAATAAATAATACGACAACTTATAAGGCGCCGTAACATGTCCATAAAGTCACTACAATGGCGCCGAAATGGCCGAAATATGGCCGCCCAAATCGAAGGTACTTATATATCAGGAACAGTGAGAAACAATATCGAAACTCCAAGGCAAACCTGGGTTTTTCGATGATAACGAGTTCAAAGAAAGTGTTCCCAAATGATTGCGACTACGATCGGCAACCGGAAATAGCAACATGGTCGCCCAAACCGGAAATTCTTATATCTCTGGAAAAACTGCAAAACAATTTTTTTTGTTTTTTTTATGGCCACGTATGTGCTGACGTAAAGAAAAAAACATGATTATTACTGCATGTCGTTCGTTCAACCTAAATCTGTGGGGTATATAGTTTACCACCAAAGATTCACAATATTTACAATATTTTGTGAAAATGTTCTAACTGAAAAGTCCTTTCGTCAAATTGTCCACGTCGGCCGTGTGAACCTGAACCATGACATTCTACAACGAGAAATGAACTGAACGGTAAGCCTATAGCAAACGCTGACCCGTTTGTTGGCGAAAGACGGGCAACGGTGGTGGACGAAGACTGCAGTGGCAACAATGATGGTGAGAGTCAAGAGGACTGCAGCGCCAATAGCTACACCAATCGCCAACATCAGACATCCATCGTTGACTGTCGACGAACTCTTCGTTTCGTCTTCACCGTCCGAGTCGTGTTGTATCAACAGCAGTCGAATTGTGTAATAGTTCTTCGTCACGCACACAAATATATTTACTTGCACAGTCGCAGCAGACAAGTTGACAACGCTCCATACGTCGTGTTTTAACCCTTTATGGCGACATTAAAACCGCAGAGCAACGGACCATTATACAACAATACGGTGATTGGTACACTGGCTGTTGACGGGTGGGCTGTTACATTTGGTACAGCGATGAGGGGCCTGGGCGGGCTCCGGCCTCGCCTAGTCCCATCCTCGCTGTACCAAATGTAACAGCCCACCCATCAACGGCCAGTGTACCAACTTAATATCATTCGACGTGATGGCACTATAATTGCCTCTGCGCTCTAAAGGGTTAACCGATCGCAGCACCGGACGATACACAGTGATCACTGATGGAATGATCTTAATCATCTAATCACGAGGACTGTGTTCAGAAAAAAACACCCACTTTTGTTTCCTTGCATAGCTCTTAGAAGCACCAACCGACTTATGTGGAAAACTTCATAATAATAATAACGGATTTGTAAAGCGCCTTTACGTCCAAAGATACAGAGGCGCTTAATATAGCATATGTGAAAATAATGTGTCTTTTCGTTAAATATTCTTTGTTAGCAGCGATGTAAACAGAAGGTTAGTAACTTAGTAAAACCGCTATTACACCAATGAGATGCCGTTGAAGATCAATGTTTAATTAAATCATCGTGAATGAATAACAAGTATGAAGCAAACCGCTTTCTTAAGACGTTTTCTGACAGAGTGGATTAAACATTTAACAGAGAAAGTGACAGCAGTGACATCAGTTACTCGTGTCTGGGTTAACTTATGGTTGACCACACGCTGCCCACCAAAATTAAAGATCTGGCACTGATTTTTTGGTGAGTGTTTTTAGCCCATGAAGATTTCATCTATGCATAACTTGCGTTGCCTATGCCGTCATGCTGTCTCTGTCTATCCGCCTGTCTGTTTGGCACGTTCGTGGATGCTGTTGAAATTAATAAACACATCTTCAATTTTTTAACCATCGGCTAGCCACACCATTCTGTTTTTCAATACCAAACGTTATGGCAATATTCCGACAGGGACCCCCCTAACGGAGGCGTCGAATGCAGGTAGGGTAGGCAAAAATGTGGCTCTATCACGTGCTGTAAACGGTTCAACTGCCAAGTGCAAGACGCACAGCTGCGACGGACTGTGGCAAGTTGATGCCATTAGTCGCTGGTAAGCGGCGGCGTTTGTTTTTCACAGGAGACAACAACGAAGCGTTTATGACAAGAAGCCTCAACGTTACGCCGAAGACAACGGAGCAGCATCTAATTGTACGCAGTGGTAAATCTGAAGCCGAAGTAACAATAATAAAAGACTATGCTCGAGGTATTACACTGTTGAAGCTAACTACTGACGGACACGAAGCATCGCGCGCCGCGCGGCTTCTCTGCGACAGCAGAACTGCTTGTATTTAGTAATCGTTACACTAAGTAGTTGTCTGTAAATTCAGTAGTTCGAAAAACCAGGCGCAAACAAATTGTAACAAACCAGACACAACAAACCTGCATTTCTCGTATTTACGTTATCGTATATCAGGAATCTTCGCTGACACACGACTTACCTTGAAGTAGCACGAGGAGTTGCTTCCCACAACACCAAGACCTGTTCACATACACAGGTCGTCGGCTAATGAAGCGTGCATGCAGTATAAGACGTGGGACGAAGTCCGACGTACAACAGTTTCATTGTTTACTATGAATTAAAAGCACATACATCAAATAAAACTTTTCAATGGTCATCTAAGATGCCTGTAATAATGACCGTGATGTTATGAAACAGTTAGGCCTATACTTATTTATTCGTGACATTTCCATGTATTTATATTATGCTTAAAACACTAACAGGTCAGCAGAGCAAATCACCTGATAAGCAACGAAAAACATTACAGAATCGAAAGTTGGTGCTATCGCCGTCACAGGATCCGCGACCGTTCTGACAGCGTCGAACTCGTTGTTGTAGTCCACCGTCACAGCTGCGTGAACATCTGTTCCACTCACTCCACTCGGTCCAGTCGTGCGTCATTGCGGTCGTCGCGGTCGCCGGTCGAACGACTGGTGTGGCGTCGAGTCGAAGCGAAGTGTGCAGGCCGTTCGACTCGACGACGAGCGTATGGAACCCAGGTCTGACTCGTGTCAGAGACACGTACTCGACGCAGTTCACTGTCAGCAACACATCCGGACTCTTGATCAGACACGCGCTGCCGACATCACCGTCGAATGCACACGAGACTGGACGCTGTTCCTCGTGTATCCGGCAGGTCGACATCAGGTGGACTGTCAGTAAAGATGGCAGCAGCACGAGATCGGATACATTCTGTCCTTTCACTAAGGCGCCTGTGTATACCAACCAAAAGTCTGAGAGTTGACTGCCGGTGGACCTCGGACCGCACGACTGTCGTCCGACGGCGACCCCGTCGTCAAGCGTAATGTAGTAAGAGGAGTTTTCATCGAAGAGATAGTTCGTCTGAAACGTTAACACCGACGACGACGATGAGGTGGATGAAGTGAAAACGACACTGGGATCCGTTGCCGAGTCAACTGAATAGACTTGGTTCCCGTGCGCGTCGTGAAAGCGGATGTAGGCCGACTTGGAGGGCTGTGCCGTCGCCTGGTCGAACTCGACCCGCCACGTACCGTGGTCACGTGCAATGAGTCCGGTCGGCGTTGCCGAGCCGAGTTTCAGTCGCGGTGGATAGATTCCAACGGCGAAGTAGACGCAGCTCTGGTCCGACGATGCCGTTGTGTTCTCGACGGCCACGAAGCAGAAGAGGTTGGTGCCTGTCTGGGACGTCGTCGGTCTCCACGTTACATTGGCGTGCTTCTCATTCTCTCCGAGTCCGTTCATTAGTGGCGACTTGTTCATCCCGGCAGGAGACTGCGTCGTTATGTCAACGATATGAGCATCTGAGCCGCTGCTGCGAGCGACCAGGATCCCCGTGTAGGTGGACTTGGGCGGAATGGCGATACACGTTCCGTCGTCTTCAGTCGGCGGGACGAACTGCGGCCTGGCGTCGCACGCGACAGGCGCATCCGTAACGTTGATGAGGAACTGTAGTGGTACGCTGCTGATCGGTCTCACGTCCGTCGCTGACGCAAAGTCGTCGATCTGTATTGCTACAGCGTACACTCCGACGGCACCGGTTGCGTTGTATGAGACGGCGCAGCGTTCCTCGTCAAGGTGTGCTCCAGGTATTGCCACACACACGTCAGAACACTCATCCAGACTGGAGTTGGCCCACCTGCATCTAATCGTATCTCCGTCGGGGTCGACAGCAGGCAGTCTGACGGTGTAATGGCAGCCATGGAACATGTTGATGACTGGAGACATTTTGCTGACCGGAGACGCGTTGCCCGTCGACCGCGACGTCGCGTTGAAGTTGAACGTGACCCGGACTTCCCACTCCGCAGGTTTAGTGTTCGACACTGGGTGGGCGAGGGTGATCCAGTTGCCGCCGGTGAACGATGCCGTCACTGGGTCTTCGGAGTGCGGCAGCCACACGACGTAGCTTCGCTCGCCGACCATCCAGTCATTGCTGACACTGTAGTCGGTGCAGTACACCTGGACAGAGCCGAGATCCTCGTAGGCAGTCTGGCAGCCGGAGTCGCAGACAAGGTTGCCGGTGTCTCCAGTCATATTTCCACTGGAAATAACGTGGTCGTCGCAGTGCGTGCGTGGGGTGTGGCTTCGTCGCCAGCTGAAGCGCTGAGTAATCTCGACTGGCACAAGTTTGCTGGTGACGTTGACTGGACCGACTGTCCTCCAGTAGATCAACCCGCCTCGGAAGTGGCTTGCTGCAACCGTATTTAACAACTGGACGAGTACCACGGCGACACAGACAGCAGACGGCCACGAGAACCGCCCAGCCATCTCAACCTCCACTTCGGTGTTCCGCTGCGTGAAGTCCAACTGTTAGACCTATATTGCACGGAATTTTGACGTAAGTCTACTTCAGAGTAAAAAATGCGGTCGCAAACTGTACACTTTCTATCGAGGAATTCTGACTGCCTCACTGGTCGATGTGATACAGTTGGTAAGTATATATAAGACCAGAGGCCGGCTAATTTAATAGCTATGTGTGCCTTGGATACGTCATGGATACGCCAAATAGCTGCACCTGCCAACGCCAGCTGTGTAAGCAGAGACCACAAGACGCGCCTGCGCGCAGGTTTCAGCAAGTAGAAGCCGCGGACATTACCGTTTGTTCACGCATCGGCGTCAGCAGGTGACAGAAGGTCGTAATTGCCACCCGCCGCTCTTTATGGCATTCTTCCGCCGTGACTACGCCGTTCAGTCTCGGACTCTCGCCGTCTACCTGTTCTGACCCGTCGCGTACACCAGTGAATTCGTTTATTGTGTGTAGGCCATGAGTGATTTCGTGCACTTTGTTTGCCAAGAGTAATTTATAACCCGATTCTCCTTCACAATACCATAAAGATGGAAACAAGAAACTTAGCTATCGCAAACAGATCGCGCGTTTGCCAAGAGTAATTTATAACCCGATTCTCCTTCACAATACCATAAAGATGGAAACAAGAAACTTAGCTATCGCAAACAGATCGCGCGTGATCTGCACACACAATACGTCGAGGGCGTCTATAGCAACTACGTGACAACTCCCACATGACCACCTTAAATTATCATTATTATTATCACAGTAGGCCTATAGCACGGTAGTGCTAACTGTTGTAAAGGTCATGATCGTTATGTATAGGAAATAGGGAAATTGGGGTTAGGCCTACCGTAGCTCCCTAACCTCTGAACCGATTGAGCTGACATAGTGCATGAGCGATTATGTCGCCCATAGGACCCCACACGCACAACGGGTAACTAGGGGTTTGGGGGTAAGCACTGCACAGGGATGAAATGTAACCCTCACGGCGTAGACATTCCGTTTGTTATCTTTTTTTGTAATTGCTTTGCCGCGCGTACAGACTAGGGTATTTAGAGCATAACCACATTTTTTTCACCAAACAACGTAGATCGGCAATCATTGCATTCCTAGGAAAGTTCCCACCAATAGGCACCAAATATCTTAGCTCCTCCCCCAAAACTCCATTTTGGCCTTTCAATGCCGTTTCTTTTCAATGCAAGACCTACTATAGTCCCGCGTTAATGGAGCTACGAAACTGAAAATTTACAATTATATAGATATAGGCAAGTACTTATGCGTATGTCAAAAGATTTTGGCCAGGGGGCTTCCGGGGGGCGCAGGGCCCCTAATGTAAATTTGGGACCCCCTAATATCACAGTATATATAGCACGGTAGTGCTAACTGTTGTAATGGTCATGATCGATATGTATAGGAAATAGGGAAATTGGGGTTACCGTAGCTCCCTAACCCCTGAACCGATTGAGCTGAATGTACATGAGTGATTACGTCGCCCATAGGACCCCACATGCACAACGGGGTAACTATGGGGGATTAGGGGGTAAGCACTGTAACCCTCACGGCGTAGACATTCCGTTTTTATGTTTTCTTTTGTAATGTGTTTGCCGCGCGTACAGACTAGGGTATTTAAAGCATCTCCACATTTTTTTCACCAAACGACGTAGATCGGCGGTCATTGCATTCCTATGGGGGGGGGGTTCCCACCAAATATCTTAGACCCTCCCCGCAAATTCCCATTTTTGCAGACTTTTCAATGCAAAACCTATTATTGAGAGAGCGCTCCGTTAGTACCGCGTTAATAGAGCGACGAAGTTGAAAATTTACAATTATGCAAGTACTTGTGCGCATGTCTAAATTTTTTTGCTAGGGGGCCTCCGGGGGGCGCAGGGCACCCTAATGTAAATGTGAAACCCCCTAATATCTCGGAAAGTACAAGAGCTAGAAAGTTAAAATTAAAAATGCCATTAGACATATTAAAGTACTCGCCTCAGGTACAAACATTTTTCCGCTAGGGGGCGTACAGGCCCCCTAACGTAAATATTGGACCCCTAAAATCTCGGAAACTACTAGAGCTAGAATGTTGAAATTAAAAACACAATTAGATATTGTGAAGTACCCGCTACGGGTACAAAATCGTTTCCGCTAGGGGGCGTCCAGGGGGGTAGGGACCCCTAGTATAAATTTGGGACCCCCAAATATCTCGGAAGATACAAGAGCTAAAAAGTTGAAATTTAAAATGCCATTAGATATAGTAAAGTACTCGCCTCGAGTACAAAATTTTGTCTGCTAGGGGGCGTACATAAGCACAGGGTCCCCTAACGTAAATTTGGGACCCCCTAATATTTCGGAAAGTACTTGCGCTAGAATTAGAAATTAAAAACACAACTAGAAATCAATATGCATTACTTCCATGTGGTAGTGCAATACCGGCAGGCCCCTTAAGCGATTTTGACGAAATTTTGTGTCGTTGGTTGATTCCTAAGTCTTCCGTTCTATTAAGTAAAATTTTAACATTATCGGTATAGAAATATGGGCTGAAATAGCTAAAAATCGCGAAAATTTCGAATTTTTGGTAAAAATTTCGAAAATTTCCATTAAAGGACAAATCCCCCTAAGCAATTTTTACAAAATTAAGAGCGGGAGAAAATGTCCCAGGTCCGTACCCTCACGCTAAATTTCACCATTATCACTCTTAAAATGTGGGCTTACAGCCCCCAAAATCGCCGAAATTGGTAATTGTTGGTATAAATTTGCCCAAAAGGGGTATACCCCCTTAAGCGTTTTTACAAAATTTGGCTTGGGGAGGGTCTCCCAGGTTTCCACCCTCACGCCAAATTTTACCGCTGTGACTTTAAAAATGTGAGCTTAGGCCTACAGCCACCAAAATCGCAAAAATTGGTAATTTTTGGTATATATTTGCCCCAAAGGGGTATATCCCCTTAAGCAATGTTTACACAATTTGGCGTGGGAAAGGGTCTCCCACGTCCCCACAATCATGCTAACGTTCACTTTTGTGGATTTTTGGCATAAATTTTTCCCTAAGAAAAGATCCAGGGGTCCATAGAGAAACTTGAATATAGGTGCACAACTAGAAAACTTCCTCTATGTAACGGTACCATAATGGTTTTGAAAATTGCACTGGATTATAGCGTTTCCGTTATCACGAACTTCGTAATTCCAAAGCGTGACAAACAGACAGACAAAATACATAACACTTTTTCGTCTACAGCAGGCGCGCGATCCACAATCCCCACCATACTTGGCATAGTGATAGAAGAGGTCCGTCCCGTTTTTGCACTTCCCTAACTTTTTTGATCCGATCAGTAGTTTCGCCACTAGGGGCTATTGAAAATTTAAAAGAAAATGCCCCCACCGCTGGAAAATGCTTATCACTTAGTTGTTTGTCCCCGAAAGCAACCAAATTAAAAACTTAAAATCCACCTAAAGACGCGTACAAAATCTGATAATTTCGTAAAAATTGGGCAAACGAGTGACCCTTGAGGGGCAAATTTATGGCCAAAATTCAAAATTTTGACGGTTTTCCTACATTTCTGCCCCGATAAATGTGAAATTTGGCACGGGGAAGCGGATGATCCGCTCCCCCGTGCCAAATTTCACGTTTGTCGGGGCAACGTGTCGCCCCTGCGGGGCGAAAACCTCATTTTTGGACCACTGAGTAAAAACAATACCGGCATGGATGCGCTACGCGCAGGCCTGCCGGTAATTAGATATTGTGAACTGTAAAATATTCGATTAAGGTACAAAAAAAATTCCGCCAGGGGGCATCCAGGGGGCGCAGCTCCCTCTAATGTAAATTTGGGACCCCTAATATATCGGAAACTACTACAGCTAGACAGTTGAAATTAAAAACACAATACCTTCATCTTGAACTCGCCCCTGGACAACGAAAATGTGTCCGGCGATGCAGTATTGTGACGTCATAGCAAATCCAAGATGGCGGACGGCCGCCATTTTGAAGATCGCTAAATCACCATAATATCTCAGTGAAAAATTATCCGATTTTGATAAAATTTGGTCACTACAGCAGATATTGAACCCGATAACAGTCACGTGATCAAAAATAGAAATTTTTAAAATTCAAGATGGCGGCGGCCGCCATCTTGAAAATCGCTTTTTTGGCCATAACTCATCGACCGATTGTCCGATTTCAGCGAAATTTTGTATGAGGAAGCAGAACGGCATGTCGACAACAGATACATGACAAAAACTGCAAATTTTTAAAATCCAAGATGGCGGACGGCCGCCATTTTGAAAATCGTTAAATCGCCATATCTCAGTGAAAAATCGTCCGATTTTGATGAAACTTGGTACACTATATCAGATATTGAACCCGATGACAGTCACGTGACCAAATATTTTTAAAATTCAAGACGGCGGCGGCCGCCATCTTGAAAATCGCTTTTTTGGCCATAAATCATCAACCGATTGTCCGATTTCAGCGACATTTTGTATGAGGAAGCAGAACGGCATGTTGACAAGGGCTACATGACAAAAACTGCAAATTTTTAAAATCTAACATGGCGGACGGCCGCCATTTTGAAAATCGTTTAATCGCCATATCTCAGTGAATAATTGTTCGATTTCGATGGAATTCGGTACACTACAGCAAATGTTGAACCCGATTGCAGTCACGTGACCAAGAATTAAAATTTTTAAAATTCAAGATGGCGGCGACCGCCATCTTGAAAATCGCTTTTTTTGGCCATAACTCATCGACCGATTGTCCGATTTCAGCGAAATTTTCTGTGAGGTAGCAAAACGTCATGCCGACAAAGGCCATATGACAAAAACTGCAAATTTTTAAAATCCAAGATGGCGGACGGCCACCATTTTAAAAATCGTTATATCGCCATTATCTCAGTGAAAAATCTTCCGATTTTAATGAAATTTGGTACACAACATCATATATTCAACCCGATTTCGGTCACGTGACCAAAAATTGCAATTTTTAAAATTCGAGATGGCGACGGCCGCCATCTTAAAAATCGCTTTTCTGGCCATAACTCATTAACCGATTGTCCGATATCAGCGAAATTTTGCACCTGCAGGAAGCAGAATGGCATGCCGACAAAGGCCGCATAAAAAAAACTATTTTCAAAATCCAAGACGGCGGACGGCCGCCATTTTGAAAGTCGTTAAATCACCATATCTCAGTGAAACTATTATTGGATTTTGACAAAATTTGGTGTACGACAGCATATACTAAACCTACTGACAAAAGTGCTATAGCAGTATCTTAGATGTGATAAAGATAAACGAGTAAAAAACAGCAAATATTAATGGAGAAAAACTTAACAGTTTAAAAAGGTGTGTAAGGACGACAGTCATTAACTCGCAAAACTAAAACAGCAAAAATCAAAAAGGGTAATATTACTTAGGAGCACATTGAAGTGATGGCAATGTGCTGCAAAAGTAATATTAGCCTTTTTGATTTTTGCTGTTTTAGTTCTGCGAGTTAATGACTGTCGTCCTTACACACCTTTTTAAACTGTTAAGTTTGTTTCCATTATTATTAAGAATGAATGTTATAGCAACATTATAGTCGATAGACTTCAAGGTTAAATAGTCCATACAAGTGTTAGTAGCAAAACAATGAGTGCTGCACTATAACATAACGAAACGTATTGACCGCTACGAACCTATATAACGTAGCCCACTTACAATATGTTCAGAAAAAAAGAACATCCCCTTTTGTTTTCTTGTATAACTCCTACAATAAATGTACGATTTTGGACGAAAATTTCATCCAAAACATGAGTAAATTTAATGCATTGGAAAATAATTTGTCTGCTTGTTAAATATTCTTTGCTAACAACAATGTGAAATGGACGACAGTAAAAGTGCTGTTACAACAACGGGATACGTGCAGTCGACCACTAGCCATACGGGGCGCCATAAAAAATATTGGGGGCTAAATCGTGCTTTTGGAGCCCTATAGTGGGTTCTGGGGCTTTGCCCAAATTGTAGAGGTCCATGGCCCCATGGTCCACTCCCCCCATCGTGCCCCGATGCCAATAGCAGACATAGGTAAACGCTGCAACTGCTGTCATTTTCTCCTATTATATAGAAAAACTGCACACAGTCTATTTAAAGTTCTATAAGCCAAAGCTCTATAACAGCAAAAATTAAAATGTTTATTAATTATAAGCGTGAAATACATGCGTTAGCAAATTTAAATCTGTCAACCACCAGCTTTAAATGTCTAAGCTAGCGCAAATGTATGTTACAGTCACTGAGATCGACGCACATATGCTTCATACTTTCATTTGATGACGTCACGCAAATTAACTTCCGTTTTCGACTTTTGGTCATGTGGTCATCTCCGAGTGGCCGTGATGCACCTACCCATATAATTTGGTGCAGATATATTTATCCAGTCAGGAGTTATTGACATTTTTTTGAAATTCAAGATGGCGGCTACCGCCATCATCGATTTTCAGTTTATGTGAATTTGGCCATTCCGGCGTGTTGATAATGTGGTATTTGTGTTCTGTACCAAATTTGGTTCAAATACCTGTTAAAGTCACTGAGATCGACGCACATATTCTCCATACCTTCATTTGATGACGTCACGCGAATTAACTTCCAGTTTCGTCTTTTGGTCATGTGGTCATCTCCGCATGGCCATGATGCATCTTCCCATGAAATTTGTTGCAGATATCTTTATCCAATCCGGAGTTATTGATATTTTTCCAAAATTAAACATGGCGGCCGCCGCCATCTTGGATTTTTTGGGTGAGCCATGGTACCACCCACGAAGCCTCATTCGTGGTGCGTACCCGCTGTAAAAATTTCGTCATGATCGGCAAAGTAGTTTTCAAGTTATAAGGATTTGAATTTTTGTCGTTCGGGTTTGAAAGTCCTATTCACGCCCCCAAAATTTCAGTTTTTTGGGGTTTTACCCCCAAAATTTTGGGGCACATCGTTTAGACCCCCAAAAAGCACTTCTTTGCGCGGAACGACGCGTTTTGAGCCCTGATTGGTCCAGATCTGACGCACAGTGTGACCTGTGGCTTTGGCAAAACACCAAAAAAAAACAGAAAAAAAAACAGAAAGAAAAAGACAGTGGCAAACTGGCTATTTGCCCAGACCACCCACGTCTCCCTGTCAAAGTCAAAGTTTGCATGCCGGATGGCCTTCGGTGTGTAGTTTTATATATCAAGTTTTATTAAAATCGGTTTATTAGTTTTGCCGCTGTGGGTGGTCGAAAATCGCCCTTTCCCTTTACTTTGGCCATTGACTTATACAACAGCTTGTACTACCGTACAAGCCGTGATCAGTGTTTTAGCCCACCAAAATTCCATCTTCTGTCGCGAATCATCTGAATCAAGCATTTTGCTTCACACATTTTACTTATAACCATTTAATGAAACGTTTATCTTCTACAGTAGATCTCATTGTTGTAACAACACTGTTACTGACGTCCAGTTTACATCGTTCTTAGCGAAGAACATTTAACAAATAGGCTAATATAATTATTTTTGCACGTGCAGAATCAGCATTCTCTCCGCTATTTTGGCTGAATTTTTCATTCCAATTCGTTGATTCACAAATAAAGATTGATTGATTGATTTTTTTCTAGGAGTTATGCAACAAAACACAAGGCTTTTGTGAACACGATGTTTATGAACAACAAGCAATGCACGAGTAACGGACGTATGTACGGATGTAAACGTTCCGTTTGTTGATGAGTAAAGTATTATTGAACTGCTGTCGTCATGGTGACGTTGACATAGTGACGTCACAGCCGAAGTCTCTGATGAGTCACTGACGCGCAGCAAGTCGGTAATGAGGCTGCTGGGAGGCGGGGAACATTACGTTGCCGTACGTCGGCATTTGTCGCGCACCTTTCCATTGACAACCGGTTCGTGAACAGCTGTATATCGGTACTCTCATAGCAGCTACGTCATAGTGGTCGGGACGACCAGCTCGCCTGTAGTCAATGCCTGCGTTCGGCACAGAACGGTTGGGCGTCGCAGATACATACACTGCTGCTGAGCCCGCTGCAGCCAAACAAATACACACAAAGTGGGAATGGGGAAACAATAGATTTATCGAACCGGTGCATTTTTGTCTGCAACACAGATCACAGGTTTATACATCAAGCTTTAATGATCACAATGAACAAGATACTTAGCTGTCGCAAACAGATCAAGCGTCAGCTGCGCACACAAAGTGACAACACGATAATCCCTTAGCCCCACCGCCATCAGAAGACTGATATCATAGCTGGCATAGATGGCAAGTTCAAGTTCAAATTCACAAGTTGCCGATGACGTTATTTGAATTAATAGTCGCGCCCGGAGCGAGTGACCCTATCCGAGTTTCGCAAAGGTATTTAGCATTGGGAAATCTAGAATGATTGGGCTATGCTGATGGCCGACTGATAGAAAGTCATGTATGAGTATGACTTATCGACTGGTGCCACTTTCAATGACCCTGAATCATGACCCCTAACCCAGAATTCGAGGTCACGCCATTATTCGACGTTGAATGTCTCAGTAACGATAAAAGATAGAGACACAGTCACAGTGGAATACTAATGTGGACTTACACATGCCTTACGTAAGGGTGTCATTTCGAATGATCTTAATTTACCCTCAGTGATTTGATTTGATAAAAATATTAATAAAGTTACATAAAAGTCGATAAGCGTCTTTCACAGCTGCCGAACTGTGAAGAAGTCACTCATTGATATAGAACAAAAGAAATGAACAAAAAGAAATCTATTATGCCGCCTGTTACTCAGTTGGTATGTTATTTCTGTCTTAGCAGGCAAGAGACAGTTTAACACATGTTTATCATTGTACGTAAATGAAAGAAACAAGTGCGTCAGCAAGGCGCAGGGGGCGCAGTTAAAGTTATGTGCAACACCCAGCCTCGTTTTCAAAGGCAACATTACCGTCGCTCATTGTATGCCTCTGTCTAGTCGACTTTATGATGCTGAGTGCGTGTTGTCTGCGATAGCTAAGTTTCTTGTTTACCTCACTGGGGAAAGTGGTGGGATGAAATTAGGAGGAGGGGTGGGGGAAGAGAGAGTTGAGGGAAAGGGGAAGATATAGACGAGCATGAAATCGGAATGCACGAAAAATAGCTCCAAAATGCAACATATTTGGCACGGGGACGCCCCGTGTCAAACATTTGTAGAAAGCTTTTTTCACGAGCAAAATTTGCATCGCAGATAGTATGCCTCCATCTTGAACCGTTTGGAAATTATCTTCAAACTTTACTGTACTTAAAAAAGTCGTCAAGAAATGCAACATATTTGCAATTATCGGTAGAACTCACACGCACCCTACTCATCTGTATAATTTTGAATGACCTTGAACGATCTTAAAGTGACTTGCAAAATTACTCCAGTTTCCTAGTTCGACATTGTCTTGGTTGGCTACCAACCCGTGCCATACATTTTTAGAAAGCTCTTTTCAACATTTGAGCAACATTTGCCTCGCACATACACCGTGTCCGCGAAAAAGGGACCGACAGTACTTTGGGCGTAACTTTGACAAATTCAACTTATATAGTCGTAATTTTTGTAAAGAATATCAGGAATATCACGAAGATAATGGGAGACTACTAACACAACAAAAGCGCGCCTCGCCTAACCATTGCGAATTAGACAGTCGTAATGTATTGCAAAGCACAACTGACAACTGCAAGTCTGCAATTAAGCCAAACCGGCCTATTAGCGTGTTCGACTGGTCAACGACAGCAAGAAAAGTCGTTGTTATCGCTGCAAGCACAATGTCGACATCAAAAAACGGTCTTCGAAATGACCGCCACCGGCCTTGACGCACGCTGAGAGACGACGACGCCACTGATGCACAACAGCTGCTACGATGTCAGCGTGATCCAGCTTAGTCGTAATTTTTGTACAGAATATCAGGAATATCACGAAGATAATGGGAGACTACTAACACAACAAAAGCGCGCCTCGCCTAACCATTCGCCTTGCGAATTAGACAGTCGTAATGTATTGCAAAGCACAACTGACAACTGCAATTAAGCCAAACCGGCCTATTATCGTGTTCGACTGGTCAACGACAGCAAGAAAGGTCGTTGGTATCGCTGCAAGCACAATGTCGACATCAAAAAACAGTCTTCGAAATGACCGCCGCCGGCCCTGAGGCACTCTAAAACGACGACGCCACTGATGCACAACAGCTGCTACGATGTCGGCGTGATCCAGCTTAGCCCACTCAGTTCTTATGCGGTGCTTGAGGTCATCAAGATCAGTCATGCATGTTTTGTACACCTTCTCTTGCAAGTTGCACACACTGTAGTCGAATCCGGCGAATTTGGAGGCCACAATAGAGGCGAAATGGACTCTTTCATCTTGCGAAAATGGCATTTTCAATGACGTCACAACTACGTCATCATTACACAATACACAGTGTCGTGCAACAATATTGATGGGACTTCTTACAATTTTTCAGTCACCCAGAATGTCAATATGATTTGTGCCAACATTGTCAAATATTGTCTAAATCTGTCAAAATTATGGTTAAAAACTGTCAATGCCTTTTTTATTCGGACACGGTGTAGTATGTCTCTATTTTGAACAGTCAAAAAAAGCTCCAAAGCTGACGATGCCGAAAAAATACTCAACAAGAAACTCAGCTAGTAGATGAGATAGGCGAACGTTACGTTACCGCTTGAACCACGCCATCGTTGTATACACTAACACCGATGTGTTAGTGTGTACGTGTAAGTTCGTTAAGTAGCGCGTGTAAGTTCTTGCTAGTTATCAGTTGTAGTAAATAAGGGTCTATCTTGTACCGTTAATGCCATATTCAACGTCAAGTATTGGCGTGATCTGGAAATTTGGGTTAGCGGTCGCTCAAGGTCATTGAAAATGGTGCCGATCGACTTTATACTGGTCACTGTCTTCCGTTGAAACTATAGCTCTATCTTGCACCATTTTCTAGTCGTTTCAACTCGTTTGACGTTCAAAATATCATGACCTTGTTATCTAGGCAAGGCGTCATTGAAGGTCACTGGCACCATTCGATAGATCGCATACGAGTTCCTATTCGTCTTCCATTGTAAATATAGCCGTCGAGACCTGCTGGTGCAGGATGAAGAGTATGCAGCATTTTAAAAACACGCTATTCAGAGACGAACTCAATATGTGGTGGTGTAGCTGTTTGCTTCAAAGTCGGCAATTAATAATAATAATAAAAAATAATAATAATAATAAACAGACACTTCAAAACGCACAAATAACAGAGAACTGTCACTAAGGCGAGTGCGGTGACAATCACGCAAACAATGACGCCTTGACGCAATTGATAATAAGCATCAGTGGAAATGTGAGCATAATGTTCGTTAAGCGAAGTGGCTGTACCGTTGGCCTGGCTTCCTGTCGTCGGCCTGTAAGCTGTCTTACCGCCGCTCACACGCTCACAGTATGCCGGTAGCGGTAGGTTTACAACCCAGAGGCGTCGAATCAGTACACTAAGTGCCGTGTACGCAGTCTGTGTCAGAACTTTCAGGCGGCCATTTATAACAATAGTTCCAACATTCACAGTCCTCACTTACAGCGTGACGTATTTTTTCTGTTCTATAGAACATACGCAGACGGACCATAACGCGCATGAGTGCCGTCGGCCTAGAGGTCACTGAAGCGTGTACTTTGTTTATTCAACTTCACCCGATAGCGGCAGCAGCTGTCAAGCGTTGACGCTGACGTATAGCCAAGCCAACGGCCTATTGCACATCGGCTTGCACGTGCAGAACTACGCAGAGTCATAGCTAAAACCTTCAAGCCCACTATTAAACAATAGTATATACCAAATATAGTAGATCGGATATACCTTACCTGTACTGCATGCAGAAACTCCGTAACTACAACTAGGGTGAAATGGCGTGCAACGAAATTGGTCCAGACTCCAGCTAGAATGATGTTTCCGCCATGTTTACAAATCTGTCCTTGCCTCACGTGAACTTTGAACTCGTGACTTCCAAAATTGACCGTTTCATAGCATAGCATTGTCCCGTGGACCACTTGCGCCAAATTGCGTCAAAATCGGTTTATTTCAAAATATTGTCTTCACAATTTTGATAACAGACGAACGAATGAACGAACAGGACGACAGAAACATTATGACTCCGGCCAGTTGCCTGACGGAAACATAGCAAGAACTTAGCTATCGCCAACAGATCGCGCGTTAGCTGCGCACAGAATACGCTGAGGGCATCTATAGGCATCAATATTACACCGTGACCTTGAAATCTAGGTGAAGGGTCACTCAAGGTCACTGGAAACGGAACCATTAGCTATATCAATCATACACGAATTAGTAGTAGTCGAGTTATTTGACGTTGAATATTATCGTGACCTTGAAATGTGGGTTAGAGGTCACTCAAGTTCATTGAAAGTGGTACCATTTGAAAGCTTGGGCACTGTTTCCTATTCGCCTTCCATAGTATCTATGGCCGTATCTTTAGCCATTTAGGAGATATTCAGCGTCAAGCAATGGCCTGACCTTGAAATCTTGGTTTGTGGTCGTTCAAGATCACTGAAAATGGCGCGGTTCGACAGACCATGTAGGACTTTCTATTAGTCCGCCCTTGCAACTATATCTCTATCTTGTGCCGTTTGCAAGTTATTTTACGTTGAATATTATCGTGACCTTGAAATGTGAGTTAGAGGTCACTCAAGTCATTGAAACTGGTGCCATTCGAAAGCTTGGGTACGGTTTCCTATTCGCCTTCTATAGTAACTACGGCCGTAGCTGTAGCCGTTTGTGAGCTATTCAGCGTCAAAGCATGCGACCTTGCAAACTGGGTTAGGGGTCGTTCAAGGTCATTGAAAATGGCGCCGTTCGATCGACCATATGCGACTTTCTATTGGTCGGCCGTTGTAAACATAGCTCTATCTTGTACCATTTTCGAGTTATTTGACGTTGAATAATATCGTGACCTTAAAATCTGGGTTAGAGGTCACTCAAGGTCATTGAAATTGGTGCCAATCAATAGCTTAGGTACTGTTTTCTATTCGCTTTCTATAGTAACTATGGCCGTATCTGTAACCGTTTGTGAGATATTTAGCGTCAAAGAGTAGTGTGATTTTGAAAACAGGGTTACGGTTCGTTCAAGGTCATTGGAAATGGCACCATTTGATAGATCGCATACGAGTTCCTATTCACCTTCTATAGTAACTATGGCGCTCGCTATCTTGTATCGTTTGCAAGATATAGCGACTTATTGGTAAAAAATCGGGAAATTTTTATACCCCACCTGTATTTAGCGCCCCCGTAGGGGGTGACCCCGTCGTAATTTAGGGAAGATGTTTGATGCTGGTAAAACTAGAATGATTAGGCTACCGTATGGTGAAAAAAAACTTCGAGGATACGTTTAGCCGTTTTCATCTGGTACTGGAACGTGACGGACGGACAGACAGACAGACAGACGGAGATTTGCTATATAAATATCGCGCGTCAGTATGCTGACGCGCGGTAAAAATAGATAGCCCAGGTTATAGTTAGACGCTCTACTTTTTAGGCCAACGTTACCAGGTTACGTTCGCCTTATGTCGTCTGCCTGTCATCTGTAACTTTGGTGCAACCTACTCACAGAGTTGAACTTTTGAGCAATATTAAATAGCTTATGGACTCGGGAAGTTTGCATTAAAATTTTGTAAAGAAATTCAAGGAGTCCTTGGTGATCATGCAAGTTAAGTGGAAGCAAGGTATGAAAAATGGCGTTTTGTGACCGATATCTTGTTTCGTCTCGGAAAACGTTACAATAGCGCGCTAGGTACAATGGAAGACGAATAGGAATTCGCATGCGATCTGTCAAATGGTGTCATTTCTAATGACCATCACGATATTATTGAATGTCAAATAACTCGAACATACAGTAGTACAAGATAGAGCTATACTTACAATATAACACACCAATAATAAGTCATATTATCTTTCGACTGGCGCCATGGGCAATGACATTTCAAGGTCATGCCAATATTCGACGCTGAATATGTCAGTAACGGTCCAAGATAGAGACATATTTATAATGAAAGACAACTATAAACTCGTGCACAATCTGTTGAACTGTGGCATTGCAAATGACCTTAAGTAATCTCAAACCTAGATTTCCAGGTCATGATATTATTCAACGTGAAATAACTCCGAAATTGTACAATGCAGAACTGCACTTATAATGGCTGACCAATAGTAGGCCCGCCTAATAAGTGGTATATGATCTGTCGATTGGCACTATGTTTAATGATCTTGAACGACCTCGATTGACTTAGCAATTTTTTAAGTTCATGAACCGAACGGTAACTTGCCTATGCCCAACACTACTCATAGAGTAGATTACTTTTACGATATGTAGGCCAAAACCACCAACAAAGGGTCCATTCAAAAAATATGTCACGCCTGAAGGGGGAGGGGGTCAGATGGAGTGTGACAAAGTGTGACAGGGAGTGGAGGGGGAGAGTTTTGCAATGCGTGATGTCACGCCTGTGAAATTTTATAATGACGTAAAATTTTCGTAACTAACAATGTATACGGTACATACCGTGTTTGCATAATGACTATAGATTTACTTACTTACTTACTCACATTATATGTGTTTATCTACCAGCTTATTGTATTGGTCATTGGTAATTATGGTGCAAAAGTCAGTAAGATGCACACTGTGGGGTGGGGGGATTGTGGCTTTTGACATATTTTTTGATAGGGAAGTCAGCCATGTGTGACAGTTTGTGACAGAGTGGAGGGGGTTAAATTTGGTCAAAAAAGTGTGACATATTTTTTGAATGGCCCCAAAGTAATATATTTTATTTCTGTACTGTAGGCCTTACTTTAGTGGTTAGTTTTGTAATGTCGTAAGCTTTTATTTTAGTATCTTCCAGTAAAAGTTTTAATTAACTCCACGTGGTTTGCACGTGTTTTTCCATAGAACTGCCATAGATATTTATCTACAAGAAACTTATCAGTAAGGAAGTACGTAAGTAAGTAAGTTAGAGTATTTATAAGGCGCAATAGTAAAAATGTCAAAATGCGCCGAAAAAGTAACGATGTGCCGATGAGGTAGGCAAACGTTACGGGAAACTGAGTATAGGGGTGGTAAAGTTTCATAATCACGGCGTGGTTCAGGCGGTAACTAGAATTTCTTTGTAACGTTCGCCTATCTCATCTACTGATGAGTTTCTTGTTGAACGTGGTATAGACTTTAGATGTTGTTTAATGTGGCCGCTAGGCTATACTGCTGATACTGACCATTTAAATAATCGTAATGTGTGGTACAAACCGAACGCACCGCTCTGTAGGGTGGCCCCCAAAAGTGAGGTCACATTGTCTGATAATGATAAACTGATAAACTGACTGATAGCTCGCATCTTTAAAACGTCCCTGCATGTAAACGGGACGGCTATCCCAGCTAATAACTTACCCAACGAAAACTGCAATTCCCAGATAATAATTCAACATTCTGGTACATAATTTTCTGCAATAAAAAATCACAAGGGTTTCTGCATTAACCGTACAAATTTTGAGAAATTCCGTTTATGTACATGTATATAAAAATGTGAAGAACTTAAATACAAAGTACATTTCTGCAAGTCGCCAGCCCATCAGTACGTAACTTACATCCATGCGTTTGACGAACATACCAACAGTCAAGTACCAAGTAACACATAACAATTAACAAACTTACAATAAATCTTACAATTGCAGACTGCAAAATTATCACAGTCTCGCAGGCCTAGCTGGAATACTGTGTGTGAAATGCCAAGACCAAACATTAATACAAAGAAAGAAGAAAAGCAAATCCAAGGAAACCTCGCATTGGCAGTTGCTGCGCATATGGTCTGGTATTTGGCAGTGGTAATACTCTCATCGGCAACTCAACTGCAAAGTGAAATACACACATGCAAACGCATGCACATACAATATCATATTTGGACACATTACAGCGTATACAGTAGGACTATTAATAGGCCTACTTTTGTTATACAAGTTGCAGCGATTCCATTCTCGAATGTGTATCGACGTAAACAGTAAAAAAATGAAAACAGTACAATATGCGTATTGGTTCGAGACATGATAAAATGTGTGCTAAGATAAGTATGTGCGATGGAGGTGAGCTTCCTTGGGTAGACGAAATTCGCTATCTTGGTGTTGTTATTATCCGCGGTGCAAAATTCAAGTGTTCTATCGACAAAGCTAAGCGCTCTTTCTATCGTGCAGCAAATGGTATCT